>Ga0194133_10002194_pt1 | contig 30938 bp, 26 predicted proteins | sample TA2KigOf40mmetaG_FD_155448 | JGI IMG/M metagenome (GOLD analysis project Ga0194133, IMG submission 155448) | Freshwater microbial communities from Lake Tanganyika, Tanzania - TA2015055 Kigoma Offshore 40m | ecosystem: Environmental > Aquatic > Freshwater > Lake | place: Tanzania: Lake... | reverse complement strand
ATGATCAGGCTTGGTCAGCACCTTTTGAGAGTCAGGAAACGGCGAGTGCTTTGCGTTGGAGTCAGAGTCTCGGTGCAGACTGGGTAGTACGGGCCGCCAGTTCGTTTCAAGCGCTTCGTACCAATGATCGTATCGCCTTTCCGGACGGTTGCAGCTCGGGTGCCGAATACCTCTATCCGGGGTTTTGTGCCAATGGCGATGCCGATTTGTATGACTACCGTAGCTTAAACGAGCGAAGGTTAAGCCGCGCCAACGAGCTTCGTCTGGAGGGACAGAAAGCCATTGCTGGTGCCAAGCATCAAATGGCAATCGCATTCAAGAAAACCCGCTTGGGCGAGCAACTTGAGCCAAGTCAAGCCTATAACTGGGTCGGCGTTACCAACTATTTCGCCTCGGTCATGCTCGACGCAAACCCACTCGCCGATAGCTTAAATAGTAATCGATGGCTTTCCACCCGCGAGTTTTCTTTTCAGGACCGTGTGCAGTGGTCTGGGCCTTGGGTTGTTTGGGCTGGGCTGCGCAACACCTTGATTGAGGCTCGTTCAGCACGAAGTGACGGCCAGCGAGCGACGGCGTTTGAACAACGCTTTAGCAGCCCATTTCTGGCCTTGAGTTATGAAACTGGAGGCTTTCAGCACGCTTACCTATCCTATGCCGAGGGCGTTGAAACCGATGTGGTGCCGAATCGCCCGACTATTTACCGCAATGCAGCGCAGCTACTCCCGCCCCAGCGCAGTAAGCAATGGGAGGCAAGCCTGCGCAAGCTTTGGTCTGATGCGCCGGGCATTCAAGCGCAGATCGCACTGACTGCCTTTCATATGGAACGACCAAGTGCGGCTGATGTCTCTGTGGACACAATCGGCGAGGGACCTGCCCTCGAACGTGTGGGCGGCGCCAATCTTGCGAGGCACCAAGGACTCGAGTTGCAAGCGAGCCTCAAAACGCCCAGCCTAGGGATGTTTCAATTTGCTGCGCAACGCAGCCAAGCCAAACTGGTCGACGCCTTAAACCCCAACCAAGCAGCCGCGCCGGTCCTAAATGTTGCGCCATGGAGTGCTCATCTGATGCACCGTTGGCCATTAGCTCAGCCGGATTGGCAATGGCAAAACCGCGTCTACGCGATCGGACGCAAGCCCGTCTTACTTTCAACCGAGTCGGCGGGCGATGTCGCGTTAGCACTTCCTGCACGCTGGCAGTGGGATAGCGCTTTAACTTGGCAGCAGAGCCTGCCGAAACTGCGCTTGCGTTGGACCCTGGCAGTTAACAATCTTCTCGATAGAGCTGATTGGCGTGAGGCGCCCACCCAGTATTGGGGTGGTACTTATCTATTCCCTGTTCAAGCACGCAGCTTGCGTTTGGCGGTGCAGGCGCACTGGTAAGCTCTCGCTCCTTTCAGTCTTATTTTTGTACAAAGGTCATCCATGCTTCTGCTTGATCGCTTCCTCACCAAGCTTTTTGGGCGAATGATCACTCTTTTTGGACAAACACTGTCTTTTGTCATGATGGCAATGACGCTTGGCGTGACAGCGCCTGGCGCTTTTGCTCAAACACAGCCAGCCTGGGCGGGTCAACCGATTCATCAGGTTGAGGGCATGCTGTCCTACCGATTACCAAATGGTTTGCAACTGATTCTGTATCCCAATGCGACCAAGGCCTCGACAACGATTAATCTGACAGTCAATGTTGGGTCGCGTCATGAGGGTTATGGTGAAACCGGTATGGCGCATTTACTCGAACATTTGGTTTTTAAGGGTTCGCCAAAGTTCCCTACAGGCATCGCTGAATTATCGAGCCGTGGTTTTCGCGTCAATGGCACGACATCCTGGGATCGTACTAATTATTTCGCAAGTTTCCCCCGGAGCGATGAAAATACCCAATGGATGATCCAGTGGCTCGGGGATGTGTTGGTCAACGCTTATATCCGGAAGCAAGACCTTGACTCTGAAATGACAGTGGTTCGCAATGAATTTGAGCGCGGTGAGAACAATCCTGTCGGTGTTTTATATCAACAGGTTTTTGCTGCCGCTTACACTTGGCACAACTATGGCAAAGCAATTATCGGTACCCGTTCTGACATTGAAAATGTATCGATCGAACGATTAAAGCGGTTTTATCAGCATCACTATCAGCCCGACAATGCAGCCTTGTTCGTAAGTGGTGCATTCGATCAAGACAAGGTTATTGCATGGGTACACGAAGCCTTTGGCGGCTTAGCAAAGCCAACCCGTTTGCTTGAGCCAACCTACACCGTTGAGCCTGTCCAAGAAGGAGCTCGTGAGCTCAAGCTGCGCAGGGTCGGTGAGGCGCCTGCGATTGTGCTTTCTTACCATGCGCCATCGGCACTTCACCGAGACTTCCCAGCCATGATACTCGCCACCCATATGATGGGCGGTCCGAATAATCGAATCAGCGAGCGCATTGTCAAGAAGGGTCTTGCAGCTGGGATTTGGGGATGGGCGCGTTCTGCACCCGAACCCTCGAATGTTATTTTTGCCTTGCAATTAAAATCAGATCAGTCCACAGAGAAGGCGAGGCAATCGCTGCTCGATCTGACGGAGTCGCTCCTGCGCGAACCCTTTACTGAAAAAGAGCTAGGTGCGGCAAAGGCCCATTTTTTGACGCAATATGAACAAATGCTAGCTGACCCCGAGCGCGTAGCCTACAACCTATCGGAGTCGATTGCGCTTGGTGATTGGCGTATGTTGTTTCAACAAAGAGATCGTATTGCTGCAACAAAACTCGAAGATGTCAATCGGGTTGCTGCAGCGTTTTGGATCGAAAGTAATCGCAGCTTAGGTATTTTCGAGCCCGAGCAAAAGCCCTTGAGATCGCCCGAGCAGCGTCAGGCCTCCGTGAGCGATGCCATGGCAGGCTTCTCGCCAAGAGGGGCAAGTGAACAGGGCGAAGCTTTTGATGTTTCGCCTTCTAACATCAAGGCACGACTTAAGATCGAAAAGCCGCTGCCGGGTTTGGTTTTGCAAAGCATAAACAAGCGGAGCGCTTCGAATCTGGTCGTGCTGCAGGCTAGTCTTCGCTATGGTAATTTGAAAGATCTGCAAAATCAGACCGATATGGCTTCGATGGCAATTGCCATGTTATCCAAGGGTGTTGTTGGGCAGTCCAGAAAAGATTTCGCCGAGGCGATGACTGCGCTTAAAGCAACCTGGAGTTTGCAAGGCGGAGCAGAAGGCTTGAATGTTTCGCTCAAGCTGCCTGCCGACCGTCTCGAAGATGGTCTCGGGCTGTTGCTAAAGGCCTTGACGGAACCAGCCTTTGATGCTGCTGAGTTTGAGGAGTTGAAAGCCTCTGCCATCGCCTCGATCGAGTCTTCGCGTCAAGATCCGCAAGCCATCGCCTTCCGTTCGATGGCCGCCAAGCTCTCGAGCTATCCAAAGGGCGACCCTCGCTATGTGCCCAGTTTTGAGGAGAGCTTGCAAAGCATTAAGTCATTGCGTCTTGAGGACGTTAAAGCATTCTGGGATCGTTTTGTGCGTCCAGGGCCGATGTCGGTGAGCCTAATCGGCGATGTATCGTCGGAGCGCTTGAACCGGGCATGGACGGATTTTTGGAAGCAATGGCAGGCCAAACGTCCAGCGCTTGTCGCTTATGAGCGTATTCCCCGACCTGCGCTCGATATCAGGGCGCATACCCAGCGCATCGACACGCCCGAGAAGAAGAATGCGGTTTGGCTTGCCCAGCAACGCTTTGAGCTTGCTGATGACCAAAGGGCCTACCAGGCATTGCGTTTGGCTATCCGAATCTTTGCGGGAGGCGGATCACCCACAGGTCGTTTATGGGACCGGGTTCGTGAAAAGGAAGGGCTCAGTTACGGTGTTGGCGGATCGCTTTCGGGTGGGGAGCCGGGTAGAGCCAGCTCAATCATGTTTTACGCAATTTTCGCACCGCAGAATCTAGATCGGTTGCAGCAGGCTTTGCGTGAGGAGTTTGAGCGTGCCAATGGCCAAGGTTTTCAAGAAGGTGAATTGCAAAAGGCCAAGCACGGTCTCGAAGCCCAGATCAATTTAGCCTGGGCCCAAGAATCCGTGCTTGCTGGGACCTTAAACTGGCTCGAGGAGCATTCGCGTGCTGTGGACCATTTGCAAGCGATGCGGGACTTGAGGGCATCGATCAAGCTCGAAGAAGTGAATGAGGCTTTTCGACGTTATGTTCGTTTGAGCGATCTGATCACGATCACAGCAGGTGACTTTGTTTCAAAGAAGAGCCCATGATGAGAAAGCCATTTGAAGGGATCACTGTTGTATCACTTGAGCAAGCGGTCGCTGCGCCTTATTGTTCTTCGCGACTCGCCCAGGCTGGCGCTCGTGTGATTAAGGTTGAGAGGCCGGAAGGTGATTTTGCACGGGGCTACGACCGGGCAGTGCACGGGCATGCCTCTTATTTTCTTTGGCTCAATACAGGCAAAGAGTCCATCGCGCTTGATTTGAAACAGGCGGATGATCTGGCGCTGATGAAGCGGATGATCGCAAACGCCGATGTCTTCATACAAAATCTCGCACCTGGCGCAGTCGAGCGTCTGGGGATCGGTTCTGAAGCTTTGCGCGCACAGCATCCCCGATTGATTACCCTCGATATTTCGGGTTATGGCCGAGAAGGCGAACGCGCGAACTTAAAGGCCTATGATTTTTTGGTGCAAGGCGAGTCTGGCCTGCTTGCAGTTAGTGGCCCGCCTCAAGCTTATGGCAGGATTGGCGTAAGCCTATGCGATATTGGTGCCGGCATGTATGCACTCTCGGCTGTCCAGCAAGCCTTGTTTTTGAGAGAACGAACCGGTCAGGGAGCGCGTTTGCATGTGTCGCTTTTCTCTGGCGCTTTTGACTGGATGGCCGTACCGCTACTGCATCAAATTTATAGCGATAAGGCGCCGGCCCGCGTGGGATTAAAGCATCCTTCGATTGCACCCTATGGTGGCTTTGAATGTGCCGATGGCGAAATCTTGCTCATTTCAGTTCAGAATAATCGGGAGTTTGCACGCTTGTGTGAACAGGTACTGGGTGATGCCTCGCTCGCCCAAGACCCGCGGTTTAAAGAAAACGCTGACCGCGTCAAGCATCGTGATGCGCTTGATGCTCTGATTGGACAGCGTTTTGCGGCGCGTAGCCGTCGTGATACGGAAGACGCTCTGCAAGAAGCAGATATTGCATTTGGTGGGATCAATAGTGTTGAGGCGGTTGCGAAACATGCCCAGGCCCGTTATTGGAAAATGCCGCTTGGGGAAGCTCAAATTGACATGATGGCGCCCCCATTTGATGCTGATTGGCAAAACGGGTCATTTGATCCTGCTCCGTCAATCGATCAACATGGCGAGGCGATCCGGTCGGGAGTTTGCTCAATCGTTGTAAGTTCGCTCAATCGTCGTAAGCTGATTGAAGCCGGCTTTGAAAACGATCAGATTTTAGTAACATGACAGCGCATAAAAATCATAGCCCGAAAAAGGAGTCCTCATATGTTTAAACCCACGCTTATGTCTGCACGCAGACATGCCCTTAAATCCTCAGTTGCAGTAGGTCTAAGTTTTGCTACTGCGGCGATTACCACAAGCCTTTTTGCGAGCACCGCTGTGCACGCCCAAAGCTATCCGACCAAACCCATTACCCTTGTTGTCGGGTTTGCAGCAGGGGGGCCTACTGATATTGTTGCTAGAGCGTTAGCTCAGTCGATGACGAAGACTTTAGGGCAGGCTGTGGCAGTTGACAATAAGCCAGGCGCTGGGGCAACTATCGCTGGTAACTTGGTTGCAAAAGCGAAGCCTGATGGCTATACTTTATTTATTCATCACAATGGCATGGCAACGGCCCCGGCGCTCTACAGGAAGCTGCCATTCAATCCTCTGACCGACTACGAGTATATTGGGCAGGCGGTTGATGTGCCGATGACTCTGATTGGACGCCAGGACCTGCCGGTTAAAAACTTCGAGGAGTTAGTGGCATGGATCAAGGCCAATAAAGCGAAGGTTAACCTTGCCAATGCTGGTTTAGGTGCTGTGTCACATCTATGCGGTACCTTGTTCCAACAAACGCTCGCCACAGATCTCACGACTGTCCCCTTTAATGGAACTGCTCCGGCTCTCACTGCTTTGATGGGCGGCCATGTTGATGTGCTCTGTGATCAAACGACGCAGACGATTCCGCACATCAACGCCGGGAAGGTGAAGTTGTTCGGTGTGACCACAAAATCGAGAATCGGCGCCTTGCCCAATACGCCTTCATTGCATGAGCAAGGCTTAAAGGATTTTGAAGTGGTGGTCTGGCATGGTGTATACGCACCCAAGGGCTCGCCAAAACCTGTCGTCGATACGCTAACCGCGGCGCTGCAAACTGCGCTTAAAGACCCTGAAGTCGTCAAGCGCATGAAGGACTTAGGCGCTGAGATCACGCCGGTCTCCAAACAAACCCCTGACGGCCTGCGCACTCATTTGAGCGCCGAGATCGACAAATGGGGCAAAGTCATCCGCGCTGCTGGGCAATATGCAGACTAAGCAGGCAAAGCCACCAGGCTTTGAGGCAGTCCAGGAGGCTGCCTCGCGGATCGCCGATCAGATTCGACGAACGCCTGTCTTGACCAGCGCCGAGGCAGACCGGCGCGCAGGAGCTCGACTGTTTTTCAAGTGTGAGAATTTCCAAAGGACAGGGGCCTTTAAGTTTCGTGGTGCCTTAAACGCGGTCCGCGCTTTAAGCCAAGCGGAGCGCGCGGCTGGTGTCATCACATTTTCCTCGGGTAATCACGGTCAAGCGATTGCCAGGGCTTGCCAGATCGAAGCGGTCAAAGCTGTGGTCGTCATGCCCACGGACGCACCGGCGGCAAAAGTACGAGCTGCGCAATCCTTTGGCGCTGAGATCGTTCGCTACGATCGCATGACCGAGGACCGTGAGGCGCTGGCCAAGTCGCTTGTTCAACGCGAGGGCTTTAGCCTCATTCCACCCTTTGACCATCCGATGGTCATCGCAGGGCAGGGTACGAGCGCGATGGAGTTGATCGAAGAGGTAGGAAGACTCGATGCCCTCTTCGTTTGCCTTGGCGGCGGCGGTCTCTTATCGGGTTGTGCTTTGGCTGCAAGTGCTCTTTCGCGAGGTTGTCAGGTGATAGGCGTTGAGCCCGAGGCTGGCAATGATGTTCAGCTGGCCTTTGCTCGTGGCGAGCCGGTGAGTATCGATGTACCCGATACCATCGCAGACGGTGCCCGTACAACCCGTGTAGGTGATATAACCTTTGCGATTATTCAGCAACAAGTAACGGCCATCGAAACCGTGTCTGATCAGGCGCTCATCGAAGCGATGCGGTTTTTCGCACAATGGATGAAAATTGTTGTTGAGCCGACCGGTTGTCTGGCTGCCGCAGCAGCGATGCGACAGCGCGAGTTTGGCGCTGATGCGAAGATTGGTGTGCTACTGAGCGGTGGCAATGTTGATTTGACTCAATATGGTGCCTGGCTGGCATCCACATAAAGTCCTGGCGAACTTAGGGACGGTGGTGCCTTGATGTGAGTTCAATCAGTGGCGGTTCGGTTTGGCATTGGCGGGCCTGGCGGCGTAAGACCGACTGGCAGGCCACGAGTCAGGCGATTGCTCACTTTCACCAAAGCGAGGGTCCAGCAGGTGGGGAGCTTCTCTTGCTTGGCTGCAGCGCTGGTTGGATGTTGTCAACCCCTTGGCTTAAGCGCTTTTCCCGCCTCATTGCAGTGGATCTAGATCCGCTTGCTGCTTGGTTGTTCGGCATCAGGCATCAGGGTTTGCAAGGGCTTGAGTGGAAAAAGCTCAATGCACTCAATGATCTCGATACGCTTTTGAAGTTACACCCCAAAGCTTCAATTTTGTTTGACAACATGCTTGGCCAGCAGGCCCTGATTAGCGTCGACGAAGGGCGATTCAGTGAAAGCGAACTCGCTGCTCTTGAGCGCATGCTGTCTGAGTTGCAGGTCCGTCTGAGAGGAAGAACTTGGGGAAGTCTTCATGATCGGCTCTCCGGTCCAGTCATCATGGCCTCTGACCAATATACGAAATATATTCATGCGCCCTTTGTCAGACGAAGCGACAAGCATCGATCCAATGACGAGCTCATGAGTGATCTCGCCGCAATCGACGGCTTGAAAGCTCAGGGCGAGTGGCTTGATCATTTGACCAGTGGTGTTTTCACCGATGACCACGCCAGAGCTTATGTACTGTGGCCTTTTGCCAAAGACTATTGGCATTGGCTGGAGCTTGCTTGGCTAAAGCCCAATTAGCTCTTATTGTAATAATTACGATTACATCAAGAAATTTCGTTATCTTTTTCACACGACCTGAGAATCATGCTATGAATCATATCCATCAAGAAAAGACTCCGTCGCAACAGCCCAACCCGCTGCTTCAGCACTGGGAGGCAAGTTTCGAAATGCCGCCATTTGATCGGATTCATGCCGAGCACTTTGTGCCGGCGTTTGAGTCGGCTATGGCCCGTCATCGCGTTGAACTGCAAGCGATTGGCGATAAAGCGCTTAAGCCTGATTTCAAGAATACAGTGCTGGCACTTGAGCAATCGGGTGAAAGCCTTCAGCGCGTGATAAATGTTTTCTATAACTTAACGGCCTCACACACCTCAAATGAACTCCAGGCTGTGGAGCGTGACATGGCTCCTCGCCTGGCTGCGCATTTCAATCAAATGATGCTTGACCAAGGACTTTTTACCCGGATCGATGACTTATATCGCGATCGTGACCGACTTGAACTTGATCCAGAGTCAAAGCGGGTGCTCGAGCGCTGGCATCTTGATTTTGTTCGAAGCGGCGCCAAGCTTTCTGAGCCACAAAGGCTGCGCTTTGCTGAGATCACAGAACAACTTGCAAGCCTGTACACCGAGTTTTCGCAAAATGTATTACATGATGAATCAAACTTCTCCATGGTTTTGCGCAGCGACGACGAATTAAAGGGTTTGCCCGATTTCGTTCTTTCATCGGCAAGGCAGGCTGCTATTGAACGCGAGGTGCCGGGTGATGATGCCCACGTCATCACGCTTGCAAGATCGTCTGTTACGCCTTTTATGACTTTTAGCCAGCGTCGTGATCTTCGGCAAAAGCTCTGGGCTGCGTGGTGTGCGCGCGGCGAGCATGAGGGTGTTCATGACAATCGGCCCTTGATTGTTGAGATCCTGAAGCGCCGTCAGGAGATGGCAAGTCTTTTGGGCTATTCGAGCTATTCAGCTTATGCGCTTGATGACAGCATGGCGCAAACGCCCCAGGCAGCGCTAGGCCTGCTCGAACGGGTCTGGGCGCCTGCTCGTTTGCGCGCCGAGCAGGAAAAGCGTGAGATGGAGGCCTTAGCCTTATCGCAAGGTGAAGTGCTCAGTATCGAGGCCCATGACTGGCACTTTTGGGCTGAGCGTTTGCGAAAGGCGCGTTATAAATTACAAGAATCAGAACTTAAGCCTTATCTTCAACTCGACCGGATAGTTGATGCGATGTTTGATGTAGCCGGACGACTCTTCGGTTTGCAATTTAAACCGATTTATGATTTAAAACTTTACCATCCAAGTGTAAAGGCCTGGGAAGTATTGGGGCAGTCTGGGGAGCACGTCGGCGTGTTTCTTGGTGATAACTTTGCTCGAGCCAGCAAACGCTCCGGGGCCTGGATGAGTACTTACCGTGATCAGCATAGTTTGCTTCACCCTCAGCGTCCGATTGTTGTCAATAACAATAACTTTTCACAGTCCGCCGGTCAGGCCTGCTTGCTTAGCTTAGACGATGCGCACACGCTTTTTCACGAATTTGGTCATGGACTGCATGGCCTGTTATCCAAGGTTACTTATCCCAAACTGGCAGGGACCAGCGTTTTGCGTGACTTTGTTGAGTTTCCTTCACAACTTTTTGAGCACTGGTTGCTTCAACCTGAAATGCTCAAGCGTCACGCTTTACATGTCGAAACCGGTGAGCCGATGCCCGATGAGCTGATCGAGAAAATTCTCAAAACCAAAACATTTAATCAAGGTTTTGCAACGGTCGAATATGTTTCATGTGCGCTCGCCGATCTTGAACTGCATCAGCGAAATCATATCGAGGGTCTCGATCTCGATCTGTTTGAGCAGGAACTCATGGCAAAGATTGCGATGCCCAGTGCTATTGGTCTTCGCCACCGTTTGCCTCACTTTTTGCATTTGTTTGCGGGTTCAGGTTATGCATCGGCCTACTATGTTTACCTATGGGCTGAAGTGCTTGATGCCGATGGCTTTGAGGCCTTTGTTGAGGCGGGTGATGCTTTCGATCCCCTCTTGGCCAAGCGGCTTCACGATCATGTGTATAGCGCAGGCAATCGCTATGAACCCATGCAGGCCTATGTTGCTTTTCGCGGTCGCGAGCCCGCCGTTGAAGCGCTTCTCAGGCAGCGTGGTTTGCAGTGAGGAAACGCTGTTTCATTTGACGTTGTCGGTAAAGTAGACCGACAACGATCAGCAGATTGACGAAATTCCAAGCGATGCCATTCATGAAGGCTGCCTCGTATGAACCGCTTACATCGAAGATCCAGCCAGACATCCAGCCGCCTAGTGCCATGCCACCGAGCGTAAACATGATAACAATCCCGACCCGAGTGGCCGCCACTTGGGGTGGGAAATATTCGCGAACAATAATGGCGTAGGCAGGTACGATACCGCCCTGGAAAAGCCCAAATAAGGCTGACACCAGAAATAGCGAGCTCAGGTCCTGAAAGGGTATAAAGAGTAATAAGGCGAGGCCCTGCAGCACCGAACCTAGCAATAAGGTTCGCAATCCGCCAATTCGGTCAGAGATAAGTCCGAAGATCAGTCGGCTAACGACGCCTGCCGCTAGCATCACCGAGAGCATTTGTGCGCCCTTGACAGCTCCAAAACCAAGATCGGTACAATAAGCAACAATATGGACTTGCGGCATCGCCATTGCAATGCAGCAGGCAACGCCAGCAAGACAAAGTAGCGCCAAGAGCGCGCCCGATGAAATGCCCAAGCTATGCTCTGGGGATTGTATGGGCTTGTTGCACGCTTGGGGATTACTGCTTGCTGCCTGCGCTTGATCGTTCGTGACGCTGCTGACAAGCACATGGCCAGGTGGCCGTCGTCTGAGGAGCAAAGCAAGCGGTAACATCGTCATCACGCAAAAGATGCCCACGCCCATCATGGTGTCGCGCCAGCCATAAAGGTCAACCCAATGTCGAACCAAAGGAGGCCAAATCGCACCGGCCATGTAGTTGCCAGAAGCGACAATGCCGACTGCGATCCCACGTCGTTTTACAAACCATAGTGATGCATCGGCCATTAAGGGTGCGAAGCTCGATGAGCTTCCGAGCATGCCAACCAAGAGTCCTTGGACAAGGCTAAAGTACCAAAGGCTTGCTGCGCCGCCTCCAAGAAGAAATCCAGCGCTAAGACAAGTACCCCCGAGCATGATAGGAAGCCAAACGCCAAAGCGATCAGCAAGTTTTCCCATCAACACCCCGCCAACGCCAAAGCCAATCATCGTGAGCGTGTAGGGCAGGGAGGCATCTGCTCTTGCAACACCAAACTCCTGCTGTACCTCCGGCAGGACGATAATGGCCATGTACATACCGCTGCCACCGATGATCATTAATAGCAGCGAGATACAAAGCCTGATCCATGCGTAATTCGAATCCACGCCTTGGTCGTTGATTACGTCGATGGCATCTTTGTTGTGCATGCCGTCACAGTAGCAGATCTATAGCGGCTTTGATTTCAGCGTTCCATTATCTTTACAGCGCCTTGCCCAAATCCAAGGTGGCTTCAGTCGCCATGCCAAAGGCTTGCGCCATAGCAGCCTCTGAAGGCTTACGATGCAGGCTGTGTCATCAAGTTTGCAGCTTGAACGCCTGCTTGAGCGTGTTTCAAATCAAACTAGCCAATTCTGGAGTAATCACATGATCAGTTATGAAGTGACCGACTGGGGTATGCCCTTGCAAAAGGCCATTCGTGAAACGCCCGTGCCACAAGGCACCGAGGTCTTGGTGCGCGTGACCTATTGTGGTGTTTGTCACTCAGATGTGCATATTCGGGATGGTTACTTTGATCTAGGCGGGGGCAAGAAGTTTCATATGTCCCAACGCGGAATGAAGCTGCCTGTGACCCTCGGACATGAGCCCTATGGGACGGTGTTATCGGCCGGACCACAAGCGCATGATGTACCGATTGGCGAGGATCGACTGGTTTACCCTTGGACCGGTTGCGGCAGCTGTGCGCGTTGCCTTGAGGGCATGGACAACTGGTGTCCAACCCCGCGCTATATCGGTATTCAAAAGTCAGGCGGCTACGGCGACCACATACTGGTGCCGCATCCGAAGTATTTGGTCGACGCAAGCGGTATTGATCCAAGTTATGCACCGATTCTGGCCTGCTCGGGGCTCACCACTTATAGCGCCGTCCGCAAACTGATGCCTTGTAAGCCCAGCGACTGGATCGTTGTGATGGGTGCAGGGGGTCTTGGTTTAATGGCCATTGCTGTCCTAAAGGCGCTGGGCCACGAGCAAATTGCGGTTTGTGAGATTCAGCGCAGCAAATGGGATGCTGCCAAGGAAGCCGGTGCAAGTGTTTGCATTGATCCGCTCGATGAAAAGGCGCTAGAGCAGCTGCAAGCGCTGCCCGGTGGGCTTTGGGGCGCTGTGGATTTGGTCGGAGCAGAAAACACCGCTTCGCTTGCTATTGCAGCTTTGCGAAAAGGCGGGCGCTATGTGCTGGTTGGGCTTTATGGCGGTGAACTGTCTTTGTCACTCGTTCCAATAGCACAACGTGCAACGACCATCCAGGGTTCTTATGTTGGGTCGCTACAAGAATTGCGCGAGGTGGTCGAGCTTGCAAGAAGCGGCAAGCTCAAACCGATTCCAACAGCGGTCTGTCGTATGGAGGAGGTATCAGGCGTGCTTGATCAACTCAAGGCCGGGACGGTCATTGGACGGGTGGTTGCCAAAGCAGCTTGACTTCCAAAGCGGCAAAGAGGCCTGACTTTCAGAAGCCAGGCCATGCCAGCGCAGCTTAGCTTACCTTAGAGCGTGCGCCGGGCTCGGCTTCATGTTGCATGTGACGCCCGGCTGAGTCGCAGCTTTTGCCATTGCATATAAAGCACGCCCGATAGCACGACGCAGCCTCCGATAACTTGCTCGGGCATGGGCTGCACTTCAAACACGACGAGCGTGATGAGTACTGCAAACACAGGCACCATGTTTTGCCACATCACCCCGGCGTTGATGCCTAAACGGGCAACCCCGATGTTCCAGGTAACAGCGCCAATAGCGGTCGAAAATGCCGCGGTGATGAAGAGGTTACGAATCGCCTCGACGGAGGGGTGAAAATTCGGTGGGCCGACCAAACCCGTGCTCCAAGCGATCAGCCAGAAAACGAGCAGGCACGGAATCGACCCAAGTGACGTGAGAAAGGTGCGTTGTAATTGTGGTACGCAGGCAGGAAACCAGCGCTGAGAAAGAATTGAATAAGCTGTCCAGGCAGCGATCGAAAGCACAATGAGGATTTCCCCACCCTCAAGCGCAATACCTTGGGCGTTTCGTTCGGATCGACCATAAATCGCGATGGCTGCGCCGATAATCGTGAGCAGTGCTGCGCCCCAGAAGCCCTTTTCAAGTTTTGCGCCGGTCATAAGCCGAGTGGTCACAGCGCCGTAAACTGGTGAGCCGGCCATGATCGCTGCCGCGGTGATGGTGTTGGTGTGCAAGAGTCCTAAGTTATAGAGCGTAAAAAAACAGCTCACACAAAGACTCATCAGCAATACCCGTGCTATCGGGATCGGGGATTGCAAGGAACGATGGCCAAGGCTGACCAGCACAGCAATGGCCAGCAGGCAAGAGGCGATCGTTAAGCGCAGCGGCGCAAGCCAAAAGGGATCAAAGCTTGCAAAAAGCGCTGCAGTCAGCGGGATATTTAAGCCCCACACCAAAGCAGAGTTTAGATAGCAGAGCGTACCAATCCAGAAGCTTCGCGAGTTGGCAGATCGCTGCGAATCATCCATGAAAAATTGCGCCCAGCCTCATTGGGGCATCGCGTTATCTGGGCGCAGACTCAACCTCCCGCGACCAACGTTCAACAAGACGCTTACGCTCGGCCCCTTTGCCATACTTCTCAAAGTCATAGCGAATAAGCTTTACCCCATCCATGCTTGGTATACGTGGGTCCGGCTTAAAAGTCTTATTGGCTGGGTATTGAAGCGAGTTGGACTTTCCACCGAGTGCCTGACCTTCAGCGCTCATCAAAAAATCGTAATACTGGAGCGCAGCTTCGCGGTTTCTCGAACCCTTAACAAGTGCGATCCCGCCGATTTCATAAGAGGTGCCCTCGCAAGGCGCGACGGTTTTGACAGGAAACTTATTAGTTATTCGTTCGAGTTCAAAGCCAAATAGAAAACTCACACCAATGCCCACTTCACCACGGGCTACCGAGCGGGACTGTGCGGTGCCACTGCGAGTGTACTGAGTCACATTCTTATGCAATTGCTTCATGTAATCGAAGGCTGCATCCTCACCCATGAGTTGCACAAGTCCGGCCAGAATCGTATAGGCGGTACCGCTTGAGGCGGGGTGTGAAATCTCAATTTCACCTCGATAGCGCTGATCAACGAGATCCTTCCAACAAGCTGGAATCGGAAGTTTTTTCTTTTTTAAGATATCTTCGTTATAACCAAATCCAATGGCGCTTGTGTAAAACCCACCGACCATATTTTGGCTCATTGCATACTGGCGCACCGACCAGGCATGTAAATCATTCATGTAAGTCGGGCGATATGCATCAAGCAGCCCAAGCTCGGCCGCTTGCAAAAACGGGTCTCCCGTTCCTCCCCACCAAATATCAGTCTTTGGGTTGGCCGATTCAGCACGCAATTGCGCCAGCGCTTCGCCGGTCGCCTTTCGGGTTTGCAAGACCCGAATACCTGTCTTCTTCGAAAAGCTGCTTGCAGCCAGATCGCACCAAGACTGGTCGGTCGCACAGATCGCCACAACGGACTTTGATTGCGCGCTTGCGCTTTGGAGCAGGGCCAGTCCATGGGAGGCCGCGATAAGACAAAGAACCGTTAGCAGTCGCATGGGATTTGTGTTTGGGTTTGTCAGCGTGGGTGTGTTGAAATGGCGTGAAAGGCCTTGCCTTATTCAAGCAGGTCCTTATAAGCATGCCAGGTGGCATGGCCAATCAAAGGGGCGGTAATTGCAAGCAGTGGCAAGAAGAAGGCAAGGCTTGTACCAATAAGCAGTACGATCAAAAAAGCCCAAAGAAGCATCACCATCGGGTTACGCCACAAGGCGTGGACACTTCGAAATATGGCCTCCATGGTGTCGCAAGGCCGATCGAGCATAAAAGGCACCGATACCACCGACAAAGCAAATGCAAGCGAAGCAAACACTGAACCAACTGCCGCCCAAACAAGGATGAAGTCAAGATTGCTTAAGCTGAGGATCCGCTCAATGACGCCGGCGACCGTGGGCATTTCATGGGGTGACAGTAAGGCAAAGATGACCACCGAAACCCGGGCCCACACAATCATCAGAAAAGTCAGGATCGCTGCGAAAAAAGCAAGCGATTTGACATTGCGACGCCACGCTAAAAGGCTCGCAGTCAAATCAGGCGGGGTGCCTGCTTCGCGCTGTCTCGACAACTCGTAGACACCGCAACAAATAAACGGGCCCATCAGAAAAAAACCGGCTGTCAATCCCATGGTCATCTGCCAAAGGGTTGAATACATCCAGTGCACTGATAAACCCATCAGCACAAAAATCCCACCATAAAGCATGCCGAGAAAGCGCGTCTCGTTGAGATCGCGCCAGCCGCGAGCAAGCCACCGCAACGGCGAGGACAAAGGGATCTGCTGTGGTGGCTGGCTAGGCACCGATTCGGAGATGCTTTGCATCATCCGGCTACTTTACACTCGCAGCGTCAATCCTGCATGACTTCTTGAGCTGAGCGGAGCGAAAATCAGCCAAAAAACGAACTTGTTTTAAGCACGACCTACGATCGATGCGCTGGCAAATAAATCCTTGAGCAAGGCCAGAGCGGCTGAACCCGATATGGCAAACGGATCGAGCTCCGGCAAAGGACAGTACTTAAGAATGACTGAAGGATTGATCTTTTCGAGATTGACCTGACCCATGGTCCAACTGCCAAAGATCCGCTCGTTGATTTCCTCATAGTGCAGGAGACTGACGTCGGTGTGGCGCTGATCCTGAACAATTTGTCCATAGACCCGATTGATTGCAACACGATTGCCTTCGATGAGCTGCAAAAAGGCTTGTTCGCTAAAACACAGCACGCCGGTGATGCCGTGTTGAGGGTTATTTTCCCTGCAGCTTTTCAAAATATCGTCAACCAAACTATTTGCGCTTTGTTGGGCAGGACGGCTTGCATAAAGGAGTCGAACCAGCATGGGCTTAGGCCTTTTTCGATTGGATCAGAGAGAGAAATTCACGGCGCAAGTTGGCGTCCTTTAAAAAGGACCCGCGCATCACCGAGTTAATCATACGAGAGTCAACATCTTTGACGCCGCGCCAGTGCATACAAAAGTGATCGGCCTCCATCACAATTGCCAAGCCATCAGGCGACATTTTTTCTTGCAGCACATCGGCAAGTTGGACAACGGCTTCCTCCTGGATCTGAGGGCGGCTCATGATCCAGTCAGCCATACGCGCGTATTTCGATAGGCCAATGAGATTGGAGTGTTCGTTGGGCATCACGCCAACCCAAACATGGCCCATGATCGGACACAAGTGGTGCGAGCAGGCGCTGCGCACCGTGATTGGACCGATGATCATTAACTCGTTGAGGTTGGATACGTTTGGAAACTCGGTCAAGGCAGGCATCGGCTGATAGCGCCCGCGAAACACTTCCTGCAAAAACATTTTTGCAACACGTCGGCCGGTCTCTTGGGTGTTGTGATCGCTCTCGGTGTCGATGACGAGGCTCTTGAGCACTTTTTCCATTTGTGCTTGCACTTCGCCAAGCAGTAAATCGAGCTCGCCAGGTTCAATAAACTCGGCGATGTTGTCGTTTGCATGAAAGCGGGCACCAGCTTGCTTAACGCGGCGCCTTATGTTTTCGGAGATCGGGACGCCCATCGAATCGTCAATGCTTTCACGCTCTAGCGCTTGAGCAGCGACATCGGGCAATTTTGCGTTCATCATGAGCGCCTTCTTTTTGAGGAGTTTATTGCCTAGGGTAATCCCGTTCCACGCTGGTGCATGTGAGCGACCCCAAGCCAAAGGAGGGGATTTGGCCTCTTGTTTCGTGCCTGATTTGCGGCAATACTGATGCCATGACAAGCCATGCCGAAGCTCTCGCCGAATGGTTGGTGCAACAGCACCAGGACCGTGTGCCATTGAGCGCTGTACCTGCTGGGTTTGCGCCCGAGTCCAGAGCCCAAGCTGTCGAGGCGCAGCAGGCATTTGTCGATATCAAGGCGCAGTATTGCGGTGAGGCCATTGGCTGGAAGATTGCGCTTGCAACGCCGGTGATGCAGGCCATGGTTGGTCTTGATGCGCCCATCGCAGGCCGTTTGCACAGTAAACAGGTGATTGATTCACCAGCAAAGACCGAATCGGCGAGCTACGGAAGGCTTTTGGTCGAGTTTGAAATAGCTGTTCGCATCGCGTCAGATCTCAAGCCGCCACGCGGTCGGGGTACCAGCCGACATGATCGCTACAGTGTTTTAGACGCTGTTGATGCCGTTGCGCCTGCGATGGAACTGGCTGACGATCGCTGTGCTGATTACGACAAGATGGCCCAGCATGGCTTGCAACTGCTTGCAGACAATGCGTGGAACGAAGGTGCGATCCTTGGTCGATGGCGCCGTGACTGGCGCAGCCTGGGTAGCGCTAATGAAGGTATTGGCAGCTTGAGTGGAACTGCCTTGATCAACGACGAAGTGGTTGGCCAGGGCTATGGCCGTGACCTCATGGGGCATCCGCTTGAAGCACTCGCATGGCTAGCCAATGAGGCCAACGATCGCGGCACCTATCTTTGTAAAGGTCAGATCGCAATTTTGGGATCCTTGGTGCGCTCGAAGTTTCCAAATCCCGGCGACCGGCTCAAGTTCGAACTCGAAGGCTTTGAGCCGATCTATTTACGCATTACTTAGCCCTCAAAATAAACCCTCAAAAGCGATTGCTGCTTCACGCTGAAGGTTGATGTAATTGCTGGATCGATACAAGGGTTGAAAGATTAGCGAGCTGAGCAAACAAGCGTTTGCCGTCAACACCTTGAGCCCGTGAAGCGCAGTCGAGGAATTTCCCCTCGAGTTCTTCGATGCTCAAGGGATTCATGGCATTACCTTTGGCAAATCGGATCTCGCCGGTATCAAGCACCGAACCGTTGCGCAACTTAAGACGCACCCTGTCAGCGTAAGAAAATGCAGGCTCAATTGGGCAGTTTTGCTCATTGATTGAAATTTTCAACTTTGAAAATTGTTCGCGGACATCGTCTTTAGCAACCACCTGATCGGTCAATTGGTTCAAGCCGACGGCGCCTTCGACCAGAGCTGATGCCACTGCAAACTGCAGGCTAAACTTTGCCTCCAGACCAGTGCTTGGCTGATGGTTACGTAGCATCGAAGCTTGCGCTACACCAATGACCGCCTCAACCGACTCAACATCATCAGGCTTGAGTTGGTGCTGATTGCGCAATGCGAGTACGCCATCAATGACACGATGGGTCGCATAGCAAAGTGGGTAGCGTTTGATGCTCAAGCCCGCATGCAAAATCTTCCACGGTTGCCCCAGGCTGTCGGCAGGGCTCATTCGGTCAACATCGTTATGCTCTGAGATGGCTTTGAGAAAACCCGCATGGTGTTCCATGGCGTCGGGTGTTCCGGTCATACCCAAACGCGCAAGCCTCATCGCACTAATGCCGTGGCTAGCAGCCATCCCCGCATGAAAGGGCTTGGTCATGGTGCCGAAATTGGCAACCAGGCCACTGGCAAAAGATCCTGCAATCGCAAGCCCCATTTGGCATGTATGCGCATCATCGCGATTGAGATAGCCACAGGCTGCAGCAGCACCAATAACACCGAAAACCGCAGTCGGGTGCCACCCCTTTAAGTGATGGGAGCCTTTTTCGCGTGCAACCAGATCGGCCCAAATTTCATAACCAACAAGATAGGCAGTGACCACGTCGCTGCCGCTGCTGTTAAGGCGCTGTGCCTCAGCAAGAATAGCGGGCACTAAAACCGTTGAAGGGTGGCCACCGAGTGCAACATCGTCGAAATCGAGTGCATGCGCTGCGGCGCCATTAATCCATGCGGCTACCTCCGAGCTAGCCATCTCACGACCGAGCAATACGCTTGAGTTTGCTGGGCCTTGTGCCGCTGAACCCGCACCAAGCCATTGCCGCACAAGGCCAACAACAGGTTCGTCACGCCCTGCAATCATGGTGCCAATGGTGTCGATAAAACCGGTGATTGCCCGCTGCGCAGCTTCGGGTGGCACGGTGATCGACGCAGCATGCGCTATAAATGAAGCATACTGTTGAGTCAGGGCGGCTGCCTTGCCCCCGGTGCTTGGGCTTGGCTGATTTTCTGTGCGTTGGCTTGTCTCGGTCGTCATGCTGAATTCTCCTGATCGTCAGCCCATGAGATCATTCATAGCTGCGTTTAGATATAAAATAAATGTCGTTCTACTAATAAGACCTTGGCATGCCTAAGACATGCTCGGCAACATAGGCAAGGATGAGGTTGGTCGAAACCGGCGCAATTTGCATCAGACGGGTTTCTCGCCACTTGCGTTCAATATCGTACTCACGGGCATAACTAAACCCTCCGTGAGTTTGCATACAGGCCTCGCCGGCATGCCAGGCCGCCTCGGAGGCCAGCATTTTGCCCATGTTGGCCGAGTCGCCGCAGGGAAGTCCGGCTTCAAACAGAGCGGCTGCCTTTCGCAGCATCAACTCAGCCGCATCGGTTTCTGCATGGGCTCTTGCGATCGGAAACTGGATGCCCTGATTCATCCCGATAGGACGGCCAAACACTACCCGCTCACTTGCGTAGTGACTTGCTTTCGCTATAAACCAGCGTGCGTCACCAATAGCCTCCGAGCCCACTAAGATACGCTCGGCATTCATGCCATCAAGGATGTAGCGAAATCCCTTGCCCTCTTCACCGATTAGGCTAGAGGCTGGAATCCGCATGTTGTCAAAAAACACTTCGGTCGTGTTGTGGTTGATCATGGCATCAATCGGTCTGATGCTGAGACCCCGGTCAAGCACATCACGCATGTCGATCAAAAACACCGATAAGCCCTCGGTTTTCCGCTGGACTTGATCGATTGGTGTGGTTCGCGCCAACAGGAGCATCAGGTCCGAATGCCTGGCTCTTGACGTCCATACCTTTTGGCCATTAACTACATAATGCTCACCATCACGCTGCGCTCTTGTCTTCAGTTGGGTGGTGTCGGTACCACTTGTAGGCTCGGTCACACCGAAAGCTTGCAAGCGCAATGTTCCTGAAGCGATTTGCGGCAGGTACTTTTCCTTTTGCGCTGTTGAACCATGCCTCAGCAAGGTTCCCATGATGTACATCTGTGCATGACAAGCGCCTGCGTTACAACCATTAGCATGGATTTCTTCGAGAATCGCCGCTGCCGCACTCAAAGGAAGTCCCGCGCCACCGTAGGCTTCAGGAATCAGTGCTGCGAGGTAGCCTGATTCGGTCAACGCTTGCACAAAAGCGCTTGGATACGCTTGCTCATCTTCAAGCGCCCGCCAGTAACTCCCGGGGAAATCTTTGCAAATCTTTCTAATTTGCTCCCTTATATCGATCCAATTTTCGCCAAGATCGATCTGCACTTGGTCTTGACCGAGTTTCTCGCTGACAGCATTCATGCCAAAACCTCCACGGGAAAACCAGTACCTAGACGTTGATAACCTTTGGGCAGGCCTGCTCTTGCGAGGCCACCGTGCATCTCGATATCGGGCAAAGACTCTGTAACGATATCGCGTACTGCCACGAGCGCCTCTAAATCGACCCCTGTCCTTAAACCCATGCCGTCGAGCATGAAACACAAATCGTCCATGACGATATTACCGGTTGCTCCTGGAGCGAAGGGGCAGCCCCCAAGTCCAGCAAGCGAGGCGTCAAAGCGGCTACACCCTGCTTCAAGCGCGGCCAGAACATTGGCAAGGCCCGTGCCCCGGGTATCATGAAAATGTGCACCAACCGGCACATCGCCTGCGAGCTTGATGACTTGTTCAAAGGTGCTACGCACAAGCTTAGGCGTTGCGACGCCAACGGTATCAGCCACGACGATTTCATCGGCGCCCGCCTTGAGTAAGGCTTCCGCATAGTGAAGAACCGACTTGGTCGATACCGGACCTTCGTAGGAGCAACCGAGTGCCGTCGATAGGCCGCCTACAATTTTTGGACGAGCTGATGGCTCGATTGCATCGCGCATGGCACAGATTTTCGCAAAGTCCGCAAGTGATTCTTCTCTTGAACGGCGAACATTTTTCTCGTTATGTGTTTTAGATACTGACATCACAAAGTTGAGTTTGTGAACTTTCAGATCAAAGCCTCGCTCGGCACCGCGCGCATTTGGGATCAAAGCGGCAACGACGAGTGAGGGGATCTTCAACGATTCAATGCTGAGCGTTTCTGCGTCAACAAATTGAGGAATCAGTTTGGCAGGAACATAAGAGGTCACTTCAATTTCTGGAACACCTGCTGCAGCTTCAGCTCTAACCCAGGCTAGCTTGGCCTCAGTCGGCATAAAGCTAGGGTGAATTTGCAAGCCGTCGCGCAATCCGACCTCGCGTACCAATACGTCGCGATGAGGGTCTTGGGTTGATTGCATAGCCTTGGTTCTCCTGGGTTGGTTAGCGGTTGCTTTGATCGATTCTTAGACCTTGCAGCTATCGCCCTTTGAAGTGCGGCTTTCGCTTCTCATTAAAGGCTGCGACACCTTCGAGTCGATCCTCGGTGTCGACTAAATGGTTATAAGCTTCAACCTCAAAGCGAAAGGCCGTTCTTAATTCCATTTGCATACCATAGCGAATCGATTTTTTTGCTTGTTTTACAGAAAGCGGCGCATTCTCGGCAATCCGTTGTGCTGTTTGCAAGGCTTGTGATATCACCTTGTCGGCTGGAAAAACTGCATTTAGCACCCCCCAGGCTAATGCTTGCTGTGCATCGAAGGGTCGCGCAGTAAGAATGACTTCTTTGGCTTTTCGCTCACCGATCGCTCGAGGAAGATTCTGCGTGCCACCAGCGCCGGGCATAATGCCAATACTCACCTCAGTTAAGGCAAATCGGGCATCTTCTGAGCCGTACGCAAAATCACAGGCGAGCACTGTTTCAAGTCCGCCGGCATAGGCGTGCCCATTAACTGCCGCAATGACCGGTATAGGAAGATCGGTGAGCGTCCAGTATTGACGCTCAAAAAGTTCGTGTTGTTTTTGCCAGGTTTCTCGGCTCATGCCGTTGCGCTCTTTGAGGTCACCACCTGCGCAAAAAATACGATTGCCAGTACCTGCCAAAACAATGCAACGAATATCTTGTGCGTCTTCGGTAAGCATCGTCCAAAGTCGCAACAAATCACGCCCCATTTGGGTGTTGATTGCGTTACCGACTGCGGGGCGATTGAGGCTTACCAACAGCACATGTGGCGCAGCGAGCTGACAGCTCAGTGTCTCAAATGATGTGGCCAAGACGTCTTTCGCGTGTGAAAGCTGATCGTGTTGCGTCATGGTGTTGTCTTTCGATGATTACTTGCATAGTCCGCGATGTTGAATTGGCTGGGCTCAGTCAAAGCCTCGGAGGTATGCTGGCTTGCCCTAAGGATACTGTCAGTCATGCGCTGCCATTGGGCGTTTGCTTCACCCAGCGCCGGTGCGGGCGATCGGCTCTTGGGTCGTTCACCATTAAGCCTAAGTGGTAGCCCAATGGTTTGATAGTTTGCGTCAGGTATCGACTGAAGCAGTCCCATCGCTGCCATCTGTGGGTGATCAAGTAATTGTTCTGTATTTTGTACGGGTGCGCAAGGAATGCCTGCCTCGTCAAGTAATTGTTGCCATTGGCTGCTGCTGCGCTGAAGCATACGCGCTTCGATCAGGCTATAAATGAGTGCTTCATGGATGACACGTTGAGGATTGGAGCTAAAGCGAGGATCCTCTGCCCATTGGGGCTCTCCAAGTACGGACGCTAATCGTTTGAACAATCCATCGCTGCCAGCAGAAATCACCAGGTACTGCTGATCGCTACATAAATAAGCGCGATAAGGTACGATACCTTTCGAGCCTGATCCTTGTCTTGTAGGCACCTCTCCCGAACCCTGATACTGGGCAGCGGGAATGGTCATCAACGATGCGGCTGTCTCAAAAAGTGACACATCAACCACAGTACCTTTGCCGCTTTGTTTGCGCTCGAGCAGTGCGGCGAGAATGCCGATCACAGCCCAGCTGCCTGTTCCCATATCGATAATGGACGGGCCAACCCGCACAGGCGGTCGACCTTCCTCACCTGTGACGCTCATGATGCCGCTGAAAGCCTGCATCAAAGGATCGTAGCCTGGGCGTTTTGCCATCGGCCCAAGCTCGCCAAAGGCGCCGATGTTGCAGTAAATCAGCGAGGGTTTGCCTGCCCGAAGATTTTCAGCGTCAAGACCCAGTACCTGGACCTGCCCTGGCCTTAAGTTTTGCAAGACAACATCAACCCGATCCTGGATGAAAAGCTTGAGTGCTTGCAAGCTTGAAGGATCACGCAAATTACAGCTTACCGATCGCTTGTTACGATTCAAACATTGGAACACTGCCGACGCTTCAGCCAAATAAGGCGGAGCCCAACGCCTTGCGTCATCGCCTTCTGGCTTTTCGATCTTCCAGACTTCGGCGCCAAGGTCACTGAGTGTTTGGGCTGCAAAAGGGGCGGCAACACTATGTCCAAGCTCGATGACTGTGATCCCCTGCAACGGTAGGGATGGGCTAGACACCTGTGCTGGGTTCAGGTTGGCTTCAGGGCCGAGCGCGCTTGCGGCGTTGTTGAGCGTGTGTGCATTCATACGTTGTTTTTGGCTTGCTTGCATGATGTTTTCAGCACTCTTCGATGTCAAACTTCAACATTCAATAATCCGAACAACCAAGCATTTTGTGAGCCAACTGCATGAATCAGATCGATCCAATCGCCGCAAGAGCGGCTGATCCGGCGTTTTTAGCCTTTGCCTCCAAGCCAGTGAGCGCGCAAGAGTGGGAGAGTCATTTCAATCCGCGAGCAGCCGTTCCTGGCTTTGCAAGCTATCAAGAGCAGCAGGCTAAGCGTTCGGCGGCGTTTCGCGCATCCTTGCAGACCACACAGTGGCAGGCTGATCTGCCCTACGGAAGCGGTGAACGGCATCGCCTTGACTGGTTCAAGGGACGCGAAGGAGGCCCGGTCCATGTCTTTTTTCATGGGGGATACTGGCGAGGGGGTGATCGAAAAAACGTTTCCTTGCTCGCCAGACACTTGCAGGCTGCAGGCACCCATGTCGTCATCCCAAGCTATGACTTGTGTCCTGAGGTGAACCTGACGCAAACGGTAGAAAGCGCGAAACAGGCGCTTGCCTGGATCGCTCGGAAAGCCAGTGATATGGGTGCCCACGCTGGGCAGATCTCGATCTCAGGCCATTCGGCCGGGGCGCATCTTTGCTCGATGCTGCTTGCCCATGACTGGCGTTTGGATCGATTGCCTACGTCCTTGATAAAAGCTGCGGTATTTAGCAGTGGCGTCTTCGATCCTTCAGTGGCGCTTTATATCTCGGTGAATGAGGAGATTCGACTCAACCCTGCGATTGCCCAGATGAACAACAGCATGCTCATGCCAGTACGGCATCACGCTGCGAGCTGGGTGACCGTTGGCGGTGCAGAGCCTTGGCGCTGGATCGAGTTAAGTTTGCAATACAGTCAGCACCTTCGAAGGCAGGGCATTGATGCGGCACTTGAGGTGATTCCGGGATTCAATCACTTTTCAATCCTCGACAGTCTTGATGACCCAGACTCCTCTTTGAGTCGTTGCCTGATGAAGGCCGTCTGCTTTGCTGCAGTGAATACTGAGTCTTTAAATCTTACGGGAGCTTGAGTCTATGGTGGCCAAAGCAGTCAAGGGACTCAGCGCTGAAGACTTGTGGCGAATCGATCGCATCGCTACGCCTGAGATTAGCCCTTGCGGGCGTAAAGCGGTATTTTCGGTCACGCGCTATGATATGAATAGCAATGTAGGTCGAAGCAGTTTGTATTGGGTCGATCTAGCTTCAAACAAAGCATCAGAAAAACCTCAAGCACTTACGTCAGCAGGCGATCGAGATGCGAGTCCACAGTGGTCGCCCAATGGCGATCGGATCGCCTTTGTCGCTAAGCGTGAACAATCGGGCGTCAAGGACGAAGCTGCTCAACTTTATGTCATTGCGGCCCATGGTGGCGAAGCACAGCGTCTAACCCAGTGGCCTTTAGGCGTCGGCGCATTTCGATGGATGCCCGATGGAAAGCGTATCGTTTTTATCAGCTGGGTTTGGCCCGAGCAAAAGACCACGCAAGCCCAAATCAAGCGCCACATGCAGGAAACAAAGCGAAAAGACAGCGCGCAAACCACTTCGGCGAGTACCTACCGTTTTTGGGATCACTTCATCCCGCAAGGCCGGGTGCCGAGGCTCATGATGCTTGATATAAGCCGGGGCACCATCAGCGATTTGATGGCCAAGACCCCTTGGGCGCTTCCTTTGGCAGATCCGGGTTTGCAGTGTTTTGACTTGTCGCCAGACGGAAAGCATGCTGTTTTCTGCTTTGATCCTGAGCCTGAGCCACGTCTGGACTATCCGCATGCTTTGGCACTTCTTGATTTGAAGTCGGGTAAGGTGAAAAGGATCACACCGCAAGATGGTTGGGACTATAGCGCTCCAGTTTTTAATCCTGATGGGGGCAGTATTGCCTGCCTTGCTTCGGACCTGAAAACCAAGCACACCATGCCTGCTCGCTTAACGCTATTGTCGATGAAATCCGGCGCCAAGCCTCAGTCGCTTATGGATGGTTGGGACCGCGTACCTCAGGCACCGCTAAGGTGGGCGGCAAACGGGCGTGAGATTTACTTTACCGCCGAAGATTATGGTCGATGCCATCTGTGGCGATTTAGCTTTTCTGATCAACCCGAAAGCGTGGTTCAAGGTGGCTGGGTGCAGTCATTTGCAATCAGCAGGACTCAAACGCCTTCGGTACTTGTGAGCATCGAGCGAGCAGACCATCCGGCCCAACTGTATTTACACCAAGCTAAGGGGCCGGCGAGACGGCTCGATCGCTTTAATGATGCCTTGCTCAGCCGCAGGCGTTTGGGGCGCGTGGAGGCGATCGAGATCAAGGGAGCGCTCGATGAACCCGTGCAAGTGTGGGTGACTTATCCGCCAGATTTCGATCCGAAGAAGTCCTACCCACTACTACACAATATTCACGGCGGACCTCACACAGCAGCCGGTGATCATTTTCATTACCGTTGGAATACTCAGGTTTTTGCAGCCCAGGGTTATGTGGTTGCAAGCGTCAACTATCACGGCTCAAGCAGTTTTGGCTATGAATTTTTAGACAGTATCACTCATCGATGGGGCGAGCTCGAGTTAATCGATATCGAGGCAGCAACAAGCTGGTTTGAATCGCAGCCCTATATCGACCCTCAAAGGATTGTGGCAGCGGGGGGAAGCTATGGCGGTTATATGGTCGCTTGGATGAACGCTTTTGCCAAAGCAGATCGCTATAAAGCTTATGTTTGCCACGCGGGCTGCTTTGACTGGGTTGGTATGTTTGCCGATGACGCCTATGGCTGGCACGCTCAAGAGCTTGGTGCTTGGTACTGGAACGATATGCAAAAAGTCCACCGTCAAAGTCCGCACCATGCCGCATCCGCGATGCGCACGCCTACCTTGGTCATCCACGGCGCACTTGATTATCGAGTTCCTGATGCACAAGGCCTGGCCTACTACAACACCCTCAAGGCCAAAGGGGTTGAGGCGAGGCTTTTATGGTTCCCTGATGAGAATCACTGGATTCTTAAACCACAAAATTCGCTGGTCTGGTATCGCGAATTTTTTAACTGGTTGACTCGCTATGCACCTGCATCGATCGCTCCCAAACGCAGCACCGGCAACAAGGCGCAAATTCGCTAAGGCCCTTGCGGGCCTAACAACTGGCCTACTTTGGCATCGCCTTGTCGCTGCAAATCCTGATGTTTCGGGTCGCATGCAAGGCCCCTTGGTCAATCTACGTGATCAATTTTTGATCATGCGCCACGCTGATGCGCCCGGTTTTAGCGACCCCGAGTCGATGCGACTTGATGATTGTTCAAGCCAACGGAATTTGGGTGAGCGCGGCAAGCGGCAGGCCATCGAAGTCGGCGATTGGTTAAGGCGCCAGGGTATTGAGCGCGTCCATGTTTGGTCAAGTCCTTGGTGTAGGTGCAAGGACACTGCAGTGCTTCTGGGTTTCGGTGAGCCGCATATCAAGGACTTTCTAGGCTCATTTTTTCGTGATCCAGCACCATCGGCGGCGTATACGCTTGCGCTGACTAATGCTTTGAAGTCTTGGTTTGCAGCGGGACCTTCGATGCCACTGCTTGTGGTGACCCATCAAGTGAATATCAGCGCCTATGCTGGTCGCTCGGTTGCCTCAGGGGAAATGCTAAGAATTAAAGCGACAAACAAGGGCCAAGCACAGGCCGTTGAATCGATCAGGTTTTAGGGTGTAGGTTTGGAGTGTGAAAGCTGGCTTTGGTGTTACCAGGGGCAAATCAGTCTTTTATCCGAGCCGGTTGCGTAGTCGTGGTACATCCAGCGGTCGCAGAGAAACTGATCGACAAGCATCCAAAGTAAAACGAGCGCAAGTGTAAAAGCCAGCGCTCGTTTAAACATGACCACAAAAGACGCCCGTTTAGAGCGTTCGTGCCTAGGCTGTTTGTTTGGCGACCGATTTGATGGCCTTGGCTTGACCCGAAAAGAAGCTGATAGCCTCAGCGGTTGGGACAATCATGCGTTTGCGACTGTCTTGCTCGGAAGTCTGAAGGTCGATTAAACCGACGCTGCGCAAGTACTGCAGACGCTTGTGAATAGTGGCCGGCGATCCGAGGTGCTCACTGCGCATAGCCTGTCGAACTGATAAGGTATCGCCTGCGTGCCAGTAAGCGCCAACCAAATTCAAAAGCGCCTCATGTTCTGGGGTAAGGTCTTGCAGGCTCGGAAGCGTTTTAAGGCTTTGAACAATTTGTTGGAAGCGGAAAAATAAATCGATCAATTCGTTGCGGGCTGCTTTGCTCATGCCGACCTCTTTCATTAAGTTTGCGAAGGCTAAGTCATTTTGCCTTCCCGCGCAAATAACCTAGTGCTAAGGGTGATTAGTACCAAGCCCATCACGCCACCGAGCACATCGCCTGTTAACATGACCGAAAAACGGGCGCTCGCGTCGCCGAGATCAGCATCGAGTAACAACCAAGCCCCGACGTGTACACCCGAATTAATGACAGAGGCGATTGTCACAACCGATAGGATGGTTCTCAAGTCCAAGTTAACCAGCATGCCCGCATAAGAAGCTTGCCTGCCTGGCACGAGTATTCGCAGTGCCAACCAACCACAACATCCTGAAGCGAGTGCTTGGAGGATGAGGCTTGCGAAAGTTGAGGGCTTGTCGATGAAAACTTGGGCTGCAGTCACCATGATGCTAAGTAAGTTAGCGTCTGGGCTAGTGAAATCGGGGGCCATCGCAAGCAGAATCAGTGTTGCAGTTGCTAAACACATGCCCAGTGCACCGCTTAGTCCGAAGGCGAGCACCAGCGCGATGCGCAGGCTGTGCGGTAGATAGAGCAGGTCGACACCGTCTCGATAATGCAAAAACCCCAAGAACCATTCATGCGCAATGGAAGCAGTCATCCAGATGGCAAAGCAAAGTCCGGACCTGGCTGAAGCCTGAAGTATCCCTGATCTATTTGTCGTGTTTTCTCGATCTGTCAGCTTATGGTCCATCACTGGGGCCTCGCTTTGTCTTCGAACCAAAAACCATGATGATCATTCTCGGTGCGTAAAGCATGATGAGCGCACCGAGCAACTCGCCCGTAAACATCGCAGCGAAGGTACTGCTCAAGTTAACATGGCCATGTGCTTCTGCAGCTTGCGTCCCGAGCGTCGACAAAATAAGCGCGTGTCCGAGCGAGTTAATCAACGCCGACAAGCAAATAAGCCCAATCAGGCTGCGGCTGTCGAGCTTTTCAAGTCGCCGATCACCGGAGTGGTTACCAAGACCGAGGCTTATTTTCATCGCAAACCAAGCGCAATAGCCAGAAATAAGCGGCGTGATCATGCTCGCCCATGGGCCATCGCTCCACAGATTTCGGTGAAACAATAAGCTTGCCATTGCGATACCGCTTGCTCCCCAGAAGCCAAATAAAAGGCTAAGCAATACGCGCATGCCATGGGGCAAGAACAGCAAACTGACGCCAGGGTCGACCTCTGCGAAGGAAAATGCCCAGGCATTCGCGTGCCAGCTCAAAAGCCAGAGCAACAGCGACAATGCAAGCATGAAAACCTTCAGTACAAGCTTCGACAACAATGAATCGTTCCAAACAAAAGAAATTTATTGATTTTAGGATGTTATCGGAAATTGCTTGTCCTGGCCCAAAACCAGCAGCCTGCTCTGTTGTATGGCCTAGCCTGATTAAGCTGAGGATTTAGAACAAGGTGGACTAGTAAGTAGTCGATCTGGGATGGCGCGCTCTCAGCACTTAGAACGCAGGTTCAGTGGATGAGACAGGTCAGCGCTTGGCTTTGTACACCCATCATGTCCTGGTGGACACAAGCGTCTGCATACCGCCTAAAGTGCTGCCATGCGTACTGATCGGAGCACCGGAATGGTGGTGGAGTTTACCAGTCTGGCTGACCGGCATCCCGCAGTCTTGAGGGAATGCGGGCGCTGCCTTAGATTAGTTCGGAAAAGTGCGGCACAGCCGCACGTTCCGCTGGTTTACTACAACTCCTGTCGTAAGGCGTAAAGTTCAGGAAGACCCGTGAAAACAGGTGGATTGAGCGTCTTGCTTGACCAGGCGTTCGACACCTAAAGGCTATCCTTCAATCTTCAATTTCAGTCCGATGCCGTTATTCCTAGACACCGAAACAACTGGCCTCAGCCCAGCTTCTGGGGATGCGGTCGTCGAAATCGCCATCGTCGACTCAGGAGGGCGTGCCGTCTTGAATACGTTGGTGGACCCAGGCCGCAATATTCCCTGGCAGGCGACGAACGTGCATGGCATCACCAACGACATGGTTCGCGGACGCCCGACGCTGTCTCAGTTAATGCCTCAGATCCACCAGATCATTTCAAAAGAAGTTGTCGTGATCTACAACTCGTCTTTCGACGCCCCCTTCTTCCCTGGGCGGCTCAAGGAAGCGTTATCTGTTGAATGCGCCATGCGGCGATTCACCCAGGAGACCGGTGGCGGCCGCTGGAAAAAGCTTGATATTGCTGCTCAGAAAGTCGGGCATCGCTGGACAGGAAATGCTCACCGTGCGCTTGCAGATGCCCTGGCATGCCGAAGTGTTTGGGAGTGGCTCGAAACATCCACGCGCCGTGACTCCACAAAGCCCAACACCACCAATTCATCAACTGTCGCCACCACTACAGTGCGTTGCGCAAATTGCTCAACCATGCTGAGAGTGCCTATCGGCAAACTCCTCGACATCACTTGTCCGAAGTGTCGTCAGACGTTTCGACGGCAGACCTAACCTCTGGGGTTTTGTCAGACTTCTTTCGATTTTTCTTACCTTTGACAGGTGTCGCAATTGGCTCGAGGCCGTCCATAGTCTGTGGGAATAGCTCGGCCGGTGGCTGAGTGCTTGAATTTTCCAGCTGGACTAATTTTTCATCAACACCATCAGACGGGACGGAGGTTGCCCCTCCCTGCGGTTCATCGACACCAACAAGCGGAACAGTGGGCAATTCCCCGA
>Ga0194133_10002190_pt1 | contig 30949 bp, 30 predicted proteins | sample TA2KigOf40mmetaG_FD_155448 | JGI IMG/M metagenome (GOLD analysis project Ga0194133, IMG submission 155448) | Freshwater microbial communities from Lake Tanganyika, Tanzania - TA2015055 Kigoma Offshore 40m | ecosystem: Environmental > Aquatic > Freshwater > Lake | place: Tanzania: Lake... | reverse complement strand
GGTCAGGTACAGGTCTCGGTGCAAAGCTTGCCCTCGTCGACCGGTTTCATCAAGAGCGGGCGGATCAAGGTCCTCGGCGTGGTCAATGAAAAACGGCTCGCTGCCTTGCCCGATGCCGCGCCAATCAGCGAAACCGTCAGGGGCCTTGCGGTTACGCCTTGGTACGGTGTCTTTGCCCCCGCCGGAACGCCTGCGGCTGTGGTGACGCAGTTACAAGGCCTCATTCACCGGGCCATCGATGCGCCCGATGTGCGCGAAAAACTGGCCAATGTGGGCGCTGAAGCCTATAAGCTCAACCCGGACCAATTCTGGGCGCTGATTCGGTCGGACCTGCCGCGCTGGGCCAAAGCGGTCAAGGACTCCGGTGCCACGATCGACTGAGGCCGTGGGCCCAGCGAGCCGAAATAATTGGAATCTGACCCCAATTAAATGCGCGGATTAGCCTTCAGTTAAGAGCCGGAAGAGTCGGGTGACTTCTCCGGCTTGATGACTCAGCGCCTCGAGGAGCGCGGAGACTGTGGCTTACACCCCATCAAAAGTTGAACCGGAAGCCGGCGCCAATTGAGCGGAAGTCCGTGCCGGCGGTTGTCACGTTGTACTTGGCCGACTTTTCGTTGGAAACCTGGGTCACGAAGGCGTACAACTTGGTGGCTTTGTCCAGGTTGAAGTTGTAGGCCACGGTGGTCTGGGTTGCTCCCGTATTGGCCGCGTTGGCGCGGTCACCGGCGGCACCGTGGTTCAGGTGGAACTCGTTTTGACCCAGGGTGTACATGGCGCTCAGCCTCCAGGCGGAGCGGTCGTTGGCGGGGCCAGACGACTTTTGCACATAAGCACCGTAGACGAAGGGCCCGCTGCTGTAGGACAGGCGAACGGTGTTGGCGCTGATCGCCTTGCCGCTCTCGTTGGCCCCACGCTCGTGGCCAAAGCCCAGGCCCAGGGGGCCCATGTCGTAGTTGGCCGACAGGGCCACCGGGCTGACCTTCAGATTGGTCGCGTTATCACCGGTACCGGAGCCATTTTTCATGCCGACCTGAGCTTGAAGGCTCAAGCCGCCTACCTTGGGAGCGGTGTAGCCGACAGCGTTTTTCATCGATGCCAGAAAGTCATAGAGAGCATCCGATGAAGTACCGGTGTCGTGGTTGTGGTTGCTGATGTAATCGGCAGTCGCAAAGTACGCGGTATTGGCGGCCAGACGGCCCAAGCGCAGTTCGTCAAAGCTGCCCGACAGGCGCGCACTCGCCTCACGCGCAAACAAGTCATCTGCGGTCGAGCCGGTTGTCAGGTTGGTGCCGGCCTCAAGGACGACTCCAGCCGTCAGGCCTGAACCGATCGCGCGCTCGGCCTTGAAGCCCAGACGCGAAGAGTTGTCGACCATCTTGCTGGTCGATACCTTGCCGTCTTTTTGGCTTTCGACCGATAGATTGGCTCGTCCGTAGAACTGAGTGGTGGTTTGAGCCAAAAGCACTTGTGGTGCCAAGGCTGCAACGGCACTGGCGATAGCCAGATTTTTGAATCTCATTGCTTCTCCTAGTTGGGATGGATAACACAGTTCGAAAAAACTGCGGGGCCGAGACTAGGTGAAGGGCGCTTGCTCCGGACGGGAATTAACTTATCTTTAGGGCTGTTTGAATTTATTCATTCTTCAGGAAACCCTTTTTCATGCTTTGGCGTCGGCCTGCCGCTTCCAGACAACCCTGGCCGCGGCGAATCACACCAGATAAGTGCCGGTCAATGAGTGCACCTGACCGCCGGTTCCAAGCTTGAATCGGGCCAGGCCGGCGCTTCGGCCGGTGTTAACGCCGCCGAGGTCGAGCGTGCGCACGCCTCGTGCGGCCAGTTCCTTGCTGGCCTGCCATAGCAGCAGGTTGTGGGCGTTGAGGTCGCGCCCTTGATCGTTGGACCAACCCACTTGGTAGCTTGCTGCGGTGCCGTGGATCAGGAACATCATGGCCGCTACGCGCTCGCGTCCGAGGTCGGCACGCAGGCTGAGAACGCATTCGGCGGGCTGGCGGCGTGACTGGATGTAGGGTTCGTAAAAGGCCAGGGGCAGGCCTGCCAGGCCCTTGGTTTGCCGTTGCGACTGTTCGTGGTCGAGCAGCCAGCGGTATTGGCCTGGATTGGTTCCGATGCGATGCACACTCAGTCCGCTGCCTTCTGCGGCCACCAGACGGTTGCGCCACTTGCCCTCCAGGCGGGCACGCCGTTGCTGTTCGGGCAGGCTCAGATCAAGCAGGACGGTGGTGTATCCGGTCATCACCCGCTTCCAGCGGCCCAGCCCCCCCTGCGCCGGCTCGGTGTCTTCGGGTGAGCAAAGCATCACGCGCAGACCGCGCAAGGGCAGCGTCTGTCTGAGCGCCCGGTAGGCGGCCGCTTTGTCCCCTGCGGACAGGGGGGCCAGCCACAGAGGCCCGCGCGAACACAGGGCCAGATGGCCCAAGGGGCCGAAGCTGCGCACGATCAACTGGACCAGGCCGATCAACTGCCGCCCGCTTTCGATGTGTGCTCGCAGCACCGTGACCCCAAGAAGGCGCATGGTCGAGCCGTAGGCCCAGTCCTGCTGCAGTGCTGCGGCGCGGCTCTGGTGGGCCAGGTCCCAGTCCTGCTGCCCAATGGCGTCCCAGACGATATTCACGGCTCTAGAATCCCGCCATCATGAGACGAGTGGGGTCAAGCCTCTGGCGGCGCAGCAGGATCGAAGAGGTGATGGGCCATCGCATCGCCGAACCGCGCCCCACGCTGTGGGCCGTCTTCTGGATCATGGTTTACCTCATCCTTCCTGTGTTGGCTGTCGGCACGCTGATCGACTGGCTGGTTCAGTGGGCCACAGGTTATTGCGTCGGGCTTTGGTGCCTGTTCTGATTCAAAGCGCGAGGCGTCCGTCAATGTTAGCCCGGGCCCTGCGGATTTTCTCGGTCCTGGCCCTCGCGGCGGCTTCGATTTCTGTTCGATCCGAGCCCTTCTTCTTTGTCGCTTTGGGTGATCTGCCCTACGGCTCGGCGCAGCAGTCCTATCCGGTCTATCGCCGGCTGATTGCATCGATCAACCAGACGCGGCCGGTTTTCTCCATTCAAGTCGGCGACATCAAGTCGGGCGGATCCCTGTGCAGCGATGCTGTTTTTGAGGCGTAGCGCCAGCATTTTGATCGCTTCGATCAGGCGGTGATGTACACCCCCGGGGAACAATGAGTGGACCGATTGCCATCGGCGCAGCAATGGCGGCTACGAGCCCCAGGAGCGTCTGAGCGCCTTGCGGCGCTTGTTTTTCCCGAAAGACCGCTCAATGGGGGCCTCACCTCTGCCTGTGCAGACCCAGCCGGGCCTCATGCCCGAACACGAGGCCTATGTTGAGAATCGGCGTTGGTGGCACCAGGCGGTGCTGTTTGTCACGGTGCATATCGTGGGCAGCAACAACAATTTTCAAGCCGATATCCCCGGTGCAAGCGACGAGTTTCGCGCCCGCGACCGGGCCAACATCGCCTGGATACGGGCGGCCTTTGAGGAGGCGAGGCAAAGGCAGGCCAAGGCGCTGGTGCTGGCCATGCAGGGCAATCCTTTGTTGGGGCGTAATCTGGTGGAGGACTTCCCGGCGAGCTCGGGCTTTCGCAGCAGCATCGGCCAGACATTGCTGCCGCTGGTTGCCTCCGCAGGCTGGCCGGTGCTCTTGATTCACGGCGATACCCATCGCCCCCGAATGGACCAGCCTTTTCGCTGGCAGCGCGAGCCGCTGACCCAGCTCTATCGGCTGGAGGTGCCCGGCGACACCGATGTGCGCGCCTGGCGGGTCACGGTAGACACCGGCCGCGCACTGCCTTTTCAGGTCGAGCTGATCGAGGCCGCCCCGGAGCCGCGCTGAGGCGCAGCTCCATCGGGCGAGGCGCTTATTCGATCTTGGCCTTCGCGCGAAGTTCTTCCTGGAACTTGGCCAGTTTTTGCTGCGACATTTGCTGCTGCAATTGGGGCTTGACCTGGTCGAAAGAGGGCAGCTGGGGCGTGCGGACATCGTCGAGGCGAATCACATGCCAGCCGAACTGGGTCTTGACCGGTCGGTCGGTCGTCTGCCCCTTGTTGAGCTTGACCATGGCCTGACTGAATTCGGGCACATAGTTGTCGGCACCGGACCAGTCAAGATCGCCGCCATTGGCGCCAGACCCCGGGTCCTTGGACTGCTTCTTGGCGATGTCCTCGAATTTCGCACCCTTCTTGAGGTTGGCGATGATGGCTTTGGCCTGATCTTCCTTCTCAACCAAAATATGACGGGCCTTGTATTCCTTGCCACTGTTGGCGGCCACGAACTTGTCGTACTCGGCCTTCATTTCCGATTCTGTGACCGGATTTTTCTTCTGGAAATCGCTAAACAACTCGCGGATGAGGATGCTTTGCCGCGCTAGTTCCATCTGGTTGCGATAGTCCTCGGACTGGGCCAAGCCGAGTTTGTCGGCCTCCTGCATGAAGACTTCACGAGCGATCACCTCCTCGCGCAGTTGTCCGGCCATCTCCGGGGTGATCTGCCGCCCCGCACGCTCGACCTGCGCCGCCAGGGCATCGAGTCGAGTTTTAGGAACGGCCTTGCCGTTGACAATGGCCAAATTCTGCGCGAAAGAACCAGCGCTGGCCAAAGTCAGCATGCCGGCCAGAGCCAAGGATTTGAGAGAAGCTGCAGTCATGGAAGTCCTGAAGAGTCTAAAGAAGATGGGGGCACACAGGGAGGATGGGTTCGCTGAAAAGGGGTAGTCCGGCTCCTCAGCTGTCCTTGGTTTCTATGGCCAGGGCGTGAAGCCCGCGCACCAAGAATTCTTGCAGCGCATCATACACAAGGCGGTGGCGCGCCACGCGGCTGAGCCCGGCAAACCCCGGGCAGGCAATACGGACCCGGAAATGGGTGCCGTAGCCCTCGGCACCGGCTCCCGCATGCCCCGCATGCGCAGCGCTCTCGTCGATCACCTCGAGCCAGGTGGCGTGTAGCTGCTGCCGAAGTCGTGCGCGCAGTTCTTCGGCCCGCGGCAGCCCCTGAGCCTGTGCCGAGCTCATGATTTAGGCGCTTCGCCCGAGGCTATCGAGGCTTCGTCGTCTTTGAGGTATTTGCCCAGAATCAGCGCCTGCGCCAGAACAAAGCCGAACATCAGGCCGATGCCTCCGAACAGCTTGAAATTGACCCAGACGGCGGTAGAGAACTGGTAGGCCACCAAGAGGTTGAGGGCGCCCATGAAGACAAAAAAACCAATCCACGCCTGGTTCACCCGAACCCACACCGCATCGGGCAGCGTCATCTGCGAGCCCATCAGGGCCCGAATTCCATTCTTGCCGAGCACTTGGCCGATCAACAGGCCCACCCCCATGGCCCAGTAAAGGACAGTGGGCTTCCATTTGATAAAGGTTTCGCTGTGGAAATAGATCGTCGCGCCCCCCAGCACCACCACCAGGGCCAGACTGATCCACAACATGGTGTCGATTTTCTGGCCCCTGATCATCAAAACGGCCACCTGAACGAGGGTGGCGGCAATTACCACCACGGTGGCCAGCAACACCGGGGCCTCGGAGGGGCCCACGATTGAGCCCGCCACCATGAATCCCAGCCACTCGCTGGCTGTTGCTGCGGCCCAATCAGGACGGGCCTCGGCATACTTGAACATGCCGAAAAACAGCAGGATGGGCAGGAAATCGAGCAAGAGTTTCATAGAACGGTACGCGCCGATCGAACGACGACTCAGTCGGTCGATTGAGGTTTGAACAAAAGGGACGCCGAATTCATGCAATAGCGCAGTCCGGTCGGTGCCGGGCCGTCGGGAAACACATGGCCCAGATGGGCGCCGCAATCGGGGCAATGCACTTCCGTGCGCACGCCCAACCAGGCCGAGCGGTCTTCCTGGGTCGCTACTGTATCCGGGCTCAGCGGCTGGAAGAAGCTGGGCCAACCCGAGCCAGACTCATACTTCGTGGCCGAATCGAACAGGGGTCTGTCGCAGCAAACACAGAGGTAGATGCCCTCGGCCTTGTTGCTCTCGTAGCGCCCGGTGAAGGCCCGCTCGGTGCCCTCCTTGCGGGTGACATGGTAGGCCAGCGGCTCGGCTCCCTTGTTGGCCAGCAGCGCTTTCCATTCGGATTCGGTTTTTTCGATTTTGTAGCTCATGTTGCTAGTCAGGAACTGCAGCTGATTTCGATGGAGGAGGCCCAGTCGGGTGGCAGACCGGCCCACGCCTGATGGGCGGGGTGGTCATCGTAGGGAGCCTGTAGCACAGCGCGTAACTGCTTGACCGGCTCAAAGTCACCCTGCTTGGCCCGGGCAATCGCCTGTTCGGCCAGATAGTTGCGCAGTACATAGCGAGGATTGACCGATCGCATCGCCTGTCGCTGCAGTTGTGGATCGAGGTCGGCGCAGCGCACTTCGTAGCGTCTGGCCCAAGCGTCAAAGGCGGCGCGGTCGATAAACAGATCGCGCACGGCTTCGCGCTGGAGACGAAAGTCGCACAGCCGTCGCCAGAACACCGTGTAGTCCACCCGGTCGGCTGCCAGGGCCTGCAGCAGCGTGTCAATCAGGGGCACATCCTCCTCGCGCAAAGCATCGTCCAGCCCCAGCTTGCCCCTGAAGGCCGCCGTCAGGGCGGCTTCGAAGGTGCTGCGATAGCCCTCCAGTGCCGCCAGCGCATCGTCCTGGGCGCCGATCAGGGGCAGCAGCGCCTGGCCCAGGCAGTAAAGATTCCACTGCGCCACGGCCGGCTGGCGCTTGTAGGCGTAGCGCCCCTGACTGTCGGAGTGGTTGCAGATGTGGTTGGGGTCGAAGGCGTCGAGGAACTGGAAGGGGCCGTAATCAAGGGTCAGGCCCACCACGCTCATGTTGTCGGTGTTCATCACCCCATGGCAGAAGCCAACCGATTGCCACTGCGCCATCAGGCGGGCGGTCCGCTCAACCACTGCCCCGAGCAAGGCGGCGTAGGGCGAGGCCGCGTCCCTGCAGTGGGGATAAAACCGGTCGATGACATGGTCGGCCAGTTGCCGCAGTTGGGCCTCTTGTCCGGGCCCGCCGAAATGCTCGAAATGGCCAAAGCGCAGAAAACTCGCTGCCGTTCGGGTGACTACCGCTGCAGTCTCCACCTCTTCGCGCAGCACCCGGCTGGGGGAGCCGGTCAGGGCCAGGGCGCGGGTGGTGGGGATGCCCAGACCCTGCATGGCTTCGCTGCACAGGTATTCGCGAATCGACGAGCGCAAGACCGCGCGCCCGTCGCCCATGCGAGAAAAAGGGGTGCGGCCGGCGCCCTTGATTTGCACCTCCACCGGTCCCTGCGTCGTCGACACCTCGCCGAGAATCAGCGCGCGGCCATCGCCCAGTTGCCCGGCCCAAACGCCAAATTGATGGCCACTGTAGACCGAGGCCAGAGGCTGCGAGCCCGGGGGCACCGCGCAGCCCGACAGACTCATCAAGGCCTCTTGCGATTCCAGCCAGCCCTCTTGCAGGCCAAGCTCACGGGCCAAAGCGTGATTGCGATCGATCCAGTGCGGGGCCTCCAGCGGGCGGGGGTCGACCCGAACGCAAAAGTCGGGTCCGAGGGCAGACAAAGCCGGTTGCCAGGCGGGCCCGAGCGAACGAGCCGAGTCGACTTCAGTAGCTTCTTTCAGCATGGCGTCATTGTGGCGCAAGGCTCGGGTTCTGCCCGATCGTCTGGGGCAATCCCCATACCCGCCCTGCGGCCGGCTGATGCATGATGCGAGCTGCTCCAGGATTTTTTGGAAAGGTTTTCATGCTGGGTTTGATGCAAGACCAACCGCTTCTCATCTCCTCGCTGATCGAGTTTGCCGAGCGGCACCACGGCGGCGGCCAGATTGTTTCGCGACGCGTTGAAGGCGATGTTCACCGCTACACCTATGTGGATGCAGCGCGGCGGGCCCGGCAGGTGGCCAATGCCCTGGCCAGTCTGGATCTGGGCTTTGGCGATCGCGTGGCCACCTTGGCCTGGAACGGCTACCGGCACTTCGAGCTGTACTTTGGGGTCAGCGGCTCGGGGCGGGTGCTGCACACCATCAATCCCCGACTGCATCCAGACCAGATTGCCTGGATCGTCAACCACGCCGAGGACCGGGTCCTGTGCTTTGACCTGAGCTTTCTGCCCCTGGTGCAGGCCATCCATGGCCAGTGTCCAGGCCTGAAGCACTACATCGCATTGTGCGCGGCCGAGCAACTGCCTGCTGACAGCGGCGTGCCCGGACTGTGCAGCTACGAGGCCTGGATGGGCGCCCGGGACGACCGCTATGTCTGGCCGCGCTTTGATGAAAACACCGCCTCCAGCCTGTGCTACACCAGCGGCACCACCGGTAACCCCAAGGGGGCGCTTTACAGCCACCGCTCGACCCTGTTGCATGCCTACGGTGCGGCCTTGCCCGATGCGATGGGCTTGTCCGCCCGCGACGCTGTGCTGCCCGTGGTGCCCATGTTCCATGTCAATGCCTGGGGCATCCCCTATGCCGCCTGCCTGACCGGTGCCAAGCTGGTTTTTCCGGGGCCCGCCCTCGACGGCCGATCGGTGTTCGAATTGCTCGAGGCCGAGCAGGTGACCTACGCCGCCGGTGTCCCCACCGTCTGGCAGATGTTGCTGGCGCACATGAAGCCAGCCGGCCTGCGTTTTTCATCGCTCAAGAGAACGGTGATTGGCGGGTCGGCCTGTCCACCGGCCATGATCCAGGCCTTTCGCGACGACTACGGGGTTGAGGTGCTGCATGCCTGGGGCATGACCGAAATGAGCCCCCTGGGCACGGTCTGTACCCTCAAGAACAAGCATCAGGCCCTCGACGACGCGGGGCAAATGCAAGTGCGCCTCAAGCAGGGGCGGGCTATCTTCGGCGTTGACATGAAGATCGTCGATGACGACGGAGGCGAACTGCCCTGGGATGGCCAGACCTTCGGAAATTTACTGGTGCGCGGCCCCTGGGTCATCCGGGAGTACTTCAAGGGCGAGGGGGGCGATCCCTTGCAGGACGGCTGGTTTCCAACGGGCGATGTTGCCACCATCGACGCTGAGGGCTATATGCAGATCACCGACCGGAGCAAGGATGTGATCAAGTCGGGGGGCGAGTGGATCAGCTCGATCGATGTCGAGAACCTCGCAGTGGCGCACCCGGCCGTGGCCATGGCCGCGTGCATCGGCGTGCCCCACCCCAAGTGGGACGAACGGCCGATCGTCATGGTCACGCTCAAGCCCGGTGCCACGCTCACCCGCGAGGAGCTCCTGGCGTTCTACCAGGGCAAGATCGCGAAGTGGCAGATACCCGATGATGTTCTATTTGTTGACACCATCCCCTTGGGGGCAACCGGTAAGATTTTGAAGACTTTGCTGAGAAATAATCTTAAAAACTACAGATTGCCCGGTTTGTGACGATCCCCACTAGGCCCTGCGTGCCCAACAGTCCCTAGGACATGCCCAGCCAAGCTCCATCCATCACCCCTCGTATTGACGCTGCTGAACGGTTTTTCTTCGAACCGGGCAAACCGCCGGTGGGTTTTGTCGATTCCTTCGTGGCCCGTATGCTGGAGGTTGAGCTGGCGCGGGCCTTGGCCCAGCTGGCCCAGGTGGGCGGTCAAGCGCCAGAGCCGCTGGATGCGCGCACGCATGCGCTGTTGCAGTCGGCCCGCCGACCCAAGCGGGAGGTGTTGAGCCACCTCGTTACCAAGGTTGCCGCAGCGCCTGCGGGCACACCCGCAGCGCCCGGGCAGGTCAGCCTGCTGGCAGCCAGCCTGGCCGATGCCTCCATTGGCGTAGCGCGCAGCTACGCCGATGCAGAGGTGCTGTACCGACAGGGCGAGCAGGTCGAGCATCTTTTTCTGGTGGTTTCGGGGCAGCTCAAGCTCACGGAGCGCCAGGACAAGGGGCCCGATTGCCTGCTGGGGGAAGGGCAGGTCCTGGCCGAGCACGCCCTGTTCGAAAACGGACTGCATGCTGAAACCGTGACGGCTCAGGGGCAAGTACAGATGCTCCTGGTTCATGCGCAGAGCCTGCGCGATCTCATGCTTGCCGATACCAGCGTTCTACCCTACACCCTCATGGGGCTGGCCTTGCAGCAGCAGATGTTTACCCACTTGCAGGGCGGCCAAGCCGGCGAGCGACCTCAGGATTTCTCGATTTTGGGTGATCGCACCTACACAGGGCCAGAGTTGGCGCGGCAGATTTATGACGCCAAGGACCCTTCGCTGACCGAGCGGCCCGATGCGCACCAGTTGATGTGCCTGCAGATGCAGGCCAGCGATCAACTGCCCGTTCGGATAGTGCGAAAGGGCGAGAGCCTGGGACAACCCGGCGAGGAGCACAGCGGCTTGGCGCTGATGGTTATTTCCGGCAAGGTCAGGGCGAAGTGGCGCGAGCACAGCCTCTTGCTGGGCCAGGGCAGCGTCATTGGCCTGGCCGAAGGACTGACGGGCAAGCCCTACCTGTGGGAATTTACCGCCGAGCAAGACATCAATGCCCGCGCCATCCCGATTGAAAAAGCCTTGCAGCAGTTTGAGCGTGCAGACTCCCGCATCAAGCAGCTGGCCAGTCACAGTTGCGCCAGTATTTTGATGCTGCAGCGCTGATCGATCGCCTGAGCTCGTTGCGGCCCAAGCCCGAATTCGCAGATCTCTAGACCCTGGCGGGTCCGGTTGGGGAACAATCGGTGCCCCTGAACTTCGCCCGCCCATGGAATTTTTTCTTGTCTTTCTGATCAATGGCCTGAGCTACGGTCTGCTGCTGTTTCTCTTGTGCAGCGGCCTGACCCTGATTTACAGCCTGATGGGCGTGCTCAGTTTCGCGCACGCCAGTTTTTACCTGCTCGGCGCCTACCTGGCCTTCAGCCTGAGCCACTCGATCGGGTTTTGGCCCGCCTTGTTGCTGGCGCCCTGGCTGACCGCAGCCTGCGGTGCGGCGCTGGAGCGACTGGCTCTGCGTCCGGTGAGAGCACAGGGACATTTGGCCGAGATGCTCGTCACCTTTGGCGTGTCCCTGGTCCTGCTGGAATTGATCCGACTGATCTGGGGCAGCCTGCCCCTGAGCTATCCGGTTCCCGCCGGTCTGGACCAAGCCCGCTGGCATCTGGCGGGCGTCGCTCTGCCGACTTACCGCCTCTTCATCATGGCGGTGTCGGTGTCGGTGCTGGTTGCTCTGGCGCTGTACCTGCGTCTGTCTTTGACGGGCCTGGTGGTCAAGGCGGCGCTGACGCATCCGCAGATGGTGCAGGCCCTGGGCCATGATGTGCCCCGGGTGTTCACCGGCGTCTTTGCGCTGGGCTGTGGTTTGGCCGGGCTGGCCGGCGTGCTCGGCGGCAACGCCTTTGTCACCGAGCCCGGAATCGCTGCCACCATTGGTTCTGTGTTGTTCGTGGTGATTGTGGTGGGGGGGCTGGGTTCGCTCACCGGGGCCTTGTTGGCCAGCCTGTTGATGGGTTGCCTGCAGACTTTGGCCGTCGGGCTCGATGTCACCCTGGGCCCGCTCAAGATCAGCCAGCTGGCCCCCTTGCTGCCCTACGCCCTGATGGTGCTCGTGCTGACCTTGCGGCCCCGTGGACTGATGGGGCAGCGACTGTGAAGCGCCCGTGGAAGGCCGTCGGGATGCTGGCTCTGGCCTGTGCAGCGCTGCTCCATTCGCAGGCGCTGGGACTGCTGATCCAGATGGTGGCGGCCGTTATCCTGTGCTTGAGCTTTTGGCTGCTCATGGGGCAGGGCGGTATGGTCAGCTTCGGCCACGCGGTCTACAGCGGGGCTGGCGCCTTTGCGGCCATTCACCTGATGCGTGCCATCGACCAGGGGCTGTGGTGGCCCATGCTGGCCGTGCCGCTGGCCGGCGCGAGCGCGGCGGCCTTGCTGGCCTGGCCCTTGGGCTGGTTGGCCACGCGGCATCATTCGACCATGGTCTTTGCCATGATCACATTGGGCTTGGGTGAACTGGTTGGGGCCGGGGCGCTGATGTTCCCCTCGGTATTTGGCGGGGACGCCGGTATTTCGGCCGACCGGGGGGCGGGCTTGGACTGGGAGCCCAACTGGGCCCGACTGCCTCTGCTCTACGCCCTGGCCCTGGCCTACCTGGCCCTGGCCGTTCTCATTCTGCGCGGCTACCTGGGCACGCCCACCGGGCGCCTGCTGCAGGCGGTGCGCGAGAACCCGCAGCGGGTGTCTTTTGTGGGCCAGGATCCACGGCGCATCCGGCACATCAGCTTTATGGTGGCGGCCTTTCTGGCCGGCTTGGCGGGCTCGTTGGGCGCTTTGTTCAATGAAATCGTCAGCCCGGAGGTGTTCTCCAGCCAGCGCTCGGCGGCCGTGCTGATTTTCAGCCTCATGGGGGGCTTGGCGCTGATGAGCGGGGCGGTGGTTGGCGGCGTGCTCATGGTGCTGGGCTCTGTGGTACTCCCCTCCTGGACGCCCGCCTGGCTGTTGTACCTGGGCTTGGCTTTTATTGTGATTCTCTGGGGGCTGCCCGGAGGCCTGATGCCCGGCTTGCCCCGGGCGCTGCAAGCCTGGCGCCGCGCGCCGGAGAAGGCGGCGGCCTGGTTCGTCTTTGCGCTGGGGCTGGGCGCACTGGTGGAAATGACCTATCAATGGCGTCTGGCGTCGATCATGGGTGCGCAGCTGAACTACCTGGGGCTGAGGCTCGATACCGCAGAGCCCTGGCATTGGCTGGCCGGGCCAGCCCTGATGGCAGGGGCCGTGCTGATCCTCTACCTGCGCGGATCGCACAGGGGGCATGCATGAGCCTGCTGCAAATTGAAGAGCTCCATGTGCAAATCGGCACACAGCCGATCTTGCGCGGTGTTGAGCTGCAGGTGCCCGCCGGTCAGCGCCTGGCCCTGATTGGCCCCAACGGGGCAGGTAAGTCCACCCTGTTCCACGCCATCACCGGCCTGGCGATGGCGCAGCGCGGGCGCATCAGCCTTGACGGGCAGTCGCTTCTCGGTCTGAGCACCCACCAGATCGTTCGCCGGGGGGTTGGGCGCAGTTTTCAGATCAGCCAGCTCTTTGCCAGCTTGACGGTGGCCGACCATTTGCGCCTTGCCTGTCTGTCGGCCCTGGGCTACCACGGTGGACGGGGGTCGGGCCTGTTGCATCGGCTGACGCGCCTGGGAGATGTGCGAGAGCGGGTACAGAGCCAGTTGCAGGCGCTCGAGCTTGACGATGTCGCCGACACCCCAGCCGGGCAGTTGCCCTATGCGCGCCAACGCATGCTCGAGCTCGGCCTGGCGCTGGCCGTCGACCCCCGCCTGCTCTTGCTTGACGAACCCACGGCCGGCATGAGCCGCAGCGAGACCACTGACTTTGTGCGTCGCATCGATGCGCTTGCGCGCGGGCGCACGCTTGTGCTGGTCGAGCATGACATGCCGGTGGTCTTTGACCTGGCCGACCAGGTGGCCGTTCTCCATGAGGGGCGTGTGCTGATCTGTGCGAGCGCGCAGGAGGTACAGACCCACGAGGAGGTTCGGCGGCTTTACCTGTCCCGACGGGAGGCCACATGCTGAGCATCAGGGGACTGAACCTCTGGCACGGCCCGGTGCAGGCCCTGCGCGACCTCGACTTTGACCTCGCGCCGGGGCAGGTGCTGGCCGTGCTTGGCCGCAACGGCTCGGGACGGTCGAGCCTGGCGCGGGCCCTCATGGGCTTGCTGCCCTGTGTCGGGCAGATCCGCTGGCAGGGACAGGAGCTGCGCGGTCGGCCTCCCCACCAGATTGCGCGCTTGGGCTTTTCCTATGTGCCCGAGACCCGCGACGCGTTTACATGGCTGACGGTGCGCGACAACCTGCGCCTGGGGGCACAAGGGGCCGACTGCGCCGCTCGCATTGCCTGGGTCTGCGAAAGCTTCCCGCAGTTGCATGCACGCATGAATCACCCTGCTGGGGTGCTCTCGGGGGGTGAGCAGCAGATGCTCAGCTTGGCTCGCGCGCTGATGGGACGCCCGCGTGTTCTGATCGTCGATGAGCCCACCGAAGGCCTGGCGCCACACCTGGTCCAGCGGGTCGGCGATATCTTGCAGCAGCAGGCGCGCGAGGGCGTGGCCCTTGTTCTGATGGAGCAAAAGCTAAATCTGACGGCGCAGCTGGCGCAGCAGGTGCTCTTGCTCGGACGCGGGCGGGCCGTCTTCAGCGGCAGCGTGCAGCAGTGGCAGGGGCAGGATGCGCTGCGCCGCCAGTGGCTCGACCTCTGAACGCAACACAGCGCCGGTTTCGGTCTAGAATCCAAAAAAAGAACGACCGTTCTATTTGTCAGCCGATCCGCCCATCTTCCGTACAACCCATTTCCTTCAGCAGAGGCTTCGTTCATGACGGCACGCTACGAAACCCACGGCCCGGTGGCTGTGATCACCCTGGACAACCCGCCAGTCAACGGCCTGGGCTTTGCAACCCGTCAGGCCGTCACCGACGGCCTGCAGCGAGCAGGCAGCGATGCCCAGATCCGGGCCATCGTGATCACCGGCGCCGGCAAGGCTTTTTCTGGCGGCGCCGACATCCGCGAATTTGGCAAGCCAGCCGCCCTGGCCGAGCCCAATTTGCTCAGCGTCATTCGGGCCTGCGAGTTGTCGGACAAGCCGGTCGTGGCGGCTCTGCATTCGGTGGCCATGGGAGGCGGCCTGGAATTGGCGCTGGGCTGCCATTACCGCATTGCGGCGCCGGGCTGCCAGGTGGCCCTGCCCGAGGTCAAGCTCGGCTTGTTGCCCGGTGCCGGCGGCACCCAGCGGCTGCCGCGCGCGATCGGGGTCGAGCCGGCTCTGAACATGATTCTCAGCGGCGATGCGGTCAAGAGCGAATTGCTGGCGCAAATCCCGGGACAAAAATTGTTCGACCGATTGGCCGCCTCGGCCGATTCGCTTCTTACCGAGGCCCTGGCCCTGGCCCAGCAAGTCGCTGACCTGCGACCCCTGCCCCTGGTGCGTCATCTCAAGTGTGCGCACCCCCAGGGTGATGCGTACTTTCAGTTCGCCCGCAACACCGCAAGCGTCATGGCCCGTAACCTGCCGGCGCCGGTCAAGTGCGTGGACTCGGTGCAAAACGCCACGCGTCTGCCCTTTGAAGAGGGCATGCTGCGCGAGCGCGAGATGTTCATCAATCTGATGTGGACGCCACAGTCGCGCGCCCTGCGCCACTTGTTTGCGGCCGAGCGGGCGGTGGCCAAGATACCCGATGTGCCCGATGACACCCCCAAGCGCACGGTCGCGTCGGTGTGCATTGTCGGGGCCGGTACCATGGGCAGCGGTATTGCCCTGAATTTCCTCAATGCCGGCCTACCGGTGACTTTGCTCGAGACCGGTCAGCCTGGGCTCGATCGGGGCGTTGCTGCCATCCAGGGCTATTTTCAGGCGCAGGTGGGCAAGCGCAAGTTGACGGCCGAAAAAATGCACGAGCGTCTGGCCCTGCTCAAGCCCAGCCTGAACATGGCCGATTTAGCCCACGCTGACCTGGTCATTGAGGCCGTCTTTGAGGACATGGCGGTCAAGGAGCAGGTCTTTCGTCAGCTCGACCGGGTGTGCAAGCCGGGTGCAATTTTGGCGAGCAACACCTCTACGCTTGATGTCGACCGAATTGCAGCCTTCACTGAGCGTCCGCGCGATGTGATCGGGCTGCATTTCTTCAGCCCCGCCCAGGTCATGAAGCTGCTGGAGGTGGTGCGGGGCAAGCAAACGGCCAAGGATGTCCTGGCCACAGCCATGGCCCTGGCCAAGAAAATCCGCAAGACCGCCGTTGTCTCGGGGGTGTGCGATGGTTTCATCGGCAACCGCATGATCGAGCAGTACGCCCGGCAGGCTGGCTTTTTGCTCGACGAAGGATGCACGCCGGCTCAGGTCGACCGCGCCATCGAAAAGTTTGGTTTTGCCATGGGTCCGTTTCGCATGGGCGACCTGGCCGGCAATGACATCGGCTGGGCCATCCGCAAGCGCCGCTATGTCGAGCAACCCGGGCTGCGCTACAGCAAGACGGCCGATCTGCTTTGCGAGGCGGGTCGTTTCGGTCAAAAAACCGGAGCGGGCTGGTACGACTACGCCGCCGGGCGGCGTGATGCCCAGCCCAGCGCCCAGGTGGTGGAGATGATCGAAAAACACCGGGCCAGCCTGGGCCTGAAGCCTCGGCGCATTGATGACGAGGAGATCGTGCAGCGTCTGGTGTTTTCGCTGGTCAATGAGGCCGCTCATATTCTGGAGGAGGGCATTGCAGCCCGTGCCAGCGATATCGACATGGTGTATGTCACCGGCTATGGGTTTCCGGTGTGGCGCGGCGGGCCCATGCACTATGCCGACGGTGTGGGCCTCTTTAATGTGGTGCAGGCGATGCACCGCTTTGCGCGAAACCCGCTCGACGACGCGGCCTTCTGGCAGCCAGCTCCCTCGCTGGCGCAACTGGCCGCCGAGGGCAAGACCTTCAACAACGCATGAGACCCCCATCTGCAGGTATCCAGGAGACTTTCGCATGAGCCGCGCCCTTATCGTATCGACCGCCCGCACGCCCCTGACCAAAAGCTGGAAGGGCGCTTTCAACATGACCCATGGCGCCACGCTGGGTGGACACGCAGTGGCGCAGGCGCTGCAGCGCGCCGGCATTGAGGCCGCCGAGGTGGAAGATGTCATCATGGGCTGCGCCAATCCAGAGGGCGCCACAGGGGCCAACATTGCGCGCCAGATCGCCTTGAAAGCGGGGTTGCCGGTCTCGGTCTCGGGCATGACGGTCAACCGTTTTTGTTCGTCGGGCCTGCAAACCATCGCACTGGCGGCCCAGCGCATTACAGCCGGGGAGGGCAGTGTGTACCTGGCTGGGGGCGTGGAGAGCATCTCCTGCGTGCAGCAGGAAATGAATCAGCACATGCTCAAAGACCCGGCACTGGACAAGCAAAAACCCGAGATCTACTGGAATATGCTGCAGACCGCCGAGCAGGTGGCCAAGCGGTACCAGATTGACCGCGCTGCCATGGACGAGTATGGCGCGGCCAGCCAGCAAAAAGCCGCGGCGGCCCTCCAAGCGGGCCTGTTCAAGGACGAGATTGCGCCGATCACGGTCACCGCTGGCGTGGCCGACAAAACGCTCGGCCTGATCGCCCGGCAGGTCACCGTTGAGCATGACGAGGGCATACGCGCAGGCACCACCTTTGAGGCCATCCACGGTCTGCGCTCGGCCCTGCCCGGCGGCCTCATTTCGGCCGGCAACGCAAGTCAGTTTTCCGATGGGGCTGGCGCCTGCGTGGTGATGGACGAGACCCTGGCCGAAAAACGCGGCCTCAAGCCCTTGGGACGATTTTTAGGTTTCGCAGTGGCCGGCTGTGAGCCTGACGAGATGGGCATCGGCCCCGTCTTTGCCGTACCCAAAGTCTTGCAGCGACTGGGGCTGAAGGTTGAGGACATCGATCTGTGGGAACTCAACGAAGCCTTTGCGGTGCAGGTGATCTACTGCCGGGATCGGCTGGGTATCGATCCGGCGCGCCTGAATGTCAATGGCGGTGCGATTGCTCTGGGGCATCCCTATGGGGTCAGTGGGCAGCGGCTGACCGGTCATGCGCTCATCGAGGGGCGTCGGCGCGGTGCGCGGCGGGTGTGCGTGACCATGTGCATCGGTGGCGGCATGGGTGCAGCCGGCGTGTTCGAGGTTCTGGGCGCCTAGCGCGGGTGTTGGGGCATCGGCCCCTTGCCTATACTGGCGCTCCCAAAGGGTTGCTGCCTGCCACGATGAACCGCTCCACCACCTTGCGTCGATTGGACGCCCTGATCTGGGTGCTGGTCTATGGCGGGCTGCTCGCCCTGGTGCTGGGCCTGTCCGTCGGGACTTTGGGGGACAGCTCGAGCGGCTGGCTGGTGGCCGGCGGCGCTCTTGTCACGGCGCTGGGGGTCCTGTTGTTTATCGTGCGCGCGCGCTTGCCCGCCGAGCCTGAGGATGCATCGAGGAGTTAACCCAGCCATGGCCAGAACCGTCCAACAATTGTTCGACCTCAGCGGTAAAACCGCCTTGGTCACTGGCGCCTCACGGGGCCTGGGCCTGCAATTGGCCCAAGCCCTGGGCGAGGCGGGCGCGAGGCTGTTCATCACCTCGCGCAAAGCCGCAGATCTGGAACAAGCCGCGGCGTTGCTGCGCGCCAAGGGCATCACCGTTGACGCGATGGCCGCCGATTGCGCGGACCCCTCGCACATCGAAAAACTGGCCCAGCAGGCACTGGCGACGCTAGGCCATGTGGATGTCCTGGTCAATAACGCGGGCGCTGCCTGGGGCGCTGCGGCCGAGGACCATCCGCTGGAGGCCTGGGACAAAGTCATGAACCTCAATGTGCGCGGCTATTTCTTGCTCAGTCAGCAGATCGGCCGGCTGAGCATGATCCCCCGCAAGTACGGGCGCATCATCAACCTGGCTTCGATTGCCGGACTGGGCGGCAACCCCAAACCCATCAAGACGCTGGCCTACAACACCTCAAAGGGCGCGGTCATCAACTTCAGTCGCGCCCTGGCCTGCGAGTGGGGGGTGCACGGGATCACGGTCAACTCGATCTGTCCGGGCTTTTTCCCGAGCAAGATGTCCGATGGCTTGCTCAAGTCGGTGGGGCTTGAGGAGATGGCGGCCCATGCCCCGCTCAACCGATTGGGCGACGATGAAGACCTCAAGGGCCTGTGCGTTCTGTTGGCCTCCGACGCAGGCAAACACATCACCGGCCAATGGATCGCCGTGGACGGCGGCGTCTCGGTGATCACCGGCGGCTGAGGCCGCTTGAGGCCGTCCCGGCCCTGTTTTTGCTGCCCTGGAGCGCTCTGGCATGAGTTTTGGTGTGCATATTCCCTTCATTGAGCATCTCGGCTTTGAGTTGCTTGACTTTGAAGGCGGTACCTCAACGGTGCGATACCAACCCCGACCCGAGCACCTGAATATTTTTGGCAAGGTGCATGGTGGCGTGCTCATGACCCTGATGGACACCACCATGGCGCAGGCAGCGCGCAGCGTGCAGCCCGACCACGGTGCCGTCACCATCGAGATGAAGACCAGCTTTTTTTCGCCGGCTGCCGGCTCGGCGGCTCTCCAGGCCAAGGGTCGTCTTATGCATCGCAGCCGATCTATGGCCTTTGTCGAGGCCACCGTCTATGACGCGCAAGGTCAGGCCTGCGCGCACGCCACGGGAACCTTCAAATACGCACCGCTCGACGCAAAAAAGCCGGACGCCTGAGGCAGGCGCCCGGTAACACAGAGGAGTCAACATGCCGCAAAACCAAGTCATCGTCCTGGCCGCTCGTCCGCAGGGGGCGGCCGGCCCTGAGCATTTCAGGCTGCAAAGCCAGCCCACGCCCGACTTGCAGGACGGGCAGGTGCTGGTGCGCCACCACTACCTCAGCCTTGACCCCTATATGCGCGGCCGCATGAACGAAGGCAAGAGCTACGCCGCGCCGCAGCCCCTGGGCGAAGTCATGATCGGCGGTACCGTCGGCGAGGTGGTGCAGAGCCGATCCCCCCGATTTGCGGTGGGCGACCCGGTGGTTGGGATGGGCGGCTGGCAGATCTACAGCGTGGTCGATGCCGAGCAGCCGGGGGCTTTGCGCAAGGTGGACACCTCCCATGTGCCGCTGTCGCACTACCTGGGGGCCGTGGGCATGCCCGGCGTGACCGCCTGGCACGGCTTGGTACGGATCATCGAGCCCCAGGCCGGTCAGACCGTGGCGGTCAGCGCCGCCTCTGGGGCGGTGGGCAGCGCGGTGGGCGTGCTGGCCAAAGCGCGCGGCTGCCGGGTGGTGGGCATCGCCGGTGGCGCCGACAAATGCGACTATGTGGTGCGAGAACTCGGCTTTGACGCCTGCATCGACCACCGTGCCCATGCCGACGCAGCCGCGCTGTCCAAGGCGCTCAAAGCCGCCTGCCCCAACGGCATAGACGGCTACTTCGAGAATGTGGGGGGTAAAGTGCTTGATGCGGTCATGCTGCGCATGAATGCCTTTGGCCGCATCGCCGTCTGCGGCATGGTCGCCGGCTACGATGGACAGCCCTTGCCCATGGCCTACCCGGCCCTGATCCTGGTGCAGCGGCTCAAGGTGCAGGGCTTTATCGTCAGTGAGCACATCCAAGACTGGCCCCCGGCGCTCAAGGAACTGGGGCAACTCGTGGGCAGCGGCCGTTTTCGGCCGCGCGAGACCGTGGCCCGGGGCCTGGAGTCGGCCCCGCAGGCTTTTTTGGGGCTGCTGCAGGGGCGTAACTTCGGCAAGCAGCTGGTGCGCTTGCTCTAAACCAAGCCCGGCCCCGCACGCCGGCCGGTCTCTTTTGCATTTTCTGGAGTTCCCCATGAGTCTGCCCATTTTTCTGCACCACTACCCCGGCTCTCCCTTCGCCGAAAAAGCCCGCCTGATGTTGGGCTACAAGGGGCTGGCGTGGCAGTCGGTTTTCATCCCCATGGTCATGCCCAAGCCCGATGTACTGGCCCTGACCGGCGGCTACCGCAAGACCCCCTTGCTACAGATTGGCGCCGACATCTACTGCGACACTGCCTTGATCGCAGAAAAGCTCGAGCAGCTGCAAGCGGCGCCGGCCTTTTTTCCCGCGCAGGGCGAGGGCCTGGCCCGCACCCTGGCCCAGTGGGCCGATTCGGCCCTGTTCTGGGCCGCCGTGGCCTACAGCACCCAGCCCGCCGGTATGGCGCAAATGTTTGAGAAGGCCCCGCCGGAGGCGCTGCAGAGCTTTGCCGCCGACCGCAAGGCCATGGCCTCGGGCTCAACCTCACTGCGGCCCAGCGATGCCACCTCGGCCTACCGTACCTACCTGGACCGGCTGGTGGATGTGCTCGGCAGCGCCCCTTATCTGCTGGGAGATCGGCCGTGCATTGCCGATTTTTCGGCCTATCACCCGATCTGGTTTACGCGCAAGCAAACCCCAGCCCTGGCCGGCGTGATTGAGGAGAGGCCAACGCTGGTGGCCTGGATGGACCGCATGGCCGCCATCGGCCACGGCCAGAGCCAGCGATCGAACAGTCAGGCAGCGATCGATGCGGCGCGGGCGCACACGCCCGCTGATGTGCGCGGTCTGCCCTTTCAAAACGACCACGGCCTGGCGCTGGGCAGCCGCGTGACAGTGGCCGCCGAGAGCTTTGGCACCGAACCCACCGAGGGCACGCTGGTGGCGGCCCCCCCGGGCCACTACACCCTGGCCCGCGACGACGCGCGCGCCGGCCGGGTGCATGTGCACTTCCCGCGCATTGGCTACGCGTTGCGGCCGGTGCGGAGCTAAAGCCATGCAGTGGCGAGGCAAGGTGGCGCTCATCACCGGCGCCGGCTCGGGTTTTGGCCTGGAATTGGCCCGCATCGCGGCGGGCGAGGGCCTGCGGCTGGTGCTGATCGATGTGCAAAGCGATGCCCTTGACAGCGCGGTGGCCGAGCAGCGCGCGGCGGGCGCGGAGGTTTTGCCTTTTTGCCTGAGCGTGGCCGATGCCGCGGCCATGCAAGCCATGGCGCAGACCATCGAGCGGCAGTGGGGCGCGCCCCACCTGCTGTTTAACAACGCCGGCGTCGGAGCCGGCGGGCTGATCTGGGAGACCTCGCTCGAGGACTGGCAATGGGTGCTGGGCGTCAACCTCATGGGGGTGGTGCACGGCGTGCGCCTGTTCACGCCCATGATGCTGGCGGCCGCCCGCCAAGACCCGGCCTGGCGCGGCCATATCGTCAACACCGCCAGCATGGCCGGGCTGGTCAACCCGCCCAATATGGGCGTCTACAACGCGAGCAAGCATGCGGTGGTCTCGCTCACCGAGACCTTGCACCACGACCTGCAACTGGTCACCACGCAAATTGGGGTGTCGGTGCTGTGCCCCTTCTTTGTGGCCACCGGCATCAGCCAAAGCCAGCGCAACCGGCCGGGGCCATCGGGCAAGCCGACCCTGAGCCAGAAGATAGGCGCCGACATGATGCACAAGGCCGTCCAGGCCGGCAAGGTCAGCGCCGCCGAAGTCGCCCGTAAAACCTTCGCGGCGGTGGCTTCCAATGAGTTTTACATCTACAGCCACCCCAAGGCCCTGGGGTCGGTACATGAACGCATGCGCGATGTGCTGGAGAGCCGACAACCGGCCGACCCCTTTGCCGGACGCGGCGATGTGCGCGAGCAGTTGAAGGCGGCGCTGCGGGGGGAGTAGGCGAGCGCATCTCTTTTTTCGCCACGTCAGCTTGAACACATCCTCTCGGATCAGCCATTGAACCGGCCCTGCTTTAGACGCTGGCCCCTCGGCGGACAGTCTGGGTCGTCCTGTGCAGCGAAATCACGGAGGAGGACTGGCGCAGCCAGTCCGGGGGACATTCGTGGAGCGAGGCGGCCTAGATCGTCCGTCGGTTCCGACACAGCCGGCATTTGAGCGGCTTTACCCTGTGGCAGAATCGCGCGCTCTCAAGCGCGGGCCTGCCGCTGCCGTCCATCACTGTCACCTTCCATGTCCTCGCTTGTTTCCCAAATCGCCCACGAGCTCGCCGTCAAACCCGCGCAGGTTCAGGCGGCGGTTGATTTACTTGACGCTGGCGCCACCGTTCCCTTTATTGCCCGCTACCGCAAAGAGGCCACCGGCGGCCTGGACGATGTGCAGCTGCGCCAGTTGCAGGAGCGCCTGGTCTATTTGCGTGAATTGCACGAGCGCCGGCAGGTCATTCTGCGCAGCATTGAGGAGCAGGGCAAGCTCACGCCGCAGCTGCGCGACGCCTTGGAGGCGGCCGGCTCCAAAAGCGACCTGGAAGATCTCTACCTGCCTTACAAGCCCAAGCGTCGCAGCCGTGGACTGATCGCCCGCGAGGCTGGCCTGGAGCCTCTGGCTGATTTGCTCTGGGCCGACCCCAGTCGCGTGCCCGAGCAAGAGGCGCTGGCTTATGTGTTGCCAGACAAAACAGCTGCGGGTAACGACTTCACCACCGTGCCCGCGGTACTCGACGGCGTGCTCGATCTGCTCAGCGAGCGTTGGTCTGAAGACGCTGCGCTGCTGCAGGCGCTGCGCCAGTGGTTGTGGGAAGAGGGCACGCTGTCTTCGCGGCGGGTGGCGAGCAAGGACGAGCATCATCCCGAACACGCCAAGTTTCGAGACTACTTTGAATACGATGAACCGCTGCACCGAGTGCCTTCGCACCGGGCGCTGGCGCTGTTTCGCGGGCGCAGTCTGGACATTCTGGAGGTCAAGCTGCTGGCGCCTGAAGTGCTGGGCGACAACGGCCGGCCCATCTCGCCGTCTCTGGCAGAGGCCCGCGTGGCCGCGCATTTGCGCTGGTCGCATCAGGGCCGCGCGGCCGACGACCTGATTCGGCGCACCGTCGCCTGGACCTGGAAGGTCAAACTCAGTCTTTCGCTCGAGCGCGATCTGCTGGCGCGCCTGCGCGAGGAGGCCGAGCAGGTGGCCATCGAGGTGTTTGCCGACAACCTGCGCGATTTATTGCTCGCTGCCCCGGCCGGGCCGCGGGTGATCATGGGCTTGGACCCCGGTATCCGCACCGGCGTGAAGGTGGCGGTGGTCGATGCGACCGGGCAATTGCTAGAAACGGCCACGGTGTACCCGCATGAGCCGCGCCGCGATTGGGACGGTGCCTTGCACAGTCTCGAAGGCCTGTGCCGGCGGCACGGGGTGCAGCTGGTGGCCATCGGCAATGGCACAGCCAGCCGCGAGACGGACCGGCTGGCCGGCGATTTGTTGCGACGCCTGGATGCGGGCACCGACAAGGTGATGGTCAGTGAGGCGGGCGCCTCGGTGTATTCGGCCAGTGAATACGCCTCGCAGGAGTTGCCGCAGGTGGATGTCAGTTTGCGCGGGGCCGCCAGTATTGCGCGCCGCTTGCAGGATCCGCTGGCTGAGTTGGTCAAGATCGACCCCAAGGCCATCGGGGTGGGGCAGTACCAGCACGACCTGAACCAAAGCCAGCTGGCGCGCAGCCTCGATGCGGTGGTGGAAGACTGCGTCAACCGGGTGGGCGTGGACTTAAACACCGCCAGCGCGCCCTTGCTGGCCCGGGTGTCGGGCTTGAGTGCGGCCACCGCGCGATCGGTGGTGAACTGGCGTAACACGAACGGGGCGTTTGCCAGCCGCGCCGACTTGCTCAAGGTCACTGGCCTGGGGCCTAAAACCTTTGAACAGTGCGCCGGATTTTTGCGTATCCGTGGAGGCAGCAACCCGCTGGATATGACCGGCGTGCACCCCGAGACCTATCCCGTGGTCGAGCGCATCCTGGCTCATGCCGGCAAGCCCATCGAGCAGGTGATGGGACAGGCCGCGGTGTTGCAGGCCTTGCGCCCCGAACTCTTCGCCAATGAGCGTTTTGGCGTGATCTCGGTACGCGACATTTTGCAGGAGCTGGAAAAACCCGGTCGCGATCCGAGGCCCGATTTCAAGGTGGCGCGCTTGAGCGACGATGTGCACGAGCTCACTGACCTGCGGGTGGGCATGCAGCTGGAAGGGACGGTCAGCAATGTCGCGGCCTTCGGCGCTTTTGTGGATCTGGGCGTGCATCAGGATTGCCTGGTGCATGTGAGCGAACTGTCCGAGCGTTTTGTGCGCGATGCCCGTGAGGTGGTGCGGGTGGGCGAGGTGGTGCGGGTGCGGGTGCTCGAGGTGGACTTGGCGCGCAAGCGCATCGCGCTGAGTCTGCGGCCCGAGGGCTCGGGGGGCGCTTTGCCCGCACGGGTGGGGGCGCCGGCCGAGCGCCGGCCCAGGCCCGGCCGGGGGAGCGATCAGCGGCCGGCCCACACCGCCCTGGCCGCAGCCTTTGCGCGCCTGGGGGAGGGCAAGCGCTGATGAAGGCGCTGCGCCTCTACGCCGGCCCGCTGGCGCTGGCCCATATGCGCCAAGAGGGTCTGCAAGCGCAGGACATTGCCACCATCGCGGGGGCGGCCGGTGGCCCCAAGGGCTTGATCCTGGGGCCGTTGGACCGTTTCATTTTTGGCCAATGGCTGCCCACAAGCGGCCAGGCGGTTGACTTGGTGGGTGCATCCATTGGGGCCTGGCGCCTGGCCAGCGCCTGCCTGAGCAACTGCGTCAGTGCCTTTGAGCGTCTTGAGCACGATTACATCGCGCAGCACTACGAGCTGCCGCCGGGCCGCAAGCGCCCGAGTGCCGACCAGGTCAGCCGCGAATTTGGGCGCAGCCTGCAGTCTTTTTACGGCGGTCGCATCGAGGAGGTGTTGTCGCATCCCCGTTACCGCTTGCATGTCATGACCAGCCGGGGCATCGGCTTGTTGGCCCGGGAGCACGGTGTGCTGACGCCCCTGGGCTATGCGGGGGCTTATCTGAGCAATGCCCTGAGCCGAAGCCTGCTCGATGCCTGGCTTGAGCGCGTGGTCTTCTCCAGCGGGCAGGGCGGCCAAATGCACGCGTTGCCTTTTGCCGTTGGTGACTACCGCACCCGCCAGATCGCCTTGACCGTCGATAACTTCATGGCGGCGGTGCAGGCTAGCTGTTCCATCCCGTTTGCGCTGCGTGCGGTGCCCAACATCCCTGGCGCCCCCCGCGGTGCCTACTGGGACGGCGGTATCACCGACTATCACCTGCACCTTGATTACCGCAGTTCGCGTCCGGGTCCGGGTCTGGTGCTGTACCCGCACTTCCAGCCGCAGGTGGTTCCGGGCTGGCTGGACAAGGCGCTGCGCTGGCGGCACAAGAGCACGCCCTTTCTTGACCGGATGGTGCTGCTGGCGCCCGATCCGCAATGGGTGCAGGCCTTGCCCAACGCCAAGTTGCCCGACCGGACCGACTTCACCCGCTATGCGCAGGACCTGCCCGCACGCATCCGGGTCTGGACCGAGGCGGCGCGCGCCAGCGCGGTGCTGGCCGAGGAATTTGCGGCCTGGCTGCAAAAGCCCGATCTGTCCGAGGTGCGGGCCCTTTAAGTTGCGGGCCGGTCGTCGGCCCGCGGGGGCTTACATGGATGCTTCGAGCAAGGCGTGGTAGTCGTCTCGGCTGGCCAGGCGCGGGTTCGTTTTGTGGCAGTGGTCAGCCAGCGCGCCGTCGATGATGCGTTCAAAGGCGGCGGCTTGCACGCCCAACGCACCCAGGCCCGAGGGCAGACCGAGCCGGGCGTTCATGTCCCGCACCGCCTCAGCCAGATCGGCCGCCGACCCGCCGCTCAGGCCGATGGCCTGGGCCATGCGTGCCATGCGCTGGTCTTTGTGCACCGATTCGGCCTGCGCATTAAAGCGCAGGACTGCCGGCAGAAACATGGCATTGAGCGTGCCGTGGTGCAGCCTGGGATTGACACCGCCGAGGCTGTGGCTGAGCGAATGCACGCAGCCCAGACCCTTCTGAAAGGCCATGGCGCCCTGCATGGACGCACTCATCATGTTCAGGCGGGCCTCGCGGTCCTGGCCGTCGCGGGTGGCTTTCTCAATATGGGCCCAGGCGCGCTGCAGGCCATCGAGGGCAATGCCGTCTGCTGGCGGGTTGAAGGGCGCGGCCATAAAGGTTTCCATGCAATGGGCAATGGCGTCCATGCCGGTGGCCGCCGTCAGAAGAGGGGGCAGCCCCAGAGTGAGTTCGGGGTCGCACAGGGCCACCTTGGGCACGATATGCCAGGAGTGAAAGCCGAGTTTGCGGCCATCGTCCAAAATCAAAATAGCGCCCCGGGCCACCTCGCTGCCGGTGCCGGCGGTGGTGGGGATGGCAATCAGGGGGGCCACGCGCTCGGTGATTTTGGGCGAGCCGCCTTCGATGGTGGCGTAGGTTTTGAGCGGGCCTTCATGGGTGGCTGCAATGGCCACCCCCTTGGCGCAGTCGATGGCCGAGCCTCCGCCCAAGGCGATCAGGCCGTCGCACTGCCTGGCCCGGTAAATCTGCGCGGCGGCTCTCACGGCGGCTTCGGTGGGGTTGGACGGCGTCTGGTCGAACACCGCTGCCTGCGCTTGGCCCAGCGCGTCCAGGGTCTTTTGCAGCAAGCCGGCGGCCTTGACGCCCGCATCGGTGACGATCAGCGGCCGGCTGATGCCCAATCGCTGGCACTCGTCCTTGAGTAGGCGCAGGGCGCCAAAATCGAGCTGGATTTGGGTGATGTACTGAATCAAGGCCACAGTGGTCTCCTGCAAAATCCAGACCATTCTCCGATAAAACCAGCGCGCTTGGCCTATGACTGTCCCGCCCTTGAACCCCGCCAATCTGCTCAGCCCCGAGGCGCGGCGTTTGATCGACAACATTCATCGCGCGCAGCGAGCACCGCTGCACACCCTGGGCGTGGCCCAAGCCCGGGCTTTCTACGAGACCGGGTCGTCGATTTTGGATCTACCGCCCGCCGAGGTGGGTCGTGTCGAGCCGCTGCACTTGAAGGCCCGGGACGGTCATCGCCTGGCCGCGCGGCTGTATGCCCCGGCCCAAGTCTCCCATCCGCCCGTGCTGTTGTACCTGCACGGCGGGGGGTTTACGCTGGGCAGCCTGGCCACGCACGATGGGCTGTGCCGGCAACTGTGCCTGCACGGCCACTGTGCGGTGGTGTCGCTGGACTACCGTTTGGCCCCGGAGCATCGGTTTCCGACGGCGGTTTATGACGCCTGGGACGGGCTGCAAGACTTGAAGGCGCGAGGACTGTCTCTGGGCCTGGACACCAGCAGGCTGGCTGTCGGAGGCGACAGCGCCGGCGGTACGCTGGCCTGTGTCTGCGCCCTGATGGCCCGCGATGCGGGACTGCCGCTGCGCCTGCAATTGCTGATGTACCCCGGGACGACCGCCCACCAGGACACCGACTCGCATCAACGCTTTGGTAAAGGATTTTTGCTGGATCGGGAGACCATCAGCTGGTTCTTTGCCCAATACATCGATGTTGCACAGCGCACCGACTGGCGTTTTGCGCCGCTGCGGGCACAAGAGCACGGCGGCCTGGCCCCGGCCTGGGTGGAGCTGGCCGAGTGCGATCCGCTGGTCGATGAGGGCATCGACTATGCCGATAGGCTGCGCGCAGCCGGCGTGCAGGTGGATCTCGAAATCTATCGCGGCATGATTCATGGCTTCGTGACCATGGGCCGGGCCCTGGCCCCGGCCCGCCAGGCGCACCAGGATGCGGGCCTGGCCTTGCAAAAAGCCCTGGCCGGGCCCTAGGGCGCACACCGCTAAACTGCGGCTTGGCCTGGGGCAGTTGCCCGACACTACAAAGAGCTTTCCATGAAACGACAAGATCTGCGTTTTTTTCATCGCCTGCGCGTCCGCTGGGCCGAGGTGGATATGCAGAAGATTGTCTTTAATGCCCACTACCTGATGTACCTGGATACGGCCATGGGCGATTACTGGCGCGCCCTGGCGCTACCCTACGAGCAGGCTATGCACGAGCTTGGCGGTGACCTTTATGTGAAGAAAGCCAGTGTCGAGTACCACGGCTCGGCGCGGTACGACGATGTGCTTGATGTCGGGCTCAAATGCCAGCGCATCGGCAATTCGTCCATCGAATTCTTGGGGGCGATCTTCAGGGGCGACGATTTGCTCATCACCGGACAGCTGATCTATGTGTACGCTGATCCGACCAGTCAAACCTCCAGGCCGGTGCCCGCGTCGCTGCGCACCAGCCTGCTTGGCTACGAGGCTGGCGAGCCGGTGTTACAGCTGCGCGTGGGTTCCTGGAACGAACTGCAGGACGATGCGATGCGGGTGCGCATCGAAGTCTTTGTGCAGGAGCAGCAGATTCCGCTGGACATGGAGCGCGATCCCGCCGACGAATCGTCCCTGCACTTGGTGGCCTACAACCGAATGGGTCAGCCGGTGGCCACCGCCCGGCTGCTGCCCGCTCAGGCCGGCTCGGCCCGCATCGGTCGAATGGCGGTCAAGCGGGTGCTGCGTCAGGCGGGGCTGGGCTCACAGGTTCTGCAGACGCTGGTGGACGCTGCGCGCAGCCGGGGGGACAGCCAGGTCTTGGTGCATGCACAGAGAGCGGCCGAGGGCTTTTACGGCCGCAGTGGGTTTGTGCCGCAGGGCGAGGGCTTTGAAGAGGTTGGTTTGCCGCACATCGAGATGGTGCGTGCCCTCTAGGGGCGAGGCGCCGACTCGGTGTATTGGCGCGGGCCCAGCAGAACTTCGCGTCGGCTGTGCCCCAGGCTTTGCGGGTCCCAGCTGCGCTCCTCGATGTCGGCCTGCCAGCGGCCGGCCGTGCCGCGTTCGATCAGCATCAGAGTGCTGCTGCGCGTGCCGTAGCGGCCGTCTGCAAAACGCACCCGTACAGCCGATAAGGCCCGCTCGACTTCGGGCGAAACACCGGTGCGCGGCAATTGCTCTGTGGGCGCTGTTTCGGCGTCGGCCAAGGCCGACCACAGGCGCTCGCGCAGAAGGTCTGGCTCCAGCGGGGGCTCCAGGGTGCGGGCCAACTGCTCGCGCAGCTTGATGGTCTTGGGCCAGGCGGTGTCAAGAAAAGCATTGGACAGCGCGTAGACACCGGGTGCCAAAGACCGTTGCTGAATGTGTGCGATCAGCCCTTGCGGCGTCGGGCAGCGGTTACTGACCCAATGCCAGCGTTGCTGGTCCAGGTCGCCGAGCACCAGATTGAAACCCTGGTGGGCCAGCGGATCCAGGGCAGCCATGAAATCGGCTGCGCTTTGATCGCCCTCCAGCCAGTCCAGCGTCAGCTCGCCCCGGGAGCGCGCCGCCTCTTGTGCCTGGGGCTCGCGCACATTGGTCAGCCAGGCGACGCGTCCGTGCTCGCTCAGGCCCAGCCAGGTGCCACCGGCGCGAGCGTCGCGTCCACTGATGAGCAGCCGACCGCGCGGGGAGATCCAGCGCTGCATCGGCAGCGTGGGCCGGTCGAAGTATTCGTCCCGGTTGGAGGCCAGCAGCAGGGGGCGTTTCGGATCTACCCCCAGGGCAAATGCGATCAGGCACATCGCAAAGCTCCGACGGTGCTGCGTGGACTCGGCTCAGAGGTCCTCGAGCAGGGCATAGGGCAGGGGCAGCAGCTGCAAGCTGGGGCCTTCGATGGAGCCCGCATGCAGGGCATAGGCATCGGCCTGGGCTGCAGCGCTGACCTGCATCGAGACAATGGCATCAAAACCCTGGTCATCGGGTCGGGGCGCGGCGGCGGCAATCAGCCCGCAGGCCTGCAGCGGATCGCTGCTCTGGAACACCTCCTGGCCCACTTGCACCGCTTCGCCGCTGTGCACGAGATAGGCGCGCCGCTTGATGTTGCCCCTGAACTGGCTGCGCGCCACCACCTCCTGGCCCGGGTAGCAACCCTTCTTGAAGCTCACGCCGCCCACCGACTCGTAGTTGAGCATCTGGGGTACAAAGGCGTCGGCGGTGGTCGGTCCGACCATGGCAATGCCCGAGCGCACGCTGAGCCAGTGCCAGTAAGCCAGCGGCACCTCCGGCAGCCCGTGGGGCACCGGTGCATCGGCCGCGGCCAGCCAGCACGCGCGGGCCACGCCGGCACCGGGGTAGAGCTGGACCACAATGGCTGCACCCACATCACGCCGACTCCAGGGGGGCGCTGCGCTCAATCCCGGGGCCACCGTCTCGATGGCCGAACCGGTCAGACCGATCATCCGGTAGTGTTGGGTGACATCGCTCAGGCGGGCTTGGGCCCGCAGGACGAACAGGGACAGGCGCTTGACCATGGCCGCCCCGCTGTCGCGCGCGCACAGCAGCAGCACTTGCTCGGCACTGCGCTTGATGACAATAAAGCTGACTTGTAAGCGGCCCTTGGGGTTGCAATAGCCCGCCAGCCGGGCGCCATCGCTGCCGAGAAGCACCACATCCTGGGTCAGTTGGCCCTGTAAAAATGAGGCGGCATCGGCTCCCTGGACCTCGATGAGGCCCATATGTGGGAGCAAGACCTGCCCAGACTGCATGGCCTGATCGGCGGCCGGATCTAAAGTGGCAAGGGACATGCGTCCATTATGATGCCGCTGTTAAGGCCCGCCTGGGCTTGAGTGAAACCCAAACGATTTCCCGTGCGAACTTTGCGCTGGTTGCTGGCGGCGATGGTCTCGGCCGCGGTCCTGCTCGGACTGGCAAGTGCCTGGTGGCTGTTCACCCCCGTCCCGCTGCGCCCCCCCGCTGGAGCGCAGGCGCTTGAGTTGCTGATTGAGCCCGGCAC
>Ga0194133_10002187_pt1 | contig 30961 bp, 16 predicted proteins | sample TA2KigOf40mmetaG_FD_155448 | JGI IMG/M metagenome (GOLD analysis project Ga0194133, IMG submission 155448) | Freshwater microbial communities from Lake Tanganyika, Tanzania - TA2015055 Kigoma Offshore 40m | ecosystem: Environmental > Aquatic > Freshwater > Lake | place: Tanzania: Lake... | reverse complement strand
AATCACCTGTCTTAAGAGTAGGCGTGACAGGACTTGAGCTCATCTTTTTAAGATATCTTAGTATTGCATTACTTTCCTCTTCTTTTGCCATTATTTTTCCAGGTAAAAACTGCGTATATAAATACTGCTATATATTTATCGGATTTAATATGAACCCTAGTAATCCACTTATTAAATTTTTTAGACAGCCTAAAATTTTTATTAATCTTCCAAGCCGAGGGCTTTACTATGAGCGAGGTGCTCTTATTGGTAATTATGAACAAGTCCCAATTTTTGCCATGACTGGCATGGACGAAATCATTAGTAAAACACCTGATGCTCTATTCAGCGGTGAAGCAACTGCTAGAATTATAGAAAGTTGCTGTCCTACAATTAAAAATGCAAAATTAATGCCTAGTATTGATTTGGACACCTTAATGGTTGCTATTCGAATAGCTACATATGGACCAAAAATGACTTTTAGTCATACTTGTAAAAATTGTCAAACAGAAAATGAATACGAATCCGATCTTACAACTATTATAGATCATTTTCAAACTTTAAAGTTTATAAACACTGTAGAAGTAAGCGGTGAATTAATAATTAAAATTAGACCTCTTCAATATGAAGAAATGAATCATTTTGCTATTGAAAATTTTAAATTACAAAGAATGCTCTATCAAACTACAGAATTATCAGATACAGAAAAACAAAAGACCATAGATAAAATTTACCAAGATCTCAGTGATCTGCAGTTACAATTATTCCTTACTAGTATTGAAAGTATTCAGGTGCCAGAGTCTATGGTTACACAAAAACCTTTTATTGAAGAATATCTTAGAAATTGTGAAAGAGAAATTTATAATACGATAAAAATTAAACTAGAACATAACAAAGAAATTTGGTCTATACCAAAACAAAATATAAAATGCAGCAACTGCGGCACAGAGGATAAACTACAAATAACTCTTGATCAGTCAAATTTTTTCGCCTAAGGCTTCTAAAACTTAGTTCCGAACAGATTCAAAAATACACAGATAGTCTAGATTTAGAAGCCAAAGAAATAAAAGATGAAATTTTTAGATTAAGCTGGTATATGAGGGGTGGAGTTAATGCTATAGATCTGTTTTATACATTCGGTTATGAAGACAGAGTTATTATAAATGGCATTATAAAAGACAATATAGATAATAGCAAAAAAACTGGAATGAATCTTATCTAGCGGGCCAAGTAGGGAACTTGCTCGCCAGGTTTGTATAATTGTGCCAACGGATCAGGACGACCAGCTGATAATTCTTTTTGCCTAAAAATCGTTAAGCCAGGATCAGTACTAAGTGCTGCCGAACTTAAAGGAGTTTTATTAGGACCTTTAGCCACCATGGCACTGTCATCTCCAGGCTTATCAGTTATTTCACCAGTTTTTAAATTCATGTACCAAAAACCTGAACTTTGTGGAATAGGATATTCTGTACTAGTTTGTGTTCCTGGTGATTGAGACTGTCCGCCTTGTTTCTGATCATTAGTTTTCTTTCCGCCTGGAAGCAATGATCCTAGACCAGCTAGATCTAAAATAGCTTTGCTCCAAGTGCCTATTGATTCATAATTGCCGCCAAGTACCGACGACAGCATACCTTCTAGCCATTTCTTACCTTCTGCTGTGTTGATAAAATAAATCAGAGCAGCTTTAACTGCTGGTTGACTGATTTTAGCTAAGGCAGCAGTTAAAGCCAATCTGCCTCCACTGGCTGCTAGAATAGGTATAGCTCCTATATAAGTTATAGCTTTTGAAAGTATGTTTCCTAACAGTAATTGTGTAACTACCACAGTTAAGAATGCACCAAAGGCTTTTTTATACTCAGGACTATCAGGATCCAGTCCTTCAACACTTAGACTAAATGTTTCCCATGCTAGCCATAATCCTCCAATACCTATCAGTTTGTTTAATGGCCCTGCTAGGAAAGTCATTGTGCCTAGTGTACCTGTAGCTGCTTTGGCTGTAAAACCAGGACTAGCTGATCTACCAATTGTTCTACTATAAGATTTAGGATCTGTTATTATTTCTCTTGTCTTACCTAAAGCCTTGTCTCTAGCATTATCTCCAGCTGTTTTTCTATCTCTAGCTGCTTGAGTTCTTTGTTTAAGTCCTTTTTGATCTACATCATATTTTTTATTTCCAAAAATATCTGTAGCTTGTCTAGCCTGACGAGATTTTTGAGCAGCATAATATTCTTTTGCCCGTCCGTAAGAGGTTTTCTTTAGCCACTCCCCTCCTTTTCTCTGCCACGAATTAGGAATTAATCTAACCAGCGCATTTTTACCTAATTTAGCAATAGCTGGTACAAATAATAAGCTAAGATCAATAAAAGCATCCTGCCAGTCTTCATCACTTAATTTATCAGGATCTTCGTTATATTTTTCAAAAAATTTATATAATTCGTATGCACTAAAGGCAGCTATTCCATAACTAATTGCTGTAATCATGCCTCCGATTCCAATACCTGCTAGTAATGGAACTAGTTCAGTTAATTTTTCTCTAGGAGATACTATTTCATGCGCTTTCATATTTACTATTTATCGGGAGTTGAACGTAGTTCAACTGTTCTTCGCTTGCGCTCGAACTCTTTTTTTTTATATTATCTAGATTGTGAAGTCACACTTAGCCCGTTAGGGCTAAAAATGAACATTATCTGAGTTGCTAATGTCACACAGCGTTAGGACTATGATGCGCTATAAATGTGGCATTCGACAGTCAAATGCTTAATTTATGTTACATCGCGTAGGCGGTCGTCCGGTACCTACTCATCCCGTCTTATCACGACGGCAGGCATGTACTGATACGCTATCATCTGTACAGCCGTTAGGGGATTACCCTTCTTTTTGGCCTTTTAATCCTTTTCAAACAACCAAACAGTAGGTCTTAAACTGTCTTCATCTCCGAGAGGTAGTGGTTGAGTTCTTGCTACGGCGGCAAGATTCCATCCCTGCGATACGATTGTCCAGGTTTAGGGCGCACGAAATTAGCCTGCGCTAGCTTTTAACCGTTTAACTGTTTGCCTTTAATGTGTGAGCCATGAACACGGACCTGTATATGTCCGTTATAGTAGTCGTCTGATTCTAATACACGCCTGGAGAATTGCTCTCTTGCCTCAATGTAACTACACTCTGCCTTGGTTTTACAAAAATAAAGTATATCTCTTCGGAAATATTTTTTGCCTAACTGCTGAACATCTTCTAATAAGTGTTCATTAGATCCATAGTAATCTTTCCAATCACTTTCAATTTTAGTTTTAACTCTTTTTTGCCTTTTATTACCATTTTTTAATTTTACTGAGCGTATAGTAATTTTACTAAATTTTGCTAATTTTTTGCCTATGTATTTTTTATTATTTGTTAAATTTGTAATAATATAAACAAATCCTATATATTCATCTGTGATTTCTTCGATAAGGTTGTTTTCATAATACCAAGACATCTATTATGTAGCTGATCAAGCATCTGTGACCTTTGGTTTTTGAGCCTGTCCTCTTGGTTTATATTTTTCGCTTTGCCTCTTTACTCTAAATTTGTAACTGTTTAATAATTCTTTTTTTATTTGAAGGGTTAATTTTTTTATATTTTCTAAGTTAATTCTAGTTCTTCTTGCGCTGGCCATAGTCTTTTCAACAGCGTATTGTTGATAATTCTTGAAATATATTCTAAATTCTTGCATTAATTTCTCATGTAAATCATCCATTAACTAGAAAACTCCAAATCATTCGCGTAGCTTGTAAATCCATTCTCCTTTATAACTTTTAAAACATTATTCACTCGACCAACAAGTTCGTCTTTGTGACTTATCAAGTAGATATTCTTCTTTCGCTCTCTACCCATTTTTTTAAGAACTGCAAGAGCGTTTTCAACACCAGCAGCATCGAGTCCATTATCTATAAGTTCATCAATAAACAATAAATTTATGTTTTGATAGAGACTTTCCCAAACGTCACGGAAACTCCAGCTTAGACCCAATATTAATCTATTACGTTCTCCTCGACTAAGGTTATCAAAGTCTAGCTCTTGTCCTAATTGAGTGATTTCTACGTTAAGGTCGTTCAAGAAACTGACCTGATGAGGAAGTCCAAGACGATCTAAGTAATAGGTCAGTCTGTTGTTAAGATAAGCAAGGTTTTGATCAATGATCTTCTTACGAATAAAGCTGTCCTTATTTGTCAATAGCTTTAGTAAGAACTCTTGGTGATCCTTGGTTAGAGTTAGTTCATTTACTAGATCCCAGCTTACTGTCTGTAAGGCTGTATTTGTCAACTCATCAATCTGTTCTTGGTAAGGATCTATTTCTTCACTACGTTTTATCAAGGCTGCTTCTAAAGTATTAAGATTGTTTTGATGTTTAAGGGCTTCCTCTAGAGTTTCATAAAAAGTATTAGGTCTGCCATTTATGTCTCCAATTTCATCAAGTTCTGCTACTACTCGTGATAATTTTTCATCTACAGTTTGATAATAACGTACGGCTTCATTATGGTCCTTTTCTGCTTCCTTTTTCATATCGCCGTGAATTTCAAGATTAAGTCCTTGTTTACATTCTGGACACTTGTGATTAGCCAATTGTTCTAAATTTTTTTGAAACTTTTTTACGTTCTTTTCTGCTTGACCCACTGCTGTTAGTAGAGTAGCCTGTTCTTTGTTAAGACTTGTGATGCGAGCCGACAATGTGACATAGTTTTCTAGTTTACTATGTTGAACAAGTTCGTTATCTATATCTACTGCCTTTAATTCTAAGATACTGGCAGCTATTTTTTCTAGATCTGTAGTCTGCTGCCTGCACCAAACACTTTGTTTAGTTTCTAATCCAGTAATACTCTGTTGAATTCTTTCATTACTACGTTTAATAGCTTCGATGTTAGCAGTTTCTTGCTGTATCTGTTCCTTTGTTATACGTATCTGTTCTTTGAGACAGTCTGCTTTTTCACTTAGTATGGTAATACCAAGTAGTTGTTCAATAATTTCACGCTGTTCATTAGCCCTAAGACTTAGAAAAGGTTGTGTGTAGGTGTTCAAGGCCACAACGTGCTGAAACATCATATGTTTCATTCCTAGTAATACATCAATATCTTTCTGTGTTTCGCGCATGTCGCCTTGAGCATCGTCTGTTTCATTTACGTTTTTTTCAGTGTCATTTACAAAGAACTTCATAACAGTAGGTCTACGACCTCGTTCAACTCTATATTTGTTACCGCCTTGTTCAAAAGTCAAAGTCACTAACATATTTTTGTTGTTGATCTTGTTAATTAAGTTGTCTTTCTTTATACTTGTTAGGGCTTGGCCGTAGAGCGCATAACTTAGAGCATTTACGATTGTGGTTTTTCCTGTGCCATTTCGGCTACCTGAATCATCACCTCCTTGATCTAAATTTTCGCCAAGCACTAGAGTTAATTGCTCTCGGCCAAAATCTACAGCTTGGGTTTGATTACCCACGCTCATAAAATTTTTAACAGTTAATTCTTTTAAACGAATCATAAATTGTTATATATTTCCAATAATTTTTTCTTATCAATATTTGTACTTTCTATTCCTAATAATTGATTAATTACAATTTCATCTACACTTTCAAAAGCCTTTATGTCTATATTAGTTTCAATTTCTAATTCTTTCTTTTCTGGAATCAATGTCAGTTCTCTTATTGCATAATTTGTATAAAAGTTTTCTTTGATATAATTTGCTTCTTCATAGCTTATGTCTATGTCTATAGCTACACGTAGATGCATCTTAGGACGTATAATTTTGTCAGCTTCGTCGATCAGTTTGCTCAATGTTACTGTTCTAAATGTAGGTTGATCTGGCCATGAAAGATGTATAGGGTCTTGTCCCCAAGACATTATAGTTATACCTCTTTCATCATCCCAGCTGTCTGAGTAATTGTGAGGAAAAGCATTACCTATATACATCATATTTTGTTTTTGTTGACGTTTGTGGAAATGGCCGCTAAACCCTCGATCATATTGTTTAAAATGTTCCAACTGAATTTCACCGTGATCTGGCATCTGTACCATGGCATTCATGTAGAATAATGGTAGTTCAAAATGCCCAAATATATATTGAGCCTTGGTTTTTTGTATTTTTCTCCATTCATCGCCAACTAACCATGGACACATGGTGACATTATCTAAGGTTATTGGTCTATTAATTATGGTAATGCCGGGTACGTACTTGCCAAATTCTACACTGTGAATATCACGTTTATCTTTGTAGTACAGATCGTGATTTCCAGGAAAGAAAAAGAACTGATTAAATGACTGACCTAGTCTTTCCAGAGCTTTAAGACTGTAGTCCATAGTAGTAATATTAAGACTATTACGATTATGGTGCCAATCACCAAGAAACATTCCAGTGTCACAACCGTGTGACTGCGCCTTTTCAATATACCAATTTACGAAATCTAAACAATCCTGATTATGTATTTGACTATTTGATTTAAGTCCAAAATGTATGTCTGTAAATAGTGCTACCTTATTGAATAGATTAGTCATTAATCCTCCGAAGCTATATTATAACTTGTATAGTATAAAATATCAATCTTCTTGGTTTTCATTTCTTTTCACAGCAGCAGCATGTTCACCTTCACCTGTACGACTATAACTTGGATTCATGCCATTCATCTCTAACAAATCATCACGTATAATCTGATTACGTTTTTCTATGTTAATGATTCTTACGAAACTATTTGTAACTGCCGCAGTAAAGTAGGCGAAAGGATTATTTGATTTTGATTCGTCAAATTGTAGCCCTATTTGTGTTAGTTGTAATATAGCTTGACCTTTCATTTCATCGTTATAGGTATATCCGCGTACATTTCCACGGGTAGCGTATCTTTCACATAATTTTATGTACATACGAGCAAGGTTATTAGTTATTTGCCCGTGTTCCTTGTTAAATCTGCCTTTTTCAAGGTTACCCTTCCAATGACTTTTACCAACGCAGATCAATATGTCATGTTCATCAAATTTCCAATGCTGGAATGGAGGAAAGTTAACCTTGTCTCGTCCATCAGCTTCACTTTTAGGATTTTTTTTACGTGTAGAATTTAAGGGTATGTGTTCATAAGTCATAATTCTAAAAATTAAATCAGTTTTATGTATTTTTTTGTAGTCTATTTCACAATCAGATTGTTTTATTTTTTCTCCGCTGGCTTTTTTTTGTTCGAAGAGATACTGTCCTAGTCTTTTTGCGCGACTTCTTTTAGCTTCTGCTATGGTTCGAATATTAATTTTATCTATTGTGGGGAGAATTATATCATACTGATGATATTCTTTGTTTAAAAAACTGCAATATGTGTTTTTACTTTTGTGTATTTCCTCCAATAGATCTTTGTTGTTTAGATAGTTCACTTTAGTCATAAGTTTCCTTTGTAATAAATTATAAACTACTCAGTTAATTTTGTCAACTAAATAATTTAAGGAGTTCAATATGAGTTTATTCGATGTGGTTCCCGGGTTATCGAATACAATAGGAACAGTTGCAAGCACTGTTGGTTCTGGTTTACAAGTAGCTGGAAGACTAGCAGGAGCACTTAATAATTTATCTAATCCAGCAAATGTGGCCAGTGCTATTAGAAGTTTAAGTATTCCGGCAGGGGCTATTCCACAATATAATAAAAATCCAGCAACTGCCACAGCAGGAGCAGGTGGAGAAGATAAGGATTGGCGTGTAAGATTAAGCATACCACTTACTCAAAGTTTTCAAAACAGTAATGTACTTGCTCCTCTAAAAGCTGCAGGAGGATTAGTATTTCCTTATACTCCAACTATTCAGATTGCAGGAACGGCAAGCTATGAAACTACTCCTATTGTACATCAAAATTATGCATATTATAATTATATAAACAGTGTAGCAAGTTCTATTTCTATTAGTGGTCCTTTTAATGTAGAAGACTCTATACAGGCTCAGTATTGGATTGCAGCAGTGCATTATCTAAGAAGTGTAACAAAAATGTTTACGGGAGACAGTGATAATTCTGGAAATCCTCCTCCTATGGTATATCTTAATGGTTATGGTAACTACGTATTTAAAAATATTCCAGTTGTAATTACAAGTTTTACTGTTGAATTGCCTCAGGATGTAGCCTATATAGCTACTACTGTAAATAAAACAGGGCCTACTTCTGGATTCATTAGATCATCAGGAGGTTCTAATCAACGTATAGAGAATACTGTTAATTTGCTTGGAACAATTGGTGGAATAGCTGGTAGTTTAGGTGCAGCAAAGGTTAGTCGTGCTTTAGGTTCAGCCGCCAATCTAGTAAATGTAGCTAACAATATATCAAATTTGGCACAAGGCGCAACGGGAGGAGGATCCTCTCCGTTTAGTTTAGAAGGAGAAACACATGTACCTGTAAAAAGTGTTATCTCCGTTACCTGTCAACCAGTTTATAGTAGAAACAAAGTAAGGCAATTCAATCTAGATAGTTTTGTACAAGGCGCTTACATAAAGTCTAAACCAGGATATTTATAATGACAGAATATAAGATTAATAGTCCATGGCATAAAACGTTAATTATTAATGACCGTCTAAGTAATTTTAGGATTCGTGCAATTAAAAGTGAAAGTGACGATATTCTTTATACCATTGAACCTCAGTATAATAATAGACCAGATCTATTAGCCTATGACATCTACAAAGATCCTAAGTTATGGTGGGTTTTTCTGCAGAGGAATATGGATGTGTTATCTGATCCTATATATGATTTCACTGTCGGGACTCAGATTTATTTGCCAAAATTATCTAATTTAAAAGAAAGTTTAGGCATATAATGAATTTTTTAAATTCCTTTGTAGATGCAGCTACAACTGTAGGAAATACTGCACGAAATGTGTTAAGTAATGTTTCGCAAGTGGCTAGCGGATTCAATTCAATAACTAATAATGTGCAAGATAGTTTTAATCAATTAAAAAAATTAGGACAGACTAACTTAGGTATTTCTACAAACCTCACTCCAGGTGACGCCAGCGTTGCAGGGTTTGATTTTACTAGTAGTTCAACTGGTGCCACAGGCACACAACAATCAACTGCTGCTAGAGGACCCAGTGGAATTTTAACAAATGACTTATTTGAATACAGCTTATATAATTACCATTTTACTTTAAGTGTATTGAGTAAACAGCAATATAATTCAGCTAGTTATTTTAATAATATATTAGGACAAATTATCCTTGCAAGTGCAGGTGCGGCAAAGGATAACGATCTAGTAGAAACAGCATCAGGAAAATTAGACTATCATTTAGATAACTTGCGTATAGATGGTGTAGCAGGTTTAAATGAAAACACCGGTAATACTAATGCTTTGTCATTAAGTTTTGTAGTATCTGAACCATATAGTATGGGGTTATTTTTTCAAGCTTTGCAAGTTGCTGCTTTCAAACAAGGTTATCGTAATTATGCAGATGTACCAATACTCTTAACCATAAAATTTACAGGGCACAAAGATCCAGACAATCTTAACATAGAATCCACTGTAAGTAGAAAATACATTCCTCTTAAGATACGTGAAATACAAATGCGTGTGTCTAAAAATGGATGTACATATGACGTAGAAGCGTATCCCTATAATGAAAGTGGTTTTAGTGACAGTTTTAATCAGGCAAAACATGATTCTCAATTACAAGTTGATGACAATAAACCAAAAATAATTCAAGAATTGTTAAGGAAGAGTGAAAAAAGTTTAAAACATGTAGTAAATCAATTTTTTAAAGAACGTGTTAAACAGAATACAACTACATTTTATGATGAAATCGATATAGTGTTTCCAGATCATTCTAGAAACGATGAAAGTGTTAATAAGATAGGAGCGTCTAGTTTAGGATTTAGTAATTATAATAAGGGAGAAACAGGCTTTGCTGCTGATAATTTTGTGCTTGAAGATGGTGTATATAAACGTGGAAAAATGAAAGTAAATCCTACTAACGGAGTTTTTGCTTTTGCTCAAGGACAACTGGTTACTGATATAATTAACCAGGTTATACTAACCAGTGATTATCCTAAATTTGCCCTAAAGAAAGAAAATTGGACAGCCCAAGGTCAGATAAAGTGGTGGAAAATAGACACTAAGGTCTATTTTAAGGGTGAGGAAGATCCAAACACAGGATATTGTCCTAAAAAAATTGTATATAGAGTAGAAGAATACTTAGTTGATGCGCAAAAATTTACAAATCCGAATACAAGAAATCCTGGAATTGAAAATAAATGGAATGAAGTAGTTAAGCAGTATTTTTATATATACACAGGAAAAAATTTAGATGTCTTAGATCTAAACATACAATTTAAAAATGGATTTTACAAAGCCTTGACTGCCGATCAGGGAAAGTTATCTCAAAACTTACAGGGAACAGGACACGCTACAGGCGGCAGCAATCAACAACATATAGGTAAAGAAGACGCCCAAACACCTAAAGGAGGAGATCCAAGCAATCATAATGTGCCAAGTCAAACAAGATATAACAATATTAGTAGTAGAAGTGCTAACCAAGGTTCAGCTTTTCAATCAGATGACCCTATAACTCTAGCTGCAAGACAATTTCATGATTTAGCTACTACGGGATATGACATGCTCAATTTAGATTTGACAATATTAGGAGATCCATTTTATATAACAAGTAGTGGAACAGGAAATTATAGAGCTGAATATACAAGTAGACAAGGAGTTAATAAAGATAGAGAAATGAATTATGAAAGTAATGAAATTTATGTTGCTGTTTATTTTAGAACTCCTGTAGATCATAAACCAGATTATAGGTTTGGAGACGAGTGGGATGGAATGTATAATTTCGGCAGTAAAGATAGTCAATTTCAATTTAGCGGATTGTTTAGAGTTTTAAATATTACTAGTAATTTTGTCAAAGGCAAGTTTACACAGACTCTTGGTTTAATAAGAATTCCGGATCAAGATAAACTGTCAGCTCCACAGGCCCAGCTTGGACAATCTGCAAATAATTCAATGGGTGATGATCAACATGGGCCTGAAATTTTAAATCCATTAACAGAAGTAGATAATTCAAGTTTTGTAGACATAGCAATTATTCCTAATTTTTCTAAAGAGCGTACACAAGAAGAAAAAGAATATGCAGATGGATTAGGAAATTTTTCAATATGATGTCAGACAAATTATTTTCAATTTTTTTATTGTTAAAGGCTTACATTAGATGAACAACGAAGAAACAAGAAGTTCTCCATATACTACTGCTAAAAACTCCACTCCTTGTCTTGCCAAGGTAATAAGTGTTGCTGATCAGACGTATAATGGAGTTTTAGAAGTTCAGTTAATGAGAGATGTAGGTAATAACGAGAAAAGTGGAGGTCAAGTTAGAAGTGTAAAATATCTTAGTCCATTTTACGGATTAACAAGTTATGATTTTTTAGGCACTGATGATGATACCCATAATGAAACACAGAAAGGATATGGATTTTGGATGATACCTCCAGATCCAGGAAGTTACGTTGTTGTAATTTTTTTAGACGGAGATGAAAAAAAAGGTTACTGGATTGGATGTCCAATGTTTCAAGAAAATATGAATTTCAGTACACCGGGATTCGCAGCGACAGAATACATTTCAGATGGTAGCAGACAAACTGATAGAGAAAAAAGTCGTGTGCCTGGTACAGAGTACAACAAAAAGATTCATGAAGGTAACGAGGACGGTACTAAAAAAAATAAGCCTGAGCATCCATTAGCTAAATTTTTAGAAAAACAAGGTTTACTCAAAGATGATATTAGAGGTATTACAAGTAGTAGTGCTAGAAGAGATATTCCAAGTATGGTGTTTGGTATCAGCACACCAGGACCTACAGATAAGTCAGGTAAAACTGGAAAAGTTGGAAAAGCAGAAAGTGAAAAAAGAAACGCTCCTGTAAGTAGGCTTGGTGGTAGTAGTTTTGTAATGGACGATGGTGACGATAAATTTGAACGAGAAAAGACCCCCTCAGATGGTCCACCTATCTACAAAAATGTAGAAGAAAAAGAATTTGGACTTAGAAACAGACCTCATAATGAATTAATTAGACTTCGTACTAGGACTGGTCATCAGATTCTTTTACATAATAGTGAAGATTTAATCTATATAGGTAACAGTAGAGGCACTGCTTGGATAGAATTAACTAGTGATGGAAAAATGGACATCTTTAGTGAAGACAGCATTAACATAAGAACTAAACAGGATTTTAATTTTTTTTGCGATAGGGATTTTAATCTAGAAGTTGGCAGAAATTTTAATACAAAAGTTCATGGTGAAATGCACACTAATGTAATAAAAGATCAAGTGTTAATTGTTGATAGAGATCAAAAAATTTATATAAAAAAACGAAAAGATGAAACTATAGATGAACAATACAGACAGACTGTAAATGACGATGTAAAAAAATATTTTGCTAAAGATTATAGTCACAATATTGATGGGAGAACAGATTTAAGAATAGCAGAAGGTGTCAGTGTGACTGCGGGTAAAGGGGCTAGTGGTGCTCAGTTCGCTCCATGGGAATCAACAAGACAAGATCCGGAAGATCCTATGAGCAGTGATGAAGAAACTAGTAGTCCTGTAGAAGATCATAACGGTCCTATTCCTAATAGAGTTGATATTAATTTAGCTATTAGTCAAAGAACAACAATTACTGGAGATTTAGATATAAATGTGTCCGGTCATGTTTACACTACATCCGGCGGCGCCAATGAAACTAAAGCTGGCGGCAATATTATAGAAACTGCTCCTCAAATTCACATGAATGGACCTTCAGCATCTACAGCTAGTAAATCAGAAGAAGCTAGAGTAAGTGCCAAAGCTACTATACCGTTATATTTAAAAACTCATAAATTACCTGATCTTTCAACACAAGATGAATGGCAAAGTTTAGAAGAATTAGATACATTACTACGTAGAGTGCCTACATATGAACCTTATCCTCATCACGAAAATTTAGACCCTATGAAGTTTAAACCTATGAAAGAAGGCGAAAGTCCCGGCTTAGATAGGGACAGCGATGATAGATATCGCCCAGCCGGTGATACTACTCCTACTGAGACCATGGCAAAGCCTGGATCTAGTTGGAGAAAGTACACTACTGGATTAGATACCTTTCAACGTAATCCTCCAGTGGAACCAGTTTTAAACGATGAAGGGAGTTGGGGACAATGACAGCCAGCAGCAAATTATACGATAAAATGACTATTCGAAAGGCATCTGTAAAGCCATTAATAAAGACGAAAATGTATAGAGGATTTTCTAGTTATAAAACTGGAAATAATAGTTTTAATCTCTATGATCTACAGTTAATAAAACAAGATTTAATTAACCATTTTAACATAAGGATGGGGGAAAGATTAGAAAATCCTGAGTTTGGAACTATAATTTGGGATCTACTTTTTGATCCGTTAACTGATGATCTAAAACAGATGGTCATTAAAAATGTTGAGGAAATCATTAATTATGATCCTCGAATTTCAGCAGATCAAGTGATTGTCACTACGTATGAATCTGGAATACAAATAGAATGTGTGCTTACCTATTATCCTTATAATATTCAGGAGTCTTTACAACTACGTTTTGATCAAAATAATGGTATAATGATTAGTTAACTATGTACAAAATTATAAAATAAATATATAAATTGGAAAAAATATGTCAATTACTGATAGACAAAATAGGTTATTAGTCGCCGAAGATTGGCGTAGAGTGTACCAGAGTTTTAAAAACGCTGATTTCAAAAGCTACGATTTTCAAAATCTTAGACGGGTAATGATTAATTATATAAGAGAAAATTATCCAGAAGATTTTAATGATTATATTGAAAGTAGTGAATACCTAGCGTTAATAGATTTAATAGCATTTTTAGGACAAAGTATTGCATATCGTGTTGATCTTAATAGTAGAGACAATTTTTTAGAATTAGCTGAAAGAAGAGAAAGTGTTCTAAGATTAGCTAGATTATTAAGTTATAATTCGAAAAGAAATATTGCTGGTAATGGTTTATTAAAAATAACAAGTTTACAAAGCACTCAAAATGTTCTAGATAGTAATGGCAGAAATCTTTCAGGACAGGTAATTCTTTGGAATGATCCTAGTAATAATAATTGGTATGATCAATTTATTAAAGTGTTAAATGCTGCATTGCCTGCAACTAGACAATTTGGTAGTCCTGAAGATAAAAAAATAGTTTATGGAATTCCAACGGAGCAATACAGATTTCAAAGTAGTAATCTGGATGTGCCTCTTTATAGTTTTGATAAAAATATAGATGGCAGAACAATGAATTTCGAAATAGTTAGTTGTAGTATCAAGGATGCAGATGAAATATACGAAGAACCACCTCTATTAGGAAACAGACTTGCTTTTTTATATAGAAATGACAGTAAAGGAAGTGCCAGTAATAACACAGGTTTTTTCGTACATTTTAAACAAGGACAATTAAATCAAGGTGCGTTTACTTTTGATCAACCAACACCAAATGAAACTTTAGATATAGATGCAGATAATATTAATAATGATGATATTTGGCTGTATAAATTAAATGATTCAGGAGCTGAAATAGAATACTGGAAAAAATTATCTAGCACTGAAGGTAATAATGTTATCTATAACAGTTTAGAAAAAACTATAAGAAATTTTTATGCAGTAATAACGAGAGTTAATGACAGAGTAACTTTACAATTTAGTGATGGATTATTTGGAAATCTTCCTTTAGGTTCATTTAGAGTTTACTACAGAACTAGCGAAGGTGTTAGTTATACTATGAATCCTAGAGACGTAAGAAATATTACTGTAGAAATTCCTTATATAAGCAATTTTAATCAGCCTGAAATAATTATCCTTACTCTTAGTTTAGTTAGTAGTGTCAGTAATAGTACTGAGACAGAAAGTTCTGATGATATAAAACAAAAAGCACCTGCAACTTATTATACTCAAAATAGAATGATTACTGCTGAAGATTATAATTTAAGTCCCTTCAGTGTTAATCAGCATGTAATGAAGGTAAAAAGTGTCAATAGATCTAGTAGCGGTATTAGTAGATATTTTGATTTAGTAGATCCTACTGGAAAATACAGTAAAACTAATTTATTTGCTGACGACGGAGTGATTTATAGAGAGGAATTTTTAGATAGTTTTCAATTCAAATTTAACACTAAGACTGATATTGAATCCATAATATATAATCAACTCTATGATAAAATTAATCAGCCATTTTTAAGAGATTTTTATTATGCTAAGTTCAATAGAGTTTTAACTACAGATTTGAATGTAAGCTGGAAATTTATTACAGGAGATACAAATTTATCAACAGGGTATTTTAGAAATAATTTATTTCCTAATATAGCAGTTAGAATTGGACAATATACTACGACTTTGTTAAAGTCATTAGTAGTTGGTAGTTTGTTAAAATTTAAGTCACCCAATGGATTTTATTTTAATACTTTAGAAAATAATACATTGACATCTGTAAATAATTTTGGTACAACTGAATTTTTGTTTGTTAAAATTCTGAAAGTTGCGGGGGATGGAACAAATGGTGGCAGTGGTTTATTAATTGATGGGACTGGCACTATTTCTTTAAATGACATAGTGCCTGAAAATTCTCAATTAGTGAGTATTATTCCACCTTTGAAATCTACTTTTAACAATAATGTCATAAGTGAAATAATAGAACAGGTAAATGCATACAAAACTTTTGGACTAAGATACAACACTCAAAATTATAGTTGGGAGATTATATACGATGTAAATCTTAATCTAAACAATAATTTTACATTAGGACTTGCTGGTGATAAATCTAATCAAAAATTAGATAGTAGTTGGTTAATTAGTTTTACAACTGATTCAGAATATTATACTGTAAATTTTAGGTTATTACGATATATTTTTGAAAGTGATAAACAAATTAGATTTTATTTTGATAGCAGTGATAAAATTTATGATGCTAGAACTAACACGATAGAAAAAGATCAAATTAAAATATTAAGTGTAAATGTTAATTTTGGATCACAGAATTCATTAGTGCCTTTTACTTTAGATCAAAATTGGGAGATTATAGAAGAGTATAAAGGATTAGATGGATATGTTGACAGCAAAAAAATACAAATAAGTTTTTCCGATTTTGATGAAGACGCTGTAGTTGATAATCCTGATATTTTTGATAATATTGTGGCAAATAGTTCAAACAATTTACAAACACAGTATATTGCACAAGAACTTTATAGCATAGATGACCAACAGGAAGATTATAGATACATTGACAACATTGCTCAAAAAGTTATTGTTAAAAAATCTCAATCTGAATTGACAGATCTAAGTCTTTTTAAAGATGGTCAATATTTTTATTTTGTAGACAGTGATGTAGTTAAAAAATTAAATTTAAAAATTGGCGAGCTTTTCATTTCTTCAGATTATAAGATGTATTTTGGAAGAGATAAATTAAAATTTCAATATATCCATAACGCAGATTATGAATCACGCATAGATCCAGGTATTACTAACATTATAGACGTTTTTGTTTTAACCAAACAGTATGATAAACAGTTTAGAGAATATCTTGATGGAACAAGATCTTTAATGCCTTTACCTTTAAGTACTGATTTTTTATATAACATGTTGAATCCTGAATTGTCTAAGATTAAAACTATTAGTGATGAAATAATTTATCATCCAGCTAGATATAAAGTTTTGTTTGGGAGTAAAGCTACAACGGATTTACAGGCAATATTTAAGGTTGTTAAAAATAATGAAATAGTTGTTAGTGATAATGATGTAAAGAGTAAAGTTATTAGCGCTATAAATGAATTTTTTGCTATTAATAATTGGAATTTCGGAGATAATTTTTATTTTACTGAACTATCAACCTATGTTATGAATAAATTGGCAACAAATATTGTAAATTTCATAATTGTGCCTAAAAAAAGTGGTTTATCTTTTGGAAGTTTATTAGAAATAAATGCTGAAAAAGATCAAATTTTTGTTAATGCAGCAACCATTGATGACGTAGAAATTATCAATGCAGTAACTGCTTCGAGAATAAAAACTTCTGGTGATATTACAAATATAAACAAAAATATAATTCAGCAAACTATATTAAGCGCAGGAAATACATAATGCCATTAGAAAATGAATCACCTATAGGACTTGACGGTAAAAATAGACGTAGTAGTGACTTATTGCCTGCTTTTTATAGATCTGACGCAAATAAAAAGTTTTTATCTTCAACATTAGATCAATTTATAAGTCAAGGTCAAGTTAAAAAGATAAGCGGTTATGTAGGAAGACAGTATGCAAGTAGTGTAAATTCTAAGGATATTTTTATTAAGGCTGCGGACAAAATTCGTCAGGATTATCAACTAGAACCAGCAGCAGTAATAGAAGATAGATTTGGAAATGTAGACTTTTTTAAAGATTATATTGATCATATTAATCATGTAAATTTATTAAACGGAATAACAAGTAATCATAATAGACTGAATGAACAAGAATTTTATAGTTGGAGACCGCACATTGATTGGGATAAATTTGTTAATTTTCAACAGTATTACTGGCTTCCTAACGGACCAGATTCTTTAGATGTTGCAGGACAACAATTAGCTATTGAAAGCACTTTTACTGTGCAATTGGAAGATCAGGGTGATGTTTATGCTTACATTTTCTCTCCAGATGGTCTAACAAGAAATCCAACTATTAATTTATACAGAGGACAAACCTATCGTTTTGATATTAACAGTCCTCAAAATCCTTTTAGCATAAAACAAATTAGGAGGCTTAACCCTCCAGTTTTAAAGGCGACCCAAATATTTGAATTTTATAAAAATCAAGAAAATAAAGTGTTTCAAATTGGGTTTCTAACTTCAGATGATGATTTGAGTCAACTACTTTTTAAAGGTTATAGAAATGGTGTGCTTGTTGATCCTGTAGCCTATTCAATACAAGATGACAGTGCATTGAGACAGATAATTTTGGAACAGCCATTAAGCGAAGGTGATAAATTTTTGTTGATATGTTGGAAAAAAGATATTTCAATACAGGATCTTTATCTTGATGGTGTAGACAATTTTAATATTGAAAATGGACAAATTATTTTTAATGTGCCTTTAAATGCACCTGATTTACTTTATTACATGAGCGAAGCGGATCCTAATGTAGGAGGATCCATAGTAATTAAATCTATAGAAGAAAATACATTTTTAGATGTTGAAAAAGATATCATAGGTAAGAAAAATTACAAGTTAGCTAACGGAGTAAGTTTAACTAATGGTATGAAATTAAATTTTATTGGAAATACTAATCCAGCAATTTATCAACAAGATTTTTGGTATGTAGAAGGAGTAGGAGATCGAATTAAATTAATTAATGAAAAAGATTTAGAAATAATAGGAATTTTTACTGAACAGAACGATTTACTTTTTGATAATGATCCATTCGATAGTGTGCCTTTTAGTACAAGAACTAGTTTTCCGAAAAATAAAGATTATATTGTTATAAACAGATCTACTATTGATAAAAATGCTTGGTCTAGGACTAATAGATGGTTTCATCAAGACGTAATTAAAAAAACCTCGGCTGTAAGAAACATAACATTTAATCTTGATCAAAATGCAAGAGCAACTAGACCCATTATAGAATTTAATTCTAATATAAAATTATATAATTTTGGCCATGTGTCAAAAGCAAATGTTGATCTTATAGATAATTTTACCAAAGATGTTTTTAGCACTATTGAAGGAAGTTTAGGATATAATATTGATGGTATTGATATTTCGGATGGAATGAGGATTCTTTTTACTGCTGATTCTGATAGATTAGTGAAAGGTAGAATATTTAAGGCAAATTTTATAAACATAACAAATGCAGGCAGGAGAATTGATTTTACTGCTGATTCTCCCAGCGATTCTACAGGCAGTGTGAATATACAAACTGACAGAATAAAATGTAATCTAGACCATGGTCTAGTGAATGGTGATAGGGTAATTTATTTAAGTAATGGAAATATACAACTACAGGGATTAATACACAGAAATGTTTATTTTGTAAAGGTAATTGATGAAAAAATTATAGAATTATATACTGATAGTTTATTGCAAAACAAAATTGATATATTAAGTACAGGTGATAGTACTCATTCTTTAGAAGTATTCAGCGGTTTAAGAAGGCAAATAAATTTAGTTGAAACAGAAGATAGTCTGCCTTTAAAGTATGAAACTTTATTAGTGAATTATGGAAATTTAGAAGATGTAAAAATAAATCAAAATCAAAAAAATTTTACTATTAAGGGTAATCAAGGCTTGATGTATTGGTTTAACGGAGATAATTGGATTTTAGGTCCAGTTAAATCTACAGTTAATCAAACACCTTACTTTGATGTTTTTGACAAGGATGAGTATAGTTTCGGAGATAGTTCTTTTTATGAAGGGTCAAATTTTTCGGGAACAAAATTATTTTCCTATAAACTTGGTGATGGTAGTGTAGATAAAGAATTAAATTTTCCTCTGACTTACAGGAATATAAACAATATTGGTGATATAGTTTTTGAATTTAATTTAATAAATGATTTTTTTAATTACAAAAGTATTAATACTATAGTTAAACAAAAAATAGATGTTGGATACATTAAGAAAATTTTAGATAGAGAGAATTGTGCATTTGAAAATGGTTGGATAACAAGTTCCATTAATAATCCTCAATCAATAGTACGTGTCTATAAAAATCATAATATAAATGGTGTTGACAAAGGTTTTCCAATAGATTGTTTTGATGATAATCTTAAATTAGACGATTTAAAGACAAAAGTTTATATTAATGGTAAAAGGTTATTTAGCAATGAATTTTATGTAGTTAATGCAGCGGTTAGAAAAGAAGTTCTTACAATCAAACCAGTTGCTAGCACTGACATTGTTACGTTAAAACTAACTTCAAAGCAGCCTAAAAATGAAATTGGGCATTATGAAATGCCAATCAATTTACAAAATAACCCTCTAAATAATAATTTAGATTTTTTTAGTCTAGGCGAGGTTATCGATCATGTAGACAGCATTGTTGATAATTTGGAAAATTTTATAGGTCAATATCCTGGTAACGGAAATTTAAGGGATCTTGGAAATATATCAACCTATGGAGTAAGGTTTGTTCAACATAGTGGTCCTCTTAATTTAAGTTTATATTCTTTAGGATCAAAAGATTTTAATGTTATGAAATCTTTAAAAAAATCTAGAGAAGAATACATAAAGTTTAAGACATCTTTTTTAGTTATAGCAAGCGAACTTGGAATCATCACTGAACCAAAACAATTAGTAGATATAATTTTAAATGAGTTAAACAAAGATAAACCTAAAACAAGTCCTTATTTCCTTAGTGATATGTTTGCATATACAGCAAATAAAAGATTTGAATATAAAGTTTTAGATGATAGGACAAAGATCTATCCATTAAGTAACTCATTTAATCTTGACACTTTATCAAATAAATCAGTTTTGATTTATAGGAATAATGACCAACTTACGCATGGTAAAGATTATATTTTTTACAACGATTACTTTAAATTGCTTATAGATATAGTAGAAAATGATCTTATAGAAGTATATGAATACGAAAACACTGACGGTTGTTTTTGTCCCCCTACACCTAGTAAACTAGGAATTTATCCTGCTTTTGAACCAGTAAAATATGTTGATGACACATTTGTAAATCCTTGTATTGTAGTAAGAGGTCATGATGGAAGTATTACAGTCGGATTCAATGATTACAGAGACGATGTATTATTAGAGTTAGAGAAAAGAATCTATAATAATATTAAAATAAAATATGATACAAATATATTAGATATTTTATCTTTTACTCCAGGGAAAAATAGAGAAACAAAATACAGTAAAAATGAATTTGATTCTGTTATGAGTCAATTTTTTTATCAGTGGATGACAGATATCGGTGGAGATCTAAGAGATTTTAATAATTGGGATTATCTAAATCCATTTACCTATAATTATAGAAATTATTCTATTGTAGATGACAGTGATTCACCATCTTTCTGGAGAGGAATCTATTATTGGTTATTTGATACAGATAGTCCTCATAAAAGGCCATGGGAATCGCTAAATTTTAGTGTAAAACCTTCTTGGTGGCAAGATGTTTATGGACCGGCTCCTTATACCTCTGACAATTACATTTTGTGGGATGACTTAAGAGATGGAATAATACGAGAACCTGGAAAAAATATTAAAGTTAATATTTTATGCAAAAGACCAATTTTAAATTTTGGTAAGCCTGTAGACCAGCAAGGTAAATTATTAAATCCAATTCAGGCTGGATTAGTAAAAGGTCTCATTAATCCTACTGAAGGTGGTTATCATAATTTTGGTGATCAATCACCAGTAGAAACTGCATGGAGAAGAAGCAGTAATTATTGTTTTGCAGTAATACAAACGTTAATTATTTTACATCCTGCTAAAGTTATTGCATTATGTTTTGACAGAAGTAGAATTGCAAGAAATCTTAGTAATCAATATATTTTCAAAGATACACAACTTAGAATTAGGATGGAAGATATAATCGTATCTCCAGTTGTGTCAGATAATGTACGTAACTATACTTCAGGTTTAATAAATTATGTTGTTGAAAATATATCTGTAGAACTGGAAGAGCCCATAGCTAAATTCAAAAATCAATTAAGTTCTTTAAAGAATAAAATTAGTTCTAGGTTAGGTGGTTTTACTACTAAAGAAAAATTACGAATTATATTAGATAGTAAAAATCCTGTGGGGGTTGGTGGAATATTTGTGCCTGCTGAAAATTATAAAATATTTTTAAATACATCTAGTCCTGTAGCAGAAATAAATTACAGCGGAATTTTTATTACAAAATATTCTTACGGATTTGAATTACGAGGATATGATAAACTTCAACCTTATTTTAAATATTTTAATTTTGACCAACAAGGAAGACAACTAAACATTGGAGGGATAAGCGACAGTTTTATAGTTTGGAATACTAATCAAAGATACATTGCAGGACAAATCGTAAAGGATAAAGAAGTATACTATAGGGTGCTTGCAAACCACGTTTCAGGTAATAATTTTGATAAAAATTTATATGTTAAATTACCAGAACTACCTAGGTCTGGCGGCAGAGATTTCTATTTAAGGGATAGCTTTGACATTAGGCAAGAAAATATTTTACCATATGGGTCAGTATTGAGTACAATTCAAGAAGTTGTAGATGTAATATTAGGTTATGCCGCTTATCTTACTGACCAAGGATTTGCTTTTGACCAATACAGTAACCAATTTGGGTCAGTGCAGAATTGGATCACAAGTGTCAAAGAGTTTGTTTTTTGGACAACACAGAATTGGAGCGAAGGGAGTGCAATTAGTTTAAGTCCAGCTGCAAATGGATTATTTTTTGAAAGTAAAATACCAGCAATAGTTGATAATATAGTAGATTCTTTTTATGACTATAGTATCTTTAGAGTAGACGGACAATCATTTCAAAGTGATTTTACTTCAGTTTACAGGGAAAAAGGTTCTTTTTCTCTTATTCCAGTGAATACTGATCATGGTTTATTTGGAGCTAATTTAAGATTAATTCAGAAAGAACATATTATATTATTAGATAATAAAACTTTATTTAATGATATAATTTATGATGTAGAGCCAGGATATAAACAAGATAAGATTAGGCTGCAAGGTTATGTAACTACAGGATGGAATGGAAGTTTGAATATTCCGGGATTCATATTTGACAATGCAAAAATTTCTGAATGGAATTCTTGGACAGATTATAATTTAGGTGACATAGTATTTTATAGAGATTTTTATTATTCATCTAAAAAATTTGCTCCAGGGACTGAATTTTTTAAAGAAGAGGATTGGATACGTCTTGATAATAATCCTACAAGCAAATTATTACCTAACTGGAACTATAAAGCAGATCAATTTTTAGATTTTTATGATTTAGACAGTGATAATTTTGATTCAGAACAACAAAAACTAGCTCAACATCTTATTGGTTATCAAAAAAGACAATATTTAGAAAATATTATTATTGATGACATAAGTCAATACAAATTTTATCAAGGAATGATATCTGAAAAGGGAACACAAAACGTTTTATCTAAATTATTTGACGTACTGGGTGCGGACAATAAAGAAAGTCTTACGTTTTATGAGGAATGGGCTATAAGAGTTGGAAATTATGGCGCTACGGAAACTTATGATGAAATTGAATTTATTCTCGACGAAGAAAAAATTAGATTAAATCCACAACCTATTGAATTTACGGAAGAAACAACTACAGAAGTAGATTTTATCTACAGGGTAAAGACTTCTGATATAGCCATTAAACCAGTAGGGTATAAAAAGGACATTTGGCCAGTAAAATCATCGTCTGATTTTTTAAGAACACCAGGATATGTAAGATACACAGATGTAAGAATTAATGTTGACACTTTGTCAGATATCATAGGTTTAAGTGTAGGAGATTTTAAAGTTGGAGATTATGTTTGGGCAGCATTTTTGCCTCCTCCAAAGTTATTTTCTGTTTATAGATTGACAGAAATTCAAGCTAGATTAGAAAAAGTAGATTATAAAAATGAAGTTCTTATAGTTCAAACAAACATTATACCGGATTTGACAATAGGGGATATTATTGCTTTAGATAATTTACCTGATATAGATAAATTTTATCAGATTAATGATATTATTGGAAGAAAGTTATATATTAAAATTAAAATAGACAAATGGAATAAAGATTTTGATTTGACAAGTAGTATAGGATTAATTTATAAATTTACAGAATCTAGAATAGATGACATTGATAATTTAAACAGTATCTTACCTTATCATATAAAAACAAATGAATTAATTTGGGTTGATAATGATGATAAAAACAAAAAAGCAGTTTATATAAATTCTAAAATATACAGTAAAGACATTCTATCATATACAAGTATACCTCAAGATAATTTACTATTCGGAAAAATTGTAGCGATTTCAAATAATGGTTTATATGCGGCTGTATTAGATGCAAAAAAAATTACAATATACAGTAAAAATATTTTATCGTTGACAAAGCAATATGAAATATCTTCTGTAAATTCAAATCTTGATGTAGATAATATTGCATTTAGTCAAGATGGGGTATGGTTAATTATACTAGGAAATTTAACTTCTGTAGATAAACGAATTAACTTTTTAAAATTAGATAAAGGCATAAATGAGTTTGATTTTATACAGAGTTTACCTTATGCGTCAGCAAACTTTGGAACAGATATTAATATAGTAAAAGAATATGATCAATATGTTATGGCAGTTTCTAGTGCTGTTAATAATAATGTTTACATTTATAATATTGTTGATAATGCTGATGATAGTACAATTAATGAATGGATTTTGACGCAAAATATTGTAGAACCATCTTCTAATTCAAGTTCATTTTTTGGACAAAGTTTAAAATTCGATTTAACAGCATCCACACTTGTTATAGGCGCACCAGGAGATAGTGCTGTTTATGTTTATGAAAGAGTTAGTGACGGATATAATAATTTTCAAAAAATATATTCAACTGATAAAGCCGGAACTTCTGTGGCGATATCTTCAGATGGTAAAAGAATAGCTGTAGGTTGTGTTGGAGATGATTACAATAATGTTGATAATGGTAGAGTAGATGTATACAAATTACAATTAGGTAAATTTGTGAAATATCAGTCATTACGGCCAATTAAGTTAGAACCTTTTGGATATTTTGGTCACAATATCTCGTTTATGAACAATGATGAAACCTTAGTAGTTTTTTCATTGTATGGTGATATAGACAATTATTCTACTTTTGACTTTGACACAACAACATTTGATAATAATAGTTTAAAATTTAATAGTAAAAATATTAATTCTGGTAGAGTAGATATATTTGATAGATATAAGGAAAATTACATATTTGGTGAAAGTTTGTCTACAACCAATACTACTGATTTTTCTGATAGTTATGGATCCTTTATAGCAGTAGGATCTAATACGATTCTAGTATCAGCAGATAAACACGATGAAGATCAAGGTTATCAAAATATAGGACAAGTTTTTAGTTACTCTAAATTACCAGGTAAGTTTAGTTGGAATAAAAAATATCAACAAGCAGACAAGATAGATATTGGTAAAATTAAAAAAGTTTTCTTGTATGACAATGATACTAATAAGCTTATAAAATATTTAGATGTTGTAGATCCTGTGTCAGGTAAAATTCCTGGTATTGCAGATGCTGAAATAAAATATAAAACATATTATGATCCTGCTTTTTACAATATTGGTAATGATCTAGTCAACGTTGATGCAGGTCAAGCATGGAACAAATTGCATATTGGCGTTTTGTGGTGGGATTTAACAAGAGCTAAATTTATTGAAAATAATTTAGGAAATACAACATATAATTCAGCTAACTGGAATAAATTATATTCAACAGCTAGTATAGATGTATACGAGTGGGTTGAAACGAAATACAAGCCTTCAGAATGGGACGCACTTTCAAATACAAATAAAGGTTTCAGTCTAGGCATAAGCGGAACTAGTCGCTACGGAAATTCAGTCTACAGTGTAAGACAAACTTTTGATAATGTAAGTCAAACTTTTAAATATGTTTATTATTATTGGGTAAAAAATCCTAATATTGTTCCAAACATAAATGAAAGAAAACTTAGTGCCCAAGATGTTTCTAAGTTGATCGAAGATCCAGTCGCACAGGCATATAATTGTATTTCTTTTATAGGATCTAATAGTTTAATACTTGTAAATTTAATAAACTTTATAAAAGCTAAAAACACAAATTTAAATATTGAATATTGGACGGTAGAATCTCAATATACTAAAAGTAATAGCCACAGTCAATGGAAGTTGTTAAGTTTAGACGAAAAAACAGTTATTCCTAGAGATATCGAGATTAAATGGTTTGATAGTTTACTAGGAAAAGATTCTAATAATAGAGTAATACCTAATTACAAAATACCGTTGAAAAAACGTTACGGAATTCAAAATAGGCCTAGACAAGGCATGTTTGTTAATAGGTTTGAGGCCTTAAAACAATTTATAGAATATGTGAACAAAATTTTAAAGACTAAAATTATTGTTGATGATTATGATATAAGTAAATTATTTCTAAAAGATGAAGCTCCTAAAATTACTTCCAGGTTGTTTGACCAACAGATAGACAGTTACGAAGAAATAAAATTTGTTAATGTAGGATTAGTTACGCCTGCTATTTTGTTGCCTATATTAAAAGATGGACGATTAATAGAAGTTCAAATAGTAAATCCAGGGTTTGGATACAAGTATAATCCTAAAATATATGTGCATGGTTCTGGATCAGGAGCAGAAATTTCTGCTCAAATTGATTCTTTAGGACAAATAAATTCTGTGACTATTGAAAAACAAGGAAATGGGTATAAAGATATTTCATTAAGAGTTAGGAAATTTAGTGTTTTAGTAAAAAATGACAGTACAATTAATAATTTATGGGCAATTTATGAATATAATAATGCGTGGAATAGAACAAATAGTCAAAGTTTTAATACACAATTATATTGGAATTATATAGACTGGTACGAGACAAGTTACAATCAATTTACAAAAATCAATGTTTTAGTTAAAAATACATTTGAGTTGCATACCCTTAAAACAGAAATAGGACAGATTATAAAAGTTGAGAATGTGGGTTCAGGAGGATGGTTACTTCTTGAAAAATATGCTAATCAAATTACTTTAGATTATACAGAGAATTTTAAAGTTGTTGGTCGTCAAAACGGTACGATACAATTTAAATCTAATCTTTATGATTTTAGTAATGAAATTATAGGCTTTGATTCAAATTTGTTTGATACACAACTTTATGATAATATTCCTGTTGAGGAATTAAAAATTATTCTTAATGTAATTAAAGATAAAATTTTTGTAGATGATTTATACAAAAATTATTTAGAATTGTTTTTTAATTCATTACGTTTTGTATTGTACGAACAACCCTTTGTAGATTATATAATAAAAACAAGTTTTGTAAAATCAAAACATAATTTAGGAGAATTGAAACAAAAGATTACATATAAAAGTGATAGTTTAGAAAATTTTGAAGATTTTATAAAAGAAGTAAAACCATATAGGACAAAAATAAGAGAATATGTCAGTTCATATACAAGAACTGAAAATACTTTATCATCTGTTACAGATTTTGATCTTCCTAGTTTTATTGATAATGAATTTAATATTCAAAATATAAACCTTAATATACAACAGGACAACACCTCGCAAGATAAGTTAGCTGAATACCCATGGAAACATTGGTATGATAATGTAGGATTTAAAGTTTGTAAAATTGACATAGTAGATGGAGGTTCTGGATATATTTTTAATCCTGTTGTGAAAATAATTGGAAATTCAAAAAAAACTGCTGTTGCTAAGGCATATATTAGTGCAGGGAAAGTTAACAGAATTCAAATAATTAATTTTGGTTCAGGATATTTAAAGTGTCCCGAGATTGTTTTAGATGGCGGACTAAAAGAAAATGGAAGAAAGGCTTTGGCAGTCGCGGTAATAGAATCAGAAGCGGTTAGAACAATAAACACAGTTTTGAAATTTGATAGATTATCTAAAAATCAAACTTACAGCAATATATCTTTTACAGAACAGTTTATAGGTACTGGCAGTCAATTGCAATTTGCTTTAAGATTTGCCCCAAGAATACAAAAAAATACGTTTAATCTTTTACTGGACGGTTTAGAAGCATTAAAAGATGATTATGCAGTATCTGTTAAGACAGTTGTTGCAGACAAAAAAACAAGATTTTACGGTATTTTAACTTTAGAAACTGCTCCTGTAAAAAACACAAAAATAGAAATTACATATCAAATTGGATTTGAACATTTAAATGCATTAGATAGAATAACAAATTATTATAATCCAACTAATTCTATGCTAGCTAAAGATTTCTCTCAATTAATAACCGGTATTGATTACGCTGGTGTAGACATTCAAGGACTTGTAAATTTTGTAGGCACAGGCGGATGGGATAGTCTGGGATGGGGCAAAGAGTTGTGGGGAGAAGAAGATTTTAATTTTGATGATCAAATTTTTACTATCGGAGATAACAGTTCTTACGGCGGTGAAGGTGAGTTTAAGTTTAATTACATCCCATCTACCGGGCAGCAGATTAATGTTTATTTGAAAAGACTTATACAAGGTAGTAATAATAATTACATAGAAATCAGGCTAGATGACCCTAATTTTGGAACTGGTTATCCGGTGACAAATAATAATGCGGTCATGCAAACAATTATAGGCAATGGTGTATTAGATAACTTTGAATTGCCTAATCCCAGTAGCTACCCTCCTTTAGAGTTAATCCAAGGTGATATTATTATTTTTAGAAAATCTTCTAGTGATGGCAGTAAGTCTCCTAAACCACAGGACTATGACACTCAATTGTCCGGAGGTAATCTAATTTATTCTACTGCAACTGGAATAAATCCAGATGATATAAATGTAGATGGTGATGGGTTAGTTACTGCTACTACCAGTTATGCTCCAGAGGAAGTAATTCCTGGCCAAATAATGGATTCTCTAGCAGTTAAGGTATTTCAATTGCCTACATCAAATGGTGCAAAAATATTTTTCAAAAATTATATTGCGGATGGTTTAGAGAATAAATTCAATCTTACTCAGTTACCTCAGAATAATAATGCTATTATTGTAAAAGTAGGATACGAAATTAAAAAGAATATAGTAGATTATACCTTTAATTATGTAACTAGAAATGTTGAATTAACTTTTGTGCCAGCAGCAGGTTTAGTTGTAAGTGTCATAGGAATTGGTTACAGTGCAGATAGAATTCTAGACGTTAATTATTTTTCATCTGATGGAAGTACTTTAGAATACATTACTGCTGCTCCATATGTAGATAATATAGGAGCAATAGTTCTGGTTAATGGTAATCTAGTTGATTATGAAATATTTGAAACAGATTCAATGTATTACGAATTGAATAGAATTGGTATAAGATTTTCTTCTGCTCCGGCTTCAGAAAGTGTAATTACTTACTTGTTTACAGATGATAATAATTATTCTGCCAGTGTAGTAAAATCACATCAAATTGTACCTGATGGTAGTACTTTAGAATATAACCTTCAAGAAGTTATAGGAATAAAGGAACCTAAAGCTAACTCTGTGTTAGTAATGAAAAACGGACAAATATTGAACCCAGGATTAAGTGAATATTTCACACTAAAAAACAATAACTATACCTATACATTAAGTAAATATGAACAAGGACCCGGAACAATTGATTTTTCAAAAATTGAAGTTTACATAAAAGGTGTAAAACAAAGATCGGGCTTAGACTACACAATAGATGCAACTGGTGTTTCTATAGTTCTTAATGTTTTAGTTTACATTGAGAATGCTGTTATGGTTGTTGTTAATACAAATGATTCCGATTATCTAATCAACGAAAATACAATTAAATTTACAGATAATATACCTTTAGGAACATATGTCGAGATAGTTAGTTTTTATAACCATGATGTTTTAGAAATTGTTAGAACCGAGGAGTCACTAAAATCTATTTCATCAGTGACTGTAGACACTCCAGATTATTATAGATATAAAAGCCTAAAAGGAGGTAAATTTAAATTATTTAAGGAAGTGGCAGTAGATGATTTTCTATGGATAATTAGAAATAATACTATGTTAACTCATGGAATTGACTATTACTTAGACAGTGATTTACAACAGGTAGTATTATCAAAAGGATTAGAAGATAACGATATATTAGATGTTATAATCTTTGGATCAAATACTACCACTGAAGGATATGCATACATGTCTTTTAAAGATATATTCAACAGAACACACTATAAACGTTTGAATAAAGACAAAACAACAAGACTGTCAAAGAAATTAGGTCAGTTTGATATCGCCATACATGTTGAGGATAGTTCTAAGTTAGACGTACCAAATGTAAACTTAAATACACCTGGGATAATCGAAATAAATGGAGAACGTATTGAATATTTTGAGATAGATGGAAATACTTTAAAACGTTTGAGAAGGTCTACATTAGGAACAGGAGCTAACACTGAATATAAATCTGGCACACTTGTCGTTAACTTGGGTAAATCGGAAACTATTCCATATTTGGATGAGCAAATTGTAAAAAGAATAGTAACAGCAGTAGATACTAATGAGCTTGTACTTCCGTTTGATGCTCTACAAAATGAAATTGAAGTATTTGTTGGAGGAAAAAGATTGAAAAAAACTCCTTACAGACTTTTCAACACTACAAATGGATTCCCATACAGTCCTGAAGGTGATTCTATTCTAGCTAAAGAATTTGAAATTGTAGAAAATAATAAAATTAAATTTGCAAAGGTTGTAGATAAGGGAGTAGAAATTATGATTTTGAAAAAACAAGGTAAAATTTGGGAAGATTCAGGAAATAATTTACATAATTCAACTAGTTTGCAAGCTAGGTTTATTTTAGAAGCAAGGCCATTTTACCCAGAGTTTGTGAAATAATAAATATTACAGCGAGAGAACAAATGCAAGGAAAAGATCTTACAGGTTTACACATTGAAGGGCATATTAAAATATATGATCCTAATAATGGGCATGTTTTTATTAATAAAAGAAATGCAATTCATTATGAAAACATGAGTGTGGCTTTGGCTGAAAGCCTAGCTAATGCAGGGCAAGGTTTCATTAATAAGTTAGTATTTGGAAATGGCGGCACTACAGTCAACGATGTTGGAATTGTAACATATCTTACTCCTAACAGTACAGGAACGAATGCTAGTTTATATAATGAAACTTATCAAAAAGTAGTTGATGACAGATCAGTTGTAAATGTAGACCCTATAAGAAATAAAATTGAAACTAGACACGTGACTGGAATGAATTACACCGACGTTTTTGTAACTTGCTTATTAGATTATGGAGAACCATCGGTGTAAT
>Ga0194133_10002180_pt1 | contig 31044 bp, 36 predicted proteins | sample TA2KigOf40mmetaG_FD_155448 | JGI IMG/M metagenome (GOLD analysis project Ga0194133, IMG submission 155448) | Freshwater microbial communities from Lake Tanganyika, Tanzania - TA2015055 Kigoma Offshore 40m | ecosystem: Environmental > Aquatic > Freshwater > Lake | place: Tanzania: Lake... | reverse complement strand
TGGAGCCGCGGGTACAAGTGGTAGTTCAGGAACGTCTGGTAGTAGTGGAACAGCAGGTTCTTCTGGAACAGCAGGTTCTTCTGGAACAGCTGGTAGTTCTGGAACATCAGGAACGAGTGGTAGTTCTGGAACATCTGGATCCGCGGGCACAAGTGGAACTGCTGGTACCTCTGGCAGTTCCGGTCGTGATGGTGCGATGGGGCTTCCCGGTGTTTCCGGTAGTGGTGGAACATCGGGTACAAGTGGAGTGACTGGTAGTTCAGGAACCTCAGGAAATAATGGAGCGCCTGGCTCATCTGGCAGTTCTGGTACTTCTGGTAATAATGGAACATCAGGTTCTTCTGGAAGTTCAGGCACTTCTGGAGCAAATGGTGCACCTGGGTCATCGGGTAGTTCAGGTACTTCTGGCGCAAATGGTGCACCTGGGTCATCCGGCAGTTCTGGCACATCAGGCGCAAATGGTGCACCAGGTTCAAGCGGGTCATCAGGAACATCTGGTAATAACGGTGCGCCAGGTTCATCGGGCAGCTCTGGGACATCGGGAGCACGAGGATTCAGAGGTGGTGTTCCGTATCTCTTTGATAACTCAACCTCTATGGCTGACCCAGGAGCAGGAGACATACGATACAACAATGGTACTATTGGTTCAGTCACCGCAATAGCCATTAGTACAACAGATGCCGCATCTGGAGCACAAGGAACATTTATTGCCACATTTGATGACAGTACATCAACCACCAAAGGATATTTTACCGTAACAAACAATATAAATGACCGTACTGCATTTTTCACAATATCATCAATTATTAATAATACATCGTGGTATCAATTAAATGTTGCATACCTATCAGGACAGTTACCAACCAATGGTGATTCATTAACTATAAATTTCCTTAGAACCGGTGATTTAGGCGGAACAGGCTCTTCTGGTACTTCGGGAGCAAACGGAGCACCTGGTAGTTCTGGAACATCAGGCGCAAATGGTGCACCTGGTAGTTCTGGAACATCAGGCGCAAATGGTGCACCTGGGTCATCAGGTAGTTCTGGAACTAGTGGAAACTCAGGAACAGCTGGTACTTCTGGAGCAGGTACTATCAGTGGTGGTACAGCAGACAGAGTAGCAATCTTCTCGGGTACAACAACACTTACCACATCGGCAGACTTACGATGGGACAATACCAACAGTCGATTGGGTATCGGTGGTGCCCCGTCGTATCCACTTCACGTAAACGGTGAAATTTATGGAACGGATAATATCACCGCATATTCTGATGAACGAGCAAAGAAAAATATTGTAACCATTCAAGATGCATTAAAGAAAGTCATGCAACTCCGTGGAGTATATTTCGACTGGAAGGACAAAGACAAACGAGGAACTGGTGTTATCGCACAAGAAACATTAAAAATATTACCAGAAGTTGTAAGTTATGCATCAGATATCGATCAGTACTCTGTTGCTTATGGTAACATTGTTGGATTACTTATTGAAGCAATTAAAGAACAACAAAAACAAATTGATGAATTGAAGAAGAAATTAGGGACGGACTAGGTTATGGTATTACCAAGTACTGGCAATTTAATTAGTTTTAATCAAATAAGAATAGAACTTGGTGTAGCTTCACAGCCCGGGTTTGATATAGGCCGTGCGGCAGATGGGTTTTTTAGTCCAATTCAAAACTGTGAAAACCCATATCCAACCCCAACCAATCCAGATGCAATAAGTGAATGGTGGGGTTACGACCACAGTAAAAAAGCTTCGTTCTTTGCAGATGGTAAAACTGGGGCAACTTGTTATGATATATGTAATGGTTCAGTAACCTGCACCACTTCAGTATATAGTTTTAATTCACTATATTATACGGGTGATAATGTATGTACCACCTTAATAAACACTAACTTTATTCCTCCAACCGCATGTTCTGGTGGTACCTTCTCTGGACAAACTTGTTATACCTTTACTAACGGTACGATAACTGCAACTGAAACTTGTACGCTGTGTTCTCCACTTGGGGATGCGTGTATTGATGGGTCAACTTGTTGTTCTGGAGCATGTTGTAATGGATATTGTGATACTTCAGCGTGTTAAACATAAAGTCAAAAGTACCTTGACAGATACTTATAGAAGTGTTATAATTAATAATTAATTGAGAGTATTATTATGGCTAGATATTATGCACGATTTGACCACGGGTTCGAAGCTACATTAGGTGGTACTAGTGGAACAGAAAACTTTTTCGAAAGAAGAGTTATTGGTTCCACCACTTCGTCAAACGCAGTATTAGTAGAAAAACGAAGATCGTTATCGGAAGCAATGACTGGGCAGCTCGATGGGGTTAATAGAGATCCCACGCAAGGCCCAATTATTCCACAAAGAAATACCGCAGGCACTGTAAATAATATTGTACGAAGCGGTGGGAATCTTCAGTTTACAAATGTATTTAAAACCACAACAATTCCAGGCGTGGCATATCCTGCGGATTTTAGAACAAGACCAACCTCATCAATTTTTACCGATGATGGTAACTTAACTGCAGTGTCACCTGCCGATGGTGGCACTATTAGTGATACTTTATATACTGACGCCGCTGATGCACTTAACAATGTTCTAACCTCTATTAAAAAAACTAAAAGTGGACTAACACCTATAAGTCCGCCATTTACTGAAGATGGTAGTCCGTATACCAGATTAGGAACGAACCCAGGCCGCACACTACACGGTCTTTATCATGATGTGGATTTAAACTATTTTGCGTGGGACGACTTCACGCCGGGACAACCACAAACCTTTACCTATAAGTTCCCAACGGCAAATAATGATAATCCTCCTAAAGTTTTCTTACAATCAGGCGACTCATTGTATGTAGTGCTTCAATGGACACCCGAATTTCTGTCGGACAGAGCAGGCGATGCTTTATTGTATTTCAAAACAATACGGTCGGATAACCTTGTAACCATTGATACAATAAATGTAACCGTGACGGACCCACCAATTAATCCGACCAATGATTTACCATATTATAGTGCAAGTCTGAGTGCAAACTTGTATAGCTTGTCGTGGCCAGGAGCGGAGTATAATATAGAAAGTAGTGTACAGTTCAGAGACGCAACTATACCTGCACATACCAGCACAGTTGTTGATAATAATGTAAACAACGCAGTACAAATAATCAGAATATATGCTATTACGGGTATTGGTCCGTATGGTAACACCACCGACTTATGTAATGCAACAACTACTACGGTGTTCTATAACGATGGCGCTGGTACTATAGCAGGAACACTACAATTATTTAGTAACACAACTGGTACTTACGCATCTGCTGGATTTTACAGAGACACTGGTGGCCCAAGTGGTGTTGGTTATATTGATTGGGACGGTGGTGCTGTTACATCAACCGGTACTTGTCCATAACACATTAATTTTAAGGTTTTACACATATGAAGAAAAAGGTTTTATTCATAGCACCCCATCTGTCAACGGGCGGAATGCCCCAATATCTCGTCAAACAAATAGAACTCATCAAGGATTCTTGTGAAGTCTATTGTGTGGAATGGGGTAATGTGACAGGTGGGGTTCTTGTTGTTCAGCGAAATAAGATGGTCAATTTACTAGGTGACCGACTGATTACTCTTGGGGAAAATAAACACGAATTGTTTAATGTGATTGATAAACTCAAACCAGATGTCATTCACTTACAAGAAATCCCAGAACTATTCATGCAGTCTGATGTGGCTGATAAATTGTATGCATCAGATAGAAACTATTCTATTATAGAAACCTCACATGATTCTGGTTATAATACAGACAACAAAGTGTATTTGCCAGATAAGTTCTTAATGGTGAGTAAGTACCAAGAAAATCTATACAAGAAGTTTGACATCCCATGTGATGTCGTAGAATATCCTATTGAGAATAAAGTCAGAACCAAGACTAGAGAACAAGCGCTTCGTGACCTTGGATTGGACCCTAATCTCAAGCATGTAATTAATGTTGGGTTGTTCACACCACGAAAGAACCAAGCGGAAATTATCGAATACGCACGGATGTTACAGAACTACCCGATTCAATTTCATTTTATCGGTAACCAAGCGGACAACTTCAAGTATTATTGGGAACCATTGATGAAAAACTTTCCATCTAATTGTAAGTGGTGGAATGAACGAACTGATGTTGATAACTTTTATGAAGCAGCAGACTTATTCTTATTCACATCCCGCGGCCACGCCACCGACATGGAAACGATGCCATTGGTCATCCGTGAATCATTAGGATGGAAAGTCCCATCACTTATTTATAATCTTCCCGTATATATGGGATACTTTGACAAATACGATACAATTGAGTATCTTACAGAAGATTTACAAAAGAATGTGTACAGAATCGCAGAAAAACTATGTACTAGCATTAAATCAATACCTATGAATCAAACTTACAAATTCACAACCAGATGGGATGCAGATAGACAATTAATATACTATTCTGCCGGACAACCTATTAACTTTCCTGTCATCATTTCATTAAAAGAATATAAGTCGAATGCAGTATTGTGGTCTGCACCGATGGATAATATGCTGGAGTATATAGAATATTGGATGTGTCCTATAAGTCCAGAAGCGCATTCCTACAAGACAGATGATGCGTATATGGGAGTAAAGTTGTGTATATATAATAAAGAAACCGGCGAACAATTATACGAATATCCATACATTGATAAATTTGTAAATATACCAACACTTACGTTGAGTAACACAATCCCATATCATGGCAACTTCTCAGAATATTTTGTACAAAAGAAATATAATGGATGGATAAATAAACCATATAAATTAATTGTGGATGCCGGCGCAAACGTTGGAGTATTTAGTTCCTATATGATAATGAACGATTGGGCTACTAAGATAATTGCAATCGAATGTGATAAGGTTGCGTTAAGTGATTTACAACGAAACTTTAAACATAATACCACAGTTACAGTAATACCAAAGGCACTTCACTCGTTCCCAGAACCCATCACCTTTTACCATTCACCAGAAAATCCTGTGATTAGTAGTACATTACATCCTGATAAATTAGAAACTCATATGGCAGGAGTAAAAGGAAACGTAACTGAGATAGTGGAAACTGTAACCTTGAAACAACTAATAGATGAGTATGGTGAAATAGATTTATTAAAGATTGATATTGAAGGGGCTGAATACGATATCATAGCCCAAGCAGACCCCATCTTATTTGATAAGGTAAATAATATATTCCTAGAGTGCCATTTCTATGAAAGAAACTACAAACAGAAATACATCGAAACACTTAATAAGATACGTTCTATGGGATATACAGTAGAAGAGTTTAAACAGAATCAGTCGGCCGACGTAGGAAAAAGTGAATGTATCTTTGCAACTAAGGTGAAGTAAAATGGTTATATTTTTATACACAAACAAGGTATGTGAGCATCAGGCGATATCTTGTATTAAGTCAATGGAACCACATTTGACCGACGATATAAAGGTGGTATACTTTACTATCGGATTTATTAGTTCATTTGAAACAAAGAACTTAATAAAAGTTCCCATCCCAGAAAGAAATTATCCTACGTTCCATTACTACAAAGCAGAACTATCTTTAGATGTAATGAAGATGTTCCCAGAAGAACAAGACTTTATTTTCACAGACACAGATATCTTATTCTCTAGACGGATGGATTTCCATAAATTAAAACATAATCACAACTATGCGTTGGGTGTGTTCGGACCACACGAATTACCATTTATTTGGTCCCGTGACGCTGATGGTAGCAATTACCAAGAGTATAATGAAAAACTTTTGATGAAGTATTTTAATGTAGAACAGAAGTCGGTCCGATATCAGTGGTCATGTTTTTATGCATTCAACAGAAATTGTCAAGAGTTCTTTGAAGAATACACTTCTATGTGTAAGAATGAGTATCTAATTGCTAGACGCAAATGGTACTATCCATTCCAGGATGAAACTTCATTCAATGTATGTATTTGGAAACGTGGTGGCACAGAAAGTTTGGGATTTATATTTGTAAACACACATGACATCAATACAGTTAAACTAACCGAAGAATCCATAGTAAGCAACCATCGATTAGGAAAAAACATAGATGAGATTGGTGCCGATTGGGAGTACATACACGACTCCAGTAAAGTATTATTGTATCATGGATTTAAAGACGAATCTTCTACCAAAGAAGTTCTTAACTATCTTCTGTCTCATTTATGATTAAGTTAGTTATTTTTGATTTAGACGGCGTGTTAGTGGATGCAAAAGAAATTCACTATGAAACATTAAACAAAGCTATAGTTGATGTTACTCAGCAACCTTCAATGGCAATATCTTGGGAAGAACATCTTTCTATATATGACGGTAGAAAAACTAAAGAAAAGCTAGAAATGTTGACAGCAAATAAAGGACTCTCTGTGCTCAATCATACAAATATATGGGAACTTAAACAAAAATTAACGTTGCAATCGTTGTCTAATCTCCCCCAAGACAAACGCCTTCAAAAACTATTTGCTAAATTAAAAGACGATGGGTATATGTTAGCGTGCTGTTCGAATTCAATTCGCCGTTCTGTACTGACGATGCTTTCCAAGTTAGGATTGATTGAATATATTGATTTAATTATTTCGAACGAGGATGTAAAGAACAGTAAACCGCATCCAGAAATGTATTGGAAGGCAATGAGTATGATGAGTGTTCTTCCAGAAGAAGCGTTGATAGTGGAAGATAGTCCCCCAGGATTATTAGCAGCATCACGGAGTCAAGCGAATATCCTTCGAGTAGATAATCCAAAAGACTTAACAGAAGAAAAGTTATACAGTAAGTTACAAGAACAAAAAACTTATATAAAGCCAAAGTGGCAAGGTGGTAAAATGAATGTACTAATTCCTATGGCTGGTGCAGGTTCACGATTCCAGCAAGTAGGATATACATTCCCGAAACCATTGATTGATGTTCGGGGAAAACCAATGATTCAAGTTGTAGTAGAAAACTTGAATATTGATACAACATATATCTATGTCGTACAAAAAGAACACCGAGAAAAATATAATCTGGATACTTTATTGAATCTCATCACACCAAACTGCAAGATTGTCGAAGTTAATGGAGTGACTGAAGGTGCCGCATGTACAACGCTCTTGGCAAAAGAATATATCAACAATTATGAACCATTGCTAATCGCAAACTCTGACCAGTTTGTTGAGTGGGATTCGAATGAATTTATGTATAAGATGGTCGAACAAAATCTTGATGGTGGTATCGTCACATTCAAAGCTACTCATCCAAAGTGGTCATTCGTCAAGATTGACGAGCAAGGGTATGTTACAGAAGTTGCAGAAAAGAATCCGATATCTGACATTGCCACCGTTGGTATTTATTATTGGAAACGTGGAGCCGATTATGTCCGATTCGCAGAACAAATGATTGAAAAGAATGTTCGGGTTAACAACGAATTCTATGTCTGTCCTGTATTTAATGAAGCAATTGAAGGTGGTCGTAAGGTCAAAACGTTCAATGTACCGGCTATGTGGGGATTGGGAACACCGGAAGATTTGAAATGTTTCATGAATATATTTTAAAGCACAAGGGACATGACTAATATGATTGAATTAAATAAACATCAGGCGATTGTAATACAAGGTTCTATGGTTTCGTATCCAGTAGAGGTAGCGAAATTTTATTCACAGTTTGACAATATTGTTTGGTCTGGGTGGGACGATGAACATGAAGAAGTAATAGATACTGTTAAACAAACTGGTATCCCGCTTATACTGAATAAAAAACCTAAGTTTGAAGGTGACCGTAATATAAATTATCAATTCGTATCCACCTTACGGGGAATAGAATATTTTAAAAATACAAATAAAAATATCACAGAAGTTATAAAAATACGAAGTGACCTTCTTGTATATGGAGTGGAACGATTACTAAATAAGATAAATGGTTCTGATATGTCGTTTATGCATTTATACAATAAATGGACTGCTACATATCAACCAACATATTACTTGGATTACTGGCATACCGGCACAGACTTCCCCGCAGATTTTATCGTGCATGGAAGTATGGATGCGATGTACAACACATTTAATTTTGAAATGGAATATTTAAGTGACATTCCACCAGAGTCTATAATACTGAGAAATTATTTGAGATATCGTGGGTTTGAAAATAATTTTGACCTTAATTATCTAAAACGTATTGGAATAACTTTTTTCGGCCAATGGACAAAACAAGATAACTTTTATAGTTTATCTTTAAAAAATGGACTTGATTTATTTAAAAAATCAACAGTGGGGCATCTGCCAGAAACTAGTTTATTCTTGCACTAATCATATGAAAATAATCAACATAACCCCAGGCATCATTCCGATTCCCCCGAATGGATGGGGAGCGGTAGAAAAAATAATATGGGAAACCCATAATAATTTGTTGAATATGGGGTATGAGTCAGAAATAAAATACTTAAATGAAATAATAGCTAGTACAGATATAGTTCATATTCACGTAGCTAATCTTGCAAACGAAGCACACGACAGATGTATTCCATACTACTTTACTTTTCATGACCATCATGCGTATTTGTATGGAAAAGATTCTTTAGTGTACAAAGAAAACTTAAAGGCAATGAAAAATGCTATAAAAGCGTTCGTCCCTGCTAAATATTTAGTAGATTATTTTGAAGGGATTCCAGAATATTTTTCACATGGAGTGAACGCACAGTACTTTATCGGTCAACGTGAAGTGTCCACTCACAAACTATTATGTGTAGCAAATAATGGATATGCATATGACCAATCAACGGATAGAAAGGGATTTGGTATTGCAATAGAAGTGGCACAACGATTGAGACTTCCTATTACTATTGCCGGCCCATCTAATAATAAAAACTATTTTGAAAAGAATCCACCAACGTATAATAAGTTAACGGTTCTGTATGACTTATCGGAAGAAGAACTATTGACAGTATACCGTAATCATAGTATATTTCTACATCCATCTCAACTTGAAGCGGGCCATCCCAACTTAACATTGGTGGAAGCATTGTCGTGCGGATTACCAGTAGTGGGTACATTTGAACCCAACAATAAATTGGATGGGATGGAAGTAGTAGAACCTACTGTAGATTCTGTATTACAAGGCGTACTGAATGTAATAGAAAACTATGAAACTTATAAAGTATCTGCCAGAGCCCAAGCAGAACAATTAGATTGGTATAATAGAACAAAGGAATTAGTATCTATCTATTCAACAAATGAGTTACCAGATATGAAAAAACAATTAATAAATCACTACTCCAATACTCCTATACTTAAAAAACCACCCGTTAGAAAGTTTAATTTAAATTGTATTAATGGGATGCTTGCCGAAGTAATTGGTGGTGCTGACACAAAATATTCTGTAAAGTTCATTGATAGAAAAACAAATAAGTCTGTATTTGAAACAGAGATTGGTAAAAATTCGTGGGCAAAGCCAAATATAAAGTACTATGTAGATTGGAAGGTAGAAATCATAGACAAGAGTACAGAACAGTTGATGGTACACAATTTAGAACTGCAAGATGCCCGTGTATATATCGCTCTAGATTCTAAATCTTTAGGAGATACTTTTGCTTGGATTCCGTATGTTGATGAATTTAGAAAGAAGCATAATTGCCAAGTAATATGTTCTACCTTCTGGAATGATTTGTTCAGTTCAGAATACCCCGAAATTACCTTTGTTAATCCAGGCGAGACAGTTAATAATCTTGTGGCGATGTATGTAATTGGATTGTTTTATGTAGATGGTAACTTTGACCGTGACAAACACCCAACTAACCCAATAACGATTTCGTTACAGCAAATAGCATCGGATATATTGGGATTAGAATACAAAGAAATAAAACCAAAAGTAAAACAACCCGACATAGATAATACAGACTCTAAGTTGGTGACCATAGCCACACACTCTACTGCCCAATCTAAGTACTGGAATAATCCGTTTGGTTGGCAACAAGTAGTTGATTGGTTAAAGGAACGGGGATATACGGTAAAACTTATGTCACAGGAAGAAGATGGTTATATGGGTAACCGAAATCCTGCTGGGGTAGAACAATTTCCACGGTCACCGATATCCGATGTCATCGCAGAACTCAAGCGGTCAAAAGCATTTATTGGTATCAGTAGTGGATTGAGCTGGGTCAGCTGGGCAGTAGGTACGCCAACTGTGATGATAAGTGGATTCACAGAACCATTTAATGAAATGCAAGATTGCGTTAGAATATCTGCTCCAAAAGGAAAGTGTTCGGGATGTTGGAACCAACACAAGTTTGACCCAGGCGATTGGAACTGGTGTCCAACCCACAAAGGAACCCCACGACAATTTGAATGTTCCCGTGAGATAACCGCAGAAACAGTTATAAAGGAATTAGAAAAAATATTAACTGATGATATACCTGATACAAAAAGTTATGCAGGGGAAGTTAAAAGTTTTAATATGATTGATGTGGTTGGCGGAAATCCGAATAATAAATTAACCACAACCGATGAAAGTTTCTGGAACGGGATATATCAGAGTAATCGATATGGATGGTGGGGTTCGGAATCCAAAAGTGGAGAGGGGTCGGAAGGAAGATTTGCAGAATACAAGAAAAATTTGATTGAACACATCGTATCAACCTATAATATAAAGTCTATTATAGATTTTGGTTGTGGTGATTTTAACTGGATGAGTAAAGTTCGGGGCTCACACACCTATCTGGGGATAGATATTGTACAATCGTTGGTACATGAACATAACAAGAACTATGGGTCGTATACCAGAAAGTTTGTTTATGGGAACACTACCAATACCAAATTCCACGTAGACTTTATCAAAGAGAACTCTATAAATTATGATTTGGGAGTACTGTTTGATATCCTAGGTCATCAGTTATGGGATGAGATAGAGAACACGTTAGACTTTATACTCAATAAATTGAACTTGAAATATATATTAGCCACAAGTCAACGGGTATACAATAGTAACTATTGGAAAGAAAAGCAGTCTAGAAACGAGTCGGTTAATTTAGAAATACATCCACTCATGTTAAAGAAAGGATTTGAAATAGTAAAACGATTTGAACATGATTTAATCTTATACAAGTTGAACTAAAACAAAAACGACAACCTTAATTCAGGTTGTCGTTTTCGTTTTCCACCACTTCATCATCCCAATCAAGTCCCATCGCTTCGTAGTATAACTCAATATTCCAGTTTCCTAAAAAGACCTTCTGAGCCACAGACCGAAATTCTGAAAGAGGTAGTTCGGGTACTATCTCTTGTACGAATTCCATTGAAAAAACTCCGCTATATTTAGAGGGTTGGGTACCATAAATATAACGAAGTTTTTCAAAGTGTCAAGTCTTACTTAGTCTCGACAGTGATGAGCTTACCGAAGCTGTAGCGGTCACCATTGGGAGCGGTAAACTCCTTCCGAAGATGCCACCCACGGCCGAAACCAGCAGTCGGCTTCGTGTTGGTGGTCTTAGGGGCCTTCTGGGCCTTGGGCTGCTGAACAACAATATCAGTCATACTAACCTCCCGTTTGGGAAATTTGTTAATCTCTGTCGGCGTACCCGCGAGTCGGGCAGTGCACCGTGAACAGAGAATTGCCCGTGTGTCGGAATCTGCGGACACGGACGAACCGCAAAAGAAACAATTCATCGTCAACTTGGTACTAGACTTCAGCCTAGCCATTAGACAAACCTCCATAAAAGTCATACATTAAGTATACCCCTATGGAGGCTATTAGTCAATACCCAATTTAATTTGGGTGTTTAATATAAACTATTAATTAGTTTCGTCCTAGTTCCTTTAAGATTTCTTCCTGCATATTTGCAAAGTCATTCGCATTATTGTCAGTTTCGGTTTCTCCAATATCAACCGCATCAACTGCTCTGTGGTCCACCTGCCAGTTTTTAGGTATCTTATCGGGTTCATCAAATGACTTTTCAATATATCCACGATTCGCAACAGTAGGTGCGCCGGTGGTCAAGAACAAACAATTATAACATAATAAATGGAGATTGTCTTGGGAAAAGTCTTTTTTACCATTCTTAAAAGTTAATAATAGAGGTGTCTTACTATCTGTGATTCGCTTCTCTTTGAATCCACACATCGCACATTCTTCAAGAATAATGTTTCTGGCAATCATTCTGTGCTTTAACCGAATCACACTATACCCAGGATGTTTATTTGCGAAAATGTCTCGTAATTTAATAGTACTGGCTTTAGCCGCATATCCTTTTGCTGTACCTATACCAGTTTGATTAAGATGCTGGTCAAACAGATTATATATTTTTGCATATCTCCGATACCGTATATAGCCAACCCCGAGAAACCGTGCGGCTTCCATATTACTTTTTGTTTGGGATTGGGCGTATTCAATATCTGCTTTTGATATTGGAATAAACCGTGAATTATTATTAGCTCCGACTTTCTTCGGCATGGGTAAACTCCGTAATCATCGGAAAGATATCTGCAATCGCCTTTGCACATGCTAATGCAATTTCCCGATGTTCCTTTTGGGTAGCGACATCACTACGAATGTCGATATAGTGTATCCAACTCCTAATTGTCCCATTCACATACATACGAGACATGGTAAGTCCTTCTGGTAATACAGCACGCGCAACTTCTTTGGCGATACCATTTTGGATTGCCCACTCATACGACCGTTTTGCTTGGTCGATAACTGCTTGTTGGCATACGTCCCACGCAGTTTGTAAATTCTTATCGTTTACTTCAATAGAATTCTGCCGATTCTTTTGGTCTTGTAATCTGGCTTCACGTAAAGTAAAATCTAGTTCTTTTACGGGGTCAGCGTATCGTTGACTGAACTCTTGGAATGTAAACGAACGATGGCGCAATATCTGTCGAGCGATATCACGGGTCGTTTCGATTTCTAATACGGCATTTGCCATTTCAAAGGGTGACCAATGCTTATGTTTGATTAGATATTTAATCAACTTATCAGATGTCTCGGTATTAAGTTGATTATTAGGATTGCTGACTCGCGCACAATAGGCAACCAAATCTACGATGTCAGAATCAAGGGGTATTTCATCTATACATGGAACTGTAAATGAAATTAAATTAACTGTCATATAACCTCTTATTGTTTGATATAGTCTCCGTAAATGGAGAACTGTTTAATTGGCGGCGTTGGTTCTGGTGCAGTTTCTACTTTATATACGACACCAGCTCCAGCATCAATATAATATTGACGAGTTCCGTGTGCTTGAAAATAATATTCCAATGCCTCTGTCAATGGAGTATATACCCGTTCATCTGGTTTGTCAACTTCTACCCAACGGTCGCCGGGCGGTAATCTCTTGAATATTTCTTTTTTAATTTCCATTTGTTATCCAAAATTATATTTTTCTTTTAATCTATCAGAAAATAAATTAGCAAGATGTTTATGGCCTGTGATAGATGGGTGTGGGTCCATAACTTCTTCATTTGTTTCATACGTAATGCTGAGATTGTTATGTTCCACAAATCCCCACAAATTCTCATCTAATAATTCTTTGTAATTGAAGAGCGGACTATTTTGTAATTCAATTGAAAAAGGAGTTTCTAATACAACGGTTTGATAGCTTATACCTTCCATTTTTAATTTATACAATAAATTTAAAAAGTGTCTATCTCGTTGTAGAAGATATTCTTTTTTATTAAAATAATTATCCAAAAAAGATTCATAGATACTAAAATCACTTTGTTCGAGCTGTGTGCCAAAATTGTAGTCGGTGGTCATCATTACTGCATAACCTTCGTTGGCTGGGTCATTACCATCTCTAGGCCCCCAATTTGCCACTAACCATGTATTAAATTTTGTTGACCACAACTCACTTCTTCCCCAACCAGAATATTCTAAAATAAATAAAGTGTCCTTACAGTTTTTTGTTTCTAGTATCTCTTCCACATTTCTCATAAGATATTCAATACTTGAGCCAGACTTACCCAAATTTTTTACTGGAACATTCAATGATGTTTGAAGCAACGTTGGCCAACAGTATTCTGAAATGGACTTTATCTTGATGCCTTTATTTTTAAGATACCAAGTAGGTGCTTTATGATTTATATTTTTTGGATTTAATCCATCACCTTCGGTGAATGATGTACCTATACAAACAATTTCTTTTATATCCTTTTTAATTTCCATTACTTGCTCTTCTGTTTTCTTTTTTTGACAATATGGTTAAAGAGAAGCTTAACATTACCATTGGATTCAGTTTTTAAATTTAACTCTAGTGATTCAGGACCTTCTGAATCCATCTCAATGACCACCTTTGTACCATTATATTTTACCTTAAATGGCTGTGTAGGATTACAGTAATGGTTTGGACTCTTTAATTCGGACTTACCGCTTCCTTTATTAACTACTAGTGTGTGGACATCTTTACCACAACCATGAACCTTTTTCCAGGTCTCTAACAATCGTTGTTGACCTTTCTTTGTTTGTGCTAATTTTTCCATTTCTTCGGAGTATCTGGTCAAGTATTCTTGTCTGAACTGACGTTTAGCGTCTTCTTTCTCCTTATCAGACATTCCAGGTTTGGTCCACGAATATTTTCCACGCAATTCCTTATACAACTTATCAACTACATCACCTTCTGGTTTACCTAGATAGGCATCCCCTGCATCTTCCAATCCTGCGTTCTTCATGGTAATTCTATTTGGATTGGTATAGATTTTCGCAGAGATTTTCATAACTTCTTTTTTACCATTAACTTTATATTCTAATAATATGTCGGTTGGGTCAACTCTTGGGTCTATTCCTAGTTGCTGTAATCGTGTAGAACCGACACCACCAACCTGAGAACAACTGGTAATTTTAGCACCTTCTGGTAAAGAGCTTCCTATTGCGTTCGCAGCTCCTCGGTTGAGTCGGTCAATTTCATCTACATCACCACCAACTTCTGCATATCTACGCTTTCTTTCTTCATAAGCACTGTTGTTAGCATCACTTGGGTCTAACAACGCGGTAACCCCAGCTTCATTAGTAGGACCACTTTCTGCGGCTGCAGCACTAGCCGAAGAACCATCACGCGGTTCTAAATCTAATTTGCGTTCCTTAATAATTTTTTGCATCAATTTAGTTACGGCGGTGCCTGTGTTACCACACATACCTTTTGGTGCAAGTCCTACATTTGGATGAATGTAAATTTTACTACGGCCTACGGTTCCTTGAATCAGGTTCTGTTCTATTAACTGCTCAACAGCTTTTACTTGTTCTTCAGATGTAGGTGCACTTATAAACGCTTGCCACAATTTCATAAATGCTGTTGCTCTACCCTTATGTTCATCATTGTCAAAGGGTATGGAATCCATATCTTTTCGTAATTTATCCAGTTTTGAATGGTCTGCCTTAGCGGCCTGTGGAGTGATAGGGGCAGCTGGAGTATTGCCTGGGGCGTCTGTCATAGGTATAACAGAACTTTGTGGTACATTTGGCTTTGGTTCAATTACTGATTTTGCAGTTGCTTTACCTTTAGGCGCGGCTTTAGTACCAGCTGGCGTTGTTGCTTTTTGTGATTTTCGCTTACCAGTAGTTGGTTCAGGCTTTCCCTTTACTGGTTGTAGTTTACCGCCAACAACTCGGTGGGTTACCGGTCCTCCTGGTGTAGTAGAATATACACCAAAGCCTGGGACTGAATAATATCCAGGATATTTTTTAGATTCTCCTGGTTTACCTTCTTCCCAAATATAAGACAAAAATTCTCTTAACAGTTTGTTCATACTCTGTCTCAAAAAGGATACTATTATAAATAGTTTATTTATTCCTTATCTGGTCGTTTCTGGTGTTTTACGCTGGACTTTTTCTTAGCGCCCTTGACTTCTTCCTCACCCTTCTTTCGGCGTTCAATCTTCTGAAATCCTGTGTATTGTTCGTCCACGTTGAAATCATCCTCGAATTCAAAGTCATCTTCATCAATACGTCCATTAAAACTCCACTTCGGCATTCCTTGTTACTCCTATTATAAAGTTATTTTGCCCACTTCCCACGATTAACCAACTGGCAGATGACCCCATATACTGATAGGTCTTGAAACGTATCTTCCACTGCCTCACCGACATTATCCTGCTTACCTAATACGACCAGCTGTTTGAGTCGTTGAATTTTATCATTCATACGGAACCAAAGTCCAGTCAAAGATAACTTAATATCCTCTGAGGTAGATAACGAGGTACCTACGGAGATATTGCCTGGACCATAGTTAGATTGCTTCAAACAGAATGTTTCATACTGTTCCCACATAATCTTCTTATACTCAGCCATCATCTCTGGATACTGTTCTTCTATCTGTTTGACGATTTCTGGATTTTTAAATGTCATACACGAAACCCTCTAAATTGTTTAGTCGGTGGAACTTTAGTGTTCACGCCTGGTTGATTGTGTGGCGGAACTCCCCACTTCCACATATATTGTTCTATTGCCGCCTGTTCTTTGGCTCGGAAGTGCTGCGATTCTGAGTTTTTCTTAGTTGATACCGACCCAAAATGATATAAATGTAATGTGTGAATTCTGGGGAATGCGAACTCCCACAATTCTAACTTCAAAAAGAAATCCCAATCGCAGATGTTTGGACTGTTATAAAATGTATCAAATCCACCAACTGCCATAAAATATTTCTTAGTTATTACAAATGGAAAGATATGACCATCGCTAGTAATTTGTTGACTTGCTATCTTCGGTTCATTATGTAAAAACTGTTCGTACGAAAACGTATCAGCACTTTGTCCTAAATCCATTACTGGAAAATTAAACATTCCAGGTCCAGTGGGCTCAATCTGATTTACCGTAATGACGAACCGCTCATCTTTAATCTTTTTAATAGAATCTATTAATCTTTTATCCCATTCTGTCGGGAATACGTTATCATCGTTGACTACAAATACATATTCGGTTTCTGCTTGCATTACACCGGCATTAATCGCATACTGCATCCCCATATTCTGTTCAAATGGGAGAAACCCAACCGTTGGGTATTTATTTATCACCTCTTGGGTTTCCTCTACGTATCCATCAATTACCGCAATAACCTGTGTAGTATCCAATACTTTATTTTCGGTAATGGACTTTAAGCATAGGTCAAGATATTTTGGATTTCTGTAACTTGGAATAATAACCGTTATCATAAATTATTTATAGTAAATGAGTAGACTCTGCTTCGTTTATAAGAGTTTCTTTTTGCCAATATGAATAAATACCTTTTTCTAATTCATAGGTATCCCATATTTGGCGAGGTCTACTAGGTTGTAGTTTAACCCAATTCCACATCTTTGTCAACCCATCAAATAGACTGGTTCTATGTTCAAATCCAAGTAAATCCACCGACTTTTGCCACGTTGGATATGCATATTTGACTTCGTGACGGGGAGGGAAATATACAGTTTCGCCACCACCCATAACCTTAATTAAAGTTTCTGCGGCTTCATTGATACTGGTTTCGTGTATTCCACCTAGATTGATAATTTCCTTTGAAGCTACGAAACTAGTACCCGCGTTCCACAATGGTTCAAGACAATCTGTCATATCACTGAACGCACGCATTTGTGTACCATCACCGAAGATAGTAAGTGGTTGACCCGTTAGATGCTTATACATCCAGATACCTAACACATTTCTGTAACTGTCCCAAATGTTTTGCTTTGCTCCATACACATTATGTGGGCGGATAATGCACCAGTCCAATCCATGTTGTTCACCTGCGATTTGGATATCCATTTCACATGCCATCTTTGCAACACCATATGGATCAATTGGACTGCGTGGTATAGTTTCGTCAAATGGTGGGATATTGTCCCCATACACTGCCATAGATGAAGTAAAAACTAATCTGGTTACAGAATATTTTATGCAAGCATTAATGATACCAGCGGTTCCGACAAGATTATTTACATAATTGAATTGACGAATAAATGGGGATAGTGCTTCTGCAGCATATGCTGCAAAATGATATACGATATCTGGTCGGTGACAATCAAATATGGCGTCAACCGACTCCTTACCCAAATCCATACGATAGAGAGTTACATTCGGATGAACATTACTTTCATATCCACCACTAAAATCATCAATACCGATAATTTCTGTACCTGGCTTATTGTAGATAATCCAATCTGCGAGTCGTGACCCCAATAGCCCACCAACACCAGTAATTAATACTTTCATACTTCCATCTCCTTAGTTTTTCTGAAAATCATTAAATGATGACCACCGTTTGGTGCGGTAGCATCACGATGAGTTAGTTCGGGCAATCCTTTATATCCACGAATATACACATCTAAATTAATATGACATTCTTGTAACCATTTGTTAATCCATAACTCTTCAGAATCATGTTCAATTGCAAAAAATACTGCTCCATCATTCATAAAAGATATTATTTGTTGCGTAATGTCCGTTAAATTCATTCCATTAATTACCACGTATCTATATCCTAGGTGTTGTAAAACGAACGTCGAAATAACATAATCGAATTTAATATTAGTAGATATTTGAGAGAACTGATTAACTATCATTGCTCTGTGTTTCCACTGATCTACTATCTTACCGTGCTCTTTATATTGAACATCCCAAAAGAATTGTGTCATGTTGGTATTTGGATCCAGACCAATGTAATTTGCATCTGTGTTTTCCATAATCCATCGAAGATTACGACCAACCCCACAACCAAAATCAAGAATATATTTTGCGGTTTTTAACTGTTCTTTAAATGGATTTTCACTACATGCAATATTTGTTGAAGGAAATTCATCTGAATGGGTTGTATACGTGTTACCACGTGCACTATTTAAATCAGTGAAATCTTTTCCAGCACATCCAAACTTTTTTAATGTTTTACCCATTGTTAACTCGTTTATCTAAATGTTGTACTATTTGTAAAAATATATCTTCATCAGTAAGATATGGATCTAAGTTTATATGCTTTCCTCGTCCATAATACGCTGGTCCTAACTTGGGTTCTGGTAGTTTTTGTAGTACGCCATTCGGTCCATACAACTGATGTACGAAGTCCGATGTCAGTATTGTATCTGTTCCTACTGCGTACGCCAGATTAGCTAACCCACCTTCTGCACCTATGAACACATCACAATATTTTAGAATAGACGCAGTGAGGTTTAGGGACGGACCATCATGATTCACCGTAAACTGATTTATATGTCCCTCAGCACCTACTCGTATGGTATTAAACTCTAATTCGATTTTTTCTATTATCCAATCGGTATTTCTATGTGCTCCACCATATCCAAGATTGGGTACATCTATCCCTCGGTCGTACTGTTCTCTGCTAAATAGAAATGAACGTTCCTTCCAGCCGTTCATCACCCCAATAACCAATCCAGTTTTTTCTCCGTAATAACTACGAACAAACTCATCCATTTCAGGATCGGTATGTATGTAAAACGTTGGTGATGGATTGTTTACCCCACATGCAACTTGCATTTCAACTGCAGGTGGGATTACTCTGGTGATTGGTCCTAATTGAAACACCCTATTATAAGTATTTGAGTTCGATGGGATACGTGGAGACGGACCTACCCTATCAAGAAACACATTTCGTATATATGGGTTACGAACGAAAAAAGGAAATACTTGCGGGAATCCTATTACATAATCAACTGTATCAAATTGACCTTCTTCTACCAAATGTTCCGCAATGCTATTGGCAAACAAATGGTCACCGAAATATCCGTGACATACAATCAGACAAGTCTTCATATCAATTATATTTAAAATTTGTAATTTTTATCCAAGATGTATGTTCATCCATTTCATATACATCAACATTTGCAGATACATCCGTCCATCCTTTTGAAATAGAATGTGAAGGATTCCTCAATAACTGCATATTGTTTATAAAATCCTTGTCATTGTTTTCGGGATGACTATCAGTGTGGTATAACGAATAAAATAAACCTTCGTCGTTACGTTTCCATTCATATCCTAACATACGTAACCGTTGTCGAGTGTCGTCGTCTTCCATCCCCCACCCTTTGTAATAAGGGTTCAGCCCGTTGATTGTTAAGAATAAGTTTTTACTTAAAACAAATACACCGCCAGAATGATCGCCTACATCGTACTTAAACGACCGATACCCAACCGGAGTATCTTCTTCCGTTCGGACCTGTCCATCTTTATCCAAAAACACAACCTGGCGTACAGGATATAAAGGAATATTTTCCTGTGTGTCATAACTGACATTATTTGATGGATAATAATCCACGTCATGAAATACCAATAGTTCACCTTTTGCTCTCTTAGCGGCGATATTGTACAAAGAATTCTTTTGAAACTTATCGGCGTCGTTCTGCTCAGCAATAATGATTTCGTAAGAATCATTTTCGAATACTTCTTTTAGTCTGGGAAGTAATGTGCTCAAATGGTCTTCACGATTACGATATGTGATGATAATTGAATACTTCATATCGATTCCCAATCAACTAATGGTGCTGCCCACATTGGTTCACAATGTGTACTGTAGCCTGGAATTGGTGTTGCCAATGTTCTTCCGTTTTCTCGTAACTCAAGGAAACAGTCGAAGTCATGCGGATATGTACCCGAGGTATACTTCTTCCAGATTTGAGCATCTTCCTTTAAGACAGATACTTTTACAGCGAAGGTCATTGTCGTGCTGTTGGTCAGCTTCCAGTGTGAACTCTTTGTGAGAAATACCTTAGTCACTTCGGCGGCATCATCGTCAATATATGGATTTCCACCACTGTGAGCTGGGATATACTTATCCTTGTGGTCATACAATGAAACATAGTGTGACCGCTCCAATCCTTCCAACAACACCGCTCTAGAATTAGGTAAATGGAGATAGTCATCCTCAACGAAATATACATGCTCATTATCCGATAACCCTAGAGCAGCGTCCATTACAACACGGAACCCCGCTGCACTACTTCCACCATTTGTACGAATTGTTTCACATCCTAATACAGTAATCCAGTCGAGGGTTTCATCCCGAACATTATCGGCGTAAATAGTTACTTCTTCTTTTGGAAAGTGAGACAAGAAGTTCTTAACGCAATGTTGCTTGGTCGCGTGTTGAAACCGCTCCTTCTTGTACGAACCATCAGAAATTCTATATAATATCTTCATATAATTAAACTATTCCAATTAGGGATTCTGTCGTATTGGTGAATGATTACGTATTCATTAGCGGTCTTGTAGTTGAATGCTACCAGTCCAGCGTGGACCACATGAAGATGTACTGCAAACTTATCAGAGATTCTACTGAACTCTGTCTGTTCTTTGTATTTTGTTTGTATCAAATAGTTGAATGACGTTTGGTCAGCAACCTTATGCTTTCCAACAGACAGCAGGTAAATGTCTGCTGCAATTTGCTTGACCAACTCGGCTGGTCCACCAAATACTCCAACGTTGTATACGATGTTGTCAAGCAACGTCGATAGTCCAATCACACCCAAGTTGTAATGGATATGTGCTTGGTTCCACGGCTCATTCTTATAAATGATTTCTTCGCTGGTTGCTATCAATTTATCCGTAGAAATACGGTCAAACGGATTGTGATTAAAATATACATCTCGTACATCTGTAATCAATACTTTTTCATAAGTTTGGTTTTGTAGATAATTCCAAATGTGAAAAAATCTGAGATTATGGATTAAGTTATAAGAAGTTTCTAGATTACAAAGACCAGTATGATGTTGGAATTCAGAAGCAGGGTTTCCCCAGAAGTCAAAATCAGGCTGTAATACTGTTACATTATGCTGTTTTAAATAGGCCAGTAGTGGATTGCTTTGTGAAGTTACATTATAAACTAGTAACACTTGCTCACAATCATCCCATTTGGATGTGGTCACCCACTTATCAATATCACTTGGGGAATAGTTTGCACTTATTGCACCGATTAATAAATTTGGTTTACTCATCTTTTAATATATAAAATATCATTTTGGATAATTTCTCCCGTTTTTGGATGATGACCAATACCTAATATTTCTTTCGGTACATATCCAAAGTTATGCATAAATTCATTTACTTCTGCGATTAGTGGAGAATTTTCGTTATATCTGGTTAATGAAACTTCTAAGAGCATACCTTTTGCTTTACTACATATATTTGTACCACCACTTATAATATCCAGTTCTGACCCCTGTGTATCAAGTTTAATAAGGTCAAACATTGAATCATTGGTGAACAAGTCATCTAATTGCGTTCCCTTTTTTTGTATTACTTCTAAATTAGAATCATCATACCAAGATGTAAGTTCTCTGTAAATAGAGTTGCCGGTTCCTGATCCTGTGTCCTTTCTACTATAAAAGTTATATACAGAATTATCTTTTGTCAACAGTCCAATAAAATATTGGTCTGTTATTTTTTGTAAATACTGCTCACATTCGGTTGATGCTTCAATGGAAAATATATAACTATCTGGAAACAGTGCTCTTGCTATTTGATGAAATTGTCCAATATTCGCACCAATATCTAAGATTCGGTGCGGATAAAAATACTTTGTGACGGGGACTAAATTCATTTTACCATTTTCCTAAAGGACATACTGATGTTTGAAATGCCACTTTAACTTTCATGAAACACCCGCACTCCAAACATCTGTCATTCTGAAGTCGTGGGCATGCCATACAGATATCCCATCTGTTATCTCTGACAAATTGTTCTACAAGTGTTTTATTCCCAGATACCGCATTTTTAACAATCTTACTACCATCTCGCATAAGATTCTTTGCCATTTCCATAGCACTGGGTAAATCTTCTTTAGGAACACAATCTTCTTGCGGACAAATTTCTTCTGACATATTAACTCCTAGTCTACTGAACCAAGTAGAATTTGACGAACCTGTGACATACCACTCAAATTAAAAGTACGATATGAACGGCTTTTTACATATGGTGATGTTGAGAATGTTTTATAAGCTTCGTCTGTATTTAAATTCTCCACTACACTTGCTCGTCTATCATCATAATCCATACTAATATTTGTACCGAAAGATGCAAAAAATTCAATTAGTTGTGAATCGCTGAGTTCATCAATAACAAATCCGTGTAACTGTGGTTCTGTTGCTCGTTCACTTTTACGATTCGGGTCTATAACCAATACGGTATACGACCCAGCACCACCAGATTTTTTCTGATAGCTAAATTGAATCATCATTCCAGACTTTACATTACTCAAACTAATAAATCGGCGTTCACTGCGCAGTGGCATTATTCAACCTTTTTGAGTGTTGGTAAGTCAATCTTCTTTAGTGTCGGTAACTTAATTGGTACTTGCTTCGGAAACTCTGGTACATATTTGTCTAAGAGTTCCCACGTACGTTGCTGTATTACCTTGTATGAGAACTTCTTAAAGTTCTCTTTTCCTAACTTCTTTGCTCGTTTATGGAATGTTTCATAATCCATAAATACTGCTGCAAATGCGTTAGCGGTCTGTTGAATGTCTGGACGGAACCAAGTAGATTCTGGGATTAGAATATTCTCCCACACAGAGCTAGGATGAATCTTAGACAATTCACCTCCAACTAATACGGCGTCTTCGGCGTTTAAGAAGTCCATATGACCAGACCACCCAGAGGCGATTACGGGCTTCCCACTAATTGATGCTTCGAGTAGTGGACGACCAAACCCCTCACCCTTTGTTAAACTCACGTGTGCTTTGACCTTTGGGTGATTGTATAGTGAATTCATTTCATTGTCGGTCAATTCACCATGCAATACATAAATATTAGGCATGGTCTGACCTGCTTCCAATTGTACTGTGTTACGAATGTCATTAATTTTCTTTAAGATTTCCCTCTTATCTAAGATAGAGAAGTTTCCACCACTAGTCTTTAAAATTAATGCCGGACAAGCTCCCTTAGTTTGTTTGAAGGTTTCAAAGAATATCCGAACCAATAAACCAACATTCTTACGGTCTTCACCAAAGTCACCACGGAGCCAGTGTCCAACGAATAGGTAACAGAACTTTTCTGGAACAGTTTCTAGTGTTTCTTTAATAGACTTCTGAACATCAGATTCATATTCTAATCGCTTGAAAATAGCTTGGTCAATACAATTATGTAACACCTCAATAGGTTTCTCAAGTTTGAGGTTACCTAAATCTTCTCCGTTTGGACCACGCTTGCCAAACTGTGATGCAAGGAATACATTCTTAGAATGTTCTGAAATGGTAAACACTACATCCATTCGGTTACATGCGTCTACCCACTGTGCAGAAGCAATACTGGTTTCAATTCCAGCGGTAATACCGATGTTGTATTTACCAATTTGTTCAAACTCAGATGGGATGGTAATGGTTACAAACAATTCTGGTTGTCGTGTTAATGGTCCCGTGAGTATACGGTCAAGTATCATCTTGTCTTTTGGATTGGTTTCATCCAGAACGTTCATTGGAGTTTCGCCCCAATTCACAGAGATTACCTTCACATCAAACTTATCATATTCAATAATATGACGAATGATGTCACGACTCATATCTCCATATCCAGAGCGAGTGGCACATGGTGCCCGAACAACACATAACGGTTTAGTTTCTATACTCATATATTATCCTTGTAACTTTGTAAAATCATTATGAACCATCTTTCCTACCCACTGCTCAAACGGTGTCTTTGGTGTCCACCCCAAGACTTCACGTGCCTTTGTTGCATCGCCACGAAGAACTTCAACTTCTGCCGGACGGAAGAACTTAGGGTTAACCACTACATACTTTTCCCAATCTAAGATATTAACTTGATAAAATGCTGCTTGTAAAAAGTGGCGGATGGTTTTAGTAACTCCAGTTGCAATAACATAATCATCTGGTGTATCTTGTTGTAACATCATCCATGCTGCTTCTATATAATCGGGTGCGTATCCCCAATCACGACCCGCATCAAGATTGCCCAATTCGATTGTATCTTGAAGTCCAAGTGCGATACGAGCAACCCCATCGGTAATCTTCCGTGTGACGAATTCAATCCCGCGCCGTTCACTTTCGTGATTGAACAGAATACCTGATACATTAAACATACCGTAACTTTCCCGATAGTTCTTAGTAATCCAATGTCCATATAACTTCGCTACACCATACGGAGAACGTGGATAGAATGGCGTAGATTCTTTTGATGGGTTCTCCACCATTCGACCAAACATTTCAGATGAAGATGCTTGATAGAACTTAATAGGTTCCCCATACTCGCGGATTGCTTCTAACATACGGAGAACGCCCAACCCTGTAATATCGCTGGTATGTTCTGGTGTGTTCCAACTTTCACCAACAAACGATTGTGCTGCGAAGTTATATACTTCCGAGCACTTCGTAGCTTTGAGACAACGGAGAAGTGAGTTCTGGTCAGACAAATCACCGATAATAAACTCGAAGTTTGGATTGCTTTCTAGATGCTTCGTGTTCTCACGACTCTTAACAGATGCTCGACGTTCCATTCCATAAACTTTATATCCCTTATCCAGTAAAAAGTCGGCCATAAAAGAACCATCTTGCCCGTTGATACCAGTAATCAGTGCTGTTTTCATAGGTTTTGCGATGCCTAGTTTCATATCAATCTCAAATTCGTAACTCATGCCTTCTCCAAAGTAAACCGCTTCCGTGGTGTCCAATCGGTAAGCCCTTTGTCTATGTGTTCAATGAAAGAATTACACATATGTTCTGCAGTAAATTTACCGTGACCCAATGCGTATTGGCGACCAAGTTCTCCACGAAGCTTTCGTTCCTCACGGGACATCTGATACACTTCTTTCATTCGGTCTGCTGCATCCTCAAATGACGCACGGTCATCAAAAATATATGGAGTCATTGGTGACCCTTGGATAGACCGATTGGTTGGGAACATCGGGAATGCCCAATTACCGTGCTTTTTATATTTACCATCATGATTACTACCCCAATCATATGTAAAATGCGTATCTGGATCAAGATAATTGTAGTCATTGTCCATAAATCCACATTGGTCTTGAAGTCCGCCAGTAACATTCACAATGATAGGAGTGCCAGCTATGATACTTTCACAAGCACTTAATCCAAATCCTTCGTTACTTGACATATTGATGGTGACATCAGCGATATTGTACAAATGATTTAAGAATCCAGCTTCAACGCGGTCAGCGGAGAATACAATATATTTTGCTACATCTGGGGTAACATCCTTGATTACCCGTGGTAAGTCAGTGCCGTTTTCATCAACGGGTTGGGTGTGCATCACTAATCGTACACGTTCCCGTTGTTCTGGTGTCAATTTCATCATAAACACATTAAATGCGTAAATGATATCTGATGTTTGTTTACGACGAATGTTCCGACTATTGTAGAAAATTACGTAATCAATTTCGGCATCACCAAATAACTTCTTTCTGGTTTCAAGCATTGCTGCATCATCCGCTGGAAGTGGATGATACCGCTTAGTATTTATACCATGCGGAATGTATGCAAGATGTCGTGGGTTCTCTGGTCCTAATACGTGTTTGTTGATATTATATGTTTGCTTACTGATTGAGAACAACGAATCGCACGACATATAATATTCCTTATTATACATCGGGAATGGAAGGTCATCCCAAATATTGTAATACATAATTGGCATCTTCTGGCGAAGTTCGTGTTCCATTTGATATAACCAAATCCAATATCGTGGGTCGGTGAAATGGAGAATAGCATCTGGCTTTTCTATTTCAATCAACTGACGAATAAGCCGACTATCACCATACCCATTGTATGGATAAATACGTGCATAAGAATCTTCTAAACCAATCTCTTTATTAAGAGCAGCAGAAATGTCAATCACCTTTCCTGCTTCTGGATGATTGACACCAGCACCTACTTGTACCCAATTAAAACGGTGTGCAGTCCCTTCAACGATTTCCCGTGACATAACTCCGATACCAGAGGTCACTCGCATATCGTCTGAAAGGAATAAAATCTTCTTACGTTGTTCTTTTGGAATATAACCAGTTTTCATATTATTAATCCTGTAAAGAAATACTACCACTCATGCTAGAAGAAATATAATTAGACCAAAGGTGTTCTGTCAATGGTCCCGCATTTACGAAATTCGTTTTACAGAATTCACGTATATGTTTATTTATTTCTTTACTAACTTGAATGGTAGTATATTTGTGTTTGTCTTTTCGCATATGTAATCCTTGTCTATAACCTTCTATAGAATAAGTATCTGGTTACACTGCTAAAAGTTCATTTATATTTAAAATTCTATAACCTTGTCCTTGAACACGCTTGTGCATATGTCCAGAATAGATAGGTGGATAGTTTAACTTATCCCATGCATCTTCTATGATATCTTGATTTGGGTCTTTCCAATCTATCCCCACACCAAACCACAACTTCTGCACAGAATCAAAGTTCTTTTCAATTACAGAGTTGGGTGGGCAGTGGGTTAAAAACATATCAATTTTCTTTCCCAGTGTATTTCTGTACAGTCGTTCAACTTGCACAGGTGTGATGTTTTCATTACTGTCCCAATGCATATTAGTTTCTAAACGCATCTTCTTATCAATACTTGCCGCACCACCCATAAAGGCAATGATGCGTCCGTCCAGTTCCATCACAGTACCCCGTGGAATGTAATACAAATTGCAGTCATTCCAAACACGGGTAACTTTAGTATAGGTATCCCATCTAGTGCAATCGTCGTGGTTCCCGTCAATAAAGTAGATAGGAATATGTGCGTATTCTAAATTAAGTCGGAACCATTCCTCGTTTTCAGGAAACATTCCAAAGTCACCCAGCTGAATAATCGCGACGGCACTGGACTGCTTAGCTATATCCAGTGCTTCTTTAAATATTCTTGCGTTTCCGTGAATGTCTCCTAATAGTAAAATCACTTTCCCTCTATCATCTTTTTAAGTTTTTTTCCTTCTGCTTTCGTATAGGAATTCACATCAGAGATATCCCCCATATTATCTACAATAACCCGAAGGAGTTCTACCGCAGTTTCCTTATCATCAATACGGAGTTCAATCGGGCCCCACTCATCGGTATCCAATATCAACAGCGTCTTTCCGTTGAGGTCAAGCCGTAGTGACGGTTGCGGTGTTTCTTTCTTTTTCTTTGGCATATTAACCTCCCAAGAATGTTACGGAAACCCAAATCCCTAAATAACTCCCAACCACAGACCCAAGTGCATATCCTGCCCATTGATGAAACTGGTCTTGTCCATGAGAGATTTTCTTAATAACAAAGAAGTTAATAGAGGCAATCATAAAGTCACTAACTGCCGACAGATGATATTGCGCCGCTGCGGTTGCACGGAAGTTGATGCACCAGATTGCATACATCAATATCTGGATAAAAAATAGTACCGATGCTTCCTTTAACTTCTTCATATCATAACCTCAAATAGTTCGTACAGAGCATCCACCTTTGTCGGTGTATACTTTTCCAACAAGATAAGTTCTTTTGCCGCAAAGTTCTTATCGTGGTCATCATATCCAATCGCATGAACCAACTCATGTACCAGCGTCAGAATGTCCCGTTGGGTTGGGGCGAGTTCAAGAATTTCTCCGTCACACCAACTATACTTCTGTAGTCCCTTCCCAAATCGGATAATAGGCATCTGCTTCTTAATCTTCTCTGCCTTCCAAATCTTCTTGGCATACTTAACAAGATAGTCTAGTGACCGTTGCTTAGTAATAAACTTAAATCTACGGTCAAAGTACATATCAGTTTCTAACGCATACACCCGACGAGTATCAATCATTTGCTTATAGCGTTTCTTCATAGATACATCTCCTTAATAAAGTCCCAAATGATGATGCTCATTGCGGCACTCACATTGTATGACCGAAGCACTCCACGTTGCGGAATACTGAGTCTGGAAAATTCATAGTCTGGATATCCTGTGGAATCTATTCGGTCAAGAATGAGTTGCGGGATACCGTGACTCTCACTACCAAACAGAAACATCGGGTGCAGTCCACGCACACTATTATATACATTCACTGCATCAACAGTCCCCAACTCTGCACCACCATGCTCACACGCAATAATGGGATGCTTCAACAACTTCAACTGATTGAGAATGGATTCGTCGGCGGTCATCGGGTCATCAAAAGTATATTGGACGATATTAATGTATTTCTCAGCCCCAACGGTGGACCGCTTATCAAATTTCTTGCGTCCAAAGATATAAAAATTCTCTGCCCCAAAAAGACACGCCGAACGAATCATCATTCCAACATTCAACTCACCTGTGATATTGATACATCCCACAGAGAACCTGCGTTGCTCACTTATGGTGATGGCAACGTTCTGTTCGTAGGTATTTTCCTTGTATTCGTCACGCACATTGTAATGGTTACTTGCAGTTTCAGCAATCAGCTTACTATAGTTGACCATCGGATTGTCCACATTACACCCCGTACTGGCAAAGGTCTTTACGCTCACGGAACACACAATACTTACAAGCACTCTTACTTGCCTTGTGCTTAATTGTGTCGGTTTTATACTGACCCTCTTCATCGAAACAATCGAACAAGAAATTCTCGAAGTCAGTCCACGCACGATTGACGGACGGCTTTCCATGTGGCGGTTCAAACGGACTCACACGCGGAATCGGATATGGAGAATTCTCAGAAATGGTACGCTTGAGAATCACATACTCGACACGAACCGATTCCAACGGCACATTGAAATGCTCAGCGATAAACTTCTTGTAGAGAAGCAACTGACTAATCTTGGTCTTATCAGACTTCTGTGATTGCGTCCAACCTACTCGACTCGTCTTTAAATCGTAAATGGTAATCAGTCCCGTCTTTTCATTCTTCGTAATGATGTCCACGAACCCGACATACTTGACGCCTTTGCGCACCTCTACATCAATCGGGAACTCAATACCGACCAACGATACATTCTGGTTCGGGAAAAGCTTCTTCTGGTGCTTCTGGACATACGAAAGAATCTCAGTACCTTGATGGTAGAATTCCTCGAGCGTCTTGCGGTCGGACGGGAATACCTTTACCCCATCCACTTCCTTGATGCCATTCTTGAAATGTTCGTGGAACTTTGCCTTCAAGCTGTCATCAAGGTCAATACCGTTGGCAAACGATTCACTCTTATTGAAAAGAGTATCAAGCCATTCTTGGATGACTTCGTGCATAGCAGTGCCGAAGATAGTGTGGATTGAACCCTCATCCAACTTGTGACCATCCACATAACGGAGCTTCCATGCTTGCGGGCAGTTAGCCCACGTGGTATACTGACTGTACGAAACTTTGTTCATTGGTTCCTCATAGGATACTAGACATCTTAAATATACCTAAATAGGGCCAAAAAGTCAAGACCCCTTTCGGGGTCTTTTATAAGGTATTATTAGTGTTGTACTGGTTCCCATTCACCTCGATGCTCTTCACATCGGGTCTGATACCATGTTCCTTTCTTCACAAGTCCTGCAGGAGAACCGCATACCTCGCAGACAGTAAGACTTTCTTCACCGACTTTCATAATAACTTCTTCTAAGTGAGAGTCGTAATAATCGGTATATATTCTGAGGCCACCCCACTTTTCTTTTACCTGAATTATACCTACAGGAGTTCCCATCCCCGTTTTTGCATTATACACTCGACGAACAAGGGTTTCCCACCCCTTGCCTACGCAATCTACTGCTTGTTGTTCTGTAAGATAATTAGTTAGTGACTTCATGTGCGGTTACCCAAGTGGTGAATTCTGTTTCTAATGCAGAAATTTTATTATTTAAATCTTCTTCTGATTGTAGATTAGTAAGAAAATCGTACATTGCCTTATCTTTATCTTGTATAGTTAAATGAATGGAGTTTGGTGTATCTTGTAACAGTACATACCGATATCCATTTTGTGTTTGGCCGACCCTACGATGTCTATAAAGATTCACCGTCAACCTCGTATGATGCGGTCGATGGTAATCCGCTATAATGGTCTAACATTTCTCTGACCTTATCAATATCTGCTTGTAATGCTTGAACCTTTTGGTCAAACTTCTTTTTCTTGGTTCCAAAGGTTCGTTCAAAATTATTTTCGT
>Ga0194133_10002177_pt1 | contig 31103 bp, 12 predicted proteins | sample TA2KigOf40mmetaG_FD_155448 | JGI IMG/M metagenome (GOLD analysis project Ga0194133, IMG submission 155448) | Freshwater microbial communities from Lake Tanganyika, Tanzania - TA2015055 Kigoma Offshore 40m | ecosystem: Environmental > Aquatic > Freshwater > Lake | place: Tanzania: Lake... | reverse complement strand
GAGCACGCCCTTCGCGAGGTATTCGAGATTCACCTGATGCACGATGCCGATGCCCGGCGGGACGACCTTGAACGTGTCGAACGCCTGCATGCCCCACTTGAGGAACTGGTAGCGCTCGCGGTTGCGGCTGAATTCCAGCTCGAGATTCTTCTGCATCGAGTCCGGCGCGCCGGCGAAGTCCACCTGCACCGAGTGATCCACGACGAGGTCAACGGGCACGAGCGGTTCGATGATCTTGGGATTCTTCCCGATCTTGTTCACCGCGCTGCGCATCGCCGCGAGGTCCACGAGCAACGGCACGCCGGTGAAGTCCTGCAATACTATGCGCGCTACAACAAACGGGATTTCCTCGGTGCGCGCGGCGGCGGGCTTCCAGTTGGCGAGTTCGCGCACGGCGGCTTCACTGACCTTCTTGCCGTCGCAATTGCGCAGGATGGATTCCAGCACGAGGCGGATGGACACGGGTAATTTGGAGACCATGCCGACCCCGGCAGTTTCTAAGGCAGGGAGCGAATAATATTGACCCTTCTTCCCGTTTCCGAGATCGAAGGTTAACAGCGAGTTGAACATGTTATGACGCATGAAAGTTTGTGCTTCAACTACGCTTCAAGAGGTCGTCGAAGATCTGAAAAATGAGGATTGGCCCCAGGAGTGTCAAGCGGTGGCCACTCATCATCACTTGCCAGCTTTAAATTGAAACTCTAGTTTGTGCTCGTGAAACTTACTGATGTAAACCAATACGTTGCTTTGCGAGCTTCGCTTACGAAGGAAAAAGTTAAGCTCGAGGCCCGCCTTGCCGCCATCAACCGCGCACTTGGAACTCCCTCCAGCGCTCCTGTGGGAGTAGTTGCACGTGCTAAAACTGGCCCCAAGCCGGGCTCACGTCGCAAACGCGCCAAGAATGTCATGTCCATGAAAGAGGCTGCGGTGAAGGTGCTCACCGGCGAGTCTTTGGACCGGCACGACGTACTCAAGGCCGTTATTTCGCTCGGGTACAAATTCTCAGCCAAAAACCCATTGAATTCCATCAGCTCGATGCTTTATGCCGACAAGGCGTTCAAGAACGCCAAAGGTAAGTTCACCCTCGCCAAGTAGGCCTACGACCACAGGGGAAATATAGTAGTCGGATAGAAAAGCATCAGGGTACTGGGTTGACGACACGTGTCACGGGTTAAGGTCTTTATGCATTCTTTCGACTCTTCTATATTTTACCGTGTTAAGTTGTAGAAAGTTCCCGCCAGATGCTTGCTAAACGCGTTATCCCCTGCCTTGACGTCCACGATGGGCAAGTAACTCGGGGCGTTCAATTCGGGCGCGCGGAGACAGGCGGCCTGCGAAATGTGGGCGACCCAGTGGAGTTAGCTGTACGTTATAACCAACAAGGCGCTGATGAGATGGTCTTTTTTGATATCACGGCCAGCGCGCATGGGCGAACCAGCATGGTGGAAGTTATTGAACGTGCGGCAGACCAGTGCTTCATGCCACTGACCGTGGGCGGCGGGATTCGCGTGCTGGACGACATGCAGACGATGCTTCGCGCCGGAGCCGACAAGGTGAGCATCAACTCCTCCGCACTTGCGACGCCCGACCTCATCCGACAAGGCGCGGAAAAGTTTGGGAGCCAGTGCATTGTCGTCTCGATTGATTGCAAGCAAGTTACTTCAGACCGCTGGGAGGTTTTCGCGAAAGGCGGGCGACAGGCGACCGGCCTTGAGGCGGTTGATTGGGCGAAGCGCGCCGTAACCCTCGGGGCAGGCGAAATTGTTCTCAACTCCATAGACGCCGACGGCACTAAGTCCGGTTTTGACCTCGTCATCACGCGCCGCATAACCGAGTCCGTCGGCGTGCCTGTAATAGCCAGTGGAGGTGCGGGCACTCTTGATCACATGGCCGAAGTGTTGCTCACCGGACAAGCCGATGCAGTACTTGCCGCGAGTATTTTTCATTTTGGGACTTACACTGTGGTCGACGTGAAGCGCCACCTAGCAAGCAGGGGCATTCCTGTACGAAATGCTTAAACACCTAGAAACCCATGAGTGAATTGACCCAGTCCCGTTGGGCACCCTTGTTGTTGCTCTTAGTGTCAAACGTCTTCATGACGTTCGCTTGGTATGGACACCTAAAGTTTAAGCATTCTCCGCTATGGGTTGTCGTGCTCGCGAGCTGGGGCATCGCTTTCTTCGAATATTGCCTAATGGTGCCGGCGAATCGCTGGGGCCACGGTCCCTACTCCGCTGCTCAGCTCAAAATCATGCAGGAAGTGATCACCATTTTGGTTTTTTGCGCTTTTGCAGTGCTTTATCTTGGTGAGAGGCTCAAATGGAACCACTTCGCTGCCTTTGCCTGCGTCATTGGCGCGGTTTTCTTTATTTGCCTCGAGACAAAAGACTCCACTTCTACGCTCTCCCCAGTGTCTGCTGCTCAAGCTCACTCTCCTGAGCAGCCATGAGGATATACGACTAACTCGATTTTCTCATCATCGGCCCGGTTCGTGATCAACCCGCAAACTAGGCACTAATCTTAGTTAGATGGGGGGATTAAATGGCCGTGTTTAGTGCGATTGGGCAAGGTGGTGAAGGACAAAGCCGAAGCTAGACGACCTGATTAAGATAACCGGACTGAGTAGGTCGTATTACGTTTGGCCTAATTGCAGCACGTGCTTAACAACTGATTAACGCCAGCTGAACACACAGTAAATTTATGGAAACTTTCATTCCCTTTGGCTGCCGAGATCATCTTATCACGCTGGCGATGCTGGTGTTTGCGCGGGGGATGGACTTCTTAAGCACCTGGTTTGCCACGCCAAATCTTGCGCTGGAGGCCAACCCCATCGCCCGACGGTTGGGTTGGCGATGGGGCCTCGCCTTCAACCTGTTGCTCTGCCTCGCTGCCGCGCATTGGCCCTTCGCAGGCCTAATCATCGTGACCACCAGTGTCTTAGTCGCAGCGCGTAACTTTAAATCCGCTTGGCTAATGCGCGCATTAGGTGAGGCGAACTATGCGGCGCTTGTGGGCGAAGCCATGAGCCGCAGCAGTCGTCTAGCCTACGTTTTCGGGGTGCTGGGCGAAACGCTACTCTTTGCGCTATTTGGCGTCGTGCTGATGCTAACGAGCGAATGGCCCTCGGTCCCGCTGGCCTTGGGGATGGGAACTGTGTCCTACGCGGCAGCGGTGCTGTTCTACTCCCTAGTGGGGTTGAAAAGGACATGGTGGCGGTAACTGCAATGGATCCCTCGTAGTTGGCCATACGAATTACTGGGCAAAATATTCTCATCCGTATTGATGTATAACTTTGCTTGTTAAAGCCTTTTAGCCTAAAATTTCAGCATCTCGCATGAAAAGCTTGCTAATCTGGTTAGTTGTCCTCGGCACCTTAGGCGGCGGCGGTTATTACGCCTACCAAAAGTGGCCAGATAAGGTCGCGTTTTGGCGCATAACGGAAAAAAACGACGCGAAAAAGTCCAGCCGCCCCACGACCGCCGTCGTCACGCCGCGTAACATCAACTTTGCCATCAGCGCTGCGGGTGAGATCACCCCCGCTGAGCAGGTGTCCGTCAGGCCCGAAGTCAGCGGGCGCATTGCCACCCTGCCAGTGGACATCGGCGATAAGGTAAAAAAAGGAGACTTGCTCTTCACCCTGGACGACTCCGACCTGCAGATTGAGCGCAGCCAACGCCAGACGGAAATCGAAGCAACCAAGCTTCAAATTGAGGGTGCTCGTCTAACTCTTGAAAAGCTTCAGCTCGATTTCGAGCGCACCAAACAAATTTTTGAGAACAAATCTCCGTTGGATCGTAGCCAGCGGCAAACAGACATCGAGGCGGCTAAGCTGCAAATCGAAAGCGCGCGTTTGGCGGTCGAGAAGCTCCAAATCAACTTTGAACGCACCAAGCAGCTCTATGAGAACAAGCTTCTAGCCCAAGAAGCATTTGAAAACGCCCGTGCTGAATTAGACCAAGCGCGCAATGCCCTCGCGCTCGCTCGCAACAATTACGACAAGCTGCTCACCCGGGAAGTTCTGGAAAATGCGAAGATCGAAGTGGATCTAGCCCGTAACAATCACGCGCTCGCTCGCAACAGTTTTGAGCGGTCTCAGAAGGCGCTGCAACTTGTTGAGGATCGAATCTCCAAGACCAAGATTACGGCGCCGTTTAATTGTACCATCCTGACTCGACCTGTCTCTGCCGGACAGGCCGTATCGGGATCAGGTGGCGTGAACAGCGGCACGGAGGTGCTGACTATTGCGGACTTGAGTGAGTTGATAATTAACGCACACATCAACCAAGCCGATGTCACCCGCATGACGGTAAATCAACGCGTGCAGATCGAGGTCGAGGCTGTAGCTGGGTTGAAGCTCTTCGGACGCGTGGATCGTATCGCACCGCAAGCGACTATTAGGAATAGCATCAAGGGATTCTCCACCCGCATCATCGTAAAGAACGATGAGAAGTCCGGCGTTCGGCCGGGCATGACAGCGAACCTGACTATCCCGCTGCAAGCCGCGGATAACGTTCTAGCCGTGCCGCTGGCGGCCGTTTTCAGCGAGCAAGGCGAACGCTTTGTTTATGTTAAAGAGGGCGAAAAATTTGCGCGCGCGACAATCCTGATCGGCGTAACAGATTACGATTATGCGGAGGTGACCAAGGGTTTGCAGGGCGGCGAAACCGTCTCATTGGTTACTCCTGACGAGGAAGCGGGCAAAGTGCAGCAAGCTTTTGGTTCGGCAGCAAAAAATGGTAAATGGACTGGCAAAGGCGGCGATGGCAAGAGTGGCTATTCCAAAGGCGGCAGTGGCGGAACTGGTGGCGGCAGCAAAGGTGGGGCCGCCGGGTCGGGCGGCCCAAACAGCGGCGGCGGCGAGCGCCGAGGTTCGTCTAGCAATTGACGCACTTCACCGAAACGAGACTGATTTCTCATCCCTCACCGTGGCACTCATTGAACTACGCGCCGTCAGCAAGATCTACCACCTTGGTGGTGAAGAGATCCGAGCGCTCGACAACGTGGATTTGGACATAAACAGCGGCGAGTTTATCTCCATTATTGGACCATCCGGCAGTGGTAAGTCTACGCTCATGCACATCTTAGGCTGCCTCGACTCGCCGACCAAAGGCAGCGTCAAACTCGATGGGACTGAAATCGCCAGCGCGTCCACGCGTGAACTGGCCCGCATTCGCAACGAGAAGGTCGGTTTCGTCTTCCAGTTCTTCAACCTGCTACCCAAGTTGAACGTTTTGCAAAATGTTGAATTACCGCTGGTTTATGCCGGGTGCGGTTTCCGCGAACGACGCAAACGAGCGCTGGAGGCGCTCCGGATGGTGGACATGGAGAACCGCGCCAACCACCGCCCCATGCAGCTCTCGGGCGGCCAACAGCAACGGGCTGCCATTGCGCGTGCCCTGGTAAATCGCCCGAAAATCGTTTTTGCGGATGAGCCAACCGGCAACCTCGACTCACATACCGGCGAGACAATCCTCAAGTTGTTCCATGACTTGAGCCAACAAGGCAGCACCATCGCGCTGGTTACACATGACCCTGAAATTGCCGCAGTCACGCCGCGTAAAATTGAGATTCGTGACGGCAAAATTGCCCAGAACGTGGACGCAAGGCTGTCTGGGCAGCAGGTCGGCCCCAAGTTTTTGGTGACCCAACCAAGCCCTTCCTAAACATGCATTTGTTAAACGCCGTTTGGGTTGGTCTGAAGGAGATCTGGGCGAATAAGTTCCGATCCATGCTAACCATGCTGGGTATCATTCTCGGCGTATCAAGCTTGGTAGCTATGTCCGCATTGGTAAAAGGGATGGAAAACGGCATGAAGGAAGCGCTCATTGCCATCGGCGGCTTGGAAAAGGTACGCGTGGAAGAGCAGGACATCCCTGTTTGGCAGCAGCACTTAGCGGATCAGGCGGTAGGCACCACGATGAACGATGTCCAAGCGCTCATCCGCAGCGCGCCGCTCATCACCATGGTTGTACCAGAGATGCGCACGCGAAACATCACGATGACTCGAGCTGGCAAGAGCCTCAGCCCCTATAATTTTATTGGCACATGGCCCAATGCTATCGAATTGAACCAGCACGTAGTTGCTCACGGGCGAATGTTCAACGCTTTAGACGATGAGAACGCCCGGAACGTTTGTGTTATTGGAACAGCGGTGCGGGATGCGTTATTTGGGTCACCGGAGCAGATCGGTAGGGAGATAATCCCGGTGGGAGAGTTCGTGAACATCAATAACCAACGATTTAAGATCATTGGGATGTTTGAGCACTACGAAAGCGACCAAGACAAAAAGCGCCGCATGTCGGAGACCACCAAGCCACCAGAGTCCAAGGGCACGGGGCCGGAGCGGAGCCGTGGGTATGGCAGTATGGGCAGCAAGGGGGGTAGCCGTAGCATGAGCGGGTTTGTCTTCGACCTGAAAAACAACACGGTTTACATCCCGCTGAACACCATGTGGCTCAGGTTTCGGGCGACCAGCGGCACCTCGGCGAGTGGTACGGGTAGCCTTGGTCGCAGCAGTTCCAGCAGCACCTCCGGCAGCACGGCGGAGTTTCTGCCGGACCCGCGCCTGTCCACACTCTCCGTAAAGATTGCCGACATAGACAAGATGGACCAAGCCCTGCAGCAAGCTAAGAACGTGATTCTGCACTCGCACCGGGGAATTGAGGACTTCTCCTTCCGCACACAAGAAAATTGGTCTGATGGTATCAATCAGGCCATCAAGAATGCCCGAATGAGCGGGGGCATCATCTCGGCTATAAGCCTGCTGGTGGGAGGCATTGGCATTATGAACATCATGTTGGCCAGTATCACTGAGCGTGTCCGAGAAATTGGCATTCGCAAGGCCATCGGCGCGACGTTCTTCGATGTTTTCACCCAGATTCTGGTAGAGAGCGTGGTGATTGCGATCTTAGGCGGGTTGGCCGGGCTATTCGCTTCGAACATGCTCGTGAAACTTCTCATTCTGTTATCGCCGATGGAGAACACCCCGGTGATCACCGTCGATAGCATGTTCCTAGCCTTTGCATTCAGTGTCGCCGTAGGCATTTTGGCAGGACTTTTCCCAGCGCTAAAAGCAGCCAAGCTCAACCCTATTCAAGCCTTGCGTTATGAATAGCGGTTCGAGTTTGTTCTAGCAGTCTTGCGCTGATACCAAATTCGGTCGCTCGCTCGAAATCACCAACGCGTATCCCCAAGCTTTGTCGCTCCTGAACGCCATCCTCGTGGGCCTACTTGAGATTTGGGCGCATAAGTTTCGTTCCTTTTTGACGATGTTGGGCATCATACTGGGCGTGGCCAGCCTCATCGCCATGTCCGCATTGGTGAAGGGAATGGAGAACGGAATGAAGGAGTCCATGATTGCTTTAGGTGGGATCGATAAAGTGCTGACTCGCGAGGCACCAGTACCGACATGGCAAAACCATCTGGCAGATCAAGCGACTGGCCGGACCATGCGGGATGTCGAAGCCCTGACGCGTAGCGCACCACTCTTAAGTTTGGTGTCTCCCGAAATGGCGTTGGAGCGCGTCACTCTTTCGCATGGGAACAGACGTACTCGGCCGTCGGAATTTGTCGGTGTGTGGCCGGTCGTCTTGGACATGAATCTGCACCGGATTGGGCATGGTCGTTTCTTCAATCAGGTCGATGAAGAAAATGCTCATGCCGTTATTGTCATCGGTACAGCCATCCGTGATGACTTATTCGGGTCCCCGGAGCAGCTAGGCCGGGAAGTCATTCCACTAGGCGAACGAGTTCAAATCAACGGCCAGACGTTCACCATTATTGGAATGTTTGAACACTACGAAAGTGATCGAGACCGAGTCCGGCGCGAGCAGACAAGGCCCCCACCGTCCTTAGAGCTCCAGCAAAGAGGACTCATACGTGGCGGATCTGCCTCCAGCAGCAGCTACCGTAGCGGCTGGGCTTTCGACCGCAAAAACCGCACCGTCTACTGCCCAATGAACACCATGTGGCTTCGCTTTCGCGCAACTTCGGGTGCAAATAACTTACCTGATCCTACGCTCACGGACATCGACCTGAAAGTTTCGGACCTGGGGCTGATGAACGACGCATTGCAACAAGCCCGCAATGTCCTGCTTTGCACGCACAATGGAATAGAAGATTTCAGTTTCTCCACTCAGGAGAGCAATATCGAAAGCGTTGACCAAACGATTCGCAATGCTCGCATGAGCGGGGGTATTATCTCCGCCATCAGTCTGCTTGTAGGAGGCATTGGTATCATGAACATCATGCTTGCCAGCGTCACCGAGCGGATCCGCGAGATTGGCATACGTAAGGCGATCGGCGCTACCGGCTTCGACGTGTTTACTCAAATCCTAGTTGAATGTGTCGTGATCGCGTTCCTTGGTGGGCTGGCTGGTTTAGTTACGGCTAATCTGTTAGTTCAAATGCTTGCTACGCTTTCCCCAGTCGGCAATACCCCGGTGATAACAGTGGAACCCATGGTGTTGGCCTTCGCGTTCAGCGTAGGAGTTGGCATCCTCGCCGGCCTGTTCCCGGCCTACAAAGCAGCCAAGTTCAATCCGATTCAGGCCCTGCGGTATGAGTGACAAACCGCTCAGCCTCTTCAGGTGTTTGTTGAAGAAAACTTGATTGAATAGTTACTTTGGCTTTGTCCTCGCCTCGTCTTGTTTGCAATTGGGACGAGCGCCATATTTTCACGGTATCGAAAACCACTAGCGCATCGCGTCACTTCGCGCGTGTCTAAAAGAGGAAGCATTTTGCTCACTGTTGGCAACTGAATGACCTGCTAGACGATTGGAGTCTGCGCACTACCCGGAAGAATCGCTTAGAGCAACTCTTCAGAGTCGACCCCGGTTCGCGCGCCAAAGCAGCCAAGCGCCAATGCCTTGAAAGAGGAAGTTGGGAATCCACACGATGAGGTGGGGAAACGTCTCAGGCCGAAACTCTAAAGACTGCCCTAAAATCATGAAGCTGTAATAGACCGCCGTCAGCAGCAGAGCTGCCGCGATGCCGAAGCTCGTCTCACGCCTGTGCCCCCGCAGCCCCAACGGTATGCCGATGAGGGTGAAGCTCACGCAGGCAAAAGAGAAGGAAACCTGCCGGTGGAGGTTTACCAGTACGGGGGTTGCGTCGATGCCGCGTTGTTGGTGCGCGGCACGTTCGGCAAGCAGTTCACGGGCCGTCATCTCGCTTAGCTTGGGCTGATTACCGGCGGATTGCGTGCCGGAAAGGTCGAGCCGCACCGGCGGTGCCTCATCGAAAAACACCATACTCCACTCGCCACTACCGGGCGCGGCTGAACCGGCGGGAGGTGCTGTTGACCCTGGCTCCGGGACGATGCTGCCGATTGACTTCGTGAAAACCTCTGCGTCAAATAGTTGGAAAATGATCTGTCGGGTTGTCGGGTCGGACGTAACACGCGCGCGACGGGCATTGATTCGCTGGGTCAACTGATCCTGCCGAGACTGATAGAGAAGCACATTTTCAAACTCCGACTCGCCCCGTCGTCGGCCAAGATAGATGGTCCATCCGGTGAATTCGGTGATGTAACGTTGCTCGACTAGCAAAGCCGTGGGACGCGCTAACCCCAGCTCGAAGCTCATACGTTTGAAAGCGATCCGACTGCGCGGGGCCAGTTCCAGAGAGGCAAAGGCCGAGACCCCGGAAGCAACCAAGCCAATCCATAACACGGGTGTGACCAGTGCAAGCAGGCTTACACCGCCCGCCCGCACGGCGATCAGTTCCTGGTCCGCGCTCAGGCGGCCAAAGACCAGCAGCGTGGCCGTGAGCAGTCCCATCGGCAGTGCGAAAACCAACCCAAACGGGAGTAGCATGGCCACCGCCCGCAACACACTGGTTAGCGGCACCTGCGGATTGAGGAGCAGCGGCAGTATTTCCTTAAGGACGTTGACGATAAGAAATAGCCCGGTAAACACCGCCACGGCCATTGCCAGCGTGGTAAGCATTTGGCGCGCGACGTAACGATGCAGCGTCTTCATCGCAACAGAGGATGGGAATGGGCGATAACCGAAGGCGGCATTGGAACTAACCTACCTCATCCGGCTGGCCATGTCACGGCGGGATCACGATCCTTGAGCAGGGCCGCTGGCTACGGTAACTGAATGGCGCGGTAAAACCGTCGTACGCTGCCGGAGGAGGATGTGTCCGTGAAAGTAAGCGTGCCGTGGCGACTGCTGACGGTAGTCAGCTCCGACCACGAGACAAAGTTCGTGGTGAATTCGATGCGATACGAGCGGCCCGGCTCAGCACTTAAACCCACATTGAACTGGCCTGCCGTGAAGCCCGCACTGCCCAGTGTAGTGCCAATGGGCGTGTTCGAGTTGCCGTTCAGCCGGGCAATGCGGCCGCGCGTCGCGCTGTTGACCGTGGTGAAGTCGCCGCCAAGCGCAACTTTGAAATCCGTCTGGAGCAGCACCGTAAAGATGAGGTTGTCCGCCCCCGTGCCGGTGGTAAAAGTCGAGTCCAGCGCGCCGTCCGGCAGGAAGCGTGCAATGCGGCCCGCTGCCGTGCCCGCCGCGCTAAACGTGCCGTTAACCGCTGTTGCAACCTCGTTTGCGCCCGCAGAGACATAGCTGAACCGAGTCGGGCTTGGCACCGCCGTTACCGTGGAGATTCCGTTGTAACCATCGCCCACGCCCGCGATGGTCACACGCGAGCCGGCGGCAAGGTTATGCGCGGCCGTCGTGGTCAGGGTGGCGACACCGGCCGATCGCTCGCGGTGCGAAACCGCCGTGCCCGGCGAGGGCGGTGTGCCGATGTCCCCGTTGATGATCGTGAACGCGCCGCCCGCGAGGATGTGACCGTCCGGCTGCACCACCACGCTCAACACCGTGTCGTTCATCACCGTGAAGAACGTGGGGTCGATCGTGCCGTCGTGGTTCAGGCGCGCGATCCGCGAGCGGGACACGCCATTGATGGTCGAGAACAGGCCGCCGATGACAATCCGCCCATCGGACTGGATCGAGACGCTCGCCACCGTGCCGTTCGCGCCCGTGCCAGTGTTGAACGTGGGATCAATCGTGCCGCTGGCAGTAAGGCGCACGAGGCGGTTGACGGTGGAACCGTTGAAGGTGGTGAATGAGCCGCCTACAAGAATCTTACCGGCGTTCGTGCCGCTGCCATAGACCGCGAGAGCATTAACGAATCCGTTCGCACCGGTGCCCTGACCAAAAGTCGTGTCAAGCGAACCGCTGGTGTTCAGACGCGCGATTCGACCTCGCGGGTTGTTGCTAAAGTTCGTGAAGCCGCCGCCGATGAGCACCTTGCCATCTGCCTGTAGGGCAACGGAATTAACTCCACTATTTGCCCCTGAACCGGGGTTGAAATCTGTGTCGATTGAGCCATCGACCAGCAGGCGAGCCACGCGACTACGTAATTCCCCGCCAACAGAAGTGAAGTCGCCGCCGATCACCAGCCGACCGTCCGGTTGGAGCGCGACAGCGTTGACAGCATTGTCCGGTCCAAGCCCCAAGTTGTAGGTCGCGTCGAGCGTGCCATTGGAGTTTAACCGGGCGACGCGATTGCGGTTGGTTGCCCCAAATGAGGTGAAACTACCTGCGGCCAGCAATCGGCCATCGGTCTGCTGCGCAAGCGCATAGACTGAACTGTTAAAGCCTACACCCGGATCGAAGGCGAAGTCCACGCCGCCTGGGCCATCGTTATCGCGGATGCTCAGGGTGGCATTGCTGACGGAGAGTGAAGCCCCGACAGAGGCCGGGGTGAGTCGCAGCGCAATGGTTTCGGTCGGCTCAATTAACTGGTCGTTGTAAACCGGCACCGTAAAGGATTTGACGCCGCTTTCCCCGTCGTTCCAGATCAATGTATCGCTGACATCCCCGTAATCCAGCCCACCAGTGGCGCTGCCACCGGTAACCGTTTCATACTGAACAGTAATCGATCCTGAGCTGCCGCCCGAGCGGGCCACGAACACTAGGCCGTTGGTGCTGTTCTCGTTCACGAGAAAGTTTGTTGCAGTGAAGCCGACCAAACCGACGTTGTCTACGATGGTGAGCACCGCGTTGCTAGTGGTGAGAAACGCTCCGCCGGTCGGGGCAAACAGCCCGAGCAGGACCGTCTCAGAGGTCTCGGACACGGAGTCGTTGATGACAGAAACCGTGAAGGTGCGGTTAGTGACACCCGCCGCGAAGGCGAAAGTGGCGTTTGTGGCAACGTAATCAACCCCCGCCACAGCAGTGCCGTTGGTGGTAGCGAAGCTGACGCCCACCTGCACATTTGTGGCACCTGCGCGTACGATGGTGATAGTCTGCGCGCCAGCACTCTCAGCCACGGAGTAGGTCGCAGCGCTGAAGCCAATGCCAATGTCGTCATCCACGATGGTGACGATTGCGGCGTTGGTGGGGCCGAGTTGCGAGGCTCCCGCCGGTTGCGGGTTGGCGAGGCTCACGCCGAAACTTTCGTTGCCCTCCGGCAGCAAGTCGCTGATGATAGGCACATTGAACAATAGGTTCGACTGGCCGACGGCGAAAGATAGCGTGCTGCTAACGTTTACGTAGTCAGAGTTTGTTGTGGCTGCTCCCGGGCCGACGAGGGCCAGTGTAGATACCGCCACGGAGACTACGCCCGTGTTCTGGCCAAAACGCAGCACGGACACACCGAAGAGTCCAACAGCCTCATTAACAGAATAATTAGTCGAACTAAAACTGAAGCTGTTGTCGTTATCTACGATGGTCATTGTTGCGGTGGCATTGGTGCCGACGCTGGCAATGTTCATTGCTGTGGGGTTGAACAGGGATAGACTCACGAAACGGTTCTGCTGAACGACCGAGTTGTCTGCAATAACCACGCTGAAGTTCGTGTTGGTCACGCCCGGTAAAAAGATCAGTGTGTTGGTGACACCGGTGTAATCCACGCCGTGCAACGCCGTGCCGTTTGCCGTCGCGAAGTCCACCGTCCCGCTCACGTTGGTAACGCCGTAGCGGATGACCGATACGAAGCCTAAGTTCGCGTTTTCTTGGATATTGAAGTTAGTAAGCGCGTAGCTGAACTGCATGTCGTCATCAGCAATAAGTACGGTGGCGTTAGTAATCGCCCCCAGCAACGCCCCGCCCGTGGCGTTCGTTAGAACGAGGCTGAAAGACTCCGGCAGCTCGACCACCTGATCGTTAATAAGTTGGATGGCCATGTTGCTGGACGTCTGCCCGGGCACAAAGTCTAGGCGCTGTTGCACCAGGATGTAGTCAAGTCCCGCCGAAGCCGTGAGATTGGAGCTGACCACATCCACCGACACCGAGCCGATGCTGCCGCCGATGCGATTAATTACAATCATGACGGAGCCGTCACCCTCAGTCACGGTGAACGTATTGGTGCTAAACTGGAATGTTCCAAAAGTGTCATCGTCGGTGATCGTCAGCACCGCGTTGGTGATGCCAATGTCCGATCCGCCGACGAACGAGCTGAGGCGGAGGTTCACCGTGCGGCTATCGTTGATCACCGCGTCGTCCTTTACCCCGACCGTGAACGTCCGAGGCGTGCTGTCGCCATCCGCCCAGGAGAACGTGCCACTCGTATTAGTGAAGTGTGTCACCGCCACCGCCGTGCCGCCCGCGACCGTGGCGTAGTTGACCGACATCGGGCCGACGTTGCCATTGGTGCGCAACACAGTAATGGTCACATTGGTCTGGTTCTCCCCGATGCTGTAGGCGGCCCTGCTGAAGCCAATCAGGCCCGGTCCGAACTCGTCGTCCACGATAGTCAGCACCGCGTTGGTCCGGCCGCTGAGCGGCGTGGCCTTGCCCAAAGTGACGTTCATGGCGCTAGCGAGAGAGAGGTTGACGGTCAGGTTTCCATTGGTCTGGTCGTTCGGCGAAATCTGGACATTGAACGTTTTGAACGCGGTGTCGGAGTCGGCCCACGCGAGCGTCCCGCTGTTGGTGAGGTAGTGCGTCCCGGCCAACGCCGAGCCATCGGAGGTGGTGTATTGCACCGTGTAGGCGTTGCCCCGACCGGCAAGTCGGTTAACCTTGATTTCGATGACGGGGTCGGCTTCAGACACGGAGTAGGTCGCAGCGCTGAAGTTCAGGTTGGCGTCGTTGTCCACGATGGTGACGGTGTTGGTGCTGATCCCAAGGCTGGCAGTGCCATTGAGCGAGACCAGCCCCGACAGGTGTGCCTCAAACGTCCGGTTGGCATTCGTAACAAATTCGTCATCAAAGATGCTCGCACTGAAATTTGTCATCGTCTGGCCGGTGGCAAAACTCAGCGTGCCACCCTCGCCGTTGTAATGAACCCCCCCGTTCGTGGCGGAAACATTGGCGAACGAATAGTTGACCGCGATATTGTTCGATGTGCCAGCGGTGCGGAGCACCGTGAAGGTGACGCTGCTGTCGTTTTCCGTCACGGTGGAGGTGGGGGCGTTGAAACCCACGATGCCCTCACCCAAGTTGATGCCGCCGTGGATCCGAGTGATGAACGGTGCCGGCGAGCCGTTGAAACTCCTGAACAATCCGCCCAGCGCAATTCGCCCATCGTTTTGCACCAAGACTGCGCTCACAAAATTGTCCGGCCCCGTGCCGACATTGATGGTGGGATCCAGCCCACCGGTGGAGGTCAAGCGCATGAAGCGGTTACGGCTGACCGTGCCAAAAGCGGTGAACCCACCGCCGATCACGACTGATCCGTCACTCTGCACGTCGATGGTGCTGACGAAATTGTTCAGCTCCGTGCCCGTGTTGTAGAAGGTGTCATCGAGCGAGCCGTCACTGTTCAGGCGCGCGAGATAGTTGCGCGGCGTGGTCCCATGGGCCGTGAACGAGCCGCCAATTAGAATCTTTCCATCCGTCTGGACGCGGATGGCGCTCACCGGGCCGTTCAGGTTCGCCCCGACGGGGAATGAAGGATCAATCTCGCCCGTAACCGCGACGCGTGCGAGATAGGCGCGCGGGGTGCCGTCATAACTAGTGAAGTCGCCGCCGATGAGGACTTTGCCGTCACCCTGCACCGCGATGACCCGGACCGTGCCGTCGGCACCCGTGCCGGAGTTGAAGGAGGGGTCCAGCGTGCCATTGTCCAAGAGCTGGGCGATGAAGTTGCGCGTGCCGCCCGCGATGGTGGTGAACTCGCCGCCCACCAGCACGCGGCCGTTGCTCAGCACTACCACGCTGTTGACCACGTTGTTCGCGCCGATCGGCGCAAATCCCTCGTCCAGCGTGCCAGCCGTGGTCAGCCGAGCGATGTTGGCCCGATTGACCCCGCCGATGGAAGTGAAGCGCCCGCCGATGATGACCCGATCGCCTGCCTGCACCGCCAAGGTGCGGATCGTCGCGCTGGACGCACCGTTCACCATGGGCGGCACAGCGAAGCCCGGGTCCCTGTCACCGTTGGGCTGTAGGCGCACCACGTTCGTGACGCCCACGCCATTGTAGGTGGTAAAGTCGCCGCCAGCCACCAACTGGCCCGTGCTGATCACGCCCAGCACACGGACCGCCGCATTCGGCCCGAGGCCGGGATTGAATCCGCCGTCGCCGGTTCCGGAAAAGGGGTCGTTGTCCACGATGATGAGCAGGGCGTTGGAGGGGCTGATGATGGTCGCGCCGCCGGCGGCGTTCGTCAGGTGCAGGTTGAGTGCCTTGTTGCCGGCGATGGACAGGTTGTCGAGCACGGCCACGAAGACGTTCGTGTTGGTCTGGCCATTGGCGAAGACCAGCAGGTTGGTGACCCCCGTGTAATCCGGGCCGTGCCGGGCGGTGCTGTCGGTCGTGTAGAAGGTGACCTGCACGAGATTGGTGACGAAGCCCGCGGTCACCGATGAGGCAGGCGGCCCGGCGAATTCGTATTTGAGCGTCCGGTTCTCCGCATTGACCTCCGCCACGGTGAAAGTGCCGTCGTAGTTCGTGTTGTTCAGCGCGACCGTCACGCGGTTGCCCACGGCGACGCCGTGCGTGTTGGAGGCGGTGAGCGTGACGACGCCGTCGGACTTGACCGCGTTGGTGACCACGATGGCGTTGGTGGCGGTGAACCCGGTCGTCCGGAAGATGCTCACCAGGGCGTTGGTGGCGTTCTCCAGCACCGTGAATGAGGTCAGCGCGAAGCTGAAGTCGCCGGCCGCGACCTCGTCATCGAGGATGGTCAACGTGGCTGAGTTGGTGAGGCCGATACTCGCGCCGTTAGTGGGGTTCACCAGCGTCATGGTCAGGGATTTGTCCCCGCTCACCAAGCTGTTGTTGATAATGGTAATGGTGAAGGGCTTGATGCCCTGCTCCCCATCGTTCCAGCCCAGGTCGTTAGTGACGGCCCCGGTGTAATGGACGCCGTTCGTGGCCGAACCGTTGGCCAGCACCACGGAAACGCCCACCGCCGACGTAGCGTTGGTGCCACGGTCCACACCAATGGTGGCCGTGCCCACGTTCTCACTGAAGGTGTAAACCGTGTTGGTGAAGTTAAAGGTGCCAAAGACCAAGTCATTGTTTGTGATGGTGAGAATAGCCACACTCTGGCTGCCCAGCGTGGCGCCGCCGGTGGGGTCGCTGATCTGGAGGTTGATCGTGGGGTTGTTGGTAGAGCCGATGTTGACCAGGATGCCCACGTTGAAGGTGCGCGTCGTCTGCCCATCGGCGAATGCGAGCGTGCCGTTGGTCACGTTGTAGTCTATCCCGTTGATGGCGGTGCCGCCGCCGACAGTGGCGTAGTTGACAGAGACCACACCGGTGAACCCGTTGGTGCGGGTGACGGTCAGCGTGGCCAAGCCCGCCGACTCGTTGACGGAGTAGGTGGGGGCCGAGAAGTTCAATTCACCTGGAGCAAAGTCGTCGTCCACGATGGTCAAAGTGGCGGTGGTGATATTGCCGACGGCCCCCGAGAGGTTGGTCAGCAACAGCAGCACAGTTTCGTTGCCCTCCACAAGCGAGTCGGACACCACGGACACGGTGAAGGTCTTGACGGTCTCGCCAGAGGCGAAGGTCAACACCCCCGAGGCGTTCGTGTAGTCCGTGCTGGCGGTGGCGGTTCCGCCCACGGTGAAGAAGCTGGCCGAGGCCAAGCCGACGGTGCTGCCTACGCGGGTGACCGTGATGACGGCCTGGCCGCCCACCACGCTCTCGTTGACGGTGTAGCTGGAGGCCGAGAAGCCGACCAAGGCCTCATCATTCACGATGGTGAGGGTTGCGTTGGTCTGGTTGCCGGGGCCTTCGGTGGCGCTGACTGGGCTGAAGTTGGCGAGTCTTAGGAGCACGGTGCGGTCCGTGTTCACGATCGCGTCGTTGGTCACGTTCAGGGTCACGGTGCGCAGGTTCTCACCCTCCAGGAAGGCAAGGTTGGTAGTGGCGAAACTGTAGTGGGTGCCGTTTTCGGCGGTGCCCCCGGTCACGGACAAGGTGTTGGTGGCCATCCCCGTGGTGCCGCCCGTGCGGACGACGGTGATGACGGCGTTGGTGCCGTTCTCGTTGACCGAGTAGTTCGCGGAACTGAATTGAGTGCGGCCCGCGCCTGCTAATGAGCCTCCGTTGAGCCGCGTCACGTATCTGGCGGGCGAGCCGTTGAAAACGGTGAAGCCGCCCGCAAGTGCGAGCTGCTCCAAGTTGCTGCTGTTGCGCTGGAGGAGCACCGCCGCCACAAAGCTGTTGGCCCCCGTGCCGAAGTTGATGGTGGGATCCAGGGTGCCGTTGGCGTTGAGCCGGTGAATGCGGTTACGCGTCACCCCGCTGAAGCTGGTAAAGTCGCCGCCCACGACGATCTTGCCGTCGTCCTGCAGGGCGATGGCATAAACGGCGTTATCCGCGCCATCGCCCGTGTTGAAGGAGGCATCCACCGTGCCGTCAATCAGCACGCGGGCGATGAACGGACTGGCGGTGCCGTTGTAAGTGGTGAAGAGGCCGCCGATGAGGACCTTGTTGTCGCTTTGGACGGTGATCGCGCGCACCGAGCCGTTGCCCCCCGCGCCGGCGGCGTTGAAGGCCGTGTCCACCGAGCCGTCCGCGTTGAGGCGGATCAGGTTGGCGCGGTTGGTGCCATTGAAACTGGTGAAGTCGCCGCCCACCAGCACCTTGCCGTCCGTCTGAATCGCCACTGCATGGACCGTCCCGTTGGCCCCCGTGCCGATGTCGAAGCCGGCATCCAGTGAGCCGTCGCTGTTGACCCGCGCCAGGAAGTTGCGGGTCGTGCCGTTGTAGGCGGAGAACGCGCCGCCCAGCACGATCTTCCCGCTGTGCGCGCCAGAGGTGTAGACGGCGATGCTGTTGACCGGGTTGTCAGCAGCGGCCCCCGGGCTGAACGAGGAGTCAACCGTGCCGTCGATGTTCAGCCGAACGACATAGTTGCGGTTGGTGCCATTCACCGTCGTAAAGGCCCCGCCCACCATCACTCGCCCGTCCAACTGCAGGGCCAGCGCGCGGATGGCCGCATTGAACCCAGCCCCAGACGCTAGGAATGTGCCGTCCAACGACCCGCTGGAGGTGAGCCGTGCCAGCCGGGTGCGCGCCACGCTGTTGAACTGCGTGAAGTCACCGCCGATGATCAGCGACCCGTTGGTCTGACGCACCATCGCCTGCACGAAATTGTTAGCCCCGGAACCCGGCGAGAACAGCGTGTCAATCGAACCCGCCGGGATGTTCTGCGACTCGTCATCGAGGATCGTCAGCACCGCCATCGAACCGCCCAGCCGCACGATGCTCGTCCGCCCGGCACCATTGACCGTCGTGAAGTTGCCCACCAAGACGAGGTTGTCGTTGGTTTGCAACACCTGACCGAAGAGCGACCCCCCGGCTAGCGTGACCGTGCCCACTGAGCTGTCCAGCGAGCCATCCGGATTCAACCGCGCGAAGCCGGTGCGCGCGCTGCCGTTCACCGTCGTGAAGTCGCCCACCAAGGTAATCTTGTTCGTGTTGCCGCCCGTGCTCGGATCCACGAGTAGCGACCGCACGCCTGCCGTGCCGCCCAAGGCACCTGTGAACCCGGTGAAGGTGCTCGTGTCCAGCGACCCATCCGCATTGAGCCGGGCGACGCGGTTCATCGTGGTGCCATTGACGTTCGTGAAGGCACCGCCGATGAGGATGCGACCGCTGCTTTCCGCCACCACCGCATTCACTGCTCCACCCGCCACGCCCGTGCCGAAGCCCGTGAAGGTGGGCGTGTCCACCACGCCGACGGCGGACAGGCGGGCCACGCCATTGCGCCCCTGGCTGCCCGCCGAAGTGAACGCGCCGCCGATGATAATCGTCCCGCCGCTCTCCACGGCGATGCTGTTGACCGCGCCACCGGTGATATTCGGGTCGTCAAAGACCGCAGCTGGCAAGCCCCGGGTGCCGCCCGTCGCATCCAACAGAACCAAGCGCGCGTAAAGTAACCCATTCACCGTGGTGAAGTCGCCGCCGACCAACAGGCGGCCCGCCGAATTGGTTGCCAGCGCATTCACCGCACCGTTCAAACCACCACCCGCGAGGTTGCCCGCAAAGGTCGCATCCACCGCGCCCGCCGTGGTGAGCATGGCGAGATACGCAGTGTTGCCCGCGCCGCTCACGCTCGTGAACGACCCGCCGATGATCACGTTGCCGCTGGCGTCCACGAACACCGCGTTGACCGCACCGCCAGCGACGCCAGTGCCTGGGTTAAAGGTCGTGTCCAGTGAACCGTCCGTGTTGAGTCGCGCAATACCGTTGCGGCTGATGCCGCTGACCGCGGTGAATGAACCCGCGATCAGCAATTTCCCGTCAGTCTGCCGGGCCGTGGCGCTGACGGTGCCCGTGATTTCTGCGCCACTGGCGAAAGTGCCGTCCACCGCGCCTGCGGAGGAGAGGCGGGTGAAGCGGTTCTGCGTCGAGCCGTTGGCCGAGGTAAAGTCGCCACCGATGAACGCACGGCCTGCGCCATCGAGCGCCAAGGAGCGAACGACAGCATCCGGCCCGCTGCCCGGGTTGAAAGTGCTGTCCACCGCACCGCTGGTGGTGAGCCGGGCCGCGCGCGCTGTGTTTAGCGCGCCGTTCACTGCGGTAAAGTCGCCAGCCAAGACATATCGGCCGCTGCCGTCCCGCGCGAAGCCCCGCACCAAGCCGTTCGCGCCGGAGCCCAAAACGGTGGCGAAGGACGTGTCCAGCGCCGCCGTGTTGGCGTTGAGCCGCGCCAACCGCACGCTGGTGGAGCCGTTGTAAGTGGTGAAGTCGCCCGCGATGACGACGCTCGCGGCCTCAATCACAATCCCGCGCACGCTGCCATTGGGACCGCTGCTGATGCCGGACGCAAAGGAGGCGTCAAGAGCACCCGCCGTGGTGAGTTTCACCAACCGGGTGGTTCCCACCCGCGAATTGAGGTTCGTAAAATCACCACCGACGTAAAGGGTGGTGCCGCTCACCGCGAGCGCCCGGACGGCGCCATTGGTGAAGCCCGTGCCAAGCGCCGTATTGAAGGCGGGATCCAACGTGCCATCGTTGCTCAGTTTCGCCAACCGGCTCACGCCCGCAGTCGCGTTGAAGTTCGTGAAGCTGCCACCGACGTAGATGTTCCCACTGCCATCCAGCACCAAGACTTCCACCGCCGCATTCGGCCCCGTGCCCAAGGCGGTGGCAAACGCCCCGTCCACGGTGCCATCCGCCACGGCCAGCCGGGCCAGGTTCGTGCTCGCGGTCCCGCCGATGTTGGTGAAGCTGCCGCCGACCAAGATGTTTCCGCTGGCATCCAGTGCCACCGTGTTGATGAAGGCATCAGCAGCCAACACGGTGTTCGCCGTGAAGCTGTTGTCCACGGAACCATCCGGGTTCAAGCGCGCCACATTCGTCCGCAGCACGCCGTTGACCGAGGTGAAGTCACCGGCAATGACATACTTGCCCGCGTGCGGGCCGGTCGTATAGGCGGCCACGGCACGGACAATTCCGTTCGCGCCCAACCGCGCGGGGAGGAACGTGCTGTCGAGCGTGCCAAAAGCCAGCGCGCCATTGACCACTCCCGAGAGCGACAGGTTCACGGTCTTGTTCGCGTTTGCCACCTGGTTGTCCGTGATCGGCACGGTGAAGTTCGTGCTGGTGGCGCCCGGATCAAGCCGGCTGCTGCCATTGGTATTCGTGAAATCCACCCCGGCCAGCGCGCTGCCGGGCGAGGTCGCGTAGTCGAACGGCACCGTGCCGCCGCGCCCGCCGGTGCGGACCACCGTGATGATTGCCGCGCCGCCGTTCTCGGCGACCGCGTAAGCCGGCTGGCTGAACGCCACCGTGCCAAAGGCATCATCCTCCGTGATCGAGACCGTTGCGTTCGTCACGTTGCCTGCCCCCGCGCCGGTGATGCTCACCAGTTCGACCGTGAAGGTGAGCGTCGCGTTGGTGACCAGAAGGTTGTCGAAGTTTGTGATGGTGATCGTCCGGCTGCTCGCGTCGCCGTTGCCCCACGAGAGCGCGTTGGTCGTGCCCCGATAGTGCTTGCCGGGGTCAAGGCTGTTGGTGCCGTGCAGCGCCGTGCCATTCTGCGTCTGGAACGTCGCCGTGGCCGTGCCGACCGAGCCACCCGTGCGGTTCACCACCACCTGAAGACTGCCTGCGTTCTCCGCCACGGTATAGCTGGTCGCGTTCAGGGAGAGGCGGCCCGCCGCGAGGTCGTCGTCCACGATGGTCAGCGTGGCGGTGGCACCGGAGACCGACGCGCCGCCGGTCGGGTTGGTGAGGATGAGGTTAATGGTCTCGTCATTCTCCACTTCCGCGTCGTTGAGGATGCTGACGGTGAAGGACTTGTTCGTCTCGCCAGCGGCAAAATTTAACGTCCCGCTGGTCACTGTGAAGTCGCTGACCGCCGTGGCGATAGTCGAGCCGGAGGTTGAGTTGGTCGCCACGAAGTCCACCGTGACCGCGCCAACGCTGCCGTTGGTACGAAACACATTGATGGTCGCGGTGCCAGCACTCTCCAGCGCGGAGAAGTTTGTCGCACTGAAAGTCAGTTCGCCGCGCAGGAAGTCGTCATCCGTAATGCTCAGCACCGCGGTGCGTTGGAAACCCAACGCGATGTTGTTCACCACCGTGACTTGGCCACCCAGTTCAAAGGTGCCGCCACCGGTCTGCGGGCCGGTGCCCACGCCCGTGGCGAAGAAGGTGTCCAGCGCGCCAGAATTCTCATCCAACCGCAGCACCCGGCTGCTGTTCGCGGCGCTGTTGAACGACCCGAACAGGCCCACCACGATGAGCCGCCCGCTGCCATCCCGCACAATCGTCCGCACCGTGCTGTCTGCGCCGCTACCCGTCAGGTTGAACGAAGTGTCCAGCGCGCCGCTGGCCAGCAGCTTGGCGATGCGGCCCACGGTCACCCCGTTGACCGCCGTGAAGTCGCCGCCGAGGAAGACGTTGTTCAGCCCGTCCAGCGCGATGGTGCGCACGGAGCCGTTGGGGCCGGTGCCGGGGTTGAAGGCCGTGTCTAGCACGCCCGCCGTGGAAAGCCGCACGATGCGCGTGGTGTTGGGCTGCGAGTTCATATCCGTAAAGTCGCCGCCCGCCATGAGAGTCGTGCCGGTGACCGTCAACGCGCGAACAGTGGCGTTGAAGCCGGCCCCAATCGCGGCATTGAACACCGGGTTGATGATGCGCGTGTCGCCGTCCAACCGTACCAAGCGGCGGGCTACCAAGTTGTTGTAGGTGGTGAAATCACCACCGATGAAAATGTTCCCGTTGGTGTCCAACGAGAGCGCGTGCACTGCAGCATTCGGACCGGTTGTCACCGTGGCGCTGAACGTCGGGTCGACGACACCACTTGAAACCAAAAGCCGGGCGATGCGAATGGTGTTGCCCTGGCTCATGAACGAGGTGAAGTCGCCGCCAATCAGCACGTTGCCGGAGCGATCAATCGCCACCGCGTTCACCGTGCCGCCGAACGCCCCTCCGAAGTAGGAAGCCGATGGGCTGTTGTTGAAATTAATATCCACGGCACCCGCGGCGGTGAGACGTGCGACGTTGGTGATGTTCAACCCGTTGATCTGGGTGAAGTCACCCACCACCACGTATTTATTTGCATGGATGGGAAGAAATGTGCCGTCGAGAGTTCCGCCGGTGGTGAACCGGGCCACCCGGCCGAGCGTCACCGGGCCGCTGGCAATGCCCACGCTCTGGAACTCGCCGCCCGCGATCACCCGCCCGCTCACGTCGAAAGCGAGTGACCGCACGGGGGCAGCCGGGCCCGTGCCGTTGTGCAGGGTGAACGGGGTGCCGGCCGCCGCGCCGCCGCCGTTGATCCGCGCGGCCCGCGAGCTGTTCGCCACGCCATTGATCGAGGTGAAATCGCCGCCAAGCATGAACGTCGTGGCTCCGTCCCACACGATGCTGCGCACGGTATCATTTGGGCCGGAACCGAGGTTCGCCGCGAAGGTCGTGTCCAGCGCCGCGGTGCTGTTCGTAATGCGGGCCACGCGCACGCTGCCAACCCCGTTGTAGAAAGTGAAGCTGCCCGCGATCACCACGTTCGTCGTACCATCCACCGCGATGGAGTTCACCGTCCCATTCGGGCCGGTGGTGATGCCCCCGGCGAAGAACGCATCAAGCGAGCCGTTGGAGCTCAATTTCACCACACGCACGGTGCCCGACGCGCCGTTCATGCTGGTGAAGTCACCGCCCACATAGACCACCGCCGTCGGGGTGCCGGACAGGGCGATGGCCCGCACCGTGTTGTTGAAACCGCCCGAGCCCAAGAAGCCGATGTTGTTCCGGAACGTGGCGTCCACCGCGTAGGTGGTGCCGTTGAGCTTCGCCAGCCGGATGTTCGGCGTGCTGTTGAACGAGGTGAAATCACCGCCCAAATAGAGGCCGCCCGACGAATCCAGCGTTAGCGCATGCACCGGCAGGTTGGGCCCGTTGCCGATGGCCGTGGCAAACACGGTGTCCACAACGCCGTCTAGCGAATTGAGGGCCACCAGCCGGGCGCTGTTGGCCTGGCCGTTGAAGGACGTGAACCCACCGCCCACGAACACCCGGCCGCCGGGGTGGATCGCCACCGCGTTGATCACGCCGTTGCTCGCCCCGGTGCCGACGCGGAAGGTCTGATCTACTGTGCCGTCCGCATTGATCCGGGCGACGTTCGTGACGCTCACGCCATGCACGGAGGTGAAGTCGCCCGCGATGATGAACTTACCCGCCTGCGGGGCCAAGCTGTAGGTAAGATCCAGCGCGCCGGCGATCGGCCCGGTCACGAGCCGCGTATAACGGTTCACCGTGGTGCCGTTGAAGATGGTGAAGTCACCGGCCGCGAAGATCCGTTCCGACAGGTCGAGCGTGATCGTGCGCACGCTGGCGTTGGCCCCCGAGCCGGGGTAGAAGCTGGCGTCCACGCTTCCGTTCACGCTTAACCGCGACAACCGCACCGAGTTGGTAGAGCTACCGATGGCGGTGAAATCGCCGCCGACCACGAGCCGGCCGGCCGAGTCGCGGGCCATCGCCCGCACCGTGCCATTGGGGCCGGCGCCCAAGTTGGAGCCAAACGTCGGATCCACAACGCCGGTGGCGGACACCTGGGCCACGTTCACGCTGGCGACCCCGTCCGCCGCAGTAAAACTACCGGCGATGATCACCCCGGTGCCGGCCAACGTCAGCGCCCTGACCGTGGCTCCGCCGACGGTCACGCCGTCGGTCACGCCGTTGAACACCCGGCTGAATTCGGCATCGAACGTGCCCGCGCTGCTGACGCGCGCCAGATGGCTCGCGCCGGCCGTGAGCGAGGCGGTGCCGGTGGCGGCAACGGTCGCAATCTCCTTGTTCGCCGTGCCGGCGGGGCTGACAGCAGTGGAGCCAACGTTGGGATTGGTGGCGTTGTCATAAACCAACGTGGAGCCGGCGGTGCCAGCGATGAGGACGAACGTGCCATTGAAGGTTGCGTCAACTCCGGTGATCGTAACCGTGTCACCGACGAGGAAGCCGTGGGCAATTGATGTCGTGAGCGTGGCGACGTTTGCCGTGCGCTGCCGGTTGACCACCGAGGCGGTCAGCAATCGCGCGTAGGTGAACGTGGTCGAATTCACGACGGTCACGTTGGCGGTGGTGTTAAAGTTGGCGTCCACGCCCGCAATCGTCACCTGATGCCCCGTGGTCAAGCCGTGCGGCGTGGCCGTCACGATGGTGGCGGTGTTGTTGGTCAGGCCCTTGGTCGCGGCGTTGGCGGAGAAGCTGGTGCCCGTGAACTGGCCGCCCAGCGTGATGGTGCCCGCGCCGTTGATGGCCAGCGCGTTGACCGTGCCGCGCTGAACCGTGCCTGTGGCCGGTTGGGGTGGGGGACCAACGTCCGGCGGGGGGCCGCCCACCGTATAGACCAGCGTGCTGCCGGCCGTGCCAGCACCCAGCACAAACGTGCCGTTAAAGTTGGGGTCGTTGATGTTCACGATCACCGTATCTCCGACGGCGAACCCGTGCGCTGCCGTCGTGGTCAAAGTCGCCGTGCCGGCAACCATTTGCCTCGTGTTGGCGGTGACCGAGACGGCCCCCAGACCCGAGCCAAGGTTCGCTGTGAACGCGCCATCTAGTGCGCCGCTGGAGGTGAGGCGGGCTAGGCGGCTCACGCTAACGTTCAGCGTGGCCGTGCCGGTGGCCGCCGCAGAGGGCCTGGAAACCAGCGCAACCGGGCCCAACGCCGCCGTGCTCCCGACATCCGAATTGACTCTGGTGTAACGGAAGGTGGTGGGGGTGGGCGTGGCCGTGATGGTGTTCGTGCCATCGAAGACCGCGTCACCAATATTGATGACCACCACTGCGCCCACCGGCAGGTTATGCGCCGCCGTCGTCGTCAATTCGGCGATGTTGCTGGTCAGGGACTTGTTGTTGACGGAGGCCGAAAACGCCTTCTGCACCAGCCCCGCCGGGGAGACGGGGCTCGTGGCGACCGTGGCGGCGGACGCGAACGTGATCGTGTTTGCCCCCACGATGGTCACCACCTGCGCGCCGTCCAGCGCCGCGTCTACGCCCGTCACCACGATCACGTCCGAGGCCACGAAGCTGTGGGTGCCGTCCGTCGTCAGGGTCGCCGTGCCCGCGCCAGCAAGCTTGTTCGTGATGCTGGCTGTGATCGAGCGGGAATAAGTGAAGGTGGTGGCAGTGGCGCTCTTGACAGTGAAAGTTCCGTTGAACACGCCGTCCACGCCCGCTACCGTCACTGGATTGCCGGCCACCAAGCCGTGGTTGGCGGCGGTTGTGATCGTCGCGTTGGTCACGCTGTCGAGTTGCCTGTTGCTCACCGTGGACGCGAAGCCGAGGCCGTTGAACTCACCGCCGATGACGACGCCGTCCGTGGCGTCCACGGCGACGGAGCGCACGGCCAAGTTCGCCCCCGCCGCCAAGGCCGCGCTGAAGCCGGTGTCCACTGCGCCATTGGCGGCCGCCAAGCGGACCACCCGAACCGAGGGCGTGCCATTGAACGAGGTGAAGTCGCCGCCTACGATCACATTGCCGACGGAATCCAGCCCGACCGCAAGGGGCGTGGCCGTCGCGCCCGCCGCACCGTTGCCGGGGGAGAAGCGCGTGTCGAGCGTGCCGTCGGCATTGAGCCGGGCGACGTGGTTCAGCGGGATGCCGTTGACGGTGGTGAAGGTGCCGACGATGACAGTTTTGCCGACGTGCGTGCCGTTGGTGTAGGTAACGGCGGCATTGATGGTGCTATTGGCACCGAAGTTGTTCAAGTAAGCGGCTACGGCCCGCACCGTGCCATTGGCCCCGGAGAAGCTTGGATAAGCGGCCACCGCGCGGATGGTGTTGTTCGCGCCGTAGCCGAGGTTGAAGGTGTTGGTGTTGAAGTAACCGCCCGGCCCGACCTGCGCGAGACGCATGGAGCCGGGGGCCCGGCCGTAAGAGGCAAACTCACCGCCCAGCAGGATGTTCCCATTGGCATCCACGATGGCGCTGTTCACGTCCGCTGCCGCCACACTCGAGCCGAGGCCCAAGGTAGTCAGCGAGAGGTTGATGGTTTCGTTAGGCTCAGGGAGCGTGTCGCCGAGGTTGGTGAGATAGACCGTCGAGTTAAATGAGCCGGCAAGGATCGAACTCTCCGCCGCGCGCAGCTCCCGCGCGAACCCCCCGCTGGCAAAATAGTTGAGGCTGTTGGTCACGCCCAAGTAGTCCACGCCCGAACTCGCCGAACCGTCCGCCGAACGCACGAGCACACTCGCCGGGGCAACCCCGGTGGTGTTGATGCGCTGCACGCGGACGGAGGCGCTGGTGGCACTTTCGCTGACGGAGTAGGCGCCAAACTCAAACTCGATGTTGCCGGGACCGGGGGTGGTGTGCCCCAAAACGCGGGCGAGGTTTTGCCGCGGTTTGGTGTGGGTCCATCGCATGTTGCCCGTGTTCGGGTTGTTGTCATTGGCTCCACCCGAGTCGGTGGAAGGAGCGACGAGCCCGTGGTCGGGCGTGGTGCCCGTGGTGCGCGAGAAGGGCGCGCCAAAGCCGGTGAAGCTGCCGCCCACCATGAGGTTGTTGTCCGACTGGACGGCGATGGAAGTGAGGAAGCTGGTGGTGTTCGTCGGACCTGAATTCCAGTTCAGCAAGGTGTCCATGAAGGTGGTGTCGAGCACGCCATTCGTGAACAAACGCAAGAGGTTCTTGCGCGCGCTGCCATCGTAGGTGGTGAAGGCACCGGCCACGAAGAACTGGCCATTGGTGGCGACGCCAATGGCGTTGATGGTGTTGTTGGCACCCGCGCCGGGATCGAAGGTGGTGTCCAGCGCGCCGGTGACCAGCACGCGCGCGATACGAACGCGGCTCAACTGTCTGAAGGTAAGGAAATCACCGCCTAAGAGCACCTTGTCGCCGGACTCCACGTAGATGGCACGCACAGAGTTGTCCGCGCCGGTGCCGGGGTCGAAGGTAGTATCCACTAAGCCGGTGGTCAGCGCGCGGGCGATGCGGTTGCGGTTGGTGCCAGCGTAACTGGTGAAGTCACCACCGAAGACAACGCGTCCGGCGCTGTCAACGGCCACGGCATACACGGTGTTGTTCGGGCCGGACCCGGAGTTGAACGAGGTATCCAGCGAGCCATTGCTGTTGAGCCGGGCGAGGTTCGAGACGCTCGCGGAATTGTAGGTGGTGAAGGAGCCACCGACGATGACCTTCCCATCGCTTTGCACGGCCACAGCACGCACGGGACCGTTGAAGCCGGAGCCGGGATCGAAGGTCGTGTCGAGCGAGCCATCCGTGTTCAAACGAGCGATGCGGTTGCGGCTCACGCCGTTGAAGGCGGTGAAACCGCCGCCGATGACGATCTTGTCCAACTGCGTGCCGTTGGTGTAAGTGGCGACGGTGCTGACGAAATTATCCGCGCCCTGGCCAACCGCGAAGGTGCTGTCGAAGAAGCCCGCAGCGGTGACACGGGCGATACGGTTGGCGGGCTGGGTGTTGTAGTCCGTGAAGTCACCGACGATGATGGCTTGGCCGTTGGTTTGGAGAGCGACGCCGTTGACGGTGTTGTTCGCGCCTGGAAGGGTGTTGAACGGCGGGATGGTGTTGAAGTTGTTGTCAAGGTTCCAAGCCCGATCCAAGGCACCGGCGGGCTGATCGTCGTCCACGATAGTCACGGAGCAGGCACCCGGCATTTGATAGAAGCCTCCAGTGATCGGGTGACCAGCACCAATGAAGAAAGCCGGAAATGCCGGTGCGGTCTGGAGAGTGTTGCCCGTGCCAGGATCGCGCTTGCGCGTGGCACGGATGAACACGTCCTTGTTGAATTCCGGAATCGAGTCGGTCAGCAGATTGACGGTGACATCTTGAAAAATCGCGCCCGAGGCGGAGAAGGTCAGTGTCTGGTTACCAGTCGCAGTATAATCGACACCGGCAACGGCGTAGTCTGATCCGATGCGGAGATCGTCGGGCGGGGGCGCCATATTCGGAAAAACGGACGAGCGCGTCCCATCAATCGTCTGCCAGTCCACCAGCACATCGGTCGGGGCGCTCAACGTAATCCGAAATGTGATGGACGCAGTTCCTTCTTGGACAACGGCTGGCGATTGGCGCGAAACCGTGACTATCTGGGCTCGCACATCGGGTCCGACGGCAAGAAGGGCCAGCGCTAGCAGCAACCACGCGGGTAACCTGCTACCGCGCGGAAACATACTCCGAAGCGAACATGAGATGTTCTTAAATGAAGAAGTGCCCGGGCAGTGAAACACCCGGTCAAAAGTTGGGCGTGAGGCCATGAGACAAACTAGTGACAGCGATCTGGCATCAGATTAACGAGAAATACTAGGCTGAAATCGCATTCTCCTTCAAGCTCATTCTCCCCCCTGCTAATACAGGATTACCCTTAAAGCCAACCGGTTGCGCTATCAGCCGCGGCAGGACGCTAGTCTTGGTAGATGGGCAGGTAGGCGTGCCGCACCGAGAGGCTCAACAACGCGAGGGCGGTGCAATACACCCGGCCCTGCCCGCTCTCGGAGCCATCCGCGCCGTCCCACGAGCCATCGGGAAGCTGGCGCGGCACGAGGAGGCTCTCGACCCGGGCGCGCGCCTCGCGAGCGGGTTCGCCGCCGCGTTTGACCATGCCTTGGGCGTAGTAATAGGTGCCGTAGAAAAACCAGGAAGCCTCCCACGCGGGCGGAGTGGTCTGGAGCCAATCCGCCGCCCCGAGCACTTCCGGGGCATCGTGCAGGCCGCAGACCTGCATCGCCAACAAGCCAGCGGCAGCCATGGCGTATTGCGGGGGCTGGCCGGGCACGTAACCAAAGGCGCTCCGCGGTTCGCGCGGACGGCCTTGGGCATCGCGCGGGGAAAAGTAACTGCGGCGCAGGTAACCTACTGCCGCATCAATCGCCTCCTTGGGCACTACCAGCCCGGCGTTCTTCGCCGAGCGCAAGGCCAGCAGTTGCCACACCGTCACGGACAGGTCCGCATCACTCGAATCAGGCGCATAACGCCAGCCGCCGATGAAGCGCGGGTCGTGCTTCTTGACGCGCTGCGCAGCAAGGATGAAGTTGACCCCCCGCTGCGCGCGCTCGCGCAACAATGCGTCCTGTGATTTGTCCACGCCCATGCCAAGCAGTTCGGTCAGCGCCAGAGTCACGATGCCATGCCCATACATCCGGCCCCTGTCGCGCTGGCCGTAGTAGCCATTTGGCAGGGTGACTTCCGGCTGGAGCAAAAACTCCACTGCGCGCCGGATGGCTTGCCCCTCGGCAGTTTTGTCGGCTGGCAGATGACCTACACTCGCCAAGCCCATCACCGCCAGTCCAGTCATGGCAACGCCATGATTTGCCGTCTTATTTTTGTCCTGAATCATCCCGGTTGGCAGCTGCGCGCGCACCAGGTAAGTCACGCCCGCCTTCACCGCGGTGTCCACCGGGTCCGGCCGCAAGGTCGGCGGCGGCTCGGCGGCCAGCAAGCGGAACGCTAAAAACTGGAGGCTGAAAACTACCACCCGACTCCTGGCCCCTGGCCCCTTGAAACTCACGCTCATTTCCTCGCCTTGTCCGCGAGCGCTTTGAAATACGCCTCCACCACGCTGCGGTAGTCGCCGGCCACTCCGTTCTGCTGCGCGTCCCGCAGTTCTTGCGCAAGCTTCGGCGGGAGCTTCGCCCAATCCGCATCCCGCAACTCACCCAGTGCCGGCAACGCGGCGAACTCGCCCGTGCCCCCCGCGCGCGATGCCCCGCCGGTCCGGCCCATCGCAGATTGGCCCGAGCCCTCGCTCCCACTTGCGCCTGCACTCGCACCCGACTGCCCGGCCCCCTGCCCCGCTCCGTTGCCGCGCATCGCCTGTTGCCCAGCCTGCCGTGCGGCTTCGATCGCGCGCGCGGCGTCGGCCATGGATGACGGGCTGCCCGCGTTCAAGCCATCCAGCGCACGAGCCAACCACCGCGCATCGGGCTGAAGGTTTCGGCCCGGCATTGTCGAATTATTTGAACCTCCGCCGGAGCGACCAGCTTGCGCAGCGCCCGCTTGATTTCCCGACTGGCCGGCACCTTGCTGTCCAGGGCCAGCCGGTGAACCGGCTGAGGAAGAACCGCTCTGGCCACCCTGCGAGCCAGAATTTCCACTGCCGGAGGAACCAGCAGATTGACCTGAATTCGACTGTCCGCTGGACGATTGAGTGCCCGACTGTCCTTGGCTGCCCGATTGTCCTTGGCTGCCCGATTGTCCTTGGCTGCCCGATTGTCCTTGGCTGCCCGATTGTCCTTGGCTGCCCGATTGTCCTTGGCTGCCCGATTGTCCTTGGCTGCTCGA
>Ga0194133_10002175_pt1 | contig 31128 bp, 31 predicted proteins | sample TA2KigOf40mmetaG_FD_155448 | JGI IMG/M metagenome (GOLD analysis project Ga0194133, IMG submission 155448) | Freshwater microbial communities from Lake Tanganyika, Tanzania - TA2015055 Kigoma Offshore 40m | ecosystem: Environmental > Aquatic > Freshwater > Lake | place: Tanzania: Lake... | reverse complement strand
CAATATAGAACGAAAATAAATATTTTCATACTTGTGTGGCTCCTGAGGTAGGCTGATTTTGACGGGCTATCCCTGTCACTAGCCTAAGAAATTTACCAGAGCGCAAAAGAGCAGCCATGTGGTTCAAATTAAAAAACTAACAAACAGTCAACAACTTTTTGCCCTCAACACTTTTAAAAACGTTGGCAACCTCATTCAAACTTAAAATGTTTGTTTTGAGATTCAAATTTGTAATTTCTTTTCCGAATTTCGCTTTGCCGCACTCTTGCTTTCGTAAATTCGTTTCTGATGAAACTTCGGGTAACGCGTTGGGCGATTCCATATTAATTATAAAATAAAAAAGACTAGGAACTTTTTCTGGCTGCCATGCTGGTTTTAACACTGTTAATAACTAGCTTTAAAACTTAATTCAATATGGAAAATCGTATTTTATGAATCCAAAACTCACACAGTTATTTTAATTGCTAAATATATGAAATATTTTAGAAAAATCTAATGAAATAATGATTTCTAAGGAAATTGAAGATGATCACATGACTTTTAGGAACTTTTTGATATTTATTAGTTCCTCTTCTTTTGTCGTATCCTTTGAACGCGCACCCGTCTGCCGCACAACACCCGGCCTTTACGCCTTAGTTGCGTGCGCGCGCGCACACACATGATTTGTACCATAGATAAAACCAGTTTTCGACTTTTGTGATGTAGTTAATTTATGCGGCCTATGGGCAGTTTATAGTTCACTCTATCCTTCTTCTGAGTTCTACGAACAAAGAATTGAATTTTTCTCTAAATGAAGAAAAAAATATTGGATGAAATTAAAACAAATATTAATTTAATGATATGTTAGGAAATTCTATTTTCGACCCAAAAATTTAAAATAAATACAACTTCGATCAATTTCATCACTTTTTTTGCAAAGCATGGCAAACACGTGCGTTTGACAGGCATAATATTTTTTTCAAACTACACATAACCTTAATATCAAAGTCTATTACCTATCCTATTTATACCAAATTGGTGGTTGTTTTGTCTAGCTCGTGTTCTTTCTAATAGAGGGTTGAGTATTTTGTATTGCAGGCTCTGTCATAAAGCAGAGTCTGTGCTATTGGTCCCTTGTTCTCTTTTGGTTCAAAGTAACATTAACCTGAATGTAAGTGGTGCTTGGAAAGCAATCAGTTCTCGGATCTGTTCTAATTGAAGAAGGATAATTTTAAAAAGGATAATCAATTTCAATTTATAAATTGACCGAGAACGACTTAAAAGCCACTTTTACTTTAAACGTTTATTAGGAATGGATGCAAGTGGCAACACATTAAAAAATAAATCATTATTGAAGAACAGTTGTATCTAAATTACAATTCACCAATGTATCACTTCCTCTAATATCATGATCTAGCACAGCTGCAACCCACACTTTGGCATTGCGATATTTTTTGAGCTTTGAGTTACTGATTGAAAAAGTCACTGAAGTGTCACGAGTCGAGGACTCTTCAAGAAGTTCGGTACCAGAACCGTTTGAATACAAGTCTGCTTGAACAACAACTTCATAAATCAATGTCTGGTGAGAAATGTACTTCAAGTTCAGAGGCTCATCCCAGGTCACGTGGATTTTCACATTTTTTTGATCTAAAATAAATGAATCATGAAATTCAGGACACAGCCGTTACCACAATTTTAGGCAAAAATACAAAAAGTTTTCATCTGACCTGGCTCAATATTACATTGTCCATTAAAGATTTTTGAAGGCAACATCCACTCATCCACTGACCTCTCAAAAGAATCAACTTTTCCAAATATATCATTAAGAGCATTTGATACTGCATGTTCGAAGCTAGATGTGTCGACTTTTGTTTCCTGTTGGAAAAAAAAATTAATTTATAATATCACAAAGTTGTTTTAATATTATCTTACTTGAAAAAACTTGTACAAAAATGCAGGATCGTCACAACAACGAACATCACCAATCTGGTCCATTTTTTCAATAGCCTTGCGAACTTTCTGATCAAGGTGCATCAAACCACCCTTTTCAGCCTCGTACTCGGGATGGCCAACAGTATTTTTTCGATTGTTGTTGGTCCAAGAATGGTAAATAAGACCACGGGTAGATGCAAGGGTCTGAAAAGTAGTCCTTTTTTATATTTTTAGCTTTAAATATATACTGATAAACTTAAAAAGAAATCAAACTTGATCTCTCAGCTTACTCGAATAAAGGGTGTGTTTTCTTGACTCAAACCATGTGGAAAAATCTCTACTACTGCAGAATCCTTAGGCAAAAATAGGGCCGATGACAAAGAGCCCTCTGTAAGTCCAACTAAAAGTTTGGCTCGCGACACTTTTTGTACCAGGGGTACTATTTCTTTAGGCTCAAACGAGACGACTGATATTTTGACAGAATTTCCCAGTATTTTTTTGCTGACGTTCTTGATGCAGTCAATCACATTTTCATGATTATTTAATCTAATTTAAAAAATATTAAAATTTCAAAGAAAATAACACAATGTCTTTTTAATTACCTTTCTCTAAATTCTGGAAGGACCACAACAACATCGTCAGAATCATCTTTTGAAGACTCTTCTTCCAGATGAAGCTGTTTAATGACAAAATCTCGAAATTCCTCTAGGTAACCGGGCCGCAGATTTGGATTTTCTCTTGAGCCTTCCCTACCATTGAGGAAGAACCCATAGTCATACCACATTGTTTCAGTTTCGAGACCGACAGACAATTTGCTATAGCAAATCAGCTTGTTGGGGTCCTCTACTTCCTAAAAATTAAAAAAATACAGTGATGATCGCTTTTAAGAAAGAACCCATTAGGTTTTGATAAGAAATGAACTATTCTTTACTTGCTCTCTGAGATAAACAATTTTAGCAGGGCTTAAGACTTTTTCATAGAATGTCTCATAAGGTCCATGCTTTCCAAGGGCATCCGCGATCACGATCTTTAAAAAATCATCATAAAATTCAAGTAAAAATTATGAGAAGAGTTTATACAAACAGGGTAAACTGGTTAACAAAAGAATTCTCATGTCAGAGCCAAGTATTTATTTTTGAACTATATTTACCTGATACTTCAATAAACATTCTTCAATGTCACCATAACAGAGATACTTCAAAGTGAAAAAAATTGGAAGTAAATCATCATGAAAAACATTCTGAAAATTTTAATGAAAGGTAAGCAAGATTTTTAGTCAATTAATTATTCGTACATTAGACGTGATTGGTTGGCTTAAAGCTTAGTAGGATATGGAAAAGAAATTAAAATTTACGATGGCTTTGGTAACCCAAAATTCCTGACTTTTACCTGAATGTGTTGTGGTCGCCATCTTTTTATTAGAAGCGAATGTTTGTCCTCAAAGGCGACCTTGTAGTTTTGTGAAACATAAGAGGGCAACATTGCATAATCCAGAAACAAATCGTCCAGATTATCCTCTAGACCTTTTTGTGATAACACTTTTAAGTTTTTGTATAACCATTCTTACATTGAAGTTTTATGAGACATTTTTTTCGATTTGCTTGCATATTTGAATAGTTGGGTCAATTTTTTATGCTTTTTGTGGTACATATTGCAAAATATAACACTGAAAGGTGCGCTTCATTCTGACTGAAAAATATTATATTTTTTGTGGCAATCTGGAACCAAAAGTTCCCAGCTAAAAACCATGCTACTAGGCAGAAGTGATAGTTTTGTTTTTAAGCCTACGCTTGGATAACTGCGTTTTTAAAATAAAAATTAATTCAAAATTTTAAAAGTTGCATCCGCTAAAAAATCACCTTCTAGAGACGAAAGTCGAGCTAGTCTTATCTGCTCTGGTGGCGAATCTATCCCAGATATAACAGTCTTTGTCGGGTGATGAAAGAAAAGAAATTGCTTGATGGCTGGAGCATAGCATAAATTGCGGAAAGAGCAATGGCGATGAGACTAAAAAAGAAGCATTTTCGCTGAGTTTTAAATATATTTTTTAAGAGTTATTGAAATAAATCTACCTGATGCGAACCATGACACCAAACAGAGGAGTGGAACTCTGATTGAGAATATACGACAAAAGAGGACAAAATAATAAAAGGCAGAACGCTGTTCATATTGGAAGATAATCTCAGTTAGTGTTGACTGACAATCGTTCTTGAGGGTTCAACCAATTCACCAAGAGCCAAATCGTTCCACTAAAACGTAATTTTTGAAACATTTTTGTCACTGATTTAACACACGAGCACCTCAACTTTCTAACCTTATTTTCTAACTGACGCACACTCTCACCAGTTGATCCGTTATCAGCCTAAAAATTTCGTAGAAAAAAAGTTGTGGTAAATCCAAGACTTAAACGTTTAAGGGGAGAATAACAAACCTCTGGATCAGGAAGTTCACTCAATGGAACAACAATGTCCTCGTCAGGCAATTTATCCTATAAATATTAATTCATTAGACGCCTAATTTTCTATTGAAAGACGATTTTGCCGGTCATATTACTTTCTTCCAATCGCTGTCAATCACGTCCAAAAGTCTACTTTCTATCCTAACCTATGAAACAATTTTCAATAAATTCATTGCACACTTTTAAAATGTATTTTTTTCACAACTTACTTGACTGTCCATCTTTTAAAATATGAACACATACTTGTCCGATTTCTTTTTGAAACTCGAAAAATTATTAACACTCACTTGAACTGAACTTGTAAATAAAAACAATATTGGAATGTATAGATTTAGAAATCGTTGCGTTGGAGTTGCAAATTTGCTTAGTATACGCAGTATGACGATGAAAAGACGGCGATGTTACATTTGAAATCTTGAAAGTTGCGGAAGATGATAAAACAACAAATATAAAAATCCTTGAAATCTATGGATAAAATAATATTTCGCATCACAGGTACCTAAATCGTAATTCTGTCAATAATCAAATTCAAACTTTATAGTGGGCTAGCTAGATAATAAATGAGTATTATTTGGAAAATATCCCCTAACTTTAACTGGGCCTCTCTCACAAGAAACTTGTGAGGGAAAAGTTACCCAACTTTATTCTGGGTTTTGCTATGAGCAGTTTGTTAAAAATGGTTTGGACTCTTCATCTTCAACAAGTGGTGATGGGGAGACCCTGGGAAGTGCAGCTCATATGTCTCACTTGAGTTCTAGTTGCAGGAAAGGGAACAGACAAAACTCTGCCACAAAGTTTGACGAAAAGTCTCTCCAAATCATCCTAAAAAAGACAAATTTTGGATGGTGAGACCCTGACACCTGCAAACACGTTTGGATGCGGAAAGGGAACTCATCAAGCGCACATGTCAATTTTCTCAAGCGTATTATCATTTGTTCTCTTGAACTTGTTACAATTGATTATTTTTTTTAAAAGCAGCAGATGTTGAGTTGACCCTAGCAACTTTTTTCACCGATCGCTATATAATTAATGCTATTGCCTTTAGTACTAGAAAGGTGTTAACAGCGGGTAAAACAGTGATGAAAAAAGGGTGCTTTTCATATTAATCTCAAAAGTGTCTTTGAGCGGAAAAATTAGTGCTAAAATAGTTGCTAGAGGAAAATAAATTACAAGGTCGCCTTAAGCGTCCACATTTTCTTTGTGAAAAAATAAGGCTAAAAGGGACTAAAGTCGCTATGTTTTTTTGACTAGGGCAGGTTTTAAGACTTTTAAAGGTTTGACTTCATTTATGTAATATTATGTATGGGCTGAGTAGTTTTTTAAAAATTTTTTTAGCTTGAAGTGGAGGTGGTAAACCTCATCTGAAGAGATTTTTACGCTTTACGCATTGAGAATGAACGTTCGAGAACGTGTCTGGTCTTTATAGAACTGATGTTTCAGTTTATATTTGACAGTTCTTGTGAATAGGGTATAAAGTCTATGCTGAAGATTTTTGTAGAATCTCTCTAGCTGGCAGAGGTATGTGCCTCGCATCGCATATAAGAGCGGCCCCTAGAGTATATTCCAAAAAGTCTATGTATTTAGCAAAGATGATGCCTTCAACACGTGCTATCCATTCGAAAGTGGTGGAGGAACTTCATCCAAGAAAAACTCTCCCTTTTTTCTTTCAGAAGACCTCAACACACCCATATGAAAATCAACATGCCGTCAGACGCTATTTTTTCAAATTTTCTCAATTTAGCACATTAATATGCTAAATTAATGTAAAAATAGCGTCAAAATACTGAAAATAGCGTGTATACACACGGGAACGGTCACAAATGAGGGTATTACTAAACATGCATTGTTAGAGCAAAAAAACCGATGTATTTTTTCATACAGGCACGCTCTCCAGTCAAAAGCATCTGGCTAGCCATAGCCTTGATTATATTCTTTTTTTTGATCCCATTCATTACATTGAAAACACGTGGATGACAGGAGAGTGACGGGAAAAGAGAAGAAATCGAAGAGTTACAATTAGTAAGACTTTTTAGTATTGCACAAAGTTTAATGGGTTGACAGTTGACATTCCCTGACCAATATACCCGTTTGATAGGAGGTTGCGTTATTTTAGTCAATGTCTTGAAGAATTCATCGTAGACATCTATGCCTTTGTTTTTGTTTTGAACGTGATCTAGCAGACGTGCCGTGCTTCCTCATCCTCTTTTCGACAAACCTTCAAACTGTAAAGAAGGTAGTAGAACAATTCCTTCATCATGGGGAAAATTATGAAAGCGGGAAAGGTGGTCTTGGTGTTGGCCGGACGCTATGCAGGACGGAAGGCAGTTATTGTTAAGCCCAGCGACGAGGGAACCACTGGTAAGCTTGTTTTTAACCACCTGGAGGAACCGTTAGTCAATACTTCATATACTAATTAATCGTACTTGGTGATAAATAAAGCTTAAAACGAAGTTAATTTTGGTTCTTCCACTCTGAACCACGATGTAAGCAGTTGAGTTTTTCCAATACCTGCCTTATTTGAATCATAATCATAGCTAGTCTTCCATTAAAAAAAACAAATATGGATCCTTTTACTGAAGCCGAGTTTCACTCTCAAAGTCTTTTCAATATTTCAGACAAGCCCTTTGGCCATGCACTGATTGCTGGCATCGACCGCTATCCACGTAAGGTGACCAAGCGTATGTCCAAGCGCAAGATAAAGCTCAGGAGCAAGATAAAGCCATTTATTAGGGTATGCTTAGGGACTCTTGTATCAAACCTCCAGATTCTTCACACTTTGATCATTGTTTTAGGTAATAAACTACAATCACCTTATGCCCACCCGTTACTCCGTGGACATTGCCTTCGACAAGGCTAACCTGGTAAGATTTATACTTTGTCAATTCAGTTAATTGAATGTTTTAAATTTGTCTGTTTAGAATAAGGAGGTTCTTCGTGACCCAATGAAGAGAAAGAAGGCAAGATTTTTGGTCAGGACAGAGTTTGAGTCGAGGTACAAGGCCGGCAAAAACAAGTGGTTCTTTTCAAAGCTTCGCTTCTAATATGTCGTTAAATGGTTTGGAATCAAATATAAACTTTCAAGCCTCTTTTCAGCGTACGTTCTTAATTTATGTTTATTCGAAGCTGCCTAATCTTAAGTTGGCTGGAACTCCTGATCAATGCACCAAGGTAGAGAAAAAAAAGTTCATTCAAAAAGTAATCTTAAGCTTGGGTCAAAATAATGTCGATTAATTGGTGAAACCGAATTCCTTACCTTTGAAGCCCAAAAGCTAGTGAGATCTTTTAAAAGTCCTTAATTTAGGTATAAAAAGGGGCTTCGCTCTGGGTTATTGACCAAGTAGTTTTAAACAATTGATTATCTGACATTTTCATAGAAATGGTGTGCTGAACATTTGATTGGCCGTTCTGAAGGCCTTGCCAAAAGCTGTGTTTGATCCTACGTTTTGTTATTTATATGAATCACAAAATCTACTTTTTCTCTCTTTAATATGAAGTAATCTCCACTTCGAAAAGTTCAGAAAAGCCATGTCGATCCTTCTCTGCTGCATTATGTAAAAAGGACCTGGAATACAAGTCACCCTAACACACCTTAAAACAAGTAAAAATGCAACCATCCCAAGCCTCACAAGAGGACCTCATGGTTTTCAAGGACTGAAAAACAAAATGTCTTAGGTTGTAACAAGTGCTCCAATTTCTTTTGCCTCCACTTGCAGTTCTTCTTTCAATCCCCCATTCAACAAAAGGTTGGTCTGTGACCCAAACCAAGCATACTTCTGACTTGTAGTAAATAGGGGTATTTACTCGTCTTAGACTGGATAATTTTTACCATGGCCCAAACCCATATTTGAACGAGTTAATCTGGACATTGGAGGTGGGATTTGTCGCTGTTTTTAGCTCGGACTGATCCGCAACACAGCCTGCAGGCTTTACCTCAGGCCAATATTAAAGAAATTTTGGACTTTTTGAGCTAAATAAATAAAGTATTCTAAGGTTTCAAAGTTCAAAAATCACAAAGAGGGAGTGCAAAGTCAAGGTAAAAATCTAAGCCTGGACTGCCGAGTTCCCTTTCTGAATCCGTCAGGGTCTCACCATCCAAAATGTCTTTTTTGGATGATTTGGAGGGACTTTTCTTCAAACTTTTTGGTGACCTCTTGGCTGTTCCCTTTCCGCAACTAGCACTCGAGTGAGGAATCTGAGCTTGGGTCTCCAGATCACCGCTGGTTCGCGGGGAGAAGTTCACACCATCTTGACAACTTGCTCAAAGCCAAACTCAGAATATAGTTATATATAGGGTAACTTTTCTCTCACAAGTTTCTTGTGAGGGGGCAGAAAGGAAAAAAGCTTGGACTGACCTGGGCTTTACCTCGGGCCACTATTTAAGAAATTTCTGCCTTTTTAAAATTTTCAATATTGATTGGTTAATCACCAAACATCTGCAGCTTCCACCTCACAACCTGGGCCAGGCCCGAGCATTTAGTAGGTTTTTACAGAAAGCCCGGACTGAGACAGGGTCAATTTTCATATAGATAAAAATAAATTTGGCCTGCGCTGTCGGGCCCAGGGTAAAATCTCAACCCACTTCCATTGCTGATCTGAGCGCTTCCTAAAAGTATAGTTAAGAATTGATTCTCTTCCTGATACGGTTTTCTTAACTTTCATACCTAAACTCTGTCTGGCACTTCAAACTGCAGAATCTTTTTGACTGATTCTGCACCATTTTAGGGTCGGTCCAAACACTGCCTGAAAATGGTCGTGTATAATTAACCCACTAAAATGCCAACAGGCGAGGCTAGCTACCTACTTTTCTGAGCAGAAGCTTATTCAAAAAACAAAAGATGTCATACACTTTTATTTGAATTGCTTTAACACATTCGGAATAATTGAGCTGGAAGTTTGGAAGGAAGTAGGAACCGATTTTCACATTTATTGCTCAGTTCTAACCCGAATCACCAAACCTATCATTTCTTTCATTTGGCGATTTTTGAACAGAACCGTGAATTCCACAGTCTTCTATGGAAACTCAAACTCAACAGCAGACGCGATTTTTTCGTATGACTGACTAGTATCTGTAATTCTGTAAATGTAAAATATTACAAAAGATCGAGTGAATGATCAAAGACCATCTCCAACCATTAAGTGTGGAATTTTATCTCTTTGCTGAAGCTTCTGCACTTTTAAAACAAATCTAATGTTCACAAAACTGTCTGACAAAGGATTATTTTTTTCTCCCAAAAGAGAAAAGTGCTGATCTCTAAAGATTTTTTCCAAAGAAGAATGACTGAAGAACGACAAAAAGGTTCATACATGTTTAGACCAAAAGAAGGCTGTTTCTAAAATAATACTACAGTAATAAGTTTCTGGCTTGAAATGAAGCTCGTTGATACAGTAATGCGATCTATGGTCGCTGGAAAAGTTTTCCAAGAAAACCAGGTAAATATATGTTAAGTAGTTTTGTCATAAACAGCCAAAGTTTGCGAGCATTTTTGTCTCAAGTCTGGTTATCGTAGCTAATTTAAGTCAAAACGTTGCGTTTTTTGATGTACTTAAATGAGCATATTTTTTAGGAGCAGATAAATCACATGCATTTTTCTCCAGACGGTTCCAATCTAATTACGTCTTCAGACGATGATCAGGTATTGTTATTTTGAGAGCAAAGACAAGTAACTTTCTTTCTCACACTGTTTTTCGTCAGATTATTGTGTACGATTGCCAAAGAGGGCTCTCCAGACGCGCCATCAACTCCAAAAAGTACGGTGTCGATTTGATACACTATACACACCATAAACATAATGTTATCCACGCCTCCACCAAAGAAAATGATATTATACGGTATCTCAACGTCGAGGGAAACAAATACATCAGCTATTTTAGGTGAGGAACACGTAAAAAAGTCACTTGAGACAAAAGTATGTAAAATCTTGCTTCACGCTTTAGAGGCCACACAAAACGTGTCGTCACTTTGAGCACGTCTCCAACTGACGACACTTTTCTCTCCGGCTCACTCGATAAAACTATCAGGCTGTGGGACCTAAGGTCCCAAGGCTGTCAAGGCGTTCTGAATGCGACTGCAAAGCCTGTGGCAGCTTTTGATCCTGAGGGCCTAATCTTTGCAGCAGGAATCAATTCAGAACTTTTAAAGCTGTACGATCTGAGAAGCTTTGACAAAGGCCCATTTTCTTCGTTCAAAGTTGGCAGTAAGTTATACTGTGTGCTGTTGAGCTTCTCGTCTCTTAATCATGTCGATTTCCCCAATGTAGCTGATTCGGGATCTGATTGGACTGGTCTCAAATTCAGTCCAGACGGTAAAATGATTCTCGTCTCCACAAACGGAGATCATCACAAGATACTGGACTCGTTTTCAGGGCAACTGATTCACAATCTATCTGGATTCACCAACCCAAAAGTAAATACCATTCATCGAGTTTCAAGAAATGAAAAACAATTAAATGTAAAAAAAATTATCACAGAAATTGAGTCTTGAGGCGTCCTTCTCTCCGGATTCTCAGTTTGTAATTTGTGGCTCCAGTGATGGGAGACTGTTCATATGGAATTCAGAAACTGGACAGCAAGTTTGCTCACTCAAGGGAGGCCACACCTTGCCGGTCAAGTGTGTTCAGGTAAAATGCCAGACTCACAATAAAGTGGTTCGCGTTTAACTTGCTTCCTTTTTCTAGTTCAATCCAAAGTATATGATGATGTCTTCAACGTGCAAGAACATGGTCTTTTGGCTTCCAGGGATCGAGGAAGATGTTTAAATCCCTTGGAGAGTGTTTCGATGCATAACAAGCCATTATCATTTTATCTCTCGCTTTTTACAAAGTGAAATTGCGAGATGCTTTTAAAGTTCGCAGATTTGATCTTTTAAGCCAAAGCAGTTTGATCAACTCTTTCTTTTTCAAATGATCTCCCTCTGGGTTGGTGAGCGACCAACGATTTGCTCTGAATTCTACTACCGTGGCAGTCAAAAATGTGAGTTCTATCGAACGTGTAGAGCTTCCAAAATCAACCGAATCCTACTGCCAGGTCAGTTTCAAAGTCTGGTTCTTTTATTTGAAGCATGTGTCGAGCTCACAACTTTAAAGATAATCTGCAACCCTCCTTAAAAAGAAGTTATAGTCATTCGAATCTCAGCTCAACCAATATTGGCGACTTGAATTGTGAAAGTAATCAGATTTCTAACCAAAGCAAAAGTGAATCCTTCTCTTTCTGCCAAACTAAAAGTTTCTTGTCAAAATGATATGAATCAGTTGGTTTCAGTAAGTTTTTTTTTTTGTATTTTTATACGTGTAACTGTAAACTTTGTACAAAAAATAAATTCATTCTGTTTTGAACAATTTTCCGAGCTAACCCAATCTTGATTGATAACATGAAAAAGATCTCGCCCAAATGAAAGGGGAAGTTCTTCATGTACAAAAAAAAAGCTTTTCCACCAACAACTTCAGGTGAAGCCTGATATTCAACGTAATTCTTTTTATTTAAAAAACCTACAGATTGAATTTATAAAGATTGATTGAAAACTTGCAGAGAATCAAACCCCAGTATGAGCTTGTACAGTTGAAAAAATCGAAACTTTTTATGGTTTTAATTTTAACATTTTTCTTATTTTGCCTGGCTAAACCCACAGTCCCACCACACCCTACAAAAACTTTTTTTCTTCAGACGTTTTGATTTTATTACGTAAAAACAGTATGGTGGACAGTCTGTTTTGTAACATAATTTCTTCCTCAAATAAAGATCATTTGATGAGGTGTATTTATTGGCTGTCTTGGGGATACTCAACGCCCACCTGTTTTCGGACCTCCTCCATCAGCTCGGCGAGCAACAAAGTCTCGTCGAGAGAGATGATGGGACTCTCGGTGAGCCCCTTCTGCAAACGAACGAAAAGAAAGAAGGTTACTTCACAATGACAATGTGACGGGGTCGATGTTTCGTTACCAAAACACATTCTCTCAAGTGCTGAGCTTCAAACCCGAGCCCGGCTGAGTTGGTATAGTTGAAAGGTATCTTAGCCTCGGGCAGTGGGAACTCATAAGTCTTGTCTGGCGTGACTAAAGTAGTACTACACCAAAACGGATGCGGTATGGTGAGACGACCCTTTGTTCCATAGACAGTAGCTGAGCAATCAAAGTGCACCTCAAAGATGGCGTAAAATTATTGAAAGATTTATTTAATATAAAATTATTTTCTACTTTTGTTTGGGTGGCCAAAGTTGCTGTTCTTCCACCAGAATACAAGAAGGTGATGGAGACGGCTTCGTCAATGCCGTACTCATTGAGGTGTCCCCCTGCCAGGACTTTGATAGGTCTTTCCCCACCATAAACAAGCGATGCCAGCTAAATAAAAAAGTGATTGATCCAGACTAACTTTACCATACTTCAAAAATAGAGTCACCTGAATGCAATAAATCCCCATGTCCAACGTGGTCCCTCCGCCGAGGTCCTTTCTGAACCCACGGTCCCTCCACTCGACGTGACCGAAGAGAGCATTGACAGATAAAACGTCGCCTATAGTTTTCTGGTCGATCTCTTCTTTCATTTTTTTTATAGGCTGGCAGGAACCTTGATTGTGCAATCAAAAATAGTGTCAAGAATGAAGTATAAAAAAGGGCTGAACGACCCCAACCTGCTCCAAACAGCTTCCATGAGAAATAACTTCTTTTCACGTGCCATTTTAATGATTTCCTTCGTTTCCTTCACGTTCATTGCAAGAGGCTATAAGTATTAGGTTCGTAATGGAGAGGAGCCAGGGCAAAATAAAGGTCAAAGGGATAATACCTTTTCACACAAAATGTGCTTTCCTGCATTGAACATCATACGGCAAATCTCTAAATGGGCTGGATGGATGGCTCCAACATAGACCACTTCAACTTCAGGATCATTTGCCAAGGCCTAGTACCCTGCGTGGAAAAACTATTTTGAAATACTTTTCTCTAAGTGTAAGCATTCATAGCACCTTCATAAGCCTTAGGGATCCCATGCTGGTTGGCAAACTTGGAAGCTGTTTCCAAGGATCGAGCTGCGACGGCAACCACGAGATGTTCAGATTTGTCAAGGGTCGAGAGGGCATTGACAAAGTCGTGGCTTATCATGCCCGCACTGGCTATACCCCACCGAGTTGCCATGGTTCTTGCTTTTTCTACTTGGACGTTCAAACTCTGAAATGTGGCTTGAACGACTGATATGAAACTTGTTACTTTTTTCTATCTAGCTATCAAAATGTTCACAAGCGTTGTTTAATCTGTCTAGGATCAAAGTCTATATTTACACAACAAGATTGAACGTAAAAGCCACTTTCACTCACACAAGTACAGACATATGGAGAGGAAAGATTAATTTGACTAAATTCAATGAAAATTAAGACAAAATCAATTTTTTCATCACTTGCTATCAGTCTACACTATGCTCTTTTGACTTTTTGTCACTGCTTACCAAAGCTACCCTGCATTGCCCAGGGTTAGTTAAGCTAGGATTAAAATCCTCCTAAAAAGTTAACTAGTACTTGCACTCCTTCAGACCACCACACTCCCTTTCATCCGTATGCTGTCATTTCTAACACTTTTACATTTTGAACATTTAAATCTAATATGCCATGGATAGATCTGGATACGAAATAATCAGCAACAAATGATTTATTTTCCTATTTATAGATTTAAATTCTCTAACTTGATTATCATCTCTAAGCAACAAGCATCATCGTTTACAAAATTCTTGACTATTATTCTTAGCTTGTTTATAACTTAGGATTTGGTTTGGAAACTTTCAATCTCCACACTGATTTTGCCCAGTCACTGAAAGAATGTTAAATTTCAGTCCTTTTGCATCAAAAAACTTATGGTTAAATGATACCTTTCTCTTTCAGCATGTTGAGTAAAAACTCGTCAGTTTCAGAGAGTCCAGAAATTGTTACGATCACTTTTGAGTTATCTAGTAGAATTTTAAGGTTGGGCAAATATTCTGTCTTTCCTCAGTAAAATTTAACAGGTTACCTTTTGTCAAATGCAACAAAGTGAATTTGCTCTCTTTGTTTTGTGGCGGTTGAATTTTTTTCCAAATTTCCAACAGGCTCTCAGAAATTTGGACCCCCTCAAACCCTTCAACGGCACAACGAAACACTGGAAACCCGTACGGCAGTAAATCCTCTGGAATCTTCTTGATGTTGTCGATTGCAACACTTTCCTATTTTAACAGTCAAAATTACGTTTTTATATAGTACTTTTGGCCAGCTTGAAACTTAACCTCAAATCCAAAGTCTAATGAATGAATTTTGGCCACTTTTTCTTCTCGTTCCAGGCACAAGCATCTGTACCAATCTCCATCGGAACATTTGGCTGCACAGGGCTGATTTTTCTACAATGAAAGGTTCGAAAGTTTTCTTCTTTCTTTCTTTTAACTAATACAATAAATGTTAATGACCATGATCTTACTTTGGGAATAAACTTTTCCATATTAGCTCCTGCCTGGTTTAGCTGCTCAGACACATCAGTAACCAAATTGAGGCCTTTGGGAAGTGTCACGTATAAACAACTTGGTGATGAAACATCCAATGGGATCAAAGTTGTTTCATGTCCCAAAGGTAGATCAAGGAGTTTAAGCGCATCGCTCCAATCGAACCCTACCACATAGTTTTTGCAAGATCTTGGCTTATAAATGTTGTCGAGCATATTAATTATTCATGAACCTTGTTCTGGCAGCTTCCTGACACCGGTAAGAGACACAACGATGCCTATTAATAGAAACAGAAACTAATGTTTGATCTTAAGTGGGACTGATAAAACGCAAGAAACTTGCCCTTTCTTCCTTCGTCAATTCGAAGAACGTTAATTTTGTCGTGAAGCTCCAGAGGCAATACTTTTTTCAAGTCTGTTTCGCCGTCAATTATAAAACGCACGGGGAGAACTGGCAGACGAGCTAGTCTAGTTGGAATCTTTCTCAAACATTCACGATCCACTAATTCCTAATTAATTTAACAAGAATTGCACATTTCAAATGAAAAGCCATTTGTGATTGTGTCAACACCTCGTAAGCTTTTTCTGTAAAGAAAACTCTGATTTTTTCTTTTTCAACACCCATAATGGCTGCTCGATTCCATTCTCCTTCGTTTGTTCTGGCAAAGCAAAAGTTGGAAACCTAGATAATTTAATAAGAAGAATTAAGCCTATTTAGACAGCAAAGTGTTAAGCTCTCAACAGACCTTTGGCGTAACGAGCTTGGAAAAGTCAGAATTTGAGCTGTAGTGATCCAAATCCGAAATTATCCCCAAAAGCTGTCAAAAGAACTTGATATAAAGATAAGTATAACTTTTCGTATCCACTCTCATTCTGCATAGAATAGGCTTGGGTCCACAAATGCTGTCAGAAAAAGTACCTGGTCGAAGTTTGACGACATAAGTCCATAAATGTCGAGGGGATCCTGCCTTAAAAAGGTCACTTTCATCTCAGATCCCGCATAATTAGACCACTGACGCAAGACTTCGCGAGTATCAAAGTTAACTTCGGTAAAGTCCTCACTTTCACCATTCTGATTCACCTCTGGACCTTTTCAATTACCCAGAATGAGGCAATAGAATACGTTTTCTTTACCCTATCAACTTACCACTAGAAGCACCATTGCATTTTACACTAGGTGCAGGTGCTTTATAAGGCTGTTCCATAAGTTCTTGCTTGGATTGGAGGTTACTCTTCTCTAATCTTTCGGTCTTTGCATTAGGATTGCTCTATTGATTATCATACAAAATTTCATTGTAATAAGACTTTTCCATGTGACATCAAAGACATTTATTTTCTTTACTCTGTTGTGAAATTCTTTGTCCTTGGAAGAATCCTGCTTCCCAGACTGCAGTTGTCGGCGATTATCAACGCAATCAATAGATAAGTTATGAGCACCAAAGTCCTTCTTGGGTTCAGTATCATTTTCTCCAAGTGGAGCCAGATTAGTTAACATGTTGAATTTCCTAGTCTGGCGATCCTGCCATAGAAATAAATCAGCCTTTGTCATCAACAGGCTTTATCAAAGTTTTCAACCTTACGATACTCTTCCGAAAGAGGCTCGAGAAGTACCTCCCATGTATGGACTCGTAGTATAATACCGGAGACTTCTTCTATCTCCAAGTAGTCACTTCTAAAAGTTCAAAGTGACGTTTAAAATTTAAACATTCCCACGATTTATTAAAGAGCTAAAACACAAAAAAACAACCAGATGAACATCAATTACCTTTCGTTTTTAATTGAAGTCCTAATTATTTGACCAATTAAATTATGAAGCCCTTGGAATTGAGAAGGAGGACATGGCTTTGATGTCTTCAATACCACTCCGCAAGACTTAAACCTTTTCAATTCATCGTCCAATTTGAACATGGCCTGGAATACAATGAATGTAGTTGAGAGCACTGCAACTCGCTTCATGAATTTGCAATAAAACAAATTTACAGTGGTGCTCAAGTCGAAAGTCTTCTTTTCCGCGGAGTCCATAAGAATGACTCTAACAGCGTCATCCAAGACTGTAAAATTGTAGCACCGTGGCAGTAATTCTATTAAAATTTAGTCAAGAAATCAAGATTCTATCACCGTCAACAACAAAGGCTCTCTTGTAGTCATCTTCATGAGAGCCCAAACTGACCACAATGAAGGAATTTTTCTCAACACTTGTAATCCTTTCTTGGGAGCAGCACCCCATTAGCCTTGCCCTGAGCCTAATGAAACAGATTAAAAGGTAAAGAAGTCGCCCTCGTTTTTGACCTCAACAGTAGAACATTGTATGATTAAACAACCCGTAAGCTTTCTCCTGTCTGTTAAATGGAGATTGAAGAATTATATAAGTAAGTTTTATCAATAAATTTTCTTTGACCCAATTAAGACCCCGACCTGAATACTAACACTTTTAGCTGTTGCAAATAATTGAGGCTTCCTTGATGTACAGTACCTCTCAAGGGTGTACTCCTCATGTAAAACGCCTGTGAAATTTTCCGAACTTCCTTCACCCTTGAGCATTATCCGAATATGGTCTTTGGGCCTGAAAAATTCAATCGCACTTCTAACGCTGTTGGGCTTTGTTGATCTGGGGAAAGAAGCAAAGAAAAAAATATAAAAACGCGTCGTCGTATCTGTAATAATCTCGTCTGACTACATCACTTATAACTTTCATTCAGAGTTTAGACGGCTTGAAGGTATGAAAGACTTATTTGAAAGTTACCTGGTACGGGAAAAACGAGGAGAATCATCGGGCAATGGAAGAGGTCTGCAGACTAACAAGTGAATAGGCCAGTGTTCTTCCCGGCAATTTTCCGAGCAATAACTCGTCAGACAAATCGAACAGCGTACCACGTCGCCAGAGCTGAGCGAATTCCTGGGTGTGAGAAAATTGTACCAAATGTCTTTTTCAAGACGAAATTTCACTTACCTGCAGGTGGGGCAGATGTATAAAAGCCCAAACCCGGCCTGTGGAAGAAAAGAATTAGGGGGGGACAACTGCTTTATCTTGGTTTAAAATGCGACTCACCAATCGGGCTCTGGTCACAGGACTTATCATACTAAAAGGTAGTCAAAAGCAAGCGACTGTATTGTAATATGGCCTTTTTTTGCAATACAGCCTAAAATACCTGAAGTTTTACTTTAGTGAACTTTGAATTGGACTCTCCGACTATTAACTATTTGGTCTCAACAAGTCTTTTGTGTAACGTGCTACGATTATCGAAAACGGTTAAACCCAGGTGCTGCTGCGGTGCTCACGTACTTTATTTCGGGTTGGCCGGACTTGGCCCTGCCCGACCCTGCGTACACTCTCGTTCGTTCCAACATCCAACCACGCGTCGAAATTACGAAAATAAAACCACTTAATCTACCCAGAGCATAGCTACTAGCTAGTGCGTAGAGGACTTTATATAAGGACTGGCTTCAAGTTCGTTAATGATTTTCGGCCATCGTTATGAGTTCGTTCGGATTTCGGGAACAGTTGTGGAGAGATCGTTACGTAGAACAGTTTGAAACCACGCATTATCCAAAAAGTGTGCAGACTAATAGGCTAGCCCTTAAGTTAAAAATCAAAAAGAGGCCAAGACTTTTAACTAATAAAACTTAATATATCTTAAAATTTAGATCTTTGACATCTTAAAAGTATTACTTAAAGTTAATGAGTTTTGGAATTCGCTTAATAAGTTGGGTAAGGGGTGAGGGGTCGTGGGTCAGGGTCGGGGTCATCTATCGGCCGGAGTCCACTGTTATTTACCGGCTCGTCACAACCGAACCGCAGAAGCATTGAAATCTGTGGATGAATCCACAGCTATGAATGTATGAAGAAATAACTTTTACCAATCTAAGCTTCTGATGGGGAGGGGAGTCAGAGCCAACGCCTACCTTCTTTAAAACTTGTGTCAGAAAATAAGAAACTGTGGTCTGTTTCCTCTAGAATCAATTATTTCCTCTAAAATTTTGGTCAAATGAGTCGTCTCAAACAAAAAATCTCTTTATTTTGGTTTCGTCTGACCACGTGGTGACACCATGATCATTTTAACTAAGATGGCTTTACTTAGAAATGGATTGTAAAAATTAACATTGGTAAACTCTATGGTCTTATCTTATCCTTCAAACATCTTTTTTTTGTAAATCTCTGGATTTTTCCTTCTGAAGGTTGCTTTTGGCAGAAGATGGCAATTGAAGTCTGACGAAATTCCCCTTATTTTTGCGAATTAAATCGTTTTTCATAGCAGATACAAACAAACAAATTACGTTTATAACGTCGGTCGCCGCGCCGCACGACGTTTGCTGTTATTTATTCTGTGCGTGTTCAAAAAGTAGAATAAGAAAAAAGAAAAGCGTGGTTAAGACCTGCTGCCCAATATAAAAAATAAAGAGTGAATGATCAAACTGCACTTTCTTTCGTCAGATTTTTTTTCTGTGTGATAAGATGTATTCTTTTTACTCAAATTGAAGTGCTCATTCTTTTTCCTGAGGTCAAACATTGAAAGACGATAAGTCTGGAAATGGGAGACATAGAGACCATCTGCCAGGGGCTTGCCCAAGCGGTGCAAGCAATGCTGAACCCAATGTCACCCCAGCCTGTAAGGTAATGTGCCTCATAAGAAACTTTTATACGTCTTGTGAAAATATTAGAAAATTGGTCGGCCTTTAAAGATTTTATCGAATTCTTAGTTGTCCACGTTTCACGTTTTATGTCTAATGAATTTCCTTTGAAATCATTTCAGAATGGATGCTTATACCCACTGCGAATCATTTAAAGAACAAAGCCCACCTGGTAAGGAGCGTTTTTCCTTTGGAACCAGATTTAAGATCGTCCCTCTTACGAAACTAAAATCTTGAACCGTGGAGCAAAAGGTTAATCAGAATTTTCATTATAGGTTTGAGCATTCAGTGTGGGTTGGTTTTGTGCTTGCCAAAATATCCCGACGTGGTGCGACACTTTGGGCTCAAATTGCTGGAAGAGACAATCAAACTCAAGTGGAATGATATGCCAACAGGTTGAGTAGAAGTTATCGATTTTTAGTTTCACTCAATAAGTGAGTTCCTATCGTTTCTAGATCAAAAAGTATTTGTGAAAGAAAATGCAATGAGACTAATGGAAAGCGGAGTTGTCGATATTGTCACAGAAGGTGTTCACATCAAAGTACGAATGAAAATAAAACTTTTTTCTTTTCAACCATTAATTTGGCTTGTCTGCTTTTACTTTATAGGATGGTATTTCTCGTATCGTCGTCGAAATGGTGAAACGAGAATGGCCACAGAATTGGCCCAATTTGCTCGCTGAGGTATTCACGAGTGAAAAAAAGTACCTCCTCCTCTGATCTCAAGCATTTTTAAAAATTTTCCAGCTTGAGTCGTTGTGTGCCAAAGGGGATGCTCAGACTGAATTGGTGATGCTTGTTATGCTGAGGATTGTAGAAGACGTGGCAGTTTTGCAAACACTGGAGCAAAATCAGCGGCGAAAAGAAATTTATCAGGTACTCTTTGCTTTCCAAAGTGAAGCTCAGAGGCATGATTTTTGTAAATTTTCCAAATTGACTTGATCATATTTGTACTTTAAAAACAAGTTGATAATAATAATTCCATAATAAAAGATTTTATTAGATATGCAAGTGTCTTATTTTGAAATGCTTTATTTATAGGGCCTTGTCTCTGAGATGACGACCATTTTTTGCTTTTTACTATCGCTTTTGGAGAGGCATTACCAGGTGACCAAAAAGTTAAATTGTAATATTTTTTTAATTGTTATTAAAGTTTTTCTTTTTCAGGCTTATCAGTCTAGCTCTACGGAGGATGTTCGGCTTAGGCATAGCAAAGTCTGCGAATCAGTTCTGGTAAAAAAATCCTAAATAAAGATTAAAATAAAATGTTGAAGCCTAAATTGTTACCGACACTAAAATTCAAATTGGCAAAAGGCACCTTGCGTCCAACGACTGTAGAAAGGATCAACAAAGTATTTTTCTTGCAGGCTACTTTCAATGCATTCGTAGAGTGGGTTCCCATGTCAAACATTATGGCAAACGACTATTACCTTGTAAAATGTTTATGTCATCTTTTGAATGATGATAAGATGCAGTTGCAAGCAGCAGAATGTCTTCTCACAATTGTGGGATCAAAGGTAATACTTAACCCATAGCTAAGAAACCTTTTAACTAAATATTTTTTACAGGTTGGCAAACTTCCTGAACGTGCACAAGTGCTTGTTCTCTTCAAGCGAGAGACAATGGCAGCCTTATTTCAGGCTGTCGAGAAGGCCGAAAGTAGACCGCACGATGAACAACATTACGCTTTCTTGAAGAGAATGGTTCAGATTCTGGTGAGCTGACCATTTGATGGAGAATTTTATACTCGAATGAATTCCTTCTCGTTTTCTTGAAAGTTTGTATCAGCTCTTACGAAAACTAAAATGTCTTGTTAATTTAGGTTGAATTGGGTGGCCAAGTATGTGCAGTTTGGTCGTCCAATACACCATGTGATTCCAAGATGCCCCCTGAGAACTTTGACGTTTACCTAAACGCTTTGTTAGCTTTCACTAGACACGACTCAATGATGGTAGACAAAATAAAGCTAAAAGCAATTATTGGCAGAACATAATATCTTTCATTTTTAAAGGTAAACTACTTTGCCAACGAATTATGGGCTAAGCTTCTCCGCCAAAATGATCTTGCTCGTGATGAACAGTTCCGTAGTTACATTCAGAAATGGGTTGAAGTTGCGTTGAAAAAAACCATCAAGCAGGGACATCCATCAAAGGTTTTACTCTGAATTTTCTCCACAAAAATTCATGTAGCTTTGACCCATTTTTTTGTGTTTAGTCTGATCACCCAAGCTGTAGTTATGCAAAGTTAGACTTTGATAGTGATGAGGAGTTCGTTGCATTCTTTGGAAAGTACAGGATCATTGTATTTGACGTTATTAAACTGATAAGGTGAAACTTGAAATACTTTTTTGGTCTTGGTGAGTTTTAAATAAAAAAGGTTTTTTACTAAAGGTCCATCGATCCTATGATTCCTTATCACTTTACTGATACTTGGTTGCGCTCAGTCCTGTCATCCCCACCTAATTTTGGAAGAGGAAAAAATGTCTGTTCGGTCACCTCTCCTATTTATTTAGAGCTGGAAGCTATACAGGTAGGCCAGAATTAGCTCAAAACTGTTGGCGATCACTAGATTTATTTTTTTTGTACTTCATAGATTGTTCTTGATGCTATTATGGTGAAAATATCCAAAGATGAGCTCCAGCCACTTTTGTTACCAGCTGTTAATCTTCTGAAAACTTGCCTGGAATTTATAACGTCTGATCCATGTTTGATGTCGGTAGTTTTGTCTTGCATAAGGTAAATCGAAATTCAAAGCTAAGCATTATTTACGAAAACTTTGAAAACTATTTGCACTAAATTCAATTTTTTCTTTTAGCTCGCTGTTTATTGTAGTCACTGTTACTCCAGCTGCTCTTATGCCTACACTCAACAGAATTATCGAGAGTATCAAGTTTGAATCACGGCCAGGTAAATTAACCTCTCTTTTCACTTACTTCAACCCCCTTATTTTCGTTCAGACACTTGATCAATCGTAAAATAAACTTTTTACAGCTATTCAAAACGATCCTTTGACAAACTTTTCGTCGGGTCTTTCTTCTGAAGCGAAGTTCTTACGCCGCCACGGTTGTTGCTTGCTAGTGAAAATTGGATACAGATATCCCGAAACCTTGGCTCCTGTCTTTGAGTACTTAAGGTCAACCATAATAGATGGTTTTCATGCCGGACTTCTCCACAAGACCGAATACGTCACACTAATAGAGGCTCTAATTTTGGTGAGAAAACTAGTTAAAACCTTTTCTAATACAAAAAAATCTTATATTCGGTTTCTTTTATAGGTTTCAAATGAATTTAGCAACTTTGCTATCCAGTCTAGTTTTATCAAGTCAATATCTGAGCCAGTCATACGTGACTTAAGGTCAATTTTGCCTATTTTATCAAACACAGAACAGGTAAGCTTTATACTTATATATTTCAAACGATGTCCAAAGTGAGTTACTAACTTGCGCTTTCATTATAGTTTATGCAGTTTATTGGAATAATTGGGTCGAACGATCCTGAGATCCTGAATTGTCAACGAAGCCAAATCGCATTCTCCATGCAATTCCTTTTAGCTATCAGCCGACGAGCAGCTTGCCCATTACCTGATCTTACCAAATGTAGACAAGGAGGATTCGTGTACAACGGTGCTGGTGAGAACCGTGTCTTATGGACCTTTTTCAACCCTATTTGAGATGAAAAATTCATCAATTGTTATTGTTCTCTTAGGTTTAGAAGGATACAATAATCTCTTAGCGCTTAAAAACCCTGGAGCAGAAGTTGGCTGTGTTGCTTTAGAAATTGTTTTGACATATGCAAAGACCCTCAATGACCTTTGGAGCCCTTCATCATTGGAAAAAGTGAGTCCCATATGAATACTGATAAAGAAAAAACTTTTTCATTATATGTTTTTTAGATGAATCCTGAGACCAAGAAGCTGCTAGACATGATGGAAGCAGAAAAGAATGCTATTTTAGGTGTCAGCGGAAATCAAGTAAGATCAAGTGATCATTCTGGGTAAAATTTTATTGTTCTTTTAAAAAAAATTATGTATCCTAGCGTTTGGGATCTGTTGGACCAAATGAAGAGATAGAGAATAACGAAAACACTGAAGATCCATCATCTAAATTTGAAAGTAATTAAAAAGCAAAATAGTTTTAAGTTTGATTGAAAGTAATCCAATTTTTACTTTAGGTGGATCCAATGGACAAAAATCAGAATTACAAAGGCTGCAATGTTTCATATTTGAACAATATGAAAATGTCTATCACTTCTTGTCTCAATGCTGCGTGACTTTTGGACATGATTTTTACAAACAGCCAAATATTGCTGAGGCGATAAGCTCTACCATGTTTGTGGTATAATTTGAAATCTTGAAAGCCTGTTTCTACGCCGAGATTATCAATACTATGTTTTCTATATTCAGGGCTTTCATCATATTCCTGACTACCGACTGCGGAGCATAATAAGGACTTTCTTGAAAAATCTCATCAACAAATGTCCTCATAGATACTTTTTAGTTGTAGTGGCTCCTTTATTAAATCAGGTATTTATTTGGCGCTGAGTCTAAATTTTCGGTTCATTGCCTGATGGTCGAAAACCATTTATTTCTAGCTTCTTCCATATATGTTGCAACGTTTGAAAGGAAAATGGAACAAAGTGATCTCAGTTCGCGAGGCGCCAAACTACGATGAAGACAATGCAGACTCTCAAGAAGTTCTTGAAGAGATTACTTGTCGTCATTTGACCAGGTTTCATTTGTTCAAGGTACCTGGACTTCGTAGAACTTAGAAATTGAGATGGATATTTTTCAGGGAATATATTGACGTACTGAAGGCTGCTTTGACGAGCGGTGGAGGAAGTGATCTAAAGTACGATGATGCAAAGGTTTATGCATCCACAGAAAACCTTAGCAAATCTGCTGGAGAAGCGCCAGGATCCCACAGCTCAACATTGAGCGAATTAGGAAGACTCTTGCTTCAGGTAAGGCCAAAAAATATGATTCTACAATCTTAAAACGAAACTAATTGAAGGATATTTTAAGAATGATGGGCTGTTCAATCAATTTCTTGCCACCTTGCTTGACATGTTGCTGTGGCCAGATTCTCCTGCATCTTCTCGAGCAGCTGTTTTATTAGAGGCAATGCTTCCTCTTCTTTCTGCAAGAGAAAACTTATCCAGTGAACAGGTATTATGATTGATATCTTAAGTAAAGCTGCAATTACTGATTTCTGTTATTTTAGGCATATCAAATTATTTTCACAATGCTACACGCCTTACATGTAATGGGTCAACATGAGATGAACTTTATTGTCCTAGTTCAGGTGAAATATCTGAAAATTTTGAAACTATTTAGCATCATCGCTAACGCATTGTACTTCAGGTATCAGTGTTGGCATATGAGCTTTTACGTCCTCGTCATCCTCGCATTGTTGACGTCTTGGCTTTGATTCCTGGTAAACCAACGTTCTCTTGTCGGCATGACCCTTTTTTATTCCAACTTGTTGTTTAATTTGACTTATTTATTTTCAGGTTGTTCACCTGAAGACCTCAAACGTTTTGACAACCACGTATTGTTAGTCATTAAAGGGAAGGAGAACGGGGGAAAGCCTCCTGCCAAGGTGGTAGGAGATCGAACTTTAAAACACATGTTCCGAAAGCTTATTGGCCAATTGATCGGAAAGGATGTAGCCAAAATGTTCAAGCAAAACGTGGTCATAAAAAACTTGCCAACTCTCATCGTAAGTTACTATTTCTTATCTTTTTTATTGGCTTTTAAATTTTCATTTGTTTTACATTTTCTTGTAGACAAAGCCTAGGCATAAAACTCCAAATTTAGACGACTGTGAATCTCATGAGCTCGGGATAACGTCGCTGTTTGGTCAAAATGGAACTTCTTCAGCAATTGCACCTACAATACCTTCTACGGCCTCAGCTCAACCATTTACTTTATGATTTTTGGAATACACTTCAAATGCACTACAGACAAAAAATCAACCAAGCAAAGACACGTTCAACGTTAGGCTTTCTCTCATTCGTTCTCCCTGCAACCTTTCAAATTTTACAGTACCTTTTAAGTGCCAACAATCTTGATACAGAAAGTCGAAAGTTCCAATTAAAAGTTACATGGTGATCATCAAACTTACTACTAATGCATCTGCATTTCTTAAACGATAAATCGTGAAAGTGATGGAAAGTCAGAAATTTCAATGTCCCCAATTATTTATGATTATCTCTTAAATTATTTCCTCATAGAAAAACATAAGATTGATATTCTCCCACGAAGAATATGCAAAATAGCTGATATAATTATTATTGTCCAAAAATGCTTTTCAACCTGAAACAATTTGTAAAATCTAATTCTGTAAAAATGTCCCTTGTTAAAACCAATTCTTGCTAGGTTTGAAATGAAAACTTTTTCTACATTTTGTTGTTGAATATTTTCGTGCAAAAAAGTTCTCAAATTGAAATAAAAAAATTTCAAAATATACTTATCAGTTTGAGCATGTAAAAAAACTGAACTGGTTTTTTTAGGCTCAGGGGATGGAGTTCGACAGTCAGGTTGCATCCCTTCAAGGTGCCTTTCTGGCTCATCCCTTTGACATGTCTCAGGTAATCCCAAATGATTATTTTTTGTTCAGAAAGTGAAAGACTTCAATTTTCATTAAAGGTATTGAATATCTTCTGTGATGGGCAAAAAGACCAACGGAAACTCTTCATTTGTCTTTTTCTTAATACAAGCACAGATACTCCAGATAATTTTTCCATAGGTATAATTTTCAAGATTACATAATTAGTAATGCTTTGGCCAAATTTTCAACATTAAAATTTCAGAAGAGGGGATGACTTTTGGTCCATTTCTGAATTTGTTTCAAAAAACTGTAAACGTCTCAGAGTTCATCGAAATCGTAAAGAAGTAAATTTCGTGACTTAATTTTTAAACGTTCAGTCTAATTGGCCCTCTTTTATCAGGTGTAACTTGCAAAGGTTTTACGCAGAGACTATTTCCTTTTTCAACGTTTCAACCCCGTTCTTAGAGTCATCATTGTCTGTCTTCACCGAGGGGGTCGATCCTTACCTAAAAGTTGCATTATTGGCTGCCCTCGTGAGAAACTCAAGGTATTTTAGTTGCGAATTTCTGGATGAAGCATTATTTTTATGGATTTAACTTTTTTTAAAGGATCAGCCAATCAGACTCAGAGAGGATGTTGCATTTTGGCAAAAAGATCTTGCCGCAATTAAATGGGCTTGCTTTAGGAGAAAAAATCCTATCCATACTTTATCTGATGAAGACATCCATGACCAATGATGCTGAAGGAGTCTTATCCAAATCTTTAAGACTTTCACCAAGTGACCTCACTTCTTTCTATTGTTGTGATATTCAAGACCTCCAATTCAACTCATCTATTAGAAAGGAATTTCTACAAGAACTCATAACCCATTTTTCAATCCTTGGCAGATCCATGGATGTGAACTCTTGGATTGATCTTGTCGATTATCAAACTGAAAAAATATTAAAGAAAAGCTGTAAGGCAAAGTCCTTTTTTGAAAATCTAGATTCATGATTAAAATATGTGAAGTTCTTTCAGTTGTCAATTTTTGGCCCTACGAAGAAGTCCCACCCTGCAATTTGCAACTGCTTATTGCTCACTACAGGTAAAATCAAATATCTAATTTCGAAATCCATGTATAATAAATGAAAGAAATACTTAGTTTTGAAATTCTGGAGTTTTCTGACCATTTGAATGACAATGAAGCTGTTGCAATCTTGAGGTCTTTCGGAAAGCGATTTGATCGTAAAATGAATCTAAAACTGGGTGATAAATCCATTCAAGAGCTGGCAGATGAAACAAAGTAAAGCTAAGTTCAAGATTTAAGTTATGATCTAGTATCCCAATAATTTTTGTTAATCTCTTCCAGATCAATCCTGGAAACTGGAAATCCTGACATGAGCTGGAAAGTTGAACTTTACATCCAACAAATTGCAACAGCCATAAGTGTCCCTGATCAAGAGGCTCACCTATGGGATCTGTTGGCGTCTAACGCAATCTACCTAAAAGACTTCTTTTTAAAATTTTATCAGGTACAGGTTGTAATTTGTGAAATAATCAGATCAGCTAATAATTTTACTTTCTTTTCTCTTCAGATGGCAAATCAAATGAACATTCCTGCTCGAGACAACTTTTTAAATACAATCGTAATTTGTCATTAGAAGCAAAATTAAAAATTGAATGAAATCTAAACGAAATTCTTTCTAATAGGGATCTATTTTATTTCATCTGGATACTGAAAGTCTTGAGAATCTGCTTAATGATCATCTTTCTTCAAGTCAGGTCAGATAGCTCTTGTTAATGATACATTTAGAAAATTAAAATTGCTCAGATCTATTTCATTTTCAGTGTTTAGATCAGCTTAAGACTAGTTCCTTTTCTCGTGATTTGTCAGTGATATTGAAAAAGGCAAATGTCTCCGATGTGGGCCTGAACTCTGAATTCAACAGAAAGCTATTCTGGTGAGTGAAGCTTCCAGCAAAAAGAAATGGAATTAAATTTATATTTTTATTGCTATCATTCTAGGTATGCCATTCAATCTCCTTTTCATTTTTTTAAACAATTGATTGACGAATGTTGTCAAGACAAATCTATGGCAACCCTTGTCTTGGAAATCCTCAAATCATTTCCAAGACTTCATCAGGTTTCTTACTGAACAATTAATTATCTGGAGTCAATAATCCAAAGCAATGACCTCGTTTCCAGTTTGAATTTGTTCAGAGTCCTTTCCATAACTTATGGTCCAAGACTGCCCAGCCAGAAACTGTTCAAAATTCCCTTAAGTTGATAGACAAACTTAATATATATTGGACTGAATCTGAAATGGTGATCAAAATTCCTTTCTTTGCATGTAGAAAAAAAATTCTTATTCGTGTTTATTGCAGTATGATCTGATGAGCAGTCTTTCCGACCTGGTCCTTCATAATGTCCTCAAGATTCATCTGGATTCCACAAATAGACTGCCTTTACCTCAAGCCCAAATTCTCAGTCTTCTTAAACTTTTGGAAAGACTTATGGCACCATCAGTTCAAAAATCCTCTTTGGTAAAACAGCCTAATTCCAGATGGCAATGAAACTCAATGATCGGTCCAATCTTTATAGGATCAGCGCAAAGTCCACATCCTATCATTAATTGAACTCAGTGGGAGATACGAGGTCAAATTTCGTACCCAAATCCAGGCCAGAATCAAAGAGTCTCTCCTCAAGCTTTTGTTCATTGTTGCTCAAACGGATCCATTGTTAAAGACATTAATCGAAGATTTTGCTTGTGAGATAGATAAAATGAGGCTTACTCTAGACTATAATGGTAAAGTTTGTCCCACAAGATGATGATATCAAAATGACTGACAAAGTTTACATTTCAGGTAAAGAGCTTTGCTCAATCGACAACTTTCTAGAAATTGTGCTTCAAAGTTTCAACGAGAACCGGTGTATAAGGGTCAACACATCAAATCATGTGGATGCTAAAAGGTTTTTGGGAGAGCTCATAACAGGTTTTCAATTAAAAACTTGACAAAATATATATTAGCCTGATTAGAATTTTTTCCATAGGATTCTCACTTTTTCTTCCTTGTGATTTTGAAATGATTGCAACAAATTTAAAAGTACAAAAGCATAGACATGGAAAAGCAATTTTGGTCCCACCTTACCATGAGTTATTAAAGGCTTTGGTTGTTTTCCTGGCTGTTCAACCTTCAGAATTGGATGAACATCAAAGTTATGTGACGAACTCGGTTATAGCAGCTGTGTCGATGGCTTTAGAGGACCTCAAAGAGCCTGATTTTGATGAAGTTTGTTAGAATCTCATTTATCAGTGTTCATAGTTTTTGAGTTTACCCTTATCTTTCAGCTCTCGTGCTTGTTACAAATGGCTGGACACATTTCAAGTAGAAGCAGCATTTTTGAAAATAATATCGAGACCCTTTTTGCCAAAATTGTAAGAAAAACAATGTTTTGCTACGAACAATTTTAAATACATGGTTTACATTTAGGTTCAGACTGGTCTTGGTGCAGACAATCTCTCAAAGTCAGATCTTTGTTTCCTGATTGCACCCCTGTCGAGGATGCCCCAAAGTGAGGCAAAAGGTTTTTGCTTAAACAAAATCAGGTTGATGGCAGATACAGTTTTGTGATTCCACATGATATGGCAGCTTTGATGATTGCTATTATTATTGTTTTCATATAAAATAATCATTCATGGTGAAAAAAATTGATTATTTTTTTAATTTGTGGCCACTTAGGGGGTGAAAAGTGGCTCGCTTTAATGCTTTGCATTTTTATCTTTGCCATAAAAGTTGAGAGGGAGCAGAATTAAGAGATGGAAGAATTGAAATTTCATTATTTACTTTCAACATGTTATCCTGGGAGATACTGATAGTCAGTTTGACTTCTTTTCTGACCTCAGCAACATTGACAGGGGTGAGGAATCTTTTTTTCTCTTATCTTTTTTCTAATGGTGAAATTTCACAATTATTTTTCTTTAGCCTCCATTGAGAAAAATGGATTTTGACCCTGTCCTCGGTCACTTTGAAGTACAACTCGAGTGGCTTATGGATCGACTTTGTGACCAATGTCATGTTGAACTAAACGTCTGCCTTACCCACTATCAAGTCAACTTGGACCTCCACTCACATCAGGGTACTTGCACCTTTGGAAAAGGGGTTCTGAGATCGAGTCTGCCAAAACAGACCATGACCTGGCCAATAGATTTTAAGTGGCCTGTAAGAAAATTTTCACTTTAATTGGGGTCTAGCATAAAGCCAGTCTTTTAAATCTAGGGAGCTTTCACCCTGATTATTGAGGAAATTCAAGTCCAGAATGGGTCAACTGCATCTTCACATTCAAGTAATTCATTGCAAGCCTTTATTTAATCATCTAAATTTTATTGTTATTGGTATCTTTAAAATAATCCTGGTATTTTTAGACATGAATTTTCTCACAGATTCGTTATTAACAAATGTTTGTAATCAGCTTATCGAAATCTCTTTCACTCAAGCTGTTTTAATACCTGCTGTAAACCTGTTGTAAATTGATCGTGAGAAAAGCAAATAATGAAACTTTTATACTCTAAAAACATTTACTTTGCCATTGAGGCTCATTAGACACCTCTTTTACATAAAAACACCTTTAAAAATAGGGTTTGGATGAATACCTACTTTCATGAAGAATCCGGATGACTAAAATTAAACAACTTGAATCCATTCAACTAAATGTTTGATCATCAGATACCCTATCTGGGCACTCGGAGTTAGTATTGACTACCCACATTAACATTCTCCAAAAAAAGATTCTTGTCCTTGATGTCTGGATTACGAATCTTTGCAGAGAAATAATAGTCTTGACTAAATTCTTTGATCAGTAAAATAACTGTTTTATTTGGGAACATGATCAATAACCCACCCCCAATTCACCCAATGAGAAATTGCCCACCAGTACATAAAATGACCAAATCGCCCACCAGTACATAAGATGACCAAATCACCCACCATTAATGTAAAATGACCAAATCGCCCGCCAGTACATAAGGTGACCAATTTGCCCACCATAACAACAATGCATTCAGTGATTGGTTAGGTCAGGTTAGGCTCGGTTAGCAATAAATGCCCTTTTTAATAAAGGGGGGCGGAGGGTTGATAGAAAAAATGAGGGGGAAACATGCTTT
>Ga0194133_10002174_pt1 | contig 31164 bp, 22 predicted proteins | sample TA2KigOf40mmetaG_FD_155448 | JGI IMG/M metagenome (GOLD analysis project Ga0194133, IMG submission 155448) | Freshwater microbial communities from Lake Tanganyika, Tanzania - TA2015055 Kigoma Offshore 40m | ecosystem: Environmental > Aquatic > Freshwater > Lake | place: Tanzania: Lake... | reverse complement strand
CCTCCAGGGCAAGCAGCTGACCAGGCAGTCAGGCAGGCATCCTTGTGATGGCCCACATGGGTAAAAATAGTCAGACTTCATATGTCCGCCGCTCCTTGCACCTAAGTTCTGCTCACCATCAAAAAACATGGACCTGAAACCCACTCTCCCGTCCATCGCGCAATTTCTCCCTGAATATTACGCGGTGAATAAAGAGGCAAAAAAAAAGCTTTTATCATAATCTATTTCTCTCCCCAATCTTATTTCAGTCGCATGAGTGCTCGCCCGAATTCCGTTTGACAGTTATTCATTGGATCACGACAGGCCTGGCACTTGGGGATCGAGCCTGGTTCTCATCATTGAAGCATCAGATGAAGGATTTTTTTAATCACTGATCCAATCTAGTGGAGGCCAATTCATCGAGCGTGTCTTTTTTGAGTGCGACTATTTTTCTGGTCAGGAGAGGAAAAAAAAAGATTTTGTTTTTGTAATTGCTGAAGCGTTGATTGACCCCAAAGAATCAAATTACGTGAACGGGGCACAACCTTTTCGAGGTTTTTTCCCCTTCTCAACAACTCACTGAGACAGTAACTACAGGACGTGAAAAAAAAGGTAAGAGAGTTTCCTTGTTACAAAAAAAAGTAAACGCAAAATACATTTGACCTTCATTCACGTTTGCCCTTTTTCAAACCATTTTTCGAGAAAAACTTCCGAATGATTCGCACTAAAAAAAACTTTTATTATTGAATCAAAAGAATTTTGTTTCGTGAAAAAAAACATGTTTCACAAGTCCATTTCAATTGTCACATTATAAGCAACTAAGTAGTTTAGAATTCCTTACGAAAACGATATAAAAAAAGTCACTTATGTTCTGGTTTCAACCTTGAAAAATTATTTTACAACTTTTGTCTAAAGTGTAAGCCTTAATTAGGGTTTGAAAAATGTTTTTATCAGTTTAACAGGCACTTGTGTGTGGTCTAAAACGAAGTCTTTTTTCAGATCCCAATTGTCAGACGCTTTGATTGTCCCAAATTTGAAATAGACAAAGCAAAGTGTATTAGAAAATCTCAAATGACAAATGATGATCATTTGCAGTCAGTCCATTGTTATTTGATCTTATTGGAGTGTCCTGACAACGCTACATTTAACTTGACTTTTAAATGACAAAATTATGAATCACCCTCTTCACAAAACCATGTTTATTTGTTTATGCTTTCCTCCTTCACTTGATTTGACATTGTCCGCCTATCGTCAAGATCAAACATTTTTAAATGGCAATTGTTGAATAAATGCTTTCATGTCTTCCGAAGAATTGCCTTAATGCTCATCCATTCATCGACTGGGATTGAAATAACTTGCGCACTTAACATTAAAGGCGACAGCAAGTGAAAAATGTCCAAGTCAAAGTAACTCACAACTTTTGAGGAAAAAAAGTTCATTTTATTAATGTTCCCTTTTAAGTTCATGAGCTACGAAATTCGAAATTATTTTCACTCGGTCAATTTTTGCTGCTTGCAAAACTCTCCAGATTTAGTCTTCTTGTCATTTAGAAAACTCAAGTTGCTTTGCAAAATGAAATGGGAAATATATTTTTTTTTACTTGTCAAAACAATTTCGATGAAAATAATCGTGTCTGGTGGGTTTGTAAAATTACTAAATTCCCTCTAAAAATAGTTGTCAAAAGAAAATGAAATTCAGAATATAGTAAAATTAAGTAAAATTCTCGACATTCTTTTACGTTGTCAACTATAAAAAAAGACTCTTAAAAAAAGGGTCCATTAAGTGTCTTTTTTAAAATAAACTATTTCTTACATTACATAAAGAAAGTGAGAAATTATTTGCAAAGCGAAAGCATAAAATGTGAATTTAATCCTTCGCTGTGTAATCTAGGATGGTGTTTTAGACCCCAAAAAAAAGTTTTTTGTATATCTTTGTCATTTTAAAGTTTCTGAATTTTCGTACAAATGCTTAATAGAGAGGTCAAAGCCAGTAAAAAAAGTTTTCAAATTCCGTTCGTTTGTAAGGATGTTTTTAAAGGCAATGGTATGCAGGATGATAAATTCACTTTATGTCAAGGATAAATGAGTTGATGAAATAAATGCAACAAAACTAAAAGTAAAATTTTAATTTTTTTTCTAGGAGCATCCATCTAGGGTCAGAGGTGGCGTCAAAATCCTTCTAATACAACGAAAATATGGCTCGCAGTGTGAGTATTTTTCATTTAACTTTAATTTAGTTCTTAGAATGAGTGAGACAATAATAATGAGAATAAAAGTCATGGTCAATTGATAGAAAACACATTTTGTTGTCTTCACCTTCTTCCTGTCTATCCTCATTACTTTCTTCTGTTCCAACTGAAGTTTTAGAAACACCTATAAGTAAAAGTGGGATCGATGTTCAAAAACAACGCACTAATTAAATACAGATCCAGTCAGACATCATCTTGTGAGTAAAAACATTTGGCCACACTTAGTATTGCTCGGTCGATTGTTGAACAGATGCCAGTAAAAATTCATTTTGTACAACGACAATCTGATTTCCTGCTGAGGCTTAAAGCTAAGCATTGAACAACCAAGAAATAGTATAGAACATTTTGCAGACCCCAGAGCTGCTAGTCTATCCACCCCCTGAGAGTAACACAGCACTACGCAAGGAAATCGATCCAGACTCTCATCATGAAGTGGTGCTCAAACTCACTGAAGTGATTGTCGACGAAGGTCGAACACGTCGAAATTCGATCAACATCAATGTAGGTGGATAAGGATATCGATTAGCATGTTGTACAGGAATATAAACGACAATTTGATAAATAAAATAAAGGTTTGGTTTGGATTGGATTAATGCAACATAAATAAAATTTGTATAAAACAATCCGAATGAAATGAAAGTAAAACTGGTTATTTTCGACCGTTCAAATCTCTATTCATCTTTTCTTCAATTTTTTAAACTGAAGAGTAACAGGGTGGTCACAATTGAATAAATGTACATTAAACTACTTTTCACGCACTAATGATTTTTGACTATAGGGAAAGCATGTTTAAACAACTGAAGAACAAATTGTAAATAGCCAACGACGCATTGTGAATGAAAACGAAATAACTATCAAATCAAAAGTGATTCACTAAAATATGTAAATAGAGTCTCGAAATTTTTTGTTGTCTTCGAGAATATTTCAAAACTGTTGGAGTTTACCATTTATATTCAGGCATGAACATGAGGTGTTTTAATAATAGTTATTATTTCAATTTTGTTAAGTTCTGTATTTTTTTCAGGAGCTAAAGCCACCCCAGGCATCTGGAGCAGGATCTCGCCGTGGGTCTTTCAATCCACCGGATGATAAGGGTGGAGGTGGAGGAGACGGAGAGGTACTATTTTTATTAATAAAATGATGCCCATTAAAATAGACCTGACCTTGAAAACTAAGTACAATATCTAGCAACTTATTTTATGAAATAAGGTCGGGTCAAGGCGCTGCCTGTGATAAAATGTGCCCTGGGGCCCTCAAAAAGTCCATGAGCATGTGGCAATTGGTGATCTTTGGTCCATCATGGGAAGTACTTATAAATCTAAGTATATTCCGTCTGTTTATTGTAGATGAATTAATTGCAGTTTTTATTTCAATCCTTTGAAATTGTTTTTTTAAATAAAAGCTCATAACTATAAAAGAGGGGCGATGCCCAACTTTCTCCATCATGAAAATCTCTTCTTTATCTGAACTTTTCAAAAGTCAAGAAAGCTTTTAGTCACCCAGGACCAGCTGAGCTGCAAAGTAAGTTAGTGGCAGGTCAGTCGTCGGCAATGAACAGAAATAAATTAAAAAAAACTTTCTCACAAACGCAGCAGGAGAAATAAAGTTTGGCATAATGTTTGAACAAATTTCGAGAGAAGGAAAAAAAGCATTTCCCTTTTATCTTTTGCATCGACTTGCCAGACTAATAACTGAAATTTTAAAAAGATTTTGAAAACTATAGGAACAAAAAGTGGCTTGAAAGGAATCATTTTTGACTTGAAAAGTACAAACTTATAAGGAAAATTCGAAATGAAGAAAAAGTTACCTTACTCAAAATTTATAATTTTTTATGACTTATCATCTGTTTGAATGCCTTAATTTCCTTTTACTTTCTGTTAAAAGCATTTGACAATATTTATAAATTGTTTTGACGAAAGAATCAAGGTTAATTTTAATGGTCAATTTGAGGATAAACTTTTGAAATCACTTGCAAAGAAATAGAGCTTAAATATATGTTACTTCAAATGTCAGCTCGTTCTATCAGTTGCAAAGATCTGCTGGAGAAATAAGTTGATTGTTGCTCAAACAAACTGATTTTCGATCATTCAAAAAGTCATGCTTTTATTGAAAAATAAAATTTTCATTTAATTGTCAAAAAAAAGATATCCTGAAGTGTTTCATAAAAACTTTTTGCTTCGCTGTCTAACATTTAAAATAGAGCATTTTTTGCTGTGAGTCTTGTTTCGTCGAGATAGAGAAATGTATTTTCATGATGAAGGTTAAGTAGTTAATAAATGAGTATAGAAATTATTTTTACTCTTTGGGGGTAGCAAAGATAAAAAGTAAATAGATTTGATGACATTTTTCCTACGATGAGTATTGCTTAAGGGTAACATTTAACCTGTGCTGAGTCAGATGGGCCAAAAGATATCTTAACTTATCAAGGGACTGATGAAAAGAAAAAATCTTACTTATTTTTCATGCGTCAGATAAATTATAAATTAAATTTCACTTTTTTTCTTTTCAGTGGGTAAGTGAAATTTACATCAAGATTTTGGACTACATTCCATTGAAATATATTTTTTTTGGAAGAAAATCAGGCAAGTTTTCTCACATTGTTTGGATGAATGATATTTCCAAAGTAATTACAACTGTTTGTTTTTTTGACTCGGTCAAGTTCATTTTTCTTCCCAAATTGTTACTTGCTGCTGCTTCTTTTATCTTTTTGGTTAATCCTGGGTCTCAAGGGAGGAAAAATTTAGGGGTCAAGATGTGCTAAGAAAATTTAGAGAAGTGAGAGCAGAAAATTCAAATTAATATATGTTTTGAGTTAATTTGGAGATCTTAAAGACAAATTTCAAGAGAATCATTAAGGGATAAGAAGTGTTTAAAAAAAAATGAAAATTTTTGATGGTCATTGTTTGCATTTTTCAAAGTCACTTAAGCAACATTGAAGATATTTTTAGTAGCAGATGAGAAAATTTGTATAATGAGATTGATTTGAAAGATAGTTGTTCATGTTCAGAAGATAGATATTGAGTTTTCATTATAGTCATTTGAGTTATATGAGAGGAAGTGTAAAAGTGAAAGGGTAAGGGTAAGGTCATGTGAATGCCTTAAATTCTTTGACAACAGCTTCTTGAAGGCAAGGGTTAGTACTTACTAATTACCAATGTGACCTAGGCTGAAAAATTTTGAATTTTAACATTTGACAATGTAGAAAAATAAGTTGAAAGTAAATGACATATGGGGAGAGTGGGACAACACTAAAAAAAGGATTTAGGGGACCGAAATCTTCCACGAAAACGAAAAAGCGACATCAAAAGTTTATAAATTCTTTACCAGTGTTTTAAATATCTATTTGATAATTTTCTGAGGTGGGAGTGTAAAATGAGAAGGTAAAAAGATCACATGATTTTTAGAATTATTTATCCCTCTGAAAGTAAATTTGTTTAGAATTTTGACACTTTTTCTTCTTTTGAGTAAAATTTGACAGTGTCTTGTCATGTTTGTCATGTCCTGCCCAAAATGTTTGTAGGAGTAATTTCGAACTATGAGTTGTGATTCCTCTGCGCACCCAATTGCCCAGGACGCTCAGGCATAGGTCAGGTGGGTGGCAGACGCTCTGGGTGACTTTCAAGACCAACACAGTAACAAATTCAGTATAGACAGAGGGGAAAACGGGAATGAATAAACAGACAAAAGTGTGGAAAAGAAACCTAAAATGTCGACAGACTTGCAGATAGAGACGGATTTTTAAGGCTCATTCGGCCTGCTAAGGGATCAACAGCATTCCGTTTTTTAATCCTACACACCTACAACTACTGGGGCTGTCACTCACCAACACACATGTATCGTTTTCTCCAACTGGCCTTTACATATTTGACCCTACCTATCTCTCTCTGCCGCCCCACGTCGAAAGAGGGCGAGTTTCCCCCTCAGGACAAACTGACAACCTTATCGTGGCACACGAAGTAAGTCAGGAGAGTGGGAGAGACGAAATTGGGATCAAAGTACTTGACACTTAAACAAGTCTGGGCCAGAGCAATGTCTGCTGCGACCAGCCCGGATTACTAATCTGGGTGGAAATTGTTTAGTGCCAGGGCAGCCATTAGACCGACCCAACGTCCGGACACTAGACTCTTGTGATCCTCAAGTGATATCAAAGTGGTTTCAAAATAGCTCAGTCAAGTCAAACTTGACTCTATTTAATATGCCTTTTTAAACGAACATCTTGGCTTATTCTGTGTGGCTTTGATTACAAGAGAGTTGGTCAGGGTGTTAGTTGATTAGTTGAAAACGTTCTTTGGTCAAAGATATGTCTGACGTAGTGCCACCAGAGTGAGTGATTCGACGAAGAAAAATTCATTATTGAATTTCAAAAACTAAACAAACTGCATCCATCTTGCTCTTCTTTTTAACTCTAAATACTTACCTACCATTTAACTATCAAAATAGAGATTGCACTTCAATTATTAATTATATTAAAATTATAAGAAATAGTCAAATTAACACTTGAGAAAGATGGGAGCAGTTTGTAAATGGAAGCAAACTTAAAATTTTCATGTAAGTTGTGTCAATTCGATGTAAATTCACCAAATTATCTTTACAAAAATAACGATGAAAAGTTTTCAAGGATGAAAAGGCAGAAATTATCTGTTTAAACTGTTTTCAGGATTGGAATAGGGAATCAACTCCTCTCAAAGCGAGAGGCAAAGAGGCCAAGTTTCCTTCAAAGCCTTTGGACAAGTTCTCAGGCACTGAAAAGGACAATGTTTTTGTACAGCTTGAGGTTGAGGGTGATCCTGTTCCCAAGGTCGAGTTCTATAAGGTACAGAAAAACTTTCATTTAAAATACAATATTGAATTACTCTGCAAATTAAAGAAGACAAATTAATATTAAAGATATTGTGAGATTTTCTTAAACTTTTCTTAATATAGAGTAAAACACTAACACTAAACAGAACGACTAAAACTCTGAAAAAAACTTTTTTTTTTGCAAAATAGACATTTGTGTGTGTGAGGGTGTTTGTTCTGGCCATAATAATCTGGCAAAGTTACAACAATTTCTTCTGAAACAATAATGTATCTTCTTAATTGATAGATTTCAAGTTGGGAACTTTCTTCCCTGTAAAAAAAAGATAATGCTTTTAAAAATACAATTTTTAAAGTTTAAATTTAAATTTTTCATTTGTAGGGCTCTATTGAACTCTCGAGCGGTGGTCCAGGCGGCCGTTTCAAGGTCTGGACTGATGGGTCAAAAAATGAGGTCATTTTGGGGGTTGAGGGACTCAAACAAGAAGACGAGGGATCTTACAAATGCATCATTACGAATGAGCATGGAGAATCTGTACACGACTTCAACATTTACGTCACTGGTAAATCCAAATAAAAAATTAAGAATTAAGATCGATAACACTTTTATTAACATATGAAATGTTAAAATTCCAGTTGAAGGAGGAATGGATTTTCGAGCTATGCTCATGAGGAGAAAAAAGCCAGCAAAGAAAGTGGTGGTGGTAAGTTTAATCAATTGAGATAAAATATAAAATATCAGCAAGGATAAGAACAAGTTTTCATTAAAATTTATGCAGTTACATATTCAACTTTTTATTTTTGCAGCTTTTTGAAAAGTGAATTAAGATATTGCATGACAGTTGCTTAAAATTTTTCTAAAGTGTTTTTTTAAATTTGCATCTGATATATAAAAAAAAACTTAATTGGTTTATCTCTTTTTTTACTACCTACAAAAGCAATTTTGCTTTCAATTATCGTTTCACAAGAAACATTTAATTTACATGGCACGAAGTACGAAAAAACATTTATGTCACGTTGTGCCATATCTAAAATGTAGAAACAGTTGCATGCTCAAAATGTAGTTTGGCTTTTTACAAAAGCTAAGAAATATCACAAAAAGTGAAAAATAGTAGACTTTTAAAACGTCAGACTGACTTTATTTTTTGCAACTACAATTTTTGTCATCTCTGCATGTGCGGTCAAATGCATGATTGTTGAGAATTTTAACTCTTAGACAATTTTTGCATTAGTACAAATAATTTGTCTAGCTGCTCTAACTCTCAACGATGCAAATCTAAAATTTTATCTTAACTTTTTATCCGTTTTTCTATTGCAGAGTATATTCATTCAGCTTGGAGAACTTTATTGCATGGAGATGTCACATTTACTCTGAAGATATTAAAATAAAAGACTTCTCTAAACATGTTATTGTTAGCTGGTTAATCCAACCCTATATGTCTGATAATATGTCAAACATTAACTCCATTTACATGAGAAAAAATTAATATTTTTTATTGGGTTCATTCCATTCTACTCAACATGTCCGTTTCCTTGAAATGTGATGTCCTTTTGTTTGTGTCTATAAGAACTTTGAATAGTCCTTGATCTAAAATGGTTTTTTTATATAATACAGGAAAAATTCGAATGGATTGAAGAGCCTGTGGATCGCAGTGTCAAGCAGGGGGCCTGCGATGAGGTCTCATTCACTTGCAAATTGTCTCACAAAGGCAAGAAGGCTAAGTGGTACATCAGAAATCAGGTGAGAAAAATTTTGCTGAATACTAATGAAAAATGATTGGATGTGTTTTTTACTGTTCATATACATTAATGTTCCCATCCGGCAATAATTTGCGTCAAAATTTATCTACAGACATAATAGATCAAAAGATTTTTTCCGATTTCATTGGTTTACATTTGTATATTAATTGACACGATGTCGGTATGGCTGTTTGTACCACACCCTCTTTTGGCCACACCCCTGATGCACTTGAAAGCTACTGAGAAAAAAATCGTGAGACTTTCCATTCAATTTTTTTTCATTTTGAAAGGTTAACAGAACACGAAAAAGGGATTCATTATAAATATCATAAATATTTATCTGAATCAATAATTCATAATTGTTTCGACATTTAAAGTCTAACAGAAACAACACATTATTTTTTCAAATCTTGCTATTAAAGGTAATTTTTTAATTAAAATTTACCAGTCATTAATGGAGAAAACTGGTACATAAATATTATTTGTTCTATAAACCCTTGTCTTGTCTAGAGATTCTTATCACCCCACATAATAGTTAACCATTCCTTCAATTTTGAATTATTTGTCATTCCTCTTACTAAAAAATGAAGAAACCATTTATTAAAGGAAACGCAAAAGTCCCGTACTGCATATGAACATGGTAAGGTAAGTCAGCACCCGATGTAAAGATTTATTAAATTTGTTACAAAGATATGCATGTTTTGTTTAAAACTCAAAAGAAGTTGTTTTCATTATTGGTTTTGAAACTATTTTCTACTAGTCAACACACCTTTTTTATATTCATGTGTCATAAAAACAATTTATCTAACAAAATAGTTATTGTTTTTGCAAAAGGCTCGTTTTCTATTTCTGATTTGCATGGATGAAATTTTGTCTGAGATTTGGCATAAAAAAAGAATCGGGTCAGCACCTTTTTAGTATTGCAAGAGAGTGCTCAACCAACCAGGTTACTTCTTCATAAAGCTTAGTAGCATTTTGGCCTTCAAGGTCAGGATAGATATTTTTTCGAATTCTTAGTTTCAAAAAGATGATCTGATCAACTAAGCACAACTCTATGTCTTGTGTATGATGATTGTAGAATCTTTTCATTACTTTTTTTTCTTGTTGCCAAAAGAGAGAGAATTTTGTAACAGTAGAAATCCAGAAGGATTTTGTTGGTATTGCAAAAAAAATTTGATGCATGGATGGTGGATATTTGATGATGAAACTTTTCAAATAATAGAGTTTGGTGTTTTATTTAGGAGTGCTACAAGGGTGCCAAGTTTTCATTTGTCAACGATGACGACGTTTTCACTCTGATAATCAAAAATCCTGAGCAAGGCGATAGTGGAAGGTATACATGTGTTGTTAGAGAGTGCAACGACCTTTCATGCAAGGCATACCTCGAAGTTGAGCGTAAGTGTTGAAATTATATTGTGAAATTTAAAAAGAGAATTACCAGGAGAATATTTCATATTTACAGCTCCAGATCCAGAATTTGGATTCTCGAAAAAATTGGAGAAGAGTAAGCATGGAATGTCAAAGAAACAGCTCAAGCTCAAATGCAAAGTTGACAATCCAGATGCCAGGGTAAAGTGGTATAAGGATGGGGTGGAGATCAAACCCTCAGATGTTAGGTACTAAATCCCTTTTGCAAAAAAAAAGACTTTTTTTTAAACTAAATAGTAAACAAAAATTTAGATTTCTTATTTCAAATGACGAGGGTGAGTGTAGCCTTACTATAAGAGAGGCTGAACCTCATGACAGTGGCAGGTACACGTGCAAAATAGAAGAGTTTGGAAAGCCCGGTGACAATGAGACAAACTGTGATGTGACTGTTGGAGGTATTTTCGCCATACAGCAGCATCCATTATTCGTACAAGGATAAAAATTCTTGCTTTCTTTCAGAATACCCTTACAAATTTACATCAGAGCTCACCGGCAAAGACGTGGTTGAGGATGACCATGTGGAATTCAAAATCGATGTTGATGAAGATGATGGTGAAGTAAAATGGTTCAAGGTGGGCGAAACGTTCAATTAGAATCTGGATGAATCTTTGAAAAAATATTGTTTTGAATAGGACGGCGTTGAAATCATTCCCGACGGCAAACGCATTCAAATTGTCAAAGAGGGTAAGAAGCGAAAACTGATCATTAACGGAGCCAAACTTGAAGATGCTGGAAAAATCACTGTCAAGTCCAATGCTGATGAAGCATCTGCAGATCTCGGCGTTAAATGTAATACACTAAACTAACAAAAAAATCGGGCCATCATTTTTCACTTTTTTATTTTGAAGATAACAACGGTTTCGTTAAGGGCATGCGTGAGTTTAAGCAATGTGTCGAACGTGAGTCTATCATCTTCAATGTTCAGGTAGAGAATAAGTATTTTTTTATCTACAAAGTATAGCGTGGAGATTTCATATTTGGAATAATTTAGGTTAAAGATCCATCGTCTCCTGTTGAATTTTTTATTAATGGTGAGCTTGTCGTTCCAAATGACCGAGTAGAAGTTAAAGACCTTGGCGAGGGAAAACGTCAGCTCATCATCAACAAAGCAGAAATGGGAGATAATGGCACAGTGACTGCAAAAACACGAACAAATCGTGGAAACGAAGTAAAGTTGAAGTCACAATTATCCACCCTAAAATTCTAAATGTTTCAAATGATCTTTTGAAGGTCGTTGAATCGAAATCGAATTTCACTGTGGTAAAGGGTGAGAGTGCACCAAAGATGGGAGATGTTGGACCTGTTACTGGGGTTGCCAAAAAGCAATGTAACATGACTATTCCATACCTGGCAAGATCTGTTCACCAAAATATTTCCAAATCGATCTAATTTTCGACATTTTTAGATTGAGGGTGAGAAGCAATCCGACGTTGAAATTTATGTTGAGAAGGATGGCAAAATTCTCAAGATTGGCAAGGACGTGCAACTGACCATTCATGGAGACCGCATCCAACTTGATGTTATCAATCCGAAAAGAGAAAAGTCAGGAACTTACAAAGTTGTTATGAAAAATGGCCAAGTAAAATCCACTTGCAAGGTTTGCATCTCTTCATTGATTTCATTTTCCCCCCTGCTTCTCAGGGACAAGACGAAAAACTCATTAATGTGAACATTATGGACGTACCTACACCTCCTACCAACGTGTTCGTAGACACAGTCTTCCAAGATAATTGTGTTGTTCATTGGAGTCCACCCAAAGACAACGGAGGAACAGAAATAAAGAAATACATTGTCGAGGTAGGAACAATGAAAAAGATCTTTTCTCGTTGTATTGGCCACTTTCTACGTGAGAATCTGAAAAGGACATTACACTTCTGCCAATTACTGTCAGTTTATTTTACATTTATACAAAAATGATTGTCACTCTCTAACATGTTTTGATGTTGGAAGGAAATTTCATAATAAAGCTTGTTGTGCATTTTTACAACATTTAATAAGTTCGAAATTTTAGGCTGTGTAACAAATTATGACAAAAAGTTTTGCTGGACAATTAAAAAACTGCCTATTTTTGATTTATCGACGATTTCAAGTCTAAAAAAAACATTCCTTCTATAATGTTTTTATGACCTTTCAAGGTCAGTCTAAATTGTGAATCAAACATAGCATAAAAAATACTTTTCACTTGAGCTTTTTTCCCTTCTCATATGGTAACAATTAGCCTGAAATGTTGTCCACATTTTCATATTTTCATGGAAGCTTAAGTTAAACACAATGTTTTTTCAAAACAAAAAAAAATTGATCCTGAAGTGTGCTTTTTCAAAATGTTTTCTACCCCTGACCGTCATCTCAGGTTTGTCTCACTTGCTTTTCAAAAATCTACAATTGAACACGCCTCACTTTCACATGCACAAAAAGCTATTTCAATCTCAAGGTCAGATGAAAAAAAGACTTTAAATTGAAGGAAAAGAGCCTATAAGAGTACTATTTATTTTAAAAGTGTCACTTCATTTAATCTTTGTAATCTTAAAATCTTTCATCACGAATAATGATTTGACGATTGATTTTGTAACTTGGCACAAAGTTGTTTGAATCTATGTTCTTCACATTTATAATAGACAAATATAACTAGAGCTGAGATCCAAACGAGTTATGCAGCTTACCTTGCCCATTACATTTATTTTGACTGTAAGATTTGCACTTAATTTAAATGCAGGGGTCCAAATGCTTTTTTACTTTTCTTTTCTCAATAAAGTTAACAGCAATGCATTCATTTCTAGACTAGAAATCTGAATGAAAATTAGAAAATACAAACTAAATACAAGAAAATATATATTTTAAAGGCTCATTTGATAAATGAAAAGAATATAATTTAAGGCACTCGACACAACGACCGGAAATGGAGCCTGGACAGAAGTCGCCCAGACTCCAAGTGGTAACGAACGCCAGATCAAGGTAGGGTTCATTTGAAAGTTATGCAAAAAATAATGAATAAAAGGTTGACAATAATTTTTCATTTGCCAGGTTGAGCATCTCACCCCCTTGCACAAATATCGCTTCCGTGTAAAGGCTGTTAACAAGATTGGCCAATCCGATCCAGCTGAAATGACCGGTGACGATATCCTCATGAAAGATCCGTGGGGTAAGGATCAGTTTTTGAGAGTGGCGTTGACACTTTTTCATTTGATTAAATGTAATATTTGAAAAACAGACGAGCCAAGTCCATGTGGGCAACCAAATGTTGTCGATTGGGGAAAAGATTTTGCAGATCTCTCTTGGTATTTGATTACTTTTACTATTTTTCTTGAACCTTGCGTTAAACTCCGACAACTTATTTAGGACCCCACCTGAGAGTGACGGTGGTGCTCCAATCACTCACTATGTTATTGAAATGAAAGAAAAGAACATGGGACATTGGATAGAGGGCAAATCTCTAACAATTAAAGAAGTTCAGGTAGAATATTTAACTTATTTATTTTTCATGATTTGGTCAAATTTTCAACAAACCACTTGAATTTTCTAGGAAATGGGTGGACTTATCAGAGGAAAACAAGATGGGCTCGTTGAGGGATGCGAATATCAATTCAGGGTTAGGGCGGTAAATAAGGGTGGACCAAGCAAACCAAGCCCACCTTCAATACCCATGATTGCCAAGACAAGATTCCGTAAGATCCTAGGATTTTATTAGCCGCAGGAATCCGGATTGATGTTGAGTTTGTACTTTACAGTTCCACCTCACCTCAAAGGAGATGGAATGCACGACATCACTCTCAAGAAAGGCCGACCCATACGATATGACTTGTGGTTTGGTGGTGAGCCAGCTCCCAGTGTAGAGTGGATCAGAGATGGAAGAACTTTGATGAACGATCAGGTATTGAATGAAATTAATTTAAAAAGTCTAAACGAAATATTTTCTTTTTTTATTTCTAACTTTCAGTTCACCTCTATTGAATTGTATTGTAAAAATACTATCTACACGGAGAGAAATACAGTTCTCAGCATTCCTAAGGTAATAGATATCTTACCAAATGAAAAAACCGCCTATTGCTAAAGCTTTTCCTCAGGCTGACCGTGACCGTGATAGCGGTGTCTACACCATTCGTTTAACGTGTGAGGCTGGAACTTTTGAAGCCAGCGGGAGAGTCAATGTACTTGACGTGCCACTTAAACCAAGGAATTTGAATCCAGATGAGATAAGGTATTTTTTTATTTATTTTCAGAAGAATAAATAGATTAATCTTTGATATGTTTTTATTAGAGCTGAACACGTTAAGCTTAGTTGGGATCCTCCGTTGGATGATGGTGGCACTCCAATCACCAGTTATCTTGTGAGGTACATGGACATCGATTCCGGAGAGTGGGTCACTGCATGCACGGTACAACCAACCTTTCCATAAAGAAAAAGAAAAATTCATAGGTCTTTGATAAAATTAAGGCCTAAACCCAGCTATGCAAAATTATAAAACAAAATCAGCTCGATATCCTTAGTCAGAATAATATATGCTTCATTTACTCAGATCAAGATGATAACCATGTGCTGAGTCTAGTTTATAATTAAATATTTTCCAGACAACTACCTGCAACGCAACAGCTAAGGGTCTTAAACCTGGTCATCTGTACCAATTTGAAGTGTATGCTATCAATAAGGAGGGTCAATCTGAGCCCATCAGCACAGGGGATCCCATTCTAGCTGAAAATCCTTACAGTAAGCATTTATTTAAAAAGTGCTTACAACTCAGGATCTAAATGGAATTGGTTCTAAAATGATGAAAACTATTTCCAGAGCCTCCCGGCCAACCAGGAGAACCAAGCATTGTCGATTTTGATAACAAGTCCGTCACTCTTCGTTGGGGCACGCCAAAAGATACAGGGGGTCGTCCAATTACTCATTACATTGTTCAGAAAAAGGACAAATTTGGAGGATGGTTTGACGCTCTTATCACAGATGACCTGGCAAGAATTCACAATTTTGTTTCAATTTTTTCTCACAAAATAATTTTTGACACCTTTTAAGAATTGTATTGCCACCATTGACGAGCTTGAGGCAAGAATTCCAGGTAGAGATTGTAATATTTAACCAAGCTTATGTAATTTAAACATTTGTAAAAATAAATTGCAGGATTGAGTGAGGGTAAATGGTACCAGTTCCGTGTTATTGCTGTAAATAAAGCTGGAGAATCAGAGCCCTCTCCACCAACTCGTCCACATCTTTGTAGGCACAAAAACTGTGAGTCCATTCATTTCAATGATAATGGGATATTAAGTACTGATTCAAAAATCATTGCTTTCTTTTCAAGTGCCACCCTCTATCGACAAAGGTCAAGCGGGATCAAAAACAGTCCGAACAAACAGGACAACCATTTGGCAGATCAAATGCAGAGGAGGTAAAAATGAAAGATGCGATGAAATGGCAAACTATAAATTCTTGTTTATTTCCTATGTTGGTTAGAACCTCCACCAACTTTTATTTGGACTCACCCTGTTCATGGAGAGTTGAAGTCCCACGATGATTATTCCATTTTGCACGATGAGTATCAAGTAATAAACACATCATCTCTTCTCATATTCTCGCACTAATCGTTAATTTTTGGGCAAAGGGTGGGTCAACGACAACTTTGGTGATTAGACACGCCAAGAGTTCAGATGCAGGTACTTACAGTCTCGAAGCTATTAACCGTAATGGAAGAGAAAAGGTCGAGTTGGATTTGATCGTGTTGGACACTTTGCCTGAATGTGAATGTTTGATGTTTAAGACAGCAGACAAGATGTGCTCTTGTACTCATTCATATACAGGGTAGGTTAATTGCTTTTTATTATCATTATTAACAACTAACAAAAATCCAAGTTGGAGAAAATTCTGGAAGAACAGAAACCAACTAATTATTTTTGCTCCATATCTTGTGACAGTCACGTTTCGAGAGTTCTGACAGCTGGAAATGAGATGAATGTTGATAGTGAGGCTTACTTTGATAGAGGACCTTTCGAGACATCTCGAAGATTAAGTCTAGGGTCAGAACATCAAAGTTACTTTAATATTGCCGGAGCAGACAACCTGACCCCTGTTGATTTGACCCAAAGAGGCTATAGCCTGCCTCCGAGGACGCTACAGAGGACCTTTACGATGAAATCTTTTAGGACAAGATTGAGTATTGAAAAAAGTTATTCTTGCACGGACAGATTTCCAGATTATTGATTTCCTTTTTCACATCTTACTTTTCAAACTTCATTTGTTAATAGAGATTAAAATTCATGTGTAAAAACTAAATTATAGCATTATAAAAAATTAAAAATTATCAAACCCTAAAAAAAAATTTTTTTCATCATTTTATCCATGCTATATTCACAAGGATTAAAAAATACTTTCTCACACTTTAAACAAACTAATAGTTGATTTTTTTGAAATTTTTAATGAAAAATCATTTAAAGTATGATTTCAATGAATATAAAATTGTTGATTGAAATATTTCATTTTTTTAGCCCCGATGAGGCACTGAAGAGGCTTATCGAAATGCAATTTCACGACAATCTCTACTTTTGAAGACGAATAACATGATTTCTGAACAAATTGTCAAAAAAAGTCTGAGTTTGTTCTCTTGGATTGATGTGTGAACTCAACACTGCCAGAAACAACTTGATGAGATGAACAGCCTAGCAGCCTGATAAAAGACATCCGCACTGTTCAAAGGGCTACAAACCGAACGAGCCCCCAAAGAGTCGTTATTATACAGTTGCAAACTATTTTACAGGAAGACAAATTCTTTTTTTTTCGATACAAGAAGACAGACAGACAGACCATTTGACGCAGCCGAATAAGAGTTTTATTGTTTGTATGAAAATTTCATTGTACTATTATGACTTAATTCCACAGATTAAGTACGTGACCCCAGCCAGGTTACATTTTATAAAGAACTTACTTAACAGGTTGTTTTTTTCTTTTTAATCGACATTAGCAATGAACTTACCCTAATTTTACAACATTCCCTGCATGATTAATGCTCCTCCACCTTTGTCAAACTCTACCAAAAAAACCGTATCACCCCTTGCCGAATAAATGAATCAGGACTGATTGTTGTGGCATGTTGCTGGAGCTAGATGTTAATGATGTATGCATGGTCAATTTGTTCAATTGTTTAATGCTTGTTCACTTGATTCGTATGGTAAGTTTTCAAAGGCACAAGAGAAATAAAAAAAGTATACATTCCAGATGTCACTTTTTAAGTAAGTCGTTATCAGTAGGTCGATTTTCTTTAATTTAAGGGTTGGGGTGGGACCAACAGAAAGTAACAAAATTCATAATTTCGGTCGGTACAGCCTGAAAAAAACCTTGGCTTCTGGGCTGGGGGTGTTAGGGTGGTCTGTCTATTACCATTTCTTATTGATTTTATTTGAAACTAGCCAACCGGGGCCCGGCGTTGCCCGGGACAAAGATTTTTGAATGGTACCCATTCGAACATTTTACGGCACACAAAATTTTTTCTAGCGTGATCTGTTTAGGTTTTGGAGCACCCCGGGGTCATACTTGTGTTAAGATCCTTCCCTTAGTTGGTGTGGAGGTCTGTACAAAATTTGGTGGAGATTGGTTTGGCGGTTCGGGCGTGAAAGAGGGACATAGGTACAAACAGTCTGTTTTATATATATAGATAGAATAATAGATTGATGGTAGAGGCTCGGGGTTGAAACTTTGTAGGAAATTTTAGGCTCCCGTTTCAAAAATCTTGGGTTTTGGAGTTTGCCTACCAACTGACCCATAGCTCAAAAAGTTTTTTATCACATCGGGGCAAAAAAAAATTCATTGGATCGGGTCTAAAAATATTCGGTTCAGACCCTTATTTACTGCAGGTCAGATGTATACTTGGGTCTCACCCATATCTACAAAACTGGAAATTGTAGTGAAAATATTGAAACTGATTGCGACAGGCTGGGAATCTGAGGGTCCAAGGGTTCGAGCCCCGGCGGCTCCAGGCAATCTTTGACCCCAGGTTGCCAAAAAAATAACAAGCGACTCCCAGCCAAAACATTGTGCCTTTAATATGTAAAATATTCGTAAGGCTCACATAAAAAGATTTCGAAAAAAATTAAGCCTGAAAAATGCTCCGACTGTTAATGATAGTTCTAATTTTCTCAAAAAAAACCATAAGATCAGCCCCTTTTCTACTGCAAATGAAATGATCGACACCAACACATAAGTAATTTAATTTGTAAAAATTTTAAGGCTATCAAATATAGCAGAGTGGCGCAGTGGAAGCGTGCTGGGCCCATAACCCAGAAGTCCGTGGATCGAAACCACGCTCTGCTAATATTTTTTTTCTCGTTTGCCTAGATGGGCGGTGAGAAATAATGTATCGAAACACGGAGAACAATTTAACATGACTCCCCAATTCTCAACCCAATCACGAAATCCGTCCTCAATAATATTATATTCTGCCTTCTTTTTAAAGCAATTAACAGTAAAAGACAAAGTACAATTCCAACAAACCACCATTGCTAAGTACGTCTCCAATTTGGGACTGATTTCAACGACACCTTTTCCTGCATGGCCCAATTTCAAGTGCGTTATCACAAGATTAAGCATGTTCAAGTTTAACTGGTAATGTAAAAATTGCTTCAATCAAAAGTGGGCTGAAAATGTGCATCCCACGATCAAATGATACTTGATCGGGGTTAGGAAGTGACTCTCCATCAAGCAAGTTGGTCAAAGGTGGAATGGTGTCTTTCAAAGATCCTCCAAAGATTCCAGTACTTTTTTTATTCAGGCCATCGCGGACATGAATCATGAGTCGGGTAAGTTCACGTATTTGAGCAGATTGCCTTTCACTGAGAATCTCTAGATTTCTGACACGATCTTTGTAATCTTCTTTTTCCTAAAATGAATTTCACAAAATTTAGTTGGGCCTCTAAATGTGAAAATATAGGCACGGTGTCAAGAGATAATAGGCAATATGAAATGAACATCAGGAACAAAATAGCTTAATAAGATTCAAACCTGCTCTAAAGCTGCTTGCCTTGCTTCTTCTTTTATTGCCGATCTCCTGTATTCTAAGAAAAGAGCAGACGAGGCCACAAACAATATAATAAACTCAGAAAACACCTAAAGGTTTTCAAAAATAGTGCTTGTGAGTTACTGTAAAATACTTTTTATTTAGTGGGTAATTTGCCTGAGCCCCAGTCTCGATTGCCTTTTTTTCATCTAACTTTGGCACTGTTTGAATCTTTCCAAGGTTTAAAATTCTCATTCGAATCTTGACGTCAGCCCAGTGAAAAAATTGTGCCAAAGGGATACAAAAGTAGTCTCGAAAAATGCGACTATTTTTTGCTCTGTTGGTGATGCTGTTGGCCAGTGGTTTTGATATCTTAAAAAACAAATTTTAGGTAAAGCCTTGATATTGTTGGGTGGATTTGGCAAAGCTAGATTCTTTTGGTTTTGCAAACAACGGGTAATATGAAGGAAATCAATAGGCATACCTGCTTGACCACTAAAATCCCGAGCTTGGCAATGGGAAATGCTGCAGCAGCTACCATGTTTTAACTAGAAAAAGAAAGATAAAATCAACCGTACAGCAAAATCTCAAGAGACTTTTAGAGGATACGCCTTTCATCATGTGCAGAAATATTGTTGCTAAATTAAAGTCAGGACGTGGGAATAAAGAAATGCTTACTTAAAAATAAAGCTGCCCGAAATTGAGTTTGAAATACACAAGTAGTGGAACTTTTTGATAGTTTATTGAGTGACATGACCCGTGTCTTCGAATTGAAAAACTTATTATTTGCAACACATCGATCAGATGTCTAAGCCAGGCAACCCACTGCACAACCCTGCATGCATCATTTTCTTCAGTTGTAAACAAAACGTTGAAACTTGAAAGGAACTACCGGAACGTTACATCTTTCGTTGGTTACTACTTTAAGTACCTATTTTTGACTGCACAAAGCAATGTAAATTCAGAATGGTGGCAATTTTTCTTGAAGTAACAATTTATTATCCTTCAAAGTTCAAAGCAATGTGCCAAGTCAGTAATGGCAAGGTTGTTGAAGCAATGAAGCCTGTGGAAGCATTTATTATCGTTGAAGCGATTTTTATTTTTGAGGAACGACTTTTCTTAACTCTAGAACAGCGTTTACTGCTCTTTCGAAGCTGCCAGACAAAACGTAAACAAACCTCATGTTTTCGATTGTTTATTGCTCCGGAGTGAAATTGTTTTCGCGAAATAGCAGCAAACTTAAATTGAACGGATCTGAAATTTTCACTTTGAATGAAGTCACTTTGAAAATCAATCACAGCACAACCAGTTTAGTCAAGGGAGAAAATGTTACATCTTCGAAATGTTCATTGCTGGACCCCTACAGTTTTAAAAATACGAAAGTTGTCAATATCTAAAAGTGCTTTTCAGTTGAAATATGAAACCGGTAAACTCTACTTTTGTATTTTGGTCCTAATTTTTTTACTGCACATGATTCATTTTAGGGAAAATTACCTCGGTTTTTTCTCTTAGCAAAAGGTTCGCAGACTTAAACTTTGTTAGAAATGAGAAAGATGGTTCGCAAAATGAATATAAGGTGAGTCAAACAATTTATAAAAGCTGTTAGGTTGACAACAAATCTGGAAATATTGAGAGAGATCATTTTTAGAAACTTAAAAAAGCTTTTGGGATTGTTGTTGCTTTTGGACTTTCTGGAATCGTTTTGAAAAAGGCTGTAAGCGAAAAGGAAGATTCCTTGTTGCCTGCCACAATATTTTCTGAACGTTATCTAATACATGCTCAAGAGCAACTGTTTGAAAATACAGGTTTTTGTCTCTGATCCTTAAAATTATTTCAAATAGTATTTAATGTGTCTCAATACCTTTTAGGTGATACAAAGAAGACATCCAGTCATTTGCCAACTCAGAACTCATCTATCAAAGATGTAATTATCTATTCTTACTCAAACTTAATCTAGAACTTTATATCTGGACTATCTCAACGATTTTGATGCATCTCTTAATTTTTGTTCCGCTCGATTTTCTTTAGAATACATTACCAGACCACATTCAATACTTATTGATCGGAGGTGGGACAGCCTCAGTTTCTGCTTATAGAGCCATTAAGGCGATTGATCCAAAGGCAAAAATCTTGATAATTGGAGAAGAGAATAGGTTTGAAACTATCTTGCTTCACTGTGCATTTTTATCTTAAAATATCTTTTGACGATTTGCTTAGCTTCTTGTTAAAGCATTTTGTAAGAATTTATGCCTATTTTTTTTGTTGAAATTATAGGTACCCATACATGAGGCCTCCTCTTTCAAAAGAACTTTGGTTTGGTAGAATAGGCAATCTAGTCGATGGGCCTGAGATAAAATTCGACCAGTGGAATGGAAGAGACAGAAGCTTATTTTTCGAAAAAGAGCAAGTAATTTCATTATCAAGATCATTGATGAGCACATTATAGCGAATATATTTTTCAGTTTTACACTCCGATCGAGAAACTGATGAGCCGTGAAAATGGTGGTATATCGATTCTGAAAGGACATAAGGTTAAAAAGATAGACACCGAAAGCCAGATAGCCACGATCGATGATGGGCGACAAATTAGGTTTGACAAGTGTCTCGTGGCCACAGGTTCTTCATATCCATAAAATTAGTTTTAAGTACTTCCAACCAGACCTATTTTCTTAGGTGGGTATCCCAAACGGCTAAAAGAATTTGAAAAAGTTGAATCCAAGGTATCATACTTTCGCAACATTGACGATTTATTCAAACTGGTTGAAATTTCAAAAAAAGCGCAGTCCATTGCAGTGGTAGGAGGCGGTTTCTTGGTAATGTGGTTATTTTGTTAAGTAACAACTTTATGACAAAAGTTTACTTTTCTCTAAAACAATTGATTTAGGGATCTGAGCTCTCCTGTGCGTTAAGCTCTTGGGCGCCAAATGCTGATCTTAAAGTTACTCAAATATTTCCAGACCAGGGGCTTCTATCCAAGGTAACAAAATCTGACTAAATTATTCATGACACATATATTCAACATATAATATTCAATAACAACCAAAGAGTAGATAGATAAAATTTCTCTCTAAAATCTTCACTTGGCTGAAATTACAATATTTTATCGCCAATCATGCAAAAAAATTCTTTTTTAGGTTCTGCCAGAGTATTTATCTAAATGGGCCACCAATAAAGTTCAATCAGAGGGTGTCAATATTCTTTCAAACACCTCTATAGTTGGTGCTAGAATAGACCCACAGTCAGATAAATTAGTTATATCGACTTCAGACGGAAAGGTACTTTTCCTTTTGATGTTTTACGTTTCACCTGAAAACTGAAATAGTTAGAAATGAAATTACCGCGTTATGTTTGCAGGAAGTCATAGCTGACCATGCAATAATTGCTGTAGGCTTGGACCCAGAATCTGAACTTGGAAAAGCGTCTGGTCTTGAAATAGACGGAAATCTTGGAGGTTATAAGGTCAATGACGAGCTTCAGTCAAGGTAATTTTTGATATTAAACCAAGAATTAGTCTTTTAGATATAAAATTTTGTCATCAATTAGGAAAAATATTTGGGTAGCAGGAGATACGGCCAGTTTTCCCGATCCACTTTGTGGGCAAAGAGTCTTGCAGCATCATGACAATGCGGTTTTGACTGGTAGAGTTGCTGGAGAGAATATGGCAGGAGGGTAAGAAAAAGCCCCAAATTGAGAACTTTTACACAAAATCAAATAAACTGTTTTAAGCCAAAAGAAAATGAATCAACAGTCTATGTTCTGGTCAGACCTTGGCGCTGAAATTGCTTTTGAAGGTATTGGTTACATTGATTCTGAGCTCAAAACATTTGGAGTATTTGCTCAGAGTTTTGATAGTTCCCAGTTTAAATTGGATGATGATGGGTGAGTTCAAAGATCTAATAATCCAGGATTTGCCCCAAGATAATTTCTCAAATTTTTCAAAGGAAACCCATGGTCAACACCTCTCCAGTGCCCAGCGATGAGAATTTTGGCAGAGGCGTAATCTTTTATTTACGCGATGATATAATTGTTGGAGTTTTGCTCTGGAACATATTCAATCACATGTCAGTGGCTAAAAAAGTTATTCGTGAGCAAAAGAAGTTTGAAGATCTGACCGAAGTTGCAAGGTTATTCCCCATTTATCCTCAAGAAACACCTTCAGAAACTCAATAATTAACATTACGAATAATACTGTCTCCAAAAATCGTTGTTCGATCTCAAAGCAAAATTTCATATTTGTACCTTCAGTCCGGAGGGAAAATTCAAACAAACTGATATGCTTTAAATTTTCCTGCATAAAGTGAAAAGCATCATTTGAAAATAAAAGGCTTTTTCATTAGGGTCTAACCTCACTTGCACCTACTATGCTGCTTTTTTAGTACTTCTAGTAGCACTTGACGGGCCGAACCCTTTCTATGCATTTAGCCCCATTTGAACCAGAAACCTGAATCCCCAACCTAATTGCCAGTGGTGTCCGGCACTAGCAATAGCCACCGGAAACTAATGCGATGTCTTGAAAAAGTCCCCACTAGAAAGGTCGTCTAAAAATTGAACTGTCTAGCAGTAGAATTTATTTACCCACATTGGGGCATGGAAAAGCAACGATGGGTAAAATCGTCAGAACGAAACGAAGATCTTGGAAAAATGTTTCCAGACTTAAAGGAAAATACTAAACCAAGTCGCTGAGTTCTGGAGGATTACTAAACTTGGTGCTGACATTCAACCTCAAAATATGAATATTCTGTGTTTTTGACGTTACTGAGTAGCACAACTCACTCCTGGACCATGTCCATGTCCCTAAAACATAAGAGAAAAAAGATTGTGATATTTTAGTCCAGTGTTTTCAGCCCCTAAACCCTGGGAAGAGCTTAGCTTCACTTTCTCAAGGGTCGAACTTCAAGTGTGTGTGAGTGTTCAAGGAAAATATTTTCACTTGAATTAGTGTGTTTTTAGGGGGATAGGGTACGCTCAATTAGGGTTTAAGGTTAGAAACTTAGACGAACAAAAACTCACATGTTCTTCATCATCTTCAGACATTGTTCTCTGTCTTCGGTCGTGCTCGGGATCGAAATCATTCATGTTAACCTCCTCGTGCTCATCTGGTACGAGGGGATCAGTCCTATAGTGAAACGCTATTGATTTTTGATCAATCTTAAAATGTTAGAATGCTTACTTTTCTGGTAAAAGAGCCTCTAGTTTGGAACAAATTTCCGGGGCTAAAGATTCGGGAAACTGAATTGAAAATTGAATGATGAGCTTCCCCTTTTCAAAAGGATTTCTGTACGTGGGCATGCCCTCGCCATGCACGCATTTGAGATCACCAGTTTTAATGACCTCACCTTGTAATAAAAAACTAGATTAATTTTGCTTACATGGGAAATTTTTATAGTTATTGAAATACCTGGAAATGTTTGAATGAGAAGTGACCTGCTGTCTAGAGTTGTGATGACTTTTTTGAACCCACATAGGGCCTCAGTGATATTGATCTCAATTTTAGTTATTAGGTCAGTGCCGTTGCGCTTGAAGGTCTAGAGAAAGAGAATTAACAATATTTCCTTTTCGAATTAGCACTAGAGGTACGTGATTTAAAAGACTATATCAGAGTTTGCTGTTTTCCGTTTACTTATTTATAAGATGATAATGAAAGATCTAAAAATTGTAAAGGAACATGTACCTCTACTCGTGTTTTAAGTTTTTGAAAACTCTATTGTCAATATTGTTTCAACATGTTTGTTCAATATTCGAATAAGTAGATTCAAATAAAAGCTGTTGTATCATTTGGCTTTTTTATTGAAAACAATTAATTGGCAAAATATTTTTGTATGAACTTAGCTTTTGATAGGATCTTTTTTTAACACTCACCTCGTGATCTTTTTCGTCTAGCACAATGATAATATCACCAGGTTCAAGCCCTGGCTCTTGGTCTCCTTCACCTCCAAAGGTAATTTTTTGACCATCTTCCATTCCCTTAAATCATACTTTGCTCAGAAAAGTCCCAAAACGGCGATGCGCAAAAAAATATACCTTGTCAATTTGAACTTCAAGAATTTTTCTCTCTCTATTAACTTTTTTGCCAACGCACTTTTTACACCTAAGCTTGGGGTCAATCCTTTCGCCTTGTCCCTGACATCCAGTACACATAGATTGAATTTGCTGCATCATGCCCGGCCCGAGCTGCTGAATGCGAACCTAAAACACGAAATTTGTTTCTACCAGGCTATTTCGTAGGTTTGAAAATTTACAAACCTGCATGCCTGTACCACGACAAGTGGGACAACGTTGGACAGCTCCAGATTGTCCTCCGACACCTTGAATAATAGAAAAGAAGCGGTTCACACATTCAAGAATCATTAAATAAGTACCTTTAATATTAGCCTACCTTCGCATTCATCACAAATGACATTTTTCTGTAGGGCAAGCTTTCTGGTTGTTCCATTGTACATGTCTTCCAAGGAAACACCTAGCTGGTGCATAATGTTTTTTGTGCGCCGTGGCCCTCTTTGGCGTCCACCACCAAATCCTCCGCCAAAAAACATGTCAAATATATCCATTGGGGAGGAGTATCCATGTCCACCGCCACCACCCTCTTTGATTCCTTGCTCACCATGCTGAAATCAAAGAGAACAGAAATTTAAAATTTTCTTAATTTATATGCACAGCTCAATTGATGACTTTTAATTTCAACAATATGATAGTTGCTATCCAAGACGAAAAAAAGTTCAAATTTACTATTTACCTGATCGTATATCTTCCGTTTTTCTGCGTTTGACAGTACTTCATAGGCCAATGAAATTTCTTTGAACTTTTCTCCTGCTTCTGGGCTTGGATTTTTGTCTGGATGATACTGAAGAGCCATCTTTCGATAAGCTTTCTTCAAATCGTTGTCATTGGCGTTAGGCTTAACGCCAAGAATGTCGTAAAATTTGGTTTCTTTGACCATGTTGATTTATTCGGTTTTTCGCAGACTAAAACCACAATATTAATGAAGTATTTGACTAATAACTCTTTTATAAAGTCGCTCTAAAAAATTAATTTTTAAAAGGTTATTTCACAAGAAAGCTTGCCCTTGCAGTTCCATAAAAAGCCGCACCAGCCAGCCAAACACAAATTATTTATGTTACCTAATCAAAATAAAAAGCTTTGTTCAGACCAACCTGAATTGATTTATATCCTAAATATTGCCAGTTCTTCAAACAGGATGGTACTCACGAACTTAGGTTTGGAACAAAGGTTCTTTAATTTGCCGGAAAACAAGTTTACCCCTGAGTGTATTGCAGTACGCAGAAACACAGAACGTTCTAGAATTTTCTAGACGTTCTGTAGGTTTTTCTACATATTATTGCTAAGGTTTCTTACCTTGGTTGAAAAAAATAATCTAGTACGCCCAAGAAATAAAATTTTGCCCCCTTCTCAACGACCAAGGCTACTTACCCTTGGTCTGAACCTTGGTAAGGGAAACTAGAGGCGGTCAGCTGTTCAAAATATAAAAAATATCGCGTGGACCAAGAATGATGTAATTATAATATCAATATTTTTTTAAATCTCATGAAAAATTTTTTTCAACACCTTTGCCGACTCTTGACTCTAGCTTAGTCACTTTTTCGACAAATTCAAAGTGATTGTTGCCAGAAAATTAAATTTTGGTTTCGTATCTGTGCATCAAGGAAAGATCAGTAAACAAACTGGTCACTAAAAATGTGGGTTTTGTTTTATTATTGTTTATCGCATCGCCATTGGCAGCCTTGATTGCCACCACTTTCCTGTCAGGTTTGTCGAGAGATCAGTCATAAGAGATCACTAAACTTGTAAATCACACGGTGCTATGAAAAGAACTCGAAGAAAAGAAACCAAAAAAAAGGTCTCAAGTCACAGAATTTAAGAATAATTCGAATTCACATTGTCAGTCTCACGCACAGCGACTAAGATATTTGATGAACTTCTAATACAATATAGTGTTGGTTTAAGTTATTCAGAGATATTCTGAACAAAAAATAATGAAGATTAAAAGAGTTAAGAAGGCAACAAACATCTTGAAGTTTTACCAAAACAACTTCGGCCACCGTCATCCGTTTCAGGCAAGTGAAGTGAATATTTACTCAAAATAAATGTAACTTTAACATTTTATGTTCAGGTGCTTATTGATGGAACCTTTTGCCATGCCTGTCTGACGGTAAGGTTGAGTTTAAAAAGTCGATTTTGGGTCTATGGTAGTCTTCAAAGTTGCAATAGCAAGGGAAAACTGGTCATGAAGAGCTTTTACTATGACTTTAGTTTGTGTATAGAAATGGCTGTTGCTTTAAAATGAAAGAATCTTCTTGTTTCTGACAAATATTTTTATCATTTAGATGAAAGTCAATATTCGAGATCAACTGCCAAAGTATCTTGGAGAGATAAAGCTACTTACCACTAAATGCTGCATCCTAGAAGTTGAGAAACTAGGTACAAGTGTCTCTGGAGCTGCGATGATATTGAAGCAATTTCCAATTCACAAATGCTTTCATGACGATGCACCAAAGCCTGCTTTCAAATGTCTCAAGTCCATGTTGAAAGATAATAATCCTCAAAGGTAGACCGGATCTCATTTGAAGTTAGAGGTCTCTCTTCAAGTTTTAATTTTAACAGATACTTTATTGCAACCCAAGATTTGGAATTGAGAGCCAAAGCGCGTAAAGTTCCGGGAACCCCCGTAATTTATCTACATCACTGCGCTCCTACTTTGGAAAAGCCATCAGAAATGAGCTCCAGCCAAGCAAAAGTTGAGGAAGAAAAACGGTATGTTTTCTTATGGTTAACATTGTGATCGCCTTTGTAAACGAATGCATACTTTAGAATCGACCAAGACTATCACACTCGGGTCGTTTCAGCACTAAAAAGAAAAGAGTTTGGTGACCCACTTCAAGACCCCCCCAAAAAGCGTAAAAGGAAGGGTCCTAATCCGTTATCCTGTCTCAAGAAAAAGAAGCTTCGACCGAATAGGTCGTTGAGAGGCTCCGATGAAAACTCTCCAAAAGTTGCAGAAAATGGCGATGACCAAAAGAAGGCTAAGAAAAGAAGAAAGAAGAAAAAAGCAAAGACTGCACCTTCTATTTCGTAGATCTTTGGTATTCCTGCAGATCTTCGAAATATTAAGATATATGTATTCCTTTGTTCTTGATTCGGTCCTCAGTACAAACCATTCTTTTACAGAAAAATAAATCATTACTGTTATCACATGTTTTTTCGAAGATGTCTTCAACCCGATCGTAATAATTATGAACATTGGCTTCACGATTACACGTTTGGTGATCTCCTGAAATTTTAACAGGAATCTTGAAAACTCAAAAAGAGATTTGTAGCACATTTAACTGATGCAGAAAATAATCCAATAAAAATTGAGATTTGATGCTTTAAACCAATTTTTAATTTGAGCTACTAAATGGTAAATTAGCTTTAAAATATTGACATTCCCGGTTCAAAATCCTTTGAACCTTTTGTATCAAACTTGAAACCATAAACTATATGTTGCTGATAATATGTTAACAATAGTTGTTTATAAGTTATATTTATATATTTCCGGATAGCTAAGTTAAAATGCAAATGTGGATGGTGTTCAAACAATTCTGAACACTTGTCTAGGGTCAGTGTCAAAAATGGTACCAGTAAATTTATGACCTCATACAGGGGAAAAACAAGTCAAAGCACTTTTTTCCAAAGGAATCAAAATCATATTGGATTATGGAGACTTGAATATTGAATGACTATGTTATGCGATTGAGGGAATCTAGTTGGTCAGTTCTGTTCAGACTTTGATTTAATCTATTTTTTCTTCCTTTTCCTTTTCTTTTTGCTCTTTGATTGCGCAAAACTTTGGTTAAGATCAATGTTTTTAATTGGTCCAGGATTAGAGTCTTGAAGAGTAATTTTTGTTTGATTCTCTCTATCCTCTTTGAAACATTCCATAAAAGCCTTGAACTTGAGACAGAGTTGTCCGTATTGGTCCCTTAAATAGTTTAACTGGGTTTCCAACTGAAATGTGTATGCTGTAATTTCTTCTACTTCACTTTTGTAATGGTTACTTGAAAGTAATAAAGATTCTTTTTTCCTCAGCAGTACTTCTAATTCGTGCTCTAAAATTCATAAAGAAAAATTATTTCTAAAAAATTTGACTTGAATCTCAAGTTTTTGTACCTCTATATTCTGAATCCATTATTTTACGATCTGCAATCTCAAGCTTTTTTTTACACTCGTCGAAGTCTTTTTCAAGCTTATTAAGCTCCTGAGCTTTTTCATCGAACAACTTAACGTACGTCTTGCGGACAAATTCGGCATCCTTTAAAAATTTTTGTTTGAGGCAACTTGTCTTCATAAAAAATCAAGAAATTGTAACTTGTTACCTCATCTTTAGAAACAGACATTTGATCGAGAAGTTTGTCGAGCTCGGACTGAATTTCCCCAATCGTAGTCTCATATACAGTTGTTCTCACTTCCTATAACATTAAATGCGACTGAAAATAGTTCTTTTCGTTATAGGAAATTGTGTTAGCTAACCAGTTCGTGCTGAAGGCTGACAAAACTTGAGGACTTATTTTCCAACTTTACCTCTAAGGCTTTGTTTATTTCAGTAAGCATCTCGACTTTACTTATTAATTTCTCATTCTCTTCAACACATTTCTGAAACTTGGTCTCGATCAGCCGCTTACTTTGTCTCAGAGCATCCAATGTATCCGTAGAAAGCTGGTAGTTCGTTTTTAAGAGGTCATATTCTTGGCACTTTGTGGTGAAATCGCATTGAAGATGAGCACATTTGTCGATCAATTCTTTTCTGTCTGTCTCTAGGAGTTCAAAACACTCAAGAAAACCCTTGCGCTCTTCCTCTTTGGCAAGAAGCTCAGCTTCAAGTTCGGTTACTTTTAATTGAGAATTTTTGGTCTAAAAATGAGTAAACAAACTGGGTAATAAATATAAGTAAATACGGAGCTAATGGATTCAAATTTTAAAAAACCTACGATTTGACAATGATCTTCTTGAGTTTTCATAGGTCTGCCTTTTTCCTTAGAGATCAATTCATTTTCGCTCTCCAGAGCCAAGGCAACACTTCTTAAGGCTTTTATTTTGTCAGTCTGATAAGAGTTCAGCTCTCCCAACTCAAAAACTCGAGATTCAAGATCTGTAAACATTAAATGTGCACAAAACTTTGACAACTAATATTTATAGCTTATAAAATCTACACTTCATGTCAAATAGAAACTTACCCTTGTTCGAAGCTTGAAGATTTTCATTTTCTTGCAAGACATTCTCAGTTTGGGCAACAGCTAATTTGAGTTTAAACCCAGTCTCTAAAACTTCCCCAGAAAGTCTTGAGATCTCGGCCTTGAAATTAGTGTTTTCATTTTCTAATTGCTTAATCCTGGTTTCGATATTCTAAATTTTTTTTTACAAAAGTTGATCTGTATTTTTATTTGTGTACAAGAATTTCTTATAGTACCTGAACTGTCTCATTCTCTGCAATATTGTCCAAGCAAACAATAAGTTTTTCAAGCTCATTTTTAAGGATTTTAATGTTGTCTTCTTCGTAAGCCATTTCATTTAGACGCCGCAAAAACACTTGATTCAAACAAAGATGATTTCAAATACATTTTTTGCTGTAAAAAAATAAAAACTGGATGAGGCTAAAACTAAGATCCAAAAGGATTGAGCGAATACAATTTATTTTATGAAACTGATCAAACTTTTTATAAAAAAAAGTTCATATGGTCTAAGCACTAAAATGGACAGCAAAGATATGATTCTAGCTACTTACTGTCAGATGATGGGAAAATGGTAAAAGACTAAACTTTTTATTTGAATTAATCCAGAATAAAAGTTACATTTGTTTGAATTCAAAACGTCAGGGGAAATCCAAATTGCTGCCAAAATATGTCAATATTTTACTTATTTTTTTTCTTGCTTTTGTTTGTTTTGAAACCCCTAAACCCAAAGCAATTTGTGCTTCGATCGAGTTAAGGGTATATTAGAAAGGCA
>Ga0194133_10002172_pt1 | contig 31200 bp, 35 predicted proteins | sample TA2KigOf40mmetaG_FD_155448 | JGI IMG/M metagenome (GOLD analysis project Ga0194133, IMG submission 155448) | Freshwater microbial communities from Lake Tanganyika, Tanzania - TA2015055 Kigoma Offshore 40m | ecosystem: Environmental > Aquatic > Freshwater > Lake | place: Tanzania: Lake... | reverse complement strand
CGAGCTCGTCGAGGTCGCGCTCGTGGATGTGGATCCCCCCCGCCAACGGACGGAACGGGTTCCGGTACTGCGGACGGTCCGTCGCCGCTACCGTGCCGAAGAGCCGCCCGTGGAACGCGCCGCGCAGCGAGACGATCTCGTGCTTCGCCACGCCCCCCACCTGGCGCCCCCACTTCCGCGCCATCTTGAACGCCCCCTCGTTCGCTTCGGCGCCACTATTACAGAAGAACACCCGGTCCGCGAACGACGCCCCCACGAGCTTGTCGGCGAGCTGCTCGCCGGGCCCCGTGCGGTAGAGGTTCGAGACGTGGATCACCCCGCTCTCCGCGGCCTCGAGCAACGCCCGCTTCACGCCGGCGTCGTTGTAGCCGAGCGCGTTGACGGCGATTCCCGCGGTGAAGTCGAGGTACGCCGCCCCCTCGGCGTCATACAGATGCACCCCCTCGCCGCGCACGAACTCCATCGGCGCGCGGCGATAGAGCCCGAGCAGGGCGTCGGTGACGGCGGTGAGCGAAGCGGTCATACGGAGGTCCGGGTCGAGAGAGCGGAGAGGAGACTGGTGCCGACGGCGGGGTCGTCGAGCCCGTCGAGCGGGGCGATGCGCACGCGGCCCACGCCCGCGGCGAGCGTGAGGAGCGCGGCCTCGAGCTTGGCGCGCATCCCCCCCTGCACCACGCCGCGCGCCACGAGGTCGGCCACGCCGGCGGCGTCGAGCGCAGGGACCGGCACGCCGGCGTCGAGCACACCGGGCACGTCGGAGATGAACAGCAGTTCGTCGGCGCCGAGCGACTCGGCGATCGCGGCGGCCGCATCGTCACCGTTCACATTGAGGCCGTCGTGCGCGGCCGAGTCGCGGTCGGTCGCAAGCGGCGAGACGATCGGTGTCCACCGGGCAGCGAGGAGGTCGCGCAGGATTGTGACGTCGGCGCGCACCTCGCGCCCCACGCGGCCATAGGTCGGGTCGGTCACGCGCGCGGTGAGGAGCCCGCCGTCCTCGCCGCTCACCCCCACGGCGCGGAGGCCGGCGGCGCGCGTCTGCGCCACGAGCCGCTTGTTCACCGTCCCCGAGAGGATCATCCGCACCGCATCGAGATCCTCGGCGCGCGTCACGCGGCGCCCGTGCACGAAGACCGGCTCGACCCCCATCTGCCGCTGCAGCGCGGTGACCTCGTCCCCCCCGCCGTGCACGACGATGAGCTGCGCCGACGGCGCGGCGGCGGCGAGTCGCGCGGCGAGATCGGGCGCCGCCTGCGCGCGGCCACCGAGCTTGATGACGCGGGTCGGCCGCGCGCTCACGCGGGGAGTCCCGCGGCCTCGTCGAGGCCGAGCATCAGATTCGCGTTCTGGAGCGCCTGGCCCGCGGCGCCCTTCATCAGGTTGTCGATCGCACTGAACACCTGGAGCATCGGCCGGCGCGTCCCCGCCATCGCGCGTGCGGTGAGGCGCACCACGTTGCGATGCTGCACCTGACGCAGTTCGGGGAGCGCGTCCACCACTTCGATGAAGCGCTCGCCCGCGTAGTGCTCCCGGAAGGGAGCGAGCACGTCGTCGAGCGGTGCGGTGAGCGGCACGGTGATGGTCGAGAGGATCCCGCGCGCCACCGGGAGGAGATGCGGCGTGAAGCAGAGTTCGGCGTCGCTGCCGAGTTCGGCGGCGAAGGCGCGCATCTCGTTGAGATGCCGGTGCGCGTTGCCGGTGCCGTAGGCGCGGAAGTTCTCGGTGACCTCGCCGAAGAGGAGGTCGAGGCGCGCGGTGAGTCCCGCGCCGCTCACGCCGCTCGCGCTGTGGATGTGCACCGTGCCCTCCGGCGCGATCAGCCCGCGTGCGACGAGGGGCGCGAGCGGGACGAGCGCGCTGGTGGGGTAGCACCCCGGGTTGGCGACAAGGGGCGCGTGGCGCACCTGTTCGCGGCGGAGTTCGGTGAGGCCGTAGGGGATGCCATCGCTCGCGCCGTTCCCGATGCGGTGATCGTGCGAGAGGTCCACCACGCGCGCGCCGGCCGCGCGGGCGCGCGCGACCCATTCGGCGCTGGTGCCGTGCGGGAGCGCGGTGAAGATCAGTGCGGCGTCTTGCAGCCGGACGTCGTCGGTGGCCTGGAAGGTGACGGTGCCGCCGAGTGGGAGCGTGATCGTTTCGCCGCGCTGGGAGTTGGCGGTGGCGAAGGCGAGTGAGAGCGCCGGGTGTCTATAGATGAGTGCGCAGAGCTCGCGGCCGGCATATCCGCTGGCCCCGAGCACGCCGACTGGAATTGTATGCATTGCTTGTGCATAATAATGCTGCACCTGTTTGGGTGTCAATGCTGCAGGGGTCAGGTGAAAGGGGTCAGGGAGGAGGTTGTTTCGGTGTGGCGTACGGGGTGTGGGTTCCCGTGGCTGCGGTCCGGAGGCAAGCTTTCGCTCTGGTCTCTGATCTCTGGTCCCTCCGCCCTGACCCTTGAGACCTGAGACCTGTCACCTGATACCTGCCCCTGTGTCCCCTTCCCGCCTTGAGCGCCACCACGTCATCCTCGAGCTCATCGCCTCCCGCGAGGTGCAGAGCCAGGAGGAGCTGCGGCATCTCCTCTCGAACCGTGGGATGGAGGTGACGCAGTCCACGTTGTCGCGGGACCTGCGGGATCTGCGGATCGCGCGGGTCCCCTCCCCTTCGGGCTATCGGTATGTGGCGAGCGAGGCGGCGGCAGAGGAACCGAGTCGGGCGGCGTTGGCGGCGATCCTGCCGCAGCTCTTCGTGCGGGTGGACGGGGTCGATCACCTGGTGGTGCTCAAGACCGTGCCGGGGGGCGGGCAGACCGTGGCGCACGCGCTCGACCGGGAGCCGGCAACGGACATCATCGGGACGATCGCCGGGGACGACACGATCCTGATGATCTGCCGGAGCGAGCAGGCCCGGGAGCGGGTGGTGAGGCGGCTGGCGCAGCTGGCGAAGCCCTCCTGACGCTCGTTCGAGCGCTCTGTTCGACGCTCCCCTGCCCTTTCGGGACCCTCCACTGCATCATTCGGCATAATTATGCGCCCTGACCTGACCCCTGAGACCTCATCCCTGACCCCTGCCTCGCACAAACTCTGGGGCGGTCGTTTCGCCGGCGGCCCGGCCCCCGAACTGGAGGCCGTGAATCGCTCCATCGGGACCGACATCCGGCTCTGGCCCTTCGACATCCGCCTCTCGAAGGCCTGGGCGCGCGGGCTCGGTGCCGCGGGTGTGCTCACCGCTGAGGAAGTGACCGCCATCCGCGACGGACTCGACCGTGTGGCCGCGCGCATCGGCAACGGCGAGCAGCCGATCGGCTCCGATGAGGACGTGCACACCTTCGTCGATCGGCTCCTGCACGAAGAGGCCGGCGACCCCGCGGGCCGGCTCCACACCGGCCGCAGTCGCAACGACCAAGTAGCGACCGGCGCACGCCTCTGGACGATGGACGCGATCGATCGGCTCCTCCCGATGCTGACCGCGCTGATGCAGGCGCTCGTCGGGCAGGCCGAGGCGCAGATCGATGCGATCCTCCCCGCGTACACGCATCTCCAGCGCGCGCAGCCCATCTCCGTCGCGCACTGGCTCCTCGCGCACGTCTGGGCGTTCCAGCGCGATCGGCAGCGCCTCATCGCCGCGCGCGCGACTGCCGCCGTCCTCCCACTCGGCTCCGGCGCGATCGCCGGCTCCGCCTTCCCGGTGCCGCGCGAGCTCCTGCGCGACGAACTCGGCTTCGCATCCATCTCGCCGAATTCCATCGACGCCGTCGGCGACCGCGACTTCATCGCCGACACCCTCTACGCGCTCACGATGCTCGGCACGCATCTGTCGCGGCTCGCGGAGGATCTGATCCTGTATGGCTCGAGCGAATTCGGCTTCGTGCGGTTCGGCGATGCGTATTCGACCGGGTCGTCGATGATGCCGCAGAAGCGGAACCCCGACGCGCTCGAGCTCGCGCGCGGCGCCGCGGGCCGGATGCTCGGCGACCTCACCGCGCTCCTGGTGACGATCAAGGGGCTGCCGAGTGGCTACAACAAGGATCTGCAGGAGGACAAGCGGACCCTGTTCGCGGCGGTCGATGGGATGACGCTATTGTTGCCGGCCGTCGCGGGGTCGGTGGCGACGCTGACCTTCGATCGGAAGCGGATGCGGGCCGCGGTGAGCGGCGGGCTGATGGCGACCGACCTGGCCGATTATCTGGTCCGGAAGCGGGTGACCTTCCGGGATGCCCACGGGGCGGTGGGGCGGTTGGTGCGCGAGGCCGAGGAGGCCGGGGTCGAGCTCTGGGACCTGCCGATGGCGAGCTTCTCGGCGGCGCACGCGGCGTTCGAGGCCGATGTGTTGGAGGAGTTGAAGCCGGAGACCAGCCTGGCGCACCGTGAGATCGAGGGTGGGACGGGGCTGGGGGCGGTGAGGGCGCAGCTGGGGAAGGCAATCCAAATGCTGAAGGCTTAATGCTGAAAGCTGGAAGTTAAAGCGCTTTTCAGCAATGACTTAGCCTGTCTCAGGCGTCGCCGTTCACTTTCAGCATTCAGCCGGCTGATTCAGCCTCCAGCTTTCAGCATTTATCGCGCCCATATATATTTTCGGAAGCGAAATTATATGCGCGCCGTCACCACCGACACCGCCGCCGCTGTCCTTGGCGTCTCACGCCGGCAGCTCGACAACACCCTGAGCCGGATCGGCTCGGCGGCGCTCGATACCGGCCGCCAGGGGGTCGCGCGGCGGATCCCCATCCACCGGCTGCCGGTCTTGTTCTTGGCGTTGGAGCTGACCGCTCGGACCGGGCTCCCGGTCCGGCGGGCGTATCAGGTGGCGGCGGCGCTGGCGGCGGGGGCGTTCGTGCCGGGGCCATACCTGAGGCTCGAGATGGATCTCGAGGGGGTCCGCCGGACCGTTGACCAGCGGTTGGCGGTGGCGATCGAGACGACGGTCACGCCGGTGCGGGGGCGGCCGCGCCGAACCCTCTCACGTGCAGGTTGAGCCCCGCTGCTCCCGAGCACCCACCGAGCACTCACAATGAAAAGCGCCCGGAGCTCTTACGAGCTCCGGGCGCTCCCCGATTGTGCCGGCGTGTGGTTACGAAACCTTCGTCACGTTCTCGGCGGCCGGGCCCTTCTGGCCCTGCACGATCTCGAACTCGACGGTGTCGCCCTCAGCGAGCGACTTGAAGCCGGAACCCTGGATCGCGCTGTAGTGCACGAAGCAATCCTTGGTGCCGTTGTCCGGGGTGATGAACCCGAAACCCTTCGCATCGTTGAACCACTTCACCTTGCCGGTCGTACGCATTCCCTACTCCTGATTTTGTTGATTGCTGACAGGAGCGGAACGAACCGGCCCTGCTGCACAATCGAGACCGCGGGACTGTATGTGATCCCCCGCGCTGGACCGACCACCGGACATTCCGGTGGACCCTGAAAAGCTATGGTGGGGGAGGGGAGGGCGCAATGGGGCAGGTGGCAGGTGTGAGGGAACAGGTGTGAGGGATCAGGGATCAGGGTTCAGGGGGCGTGGTTCCTCCCACCTCCCACCTGCCACCTGCCACCTGTCACCTGAGACCTGACACCTGACACCTCACACCTCATCCCTGTATAACGTCATACCCCACAACGAAATACGCCGTTTCCCCGAAGCACCGACTCGGCACCCCACGGTGCTCCTCGTACCGCACCGCCACCCGCCCACGCCCCATCTCCGACGTCAGCGCCTCCGCCAACGAGTCGCTCCGGATCGAGAAGGTGAACATCTGCGGTGAGACCCCGGGGGCGGTCGCCATCGCGATCTCCCCCTCCCACGTCTTACAGACCCACCCCTTCCGGGACAGCTTCTGCAGGTACCCGGTCCGCGTCCCGCTCGAATACGTGTAGCTCAGCGTGACCGCGGCCCAGAGCCCGAACACGGCGGCCGGGATCAGCACCAACCCGGCCAGGGTCAGCTTCCCCCAATGCCGACGGACGAACCCGGGGGTCGGACCCGACGGCTGGGGAGCAGGAGTGGACTCAGGCATCACGCCTCTTCGATGAGGGGGGAGGGAACGGCGTCCGAGATGTAAGTTGTTCGGGTGTCATCGGACCGGCGAGGGGTGCGCCCCCACCGATCCGGCGGCGGACCCGCACGTCAACGCGGGAATCAGTTCCGCCGTCGCCACCCGTTTCTCCAGCCTCGCCGCCCGTGTCGCCATTCAAGCCCCGTCGCCAGACCGTCACCGCCAACGTCGGCGGCGTCCTCGTCGGTTCCGCGCACCCAATCGTGGTGCAGTCGATGACGAACACCGACACGGCCGACCCCGCCTCCACGGCGTCCCAAGTCGCGGAGCTCGCCGCCGCCGGCTCGCAGATCGTGCGCATCACGGTCAACAACGACGAAGCCGCGGCCGCGGTCCCGGAGATCGTCCAGCGCCTCGCCGACCAGGGCGTCACGGTCCCGATCGTCGGCGACTTCCATTACAACGGCCACCTCCTCCTCCGGAAATTCCCGAAGACGGCGGAGCTACTCGCCAAGTACCGCATCAACCCCGGCAACGTCGGCACGCGCCACCGCGACGACAACTTCCGTACCATCGTCGAGGTCGCCGTCGACCACCAGAAGCCGGTGCGCATCGGCGTGAACTGGGGCTCGCTCGATCAAGACCTGCTCACACAGATGATGGACGACAACGCGAAGGCCGCAGAACCCGTCGAAGCGAAAGAGGTCTACTTCGAGGCGATGCTCACCTCCGCGCTCCGCTCGGCGGCACTCGCCGAAGAGGTCGGACTCCGCCACGACCAGATCCTCATCTCGGCAAAGATCTCGCAGGTGCAGGACCTCGTCACCGTCTACCGCCGACTCGGCGCGCGCTGCGACTACCCGCTCCACCTCGGCCTCACCGAGGCAGGGCTCGGCACCAAGGGCGTCGTCGCCACGACCGCGGCGCTCTCGATCCTGCTGGCCGAAGGGATCGGCGACACGATCCGCGTCTCCCTCACGCCGCGCCCCGGCGGCGCACGCACGGAAGAGGTGCTCGTCGCGCAGCAGATCCTGCAGTCGCTCGAGCTGCGCTCCTTCACGCCGCAGGTGACGTCGTGCCCGGGCTGCGGCCGCACGACATCGACCTTCTTCCAGCAGATGGCGGAGGAGATCCAGACCTATCTCCGCGACCAGATGCCGATCTGGCGCGCGTCACACCCCGGCGTGGAGGAGATGAAGGTCGCAGTGATGGGGTGCGTCGTGAACGGCCCGGGCGAATCGAAGCACGCCAATCTGGGCATCTCGCTCCCGGGGACGTTCGAGGAGCCGAAGGCGCCGGTCTATGTGGACGGGAAGCTGAAGGTGACGCTGAAGGGGGAGCGGATCGTGGGGGAGTTCTTGGAGATCCTCAACGATTATGTGGTGAGGACATATCCGAGTGACAGGTGAGAGGGGTGAGGTGACAGGTATCAGGAATCAGGTATCAGGTATCAGGTCTCAGGTAACGGCACGTAGTTCCTGACCCCTGATACCTCACCCCTGTCACCTGATTGCCACCACCTCTTCCCTGAGTCCCTGCAGTTCCCGCTCCCATCCCCCCGCGCCGAGCGCCGTGAGCAACTCCGCGCTGAACGCCAGCACCGCCTCTCGCCCGCCGGCCCGCGCCCACCCGGCATCTCGGTCGATCGTGCGGCGGAGATCCGCCGAGAGCGCACCCAGTGTGTGGAGCGCATCCGCGGCGGCGACCCAGCGCGCGTCGGCTGACGCGGCGGCGATGCGGCGGAGCTGATCGGCGCGGCTCTCCTCGCGCGAGAACTCCACGCCGTCGTCGTCCGTGCGGCGACGCACCACGGCGAGCGCGAGCGCGACGGATGCCGCGCCGAACTTCGCGCCGAGTCGGTCATCGAGCATCTCGGCGGTCCAGCCCTCCTGCACGTAGTCCTCGATCACATCGTGCAGGATCCCCGCGACCACGATGTCCTCATCGCAGCCGTAGCGCGTGAGGATCACGGCGACGTTCGCGGGCTGCGTGAGATAGGGCGCGCGCGCGCCCTTCCGGACCTGGCGGTCGTGATGCTTCGCAGCGTACGCGAAGGCATGGTTGAGGCGGTCGGAGTAGCCGGTCATCACGAGACGGGAAAGCGAGCGGCGAGAGCGCGGGTCGCGACGCGGGTCGGAAAGATCATCGTCGTGTCTAACGCAGGATGCGCGCGGTGAGTTGCAGGTCGAGCAGTGCGAGCGCGAGCCCCTGCACGAGGACCCCGAGCCCGGCGCCGACGAGGCCGAGTTGCCGCCCGAGGCGCCAGCCGGTGAGGGCGAGGGTGAGGCCCACGAGGACATACCCGAGGTCGAGGCCGACGTTCAGCCAGACGAAGCGGTCGAGCGCGACGGCGCCGGCGAGATCACGGAGCGCGAGCCCTTGGCGCACCCAGAGCACGATGGCGAGATCGATCGCGCCCCACGCGATGCATTGGATCGCGAAGTGGGAGATCAGCGGCGAGGTCGCGCGGCGGGCGCGGAGCGCGGTGATGAGCGCGGTGCCCGCGACGATGCTCAGCGCGGCCCACGCGGTGAGCTTGAGGAGATGGAGGCGCTCGGCGGCGAGGAGCGCATCGGCCCACTGGCCGTCGAATCCCATAGATGGAAGCTGGCGGGCCGATGCCGGAAACGCCAACGGGTGACCACCGCATCAGCGGCGATCACCCGTGGTGTTGTCTTGTCTCGCTCGGGGTTCGAGCGAGGATGGAGCGAGGGTCGGTCGCGACGCGGCGGGTGCCGCGCGCGACGCGTCCGGACTTACTGGACGGTGACGACGCCCTTCATGCCCATCGCGAGGTGCGGCGTGCAGTTGTAGGCGTACTGACCGGCCGGGATGCCCGCGAACGAGACGGTGACCGACTCGCCGGCGTTGAGCATCATCGCCGAGGAGAGCTCGGCCATCTTCGAGGAGAAGTTCGCGTCGAGCTGCTTCTTGACGTCGGCCGAGAGCGCGGCGCCTTCGAAGGCGACGTTGTGCGGGCCGCCGGAGATGAAGACGAACTTCACGGCGTCGCCGGTCTTGACGGTGATGTTGGCCGGCTCGAAGCGATAGCCCTGCGCGTCGCCGATCATCTTGACCTCGACGGTGGCGCCGGTGACGGCGGCCGGAGCGGCCGCGGCCTCAGCGGCCGGCGCAGCGGTCGCGGTGGAATCGGCGGCCGGGGCGGCCTCCTCGGACTTGCCGCCGCAGGCGGCGAGGGCGAACACGCTGGCGATGATCGACAGGTTCTTGAGCTGCATGGTCTGGGTGGCCTCCGGAGGCCGGGTCGAGATGGTGGATGAGGCGTGGGCCCGACGCGCGTCGTGCACCACGTTGTGAAAATATTCACAAGCACCACCCCGGGTAAAGGGGAGCGGACACGACCCGCCGTCTCGCCAATCCCCAAAAAGTTCCATCCACCCGGAATTTCGCGCCAATAACTGGACAATGGTTGGTTTTGACACGCCGCTGTCAATCGATTACTCTCGACGACACGATGCTGACGCTCCGCCACCACCACGCGCTCCATCACCACGGCCCGACGGGTCGGGGGACGGCGGCGCACGCGGAGCATCGGGCCTAACCGCCCCTCCAGACGCCCAGCGGTCCTCCCCGACCCGTCCGCCATCGCGGACGGGTCTTCGTTTTTCCCCAGCCCGGGGACCGCCCACCCCGCCGACGCGGCCCACCGCCTTCCACCTCGCCCGCCCGATGCTCCGTCTCGCCATCCCCAACAAGGGCCGTCTCCACGACGAGGCCCGTTCCCTGCTCGCCGACGCCGGGCTCGAGGTCCGCGCTGCCTCCGACCGCGCCCTCGTCGCCTCCCTGGGCGGCGAGTTCGAGGGGATCTTCGTCCGCGCCCAAGACATCCCGGAACTCGTCGCCGACGGGTCCGCCGATGCGGGCATCACCGGCTGGGACCTCGTCCAGGAGGCTGACCGAGGTCTCGTCTCGCAACTCGATCTCGGCTTCGGGCGCTGCCGACTTGTCGTCGCGGCCCGCGAGGAGAGCGGAATCCGCTCCCTCGACGACCTCACCGAGGGGACACGCGTAGCCACGGTCTTCCCGCACGTGACGGCGCGCTTCTTCGCCGCGCGCGAGAAGTCCGTCACGCTCGTCCCGGTCTCCGGCGCGGTAGAGGCGGCGCCGCATCTCGGCATCGCCGACGTGATCCTCGACCTCACCTCGAGTGGCTCGACGCTCCGCGTGAACGGACTGCGCGAGGTGGCGACGGTGCTCGAGTCGACGGCGCGGCTCGTGGTCGCCGGCGATGACCGTGCCCCCACCGGGGACCGACGGCAGGCGCTCGACGAACTGGTGGCGGCGCTGCGGTCGGTGCTCGCGGGGCGCGACCAGCGTTATGTGATGGCGAACGTCCCGCGCACGCGACTCGACGAGGTGCGGCGCATCCTCCCGGGCATCTCGGGCCCGACGGTGATCGACGTGCTCAACGGCGGCGAAAAGGTCGCCGTGCACGCAGTCTGCCCGGCCGCAGGGATCTATCGCACGCTCAATGCGCTGAAGGCGATCGGCGCCGAAGGGATCCTCGTGACGCGCATCGAGCGGCTCCTCGCATGAGCGCGCTCACCTGGGCGTACCGTGGCCCGGCGGCCCCGCTCCCGGCGGCGGCGCGCGAGGCGCTCTTCGCGCGCGCGACGATGACGGACGACGCGGTCCGGTCGGCGGTGGCGGCGCAGCTCACGGCGGTGCGCGCCGACGGGGATGACGCGTTGCGTCGCTTCGCGGCCACGTTCGACGGCGTCGACGCGCTCACGCTCGAGGTGCCGCGCGCGGAGTGGATGCGCGCCCTCGAGGCGATCGACCCGACGTTGCGCGCGGTGCTCGAGCGCGCCGTCCGGAACCTGCGCGAGGTGCACGCGGCGTTCCGGCCGACGCCCCACGAGATGACGACGGCGGACGGCGTGGTGATCGGCCGTCGCCCCGACCCGCTCGCGCGCGTGGGGGTGTACGCGCCCGGTGGGCGCGCGGCGTACCCGAGCTCCGTCCTGATGGGCGCGGTACCGGCGCGGGTAGCGGGGGTCGGTGAGGTGATCCTCTGCACGCCGCCGGGCCGCGACGGCCGCCCGAGCGATGTGGTCCTCGCCGCGGCCGCGATCGCCGACGTGAATCGGGTCTTCGCCGTCGGTGGCGCGGGGGCAGTGGGCGCGATGGCGTTCGGGACGGCGACGATCCCCGCGGTGGACCGGATCGTGGGACCGGGGAACGCGTATGTGGCCGAGGCGAAGGCGCAGGTGGCAGGGACGGTCGCGATCGACTCCCCGGCGGGGCCGAGCGAACTGCTGGTCCTCGGCGACGCCTCGGCCGATCCGGCGCTGGTCGCGCGCGAGCTGCTCGCGCAGGCGGAGCACGACCCGGTCGCGGCGGTGGTGTTGGTGACCGACTCGGCGTCGCTCGAGACCGCGACGCTCGACGCGCTCGAGGGGCTGGTGGCGTCGGCACCGCGGGGGGCAATCGTGCGCGCAGCGCTCGCGGCGCGGGGGGCGGTGGTGCGCGTGGCCTCGCTCGACGAGGGAATCGCCTTCTCGAACGCGTGGGCGCCGGAACATCTCCTCCTCGCGGTGCACCCGGCGCGCGAGGCGGCGACGCTCGACGCGCTCCGGCACGCGGGGACGATCTTCCTCGGCGCGGCGCCGAGCGTGGCCTTCGGCGACTACCTCACCGGGGCGAACCATGTGCTCCCGACGGGGGGCGCGGCGCGCGCCTTCTCCGGGCTCTCGACGGACGACTTCGTGCGCTGGACCACATACCAGCGGATCCCGCGCACGGCGGCGGCGGCGCTCGCGGGGGACGTGGGGCGATTCGCGGACGCCGAGGGGTTGCCGGGGCACGCGGCCGCGGCGCGCGCGTGGGAGGGGCGATGACGCTCGCGCGGGCGGACTTGGCGCAGGTGACGGCGTACACGAGCGCGCCGCTCGCGGGGATCACCCTCGACCTGCGCGACAACGTGAACCTCTGGGGCACGGCCCCGGCGGCGATGGCCGCGCTCCGCGACCTCCGCGCCGAAGAGCTCCTCGCGTATCCGCCGGTGGACGCGGCGCCGCTCACGGCCGCGGTCGCCGCGCGGCTCGGCGTGCGCGTCGACGAGGTAGTCGCGGGGAATGGGAGCGACGACCTGATCGACGCCTGCTTCCGTGCGGTGGCGGCGCCGGGGGATCGGGTCGCCCATATGGAGCCGAGCTTCTCGATGGTCCCGCGCTTCGCGCGACTCAATGGGCTCGAGCCGGTAGGGGTCCCGCTGCGCGCCGATGGCGCGGCGGACATCGACGGGCTCCTCGCGACAGGAGCGCGGGTGATCTACCTCTGCTCGCCGAACAATCCGACGGGGACGATCACCCCGGAGTCGGCGATCCGGCGATGCATCGCGGAGGCGCCCGGCGTGGTGCTGCTCGATGAGGCGTACGCGGAGTTCGCGGGGCTCCGCGACTGGCGTGCCGACGCGCCGGGGATGGAGAAGGTCCTCGTGGTGCGGACCTTCTCCAAGGCGTGGGGACTCGCGGGGCTCCGGGTGGGCGTGGGCGTGGGGGGACGCGCGCTCGTCGATGCGGTGGTGCGCGCGCGGGGGCCGTACGCGGTGAACGCGGTCGCGCTACGCGCGGCCACGACAGCGCTCGTGCAGGACGAGGCGTGGATGACGCGCACCACGGCCGAGGCGGTGGCGAGCCGGACGCGGCTCGACGCGTTGGTGCGCGGCCGACGCGGCGTCCGCGCGTGGGACTCGCGCGCGAACTTCGCCTTCTGGCAGGTGGAGGGCGACGCGGAGGCGTATGCGGCGCGGTTCGCCGAGTCAGGGATTGCGGTGCGTGCCTTCCGCGCGCTCCCCGGGATCGGCGATGCGCTCCGCATCGGGGTGGCCCCGTGGGAGCGACTCGCAGCCATCGAGGCGCCGATCGCGGCGTGCTGGCCGTGAGGCGGATGATGCGTGTGACCCTGTTCGACTACGGCGCGGGGAACCTGCACTCACTCGGGCAGGCGTTCGCGGGGGCGGCGCGCGAGGTGCGGCTCGAGCCGGATCCGGCGCGCGCGCTCGACACCGACCTGCTCGTGCTCCCCGGCGTGGGCGCATTCGGACCGGCGGCGGCGCGGCTCGCCCCCGCACGCGCCGCGATGCGCGACGCCATCCGCGACGGGCTCCCCACCATCGGGATCTGTCTCGGGATGCAATTGCTGTTTGATGGAAGCGACGAAGGCGAGGGGATGGGACTCGGCGTGCTCGCGGGGCGGGTGACGCGCCTCTCAGCGGCACGACTCCCGCAGATCGGATGGAACACGCTCGACGAGGCGACGGATCCCGCGTTCGCGGCGAGCGGCTGCGACATCGCGTACTACGCGAACAGCTTCGCCTGCCGCCCCGAGGACGCCGGGGTCGTGCTGGCGTGGTCGCAGCACGAGGCGGATCGCTTTCCCGCCGCGGTGCGCACGGCGCGGTGCGTCGGACTCCAGTTCCATCCGGAGAAGAGCAGCCGCCCCGGCCGTCGGCTCCTCGACGCGCTCGTCACCACCCTCGACTCGGCCACCGCGCGATGATCGCCATCCCCGCCATCGACCTTCGCGACGGGCGCTGTGTGCAGCTCGTCGGCGGCGACTATGCGAACGAGGCGATCCGTCTCGAGGACCCACTGGGCGTGGCGCGGCGGTGGGAGGCGATTGGTTTCTCGCGGCTGCATGTGGTGGATCTCGACGCGGCGACGGGCCGCGGGGCGCACACGACGCTGATCACGGGACTGCTCGCCGCGGCGCGCGTTCCGGTCCAGGTGGGGGGCGGCGTGCGCACGGCGGAGCGGCTCACCGCGTTGCTCGAGGGCGGGGCCACCGCCGCGATCATCGGGACCCGCGGCCTGCAAGACCCCGCGTGGCTCGGTGCGCAGGCGGCGGCGTGGCCGGGCCGGATCATCCTCGCGGCGGACGTGCGGGACGGCGAGGTCGTCGCGCAGGGATGGGCGACAGGGAGCGGGCGGTCGTTGCGCGAGGCGATCGACGCCGTCGGTGCGGCGCCGTTGGCGGGACTCCTTGTGACGGCGGTGCATCGCGAGGGGCGGATGGCGGGGACGGATCTCACGCTGATGGCAGAGGCGGTCGCGGCATCGCCGTGGCCGGTGCACGCCTCCGGCGGGGTCGGATCGATGGACGACCTGCGCGCGCTCGCCGACGTCGGCGTGGCGGCGGTGGTCTTGGGGATGGGGCTGTACACGGGAACCCTGGATGCGGCGCAGGTCGCCGCGGAGTTCGGACGATGAGCGAGCAGACGATGGTGGTGCGGGAACGGCGGACGACGGAGACGACCGTGCGCGTCGCACTGCGATTCGGCGGTGGGTCGGCCGACGTGGAGACGACGATCCCCTTCCTCGACCATATGATGACGGTCCTCGCCCGCTACGCGGGGCTCGACCTCGTGCTCCGTGCGCAGGGCGACCTCCGGCATCACCTCATCGAGGATGTGGCGCTCACGGTTGGTGCGGCGGTGGCGGCGGCGCTCCCGGCGACGGCGGCGCGCTTCGGCGAGCGGACCATCCCGATGGACGACGCGCTCGTGCAGGCGGCGCTCGATGCGGGCGGACGACCATACTACGCCGGGACGCTCCCGAGTTCGCTCTATCAGCACTGGATGCGTTCGTTCTGTGACGCGGCGCAGGTGACGCTGCACCTGCGGGTGCTCCGCGGCACCGACCGGCATCACATCATCGAGGCGGCGTTCAAGGCGTTCGGGCTCGCGTTGCGGCAGGCCGCGGTCGACCACGGCGCCGTCTTCTCGACGAAGGGGGCGGTCGTGCTGACCGAGGGCACCTGATGCTGACGCGTCGATTGATCGTCTGCCTCGATGTGCAGGAGGGACGGGTGGTGAAGGGGGTGAACTTCGTCGGACTCCGCGATGTCGGGGATCCGGTGGCGCTCGCGGCGCACTACGAGGCGGAGGGGGCCGACGAGATCGTCTTCCTCGACATCTCCGCGACGGCGGAGGGGCGCGCGACGCTCCTCGACGTGGTACGACGCACCGCGGAGCAACTCGCGATCCCGCTCACCGTCGGGGGCGGGATCGGCTCGGTCGAGGCGATAGCCGCGGCGTTGCGCGCCGGCGCGGACAAGGTGGCGGTGAACTCCGCCGCGGTTCGAGACCCCGCCCTCCTCACGCGTGGCGCCGAACGCTTCGGCGCCCAGTGTGTGGTGGCGAGCATCGACGCGCGCTGGGAGGACGACGCATACCGTGTGGTGGTCGCGGGGGGACGCACGCCGACCGGGCTCGATGCGGTGACGTGGGCGCATCGGTGCGCGACGCTCGGCGCGGGGGAGATCCTGCTCACGAGCATCGACCGCGATGGTCGGCGCGACGGCTATGACCTCGCGCTCACGCGCGCCGTCGCCGAGGCGGTGTCGGTGCCGGTGATCGCCTCCGGGGGTGCGGGCGCGCCGGAGCACGTGGCCGAGGCGATCGTGGGCGGGGGGGCGGATGCTGCGCTCGTGGCGGGGATCCTTCACGACGGCGTGACGACGGTGCGCGCGCTCAAGGATGGGATGCGGCGCGCGATGCTCCCGGTGCGGGCGGTGGCCGCGTGAGTCAGGCCCTGCTCGAGGCGGCGAGCGACCTCGCCCGCCTGACCGGCGCGGTGGCCCTCGCGCATTATCGGACCGCACTCGCGGTGGAGACGAAGGGCGACGGCTCGCCGGTGACGGTGGCCGACCGTGACGCGGAGCGTGCGGCACGCGCGTGGCTCGCCACACACTTCCCGGATGACGGGATCCTCGGCGAGGAGTTCGGCGAGACGACCGGCACGAGCGGACGCCGGTGGATGCTCGATCCCATCGATGGGACAAAGAGCTTCGTGCGCGGCGTCCCGCTCTGGGGGACGCTCGTGGCGGTGGTCGAGGGGGAGCGGGTGCTCGCCGGGGCGGCGTACTACCCGGCCGTCGACGAGCTCGTGGCCGCCGCACCCGGTGCCGGATGCTGGTGGAACGGCCGACGGGCGTCGGTGAGTTCGATCGCGGCTCTCGAGACGGCGACGGTGCTCATCACCGACGACCGCACCTTCCCGACGGCGGCACAGACGGCAGGATGGCGCCACCTGGCCGAGACCGCGCGGATCGCGCGCGGGTGGGGTGATTGCTTTGGCTATCTCCTCGTGGCGACGGGACGCGCGGAGGTGATGGTGGACCCGATCATGAACCCGTGGGACGCCGCCTGCTTCCAACCGATCATCGAGGAGGCGGGAGGCGTCTTCACCGATCTCACGGGACGCCGGACCGCGTTCGGCGGACAGGTGATCGCCACGAACGCCGCGCTCGCCGCGGCCGCGAGGGCATCGTTCGATGTGTGACCTTGAGGCGTTGGACTTCACGAAGGGAAACGGTCTCGTCACCGTCGTGACGCAGGATCACCTGACGGGGGAGGTGCTGATGGTCGCGCACGCTGACCGCGAGGCGCTCGCGTGCACACTCGAGACCGGCGAGATGCACTATCGCTCCCGTACGCGCGGGCTCTGGCACAAAGGGGCGACGAGCGGACACATCCAGCGCGTCGTCTCACTCACCGCCGACTGCGATGGGGATGCGGTGCTCGCGCGGGTGCGGGTGGCGGGGCCGGCGTGTCACACCGGATCGACGAGTTGTTTTGAGCGGGTGGATGGTGGCGCAGCGGGGCGTGATGCGGGGCGTGATGCGGGGCGTGACGCGCGCGTTGGTGGGGCGGACGCCGTGGCCGCCGACGCGGTGGCGCGACTCGATGCCACGATCGTCGCTCGGATGGCCACACCGACGGCGCCGGGCTACACACGACGCCTCCTCGATGACCGCAACCTCCGGCTCAAGAAGCTAGGTGAGGAGGCCGGCGAGCTGATCGCCGCGTGCGCGGACGGCGACGCGGCCCGCGCCGCGGAAGAGGCGGCTGACCTGCTCTATCACGCGCTGGTGGCCCTGCGCGCCGCGGGGGGTGGCTGGGACGATGTGCGGCGCGTGCTGGATCGCCGCGCCTAGAACCCCAACAACGTGAAGCGGTTCACCTGCTGCGGATTCCCGATGTAGGTGAACCGCAGCCGCGTCATCCACTGCTGCGCCACCCGCCGCACCTCCTCCCCGGTCACCGCCTGCAACTCCGCGATGAACCGGTCTCCGGCGCGGAAGTCACCTCGATACAGTTCGGCACGCGCGAGGAAGTCGGCCTGCGCGCCAGAGGTCTCGTTGTCGAGGAAGTACTCCGTCAGGAACTGCTGGATCAGCGGCGCGAGCGCCTCGGTCTTGATCGTGTAGGTCTGCAGGTTGCGGAGCTCGTCGCGCATGATGCGCAGCGTCTCCTCCGGACGCGTGGTGGTCACGTACAGTCCACCCGAGACGAGCGCGCGATCACGCAGCCGCGCCTCGACGGCGTACGTGAGGTTCCGACGGGAGCGCACCTCGGCGAAGAGCCGACCCGAGAGGATCGCTGTGGCGACGCGCAGGGCGGGGAGATCGCTCGAGCCGGCGGGCGGCCCCGACCACCAGCCGAGGATGTAGTTGGTGGGGAGACGCTGACTCACGACGTGAAGCCCGGAGCCGCTCAGCGCGCCGGTCGCCTCGGGGAGGGTCCACCGATAATCGCCCATCGGGAGCGTCGCGAAGCTCCGGCGCACGAGTCCCTCGAGCGTGGCGCGGTCGACATCGCCGACGACCACGAGGAGGAGCCGTGAGCGCACCATCTGCTCACGCTGGAACGCGACGAGCTGCTCCCGCGTGAGCCGCGCGACAGAGGCGGCGGTCCCCACCGGGGAGAGCCCATACGGATGGCCGGCGAAGGCGACGCTGTCGGCGAGGGACTCGAGGAGCGCATCGGGATCGTCGGCGACCTGTGCGAGGCCGGCGACGCGCTGCTCGCGCACGAAGGCGACGTCGGCCTCACGGAGCGTGGGACGGAGGAGCCGGTCGGCGTAGATGCGCCACGCGGGGGCGAGCTGCGCGCGCGTGGTGCGGAGCGCGTAGACAGTGTAATCCTCGTGCGGGACGACCCCGATGGCGCTCCCGGTGCGCGCCATCGCGCGGCGAAGTGAATCGCCGGGGAACCCGACGGTGCCACGCTCGGTGATCTCGAGGAGCATCGGCTCGATTCCCGCGGTGGCGGGGGTGACGAGCCGGACGCCGCCGAGGAGATAGAGGTTGGCGACGACGAGGCCGGTGGTGGTGCGGCGATGGATGACGCGCACGCCATCGACATCGAAGCGGACGGTGCCGGTGTCGGCGGTGGGCGCGGCGGCAGAGGTGACAGCAGAGGTGGCGGCGGACGGGGGGGCAGGCCGCGGGGCCGATGGCGCCGGGGCACGTTGCGCAGCGAGCGGGAGCGCCGCGACGAGCGGGAGCAGCAGTCGGTGCGCGTTCATCGCTCGAGCTCCGCCGTGGTGAGCCCGATCGCGCTCCGCGCGCCGGTGGGGAGCATCACGCCGGTCACGCGCGGCTTCCCGAGGATGTACGTCCGTGCATACGCCTGCAGCTGTGCCGGCGTCTGCCGTGCCATCTCATCGATGTATCGGAAGTGGTAGTCGAGACTCAACACGCTCCACCAGAATCCGATGGTGTGCGCGTTCTCGGAGCCACGCTCCGCCCCGAACGCGGTGGTCACCGCGCGGTTCGCCTTCACCGCCTCGAGCTCGTCCGCGGTGAAGTACCCAGGCGTCACCGTCTCGGCGAGCGCCGAATCCAGCACGGCGAGCGCCTCGCGCAACTTCTCGGGCGCGGTCTGCCCGCTCACGGTAATCGGCCCGACATTCGCGAGGGTATAGTAGTTCACGAGCACCCCCTGCCAGAGCCCGCTCTCCACGAGGCGCCGCTGGAAGCGTGAGGTGGGCTGATTCAGGATGTCGGAGAAGACGTCAGCGGCGAAGGTAGCGGCCTCGTCGGCGCGCGCGCCGGGTCCGTGCCACTGGATCTGCACCGTGGCGGCGTTCACCGGTTCCTCGACGATCAGTGCCACGTTTCGGGCGAGCGGCTTCACCGCCGGCACCGGCGCGCGGGTGAAGGGATCCGCGCCGCGCGGCCACTCGCCGAAGACCTCCGTCGCCAGCCGCACCACGGCGCGTGGGTCCACATCTCCCGTCACGACGAGCGCGCTGTTGTTCGGGACGTAGTACAGATCGCGGATGGTCCGCATCTGTTCCGGCGTCACGTTCGAGATGACGGTGCGATCGCCGATGGTGTTCTTGCGGCTCCAGAAGTCGCCCCAGAGCAGCTGGCCGATCTGCTGGTCCAACCGGAAGAACGGGGACGATTCAGCCCGGTCGTATTCGCCGAGGACGACGACCTTCTCACGCGCGAGCTCGTCGGCGCGGAACTGCGCGCCCCGCAGCGCTGCGGAGAGGAAGCGCATCCCCCCTTCGAGCGAATCGGCGACGACGGTCAGGTAGTAGGTGACCTGCTCCTCGCGCGTGGTGGCATTGAACACGGCGCCGAGGTTCGCGGCGCGGTCCATGAAGGCATCAGGCTCGGGGTAGGCGTCGTTCGCCTTGAAGAACATATGCTCGAAGAGGTGCGCGAGGCCGGCGTACTCCGGGGGCTGCGTGAAGGCGCCGTTGCGCACGACGAGCTCGACCGTGGCGAGGGGGACGCCGCGTGCCGGCGCGACGATCACCTCGAGCCCGTTCGGGAGGAGTTGCCGGGTGGTCGACCGCTCCAACTCCGCGCGCTGCGCGCCGAGGGGAAGGAGGGCGGGGAGGAGGGCCAGGATCGCGAGGCGGAGGACGCGGCGGGCCGCGCGCCCGCGCCGTCCGAGTGGGACGGTCGGCATCCTGCCGCTGGCGAGGGCCCGCGGGGTCCGATTGATTTCGCGCATCACTATGGATTCGTCACGTTCGGGTGGGCGGCGCCTGGCGCCGCAGGAGTGTGCGGCGGCCCTGGCACCGGTGCTGGGAGCCGTGCGGCTGCGCTGCGACGAGCCCCTCGCCCCATACACCACGTTCAGGATCGGCGGTCCCGCCGACGTGATGTACGATGCCACGACGGCGGATGAACTCGCCACCGCCATCCGGGCGGCGCGGGCCGCCGACATCCCCGTCTTCGTCCTCGGCCTCGGCGCCAACATCCTCGTCGGGGACCTGGGTGTCCGCGGCCTCGTCATCCGGAACATCGCCCGTGGCGTGACCGATCTCGGCGGCGGGCGCTTCCGCGCCGAGAGCGGGGTGGTGGTCGGCGATCTCATCCGCGAGACCGTCGCAGCGGGGTGGAGCGGGCTCGAGCACTACGTCGGAATCCCGAGCACCGTCGGCGGGGCCGTCTGGCAGAACCTGCACTTCCTCTCCCCCGCCCCGGCGCGCGAGCGCACGATGTTCATCGCGGAGACGGTGGAATCGGTGGAGCTCTTGGGGTCCGATGACGGGCGTCAGGTGGTCAGCGGCGACGCGATGGGGTTCGGGTACGACATCTCGCGTCTGCACGGCGGGACGGAGATCGCGCTCGCCGTCACCTTCGCGCTCACCGCGGGTGACCCGGCAGCGATGCATCGCGTGATGCAGGAGAATCTCTCCTGGCGCGGGTCGCGGCATCCCTGGCTCGAGCATCACCCGAGTGCGGGGTCGATCTTCAAGAAGATCGAAGGGGTCGGCGCGGGCCGATTGATCGACCAGTGCGGGCTGAAGGGGTTCCGTATCGGCGGCGCGCAGATCTCGCACATCCACGCGAACATCCTCGTGAACCTTGGCGGCGCGACGGCGGCCGATGTGCGCGCGCTCATCCGTCACGCGCAACGCGCGGTGGCGGAGCGGTTCGATCAGTATCTGGAGCCGGAGATCGGGTTCATCGGGGAGTTCGGCCCAGAGACGGCGGCGTAGTCGGCGTCGCTCAGACGCGGCCGCCCACAGCGGCCGCGTCAAATCAAACGGCGCGACGCTACGGCCGCTGCCCGAACTCCAGCACCACCCGCAGCTTCCCCGCCTGCCCGATCGGGCGCGCGACCCCGACCCCGACGGCACCCCCGAACATCCGCAGCGTGAGACTCGCCGAGGCACGAGGGTCGCCGGTGACCTCGGAACCAAGCTGCGTGACGGTGGCCGCAGCGGTCGCGGTCGAGGCGCGGGTCCACCCCGCCTGCACACCGAGCGCGAGGGCGGGCGCGACGGGGGGGAACCAGAGGCGCTCGCTGACGTAGATCGGCGCGCGCCAGACCGGGAGTGAGTACGAGAGCCAGCTGCGCCAGACGGCGGCCTGATCCCCCGCGAACTGTTTGTAGCCGTAACCGGGGAGGTTCTGGTTCTGGCCGAGTTCGAAGAACTGCTGCGGCGGCGCATCCGGTGAGCTCATCCCGACGTCGAGCCGCGACGCGACGATGAACGGTCCCGGGTTCGCGCGCGCGGTGAGCCGGACCTCGGCGCGCTGATACGTCAGTTCGCCGTCGCCGCGCTCGTAGTGGAGTCGCGCACCGAGTCCGGGGCGCAGATACTCGAGCGAGATATCGGGCCGCAGGTCGAGGGTGAGCATCGTGCGACGATAGCTCCCACTCGTCGCCGCGCGGTTCGGGAGGAAGTCATCGCCGAAGAGGCCCTGATCCACACTCGGCGTGACGGCGCGATCGCGCGCGACGCCGGTCTCGATCCGCAGTTGTCCGCCGCGGCGTTCGCCGAGGAATCGGAGCCACTGCACCGTCGCGGTCTGCCGGTCCACGTAGTCGTAGGGGTCTCGCCCGAAGACGGCACCGAGGGTGGTGCCGGAGTCGAAGGGATTCCGGAAGTCGTTGGTGAGGTCGAGCGACCGCTGCAGGCGGAGACTCCACTGCAAGGCCGCGCGGCGTCGCTCAGCGACGACGCGCCCGCGCATCGTGTGCTCCCCCATCGCGTAGCCACCGGCGGCACGCAGCGTGACGCCGGGCGCCGCGTCGCGGAAACGCATCACGCCACCGATCCCGACGAAGAGCCCTTCAATGCGGTTGAAGCGGGCCACGTCACTGAACCGCTCGGTCTCGATCGTCGCGCGTGGTGGGCCGTCGGGGCGCCGGCGGTCCGGTGCGACGTCGTCGAAGTCCTCGACGCGCGTCTCCGTGGACAGCGCACCGAGGGGCCCGGTCCACGCACGGAAGGCATCGAGGGAGTCGGGGGCTTCGACGATCAGCCGGAACGGGCGCACGGACAGCGTGTCGTCCGCCGCGCCGACCGTGACGCCGGCGGGTGCCGTGGTGATGGTGCGGTCCACGACCTTCGTGACGATCCTTAAGACCGCGCGCGATTCGCCGATCATCGCCGTGGTGGCCTGCACCTCAAAGCGTTGGTAGGCTGGAAGCCAGAATGTCCCGTCGATCTCGGCGTTCACCGCCTCCACGTACGCGATCCCCTCGGGGCGTGCGGCGCGCAGAATCCCGGGCATCGGCGGGTCGGTCTGCACCACAGCGAAGGAACCACGGAGCCGGACGAGGGCACCGCGCGAGGCGTCGAGATCGAGATCGCCGACAAAGACGACGCTCCCCGCGGGGACATCGGGGCGGAGCGCGACGGTGACCCGGACGATCGGCACCTCGCGCGTGGCGGTGCGGAGGATCTGCACCGTGTCGCCGCCGCTGAAGGTGTAGTAGCGCGCGCGGTCGGTGGCGAGCGGATGCACGGCGTAGAGGGGATCGCGCCCCTGGCGTTGCTGACGGCGTCGCCCCGCCTCCGTGGTGTCGCGGCCGAAGAGGAGGGCGAGGCGATTCCCGTAGAGCGACGGGATGATCCATCCGGAGCGGAAGAAGCCGATGGTCGCGACGTTTGCGCCGAGCGCCTGCGTGCGGTACCCGATGATCCGCTGCGCGTAGGCGCCGGTGCGATCCCAAGTGAGTTCGCTCGCCACCTGCTCGAGCGAGACCGCCATCTCCATCCCCTCGGCGCGGCGGTTCCCGATGGAGATCTCACTCTCGAGGCGCGCGCGGTAGCCGCCGAGGGTGGGCGGGACACGACGGTTGAGCTCGGCGGCGGCCTCGACGAGGACGTGGACGCTACTAGGTTCCTGCGCCCCGGCCGGCGTGAGCGCCAACGCCAGGGTCAGTGCGATGAGGAGTAGATACCATCGGGACAGGAGAGGCGACGCCATAGACTCCGGGAATCCTACCCTGCCGCGCTTGCTTGTGAGACCCGGGTTTCGCGAGGATTCCGTCCGACCGCTCCCCACCCGCCCCGATGCGCCGCGACTACACCTTCATCGCCGATACCGACTCCCTCGACGCGTTCCGCCGCCTCCGCCGCGGCTGGGCGGGGTGGGCGGTGGTGGACGGCGAGTTCCACGTCCGGCTGCGCGAGGGAGGGACGGTCCGGGCGCACCTCGACCGGACCGAGGCGGAGCCGGGGTTCGAGATCAGCTGTCTCGTCGCCGATTGGTGGCCCGAGGTGGAGACCCTCCCGGCGCGTGATTCCGACTTCACCTCCGATGCGAACGAGGTGCTGGTCTTCCGTGGCGTCACCTGGCTCGAAGGGCGCCCCGACCTCGGCCCCGACCACACGATCCAGTACAGCGCGATCCCGGGGTACGAGGTGCCCGAGACGGCACGCGCCAAGTGCGATTTCACCGACGCGATGGCGATCGTCGCTGGGGAGCAAGCGCTGGTGGTGCGGCAGGCGCTGAAGCCGGGCCACCTCGAGGTGGTGGAAGCGGCCGACGAGGTGGCGCGCTTCTTAGAGCTGCGCGGCGTGCGCTGAGTCGGACCGGCCGCGCGCATCGAGACGCGCGTGGTCCGTGAGGTGCTACGCCGGTCCGGTGGGTGTGTCGCGATCGCGCCCGCGGTCGGCCACCCAGCTCCACACCCCGCCCCCGAGCAGGGTCAGCACGATGAGGGCGAGCAGGTATCCATTCGCGTGCGCGCCGAACCAGGTCTGCACACGCTCGCCCAAGAGCATCTTCACGCCGACGAGTGTGAGCACGATCGCGAGCGAGACCTTGAGGTGACGGAAGCGCGCGATGAGCCCCGCCAGCCCGAAGTAGAGCGAGCGGAGGCAGAGGATCGCGAAGACGTTCGAGGTGAAGACGAGGAACGGGTCCGCGGTGATCGCGAAGATCGCCGGGATGCTGTCGACAGCGAAGATCAAGTCCGTCGTCTCGACGAGGACGAGCGCGACGGCGAGCGGGGTGAGCACGGTACGCCCGTCGAGCGTCACGCGGAAGCGCTCGCCGTGGAACTGGTCCGTGACGGGAAAGTGTCGGCGTAGCCAGCGCGTGACCCAACTCTCGACCTGCGCCTCCGCCGCCGCCTCATCGGCGACGAGCATCCGGAGGCCGGTGATCACGAGGAAGGCGCCAAAGACGAGGAGCACCCAGTGGTACAGCGCCACGAGCTGCGCCCCGATCCCGATCATCAGGCCGCGCATCGCGAGGGCGCCGAGGATCCCCCAGAAGAGGACGCGGTGCTGGTACATCAACGGCACCTTGAGGTGCTCGAAGATCAGCGCGATGACGAAGACGTTGTCCATCGAGAGGCTGAGCTCCACCACGTAGCCCGTGAGGAACTTCAGCATCGCGGTCCGGCCGTCATTGAGGACGCCATCGATGGCATCGACGTGCGCACCGAGGCCGAACCAGTGGGCGTCGTAGCCGATGCGCAGTGCGACCGCGAAGAGGCCGGCGAGGACGACGGTCCCGGCGGTGAAGAGCAGCGCCTCACGCAGCGTCGGCGCGTGCGACTGCTTGTTGAAGACGCCGAGGTCGAGCGCGAGGATCACGCCGACGAGGAGGAGGAAGCTCACCCAGACCCAGATCACGTGCCACGCTCCGCCGCGACCCACGCGGTCCAGTCCGACTCGGCGACGCCGAGGGTGAGTTTCCCGCCCCACCGGGTGAGGGGCTGCGCGAGGAGCAGCGGCTCCTCGGTGAGCAGGGTGAGCCACCGCTCGTCGGAGAGGCGCGAGGCGCCGAGTCCGAGGTCCTGGTAGCGCTTGCTCGTCTTATCGATGAGGGCGGTGAGCCCGAACTTCTGCACGAAGCGCTGGAGCTCGCCCTTGCTCGCGGCGCGCTCCTTGAGGTCGACGAAGTGCACCTTCACGCGCCGCTCGCTCCAAAAACGGAGGGCGCGGCGGGTATCCTGACTCTTCTGGGTGCCGAAGATCTGGACTTCCACGGGAAGCTGAGGGCTGGATGCGGGAAGCTGGAAGGGAACGGCGAGAACGCGCAGCGTCCACGCACCGTTAGAATCTATTGCGTCTATGTCTCCGCATCCCGCGTTCCATCCCGCGTGGTGGCTTCCGGGCCCACACCTCCCCACGGTGTGGGGGAAGCTCGCGCGGCGCCTCCCGCCGGCGCACACGCGGATCGAACACTGGGAGATGCCCGACGGCGCGTCGGTCTCCGTCGCACGGCTCGATGGGCAGACCCCCGACGCGCCGGTGCTCACCGTCTTCCACGGGCTCGAGGGGACGGTCCGATCGAACTACGCGCAGGGGCTGATGCATCAAGCCCGCGCGCGCGGATGGGGGGCGGCGCTCCTCATCTTCCGCACCTGCGACGGACGGATCCCCGAGCGGCCGCGGCTCTACCACTCCGGCGAGACGCAGGACGCCGACGCCTTCTTCCGCCGACTCATCGCCGAACGCCCAGGCCGACCGATCGTCGCCACCGGGATCTCCCTCGGCGCGAATGTCCTCTGCAAATGGCTCGGCGAGCAGGGGGCGCAGGTGCCCGCGGAGATTCATCGCGCGGCCGCGATCTCCACGCCCTTCGACCTCGGCGCGGGGAGCCGGCATCTGGAACGTGGTTTCTCGCAGGTGTATGTGTGGCACTTCGTGCGGACGCTGCGGCGAAAGGCAGCGGAGACACTGGCACGACATCCCTCGCTCCCAGTGGATGCCGCGCGCGTGGCCGCCGCGCGGAGCTTCTGGGCGTTCGACGATGCCTTCACCGGCCCTGCGCACGGTTTCGCCGGCGCCGATGACTACTACGCACGCTCGAGCTCGCTCGGCTTCCTCGGCGCGATCCGCGTCCCGACGCTGCTGTTCAGTGCTGTGGACGATCCCTTCCTCCCGGCACCGGTGCTCGATCACGTGCGGGCGGTGGCGCGAGAGAATCCGCACCTGCACCCGGACTTCACTCCGCGGGGCGGGCACGTGGGGTGGGTGAGCGGCGCGCCCTGGCGGCCGGAGTACTATATGGAAGGCCGTATCGCCCATTGGCTGGACCAACTTCCCTGAGCCAACTTCGCTGAGGCATCCGATGCGCATCCCCACGACCGGTCTCGTCATCCTCGCGCTCTCGGGCGCGCTCCTCGCCGCCCACACGGCCACCTCGGCGGCCGACGCGGCGGTGGTCACGGCGCCTGCGGATGCGAAGGCACAGCCCAGCCGCACCATCGCCGCCGGCGCCGACGCCGCTGCCGCGCGCATCCAGAACTCCCCGCGCCACGCCGAGTGGGCGATGATCCCGACCACGGCGGGGAGCCGCGATTCAATCGCCGCATGGGTCGTGTATCCCGAGGTGAATCGGAATGCCCCGGTCGTGGTGGTGATCCACGAGATCTTCGGGCTCTCCACCTGGGTGCGTGCGGTAGCGGACCAGCTGGCGGCGGAGGGGTACATCGCGATCGCGCCGGATCTGCTCTCGATGGAGCGCGGGGGCGCCACGACCGATTCGCTCGCGTACGATCAGGCGCGCACCCTCATCCGCAACGTCACGCCCGAGAAGATGAACGCGATGGTGCGGGCGGTGGCGACCTACGGGATGTCGCTGCCGGCGGCGACGCGTCGCTACGGCGTGGTCGGGTACTGTTGGGGCGGGACGGCGTCATTCAATCACGCGGTCTTCGGTGCGCCGGAGCTCGGCGGCGCGGTGGTCTACTATGGGTCCTCGCCGGCGGCGGCCGAGATCGCCAAGGTGAAGATCCCGGTGCTCGGGCTGTATGGCGGGAACGACCAGCGTGTGAACGCGACGATCCCGGTGGCCGATTCCACGATGCGCGCGATCGGCGGGCGTTTCACCAGCAAGGTGTACGAGGGCGCGGGGCACGGCTTCCTGCGGGCGCAGGAACAGCCGGCGAATCTCACCGCGTCACAGCAGGCGTGGCCGGAGACGATCGCGTTCTTCCGTGAGGTGCTGTGGGGCGGGGCGGCCCGACGGGCGCCGCGGTGAAAATCGTCCGGGCCAGGTCCGTCCTCGCCGTGCAGGACCTCGAACGGTCCGCGCGATTCTACATCTCGACGCTTGGCTTCACCGAGGACGACATCCGTTCACCGGGATGGCGCTTCCTCTCCCGGGACGGGTTCCATCTGATGCTGGGCGAGTGTCGCGAGGAGATGGCCGCCGAGGAGACCGGGAACCATTCGTGGTTCGTGCATCTCCTCGTGGAAGGCGTCGATCGATACTTCGACGAGATCCGCGCGCGCGGTGCGGAGATCCTCTCCCCGCCGGGGAACCGGGACTATGGGCTCCGAGAGTTCGTGATCCGCACGCCGGATGGTCATCGGATCGTCGTGGGTGAGCCGCTCTGACGTAATCGACGGGTGCGACACCCGTCATCGCGCGTCAGTCGGCCCGTTCCGCCGTCGCCCAGAGCGCGAGCCACGTCGGCCAGTTCCCGCTCAGCTCGAAGAAGTCATCGAAGTAGACCAACCCCTCCTCCTCGAGCGCCGCCACCAGCTCCTGGAGCGCCGCCTCGTCGTAGATCGGTCCGACGGCGATGAGATCCCCCTCCACGCGGAACTCATCCGCAGTGAGGGTGAGCCACCGGTCGATGGCGGCACGGGTGAGCTGGGCGGCCTCGAACGCCTGACGGCGGATGAGGAGGGTGGGGGCGGTGAAGGGGACCTTGAGCGGCATCGGTGGAAGTTACCGTGGTGATGATCGATCAGCGCCCGCCGCGTGGCGTCGCCCCGTACGATACGACGCGACGGGCGCGCATATCGTACACATCGCCCGCGTTGAGCACGAACCACGACTTCTCCCACGGCTGTACCGCGCGGGTGTTGTCGTGCACGGCGACCTTCCAGCGGCCGATCACCTCGAAGCGGTCGCCGTTCACCACAATCGCCGTCCCCTCCGACAGGCCGATCCCCAGCAGATCAGGGAATCGCCGGATGACCGGGACGAGATCATCCCACCGATTACGCGCGTCGATGTGCTGGTCGATCGCGGAGCGCCGGAGGAATCCCAGCGCCTCTTGATGGTTGGGCTCGTCGGTCATCATGACCTCCGATCCGCTCGTCGCACCGCGCACGAGGTACGCCCCCTGGATGGTCGCACCGGCCGAGGTACCACCGATGACGCCCCCTCGGTCAAGGACGGCCCGAAACGCGGCGTGGGTGCGGGTGTTCGCGTAGGAATCGACGAGGTTCCACTGCCGACCCCCGACGAACCAGACGCCATCGGCGTCGGCGAGCGGCGCGGCGAACGCCTCGGTGTCCGCGACCTTGGGGTCGTGTGTGTGCAACATCCGCACGTTCGTCAGGCCGAGTGCCTTGAACGGCGCGATGACCTCGGCTTCGTCGTAGCGGACCAATGACCCGTCCGGCCGGCGATTCCCGCCGGCGGTCGGCACGATGACGAACCGCTTGGTCGGCCCACCCGCCAGCTCGACCCACTTCTCGAGGATGCCGGTGCCCGGGAGCGTCCCGCCGCCGGCGATGACGAGGCTGCCGCGCGGCGGTCCGTATTCGGGTCCGTTTGCCGGTATGACCGCCGGTGCGCCCGCCGGCGATTGGGCGGCGGCAGCGCGCGGGGGGGCAAATGCGACGAGGATGCCGATGAGGCCGAACACCAGTCGCGGACAGTTCAAAGGCATGATGGTCATCATGCTGTTCATAACGATACCCAGAATCATGGATATCATACTAGTCTCCGGAATAAGGAAACCCCGTGATTTCTACGTCATAATGTAAAAATCACGGGGTATTCAGTTTTACTACTACAGTTATTTATACTATTTATTGGCTACCAACACTCGAATATCAACTTCCTCACGGGTTTTCCCTTTACGCATCTCATCATAATATATGATAGTTGACCTAGAAGTAGAATGACGATAGATCCCATATTTCATTACTGCCCCTCTTCTACTAGGGGTGAGAGTATAGCCATCATATCTTCCTTTGAATAGCCCATTCACCCATACTTCTGTGAAACCTTTACTAGAGGAGGTGAATTTAATATGAAGAACAATGTCATGCCATTTTCCAGTAAATTCACTATCTTCTAGTAGAATAATATTTCCAGTTGATGAATCATTACAATTCCAAGGATTCCTGTTTCTATTGAAATCGAATACCATACAGAATGCCATTCCACTGCGTTTCATGAACATCCACAACGGCTCATATCCTCCTCCTGAGGAAGCGGGGGGCATCATTATCTGTCCAAAAAAGGCCCAAGGCTGAAAAGATTCTTGTGGAACATAGAAAGACCAAGCATACCAATATTCATCTCCCTCACGAGCTAACCCAGTGTCTCCTTCTCCGAATTCCTTTCGTTCATATACAGGTGTTCTGAAACAATCATTTTCATGACATTCACCCTGTGACACTTCAAATCTTTCAGATTTCCAACCATAACGAAAAGCGGTGGTGTCTTGTGTTGTTGTGAAATGTACATTGGTATTGAAATCAAATCCCTGAGGTCCTAACTCCTTCCATGAGGTGTCTTTAACTGCCGCCTTAGGATAATTAACAATGATAACGATAGGCTTGTTGGGAACAGTGGGTGCCCCCGGAGTTTGCACAGGATAGGTTGGCAAATCATCAGATGAGCATCCAAGCATGGACACAATAAGGAACAACCAAAAATTGCGCATTATTTCTCCTTGTTGAGGATACTTAAATATACACAATTTTTGGTTGATTGTCAAGTTCATCTAACTGCTTGATTAACAATAACTTACAAGCACTTCTTTCAGACGGTCTGCAGCCACAGAAGCAGCAAAGGCATTGGGTTTGATTTGAGGTGTCATTTGACACACCCCCTTGATGTAACCTATGGCTTGCTGAACCACAGTATAGCTGGCATGCTCCTCATCAGGATTGATGTCCAAGTGAATTTCCACATGACGATCCACCAGCACCTCGGCCAACTTCAAATACAATTCAGACACCTTGTACACCTCGGTCATCAGACGAACCACAGGACGGTCTTGGCGTTGGTCAAAATCCTGTTCTGTGATGACTTCACCAAATATCTTACACCCATGGCATCCATCCAAATGCACCACAACTGCCAATGTGTAATCTGCCATCCAACGTCCATTCTTCATGTAACGTTCTGAATCGGCACCTAGATACACCTTGGTCTCTGGGCTTTGTTCACGGATGTACTCCATCACCTTGTCATAATCAAGTGGTTTCTTCATGTTATCTCCTAAAAATATGGCGGGCCCACTAGGACTCGAACCTAGAATGGCGGTTTTGGAGACCGCTGTGTTACCAATTACACCATGAACCCAAGGGCGAGGCCGGATTCGAACCGGCGGCTGTAGAGTTTTGCAGACTCTTGCATTGGGCCACTCTGCCACCCGCCCACAACACTATCTATATTGCTGTTCTCGGATGGCTTTCTCAATGTTACCACTTTCCAATCCAATTTCTTCCGTCTTTGGATTGCCCCAGATGGCAAACATCAGAAACACCACCACGATGAACAGAAAGGCCCAACCAGATAGGTCTCCGCGCTCATTTCTTTCCATACATCCTCCATGTGAAGTCGGGGAGACAGGACTCGAACCTGCGACATCCTGCTCCCAAAGCAGGCACTCTACCAACTGAGCTACTCCCCGATGCTGGTAATATAATCAACTATGGTGTGTTTGTCAAGCACGCGCCTGAAAGGAGTCGAACCTATAACCTTCTGATCCGTAGTCAGATGCTCTATCCAGTTGAGCTACAAGCGCTTAACTAAAATACATTCTGCTGCTTCTTTTCCTAATCCATATCTGCAACCTTTCAATTGCACCAACATGGTATTATTATTTTTGTGCAGGGGACAAACTTCACACCCTTGCACGAAACCCATGGCTGCTAATTTGGCTTGGTATTCTGAGCCTTCTTCAACTTCTATAATTTCTACTTTTTCATCAACTTTAGTTTCAGAGAGTTTCATAGGCACCTCTAAAGCTGACAACCAGGATTGAACTGGTGACCTCATCCTTACCAAGGATGCGCTCTACCGACTGAGCTATGTCAGCAGGGGTGATAGACGGGATTCGAACCCGCGACCCTCGGAACCACAATCCGATGCTCTAACCAGCTGAGCTACTATCACCATGGAGTCCTTGAAGGGACTTGAACCCATAACCCGCTCCTTAGGACGGAGCCGCTCTATCCAGTTGAGCTACAAGGACACGGACAGAGAGGGATTCGAACCCTCGGTACAGGTTTTAGCCC
>Ga0194133_10002167_pt1 | contig 31269 bp, 36 predicted proteins | sample TA2KigOf40mmetaG_FD_155448 | JGI IMG/M metagenome (GOLD analysis project Ga0194133, IMG submission 155448) | Freshwater microbial communities from Lake Tanganyika, Tanzania - TA2015055 Kigoma Offshore 40m | ecosystem: Environmental > Aquatic > Freshwater > Lake | place: Tanzania: Lake... | reverse complement strand
TGAGCCCCGGTTGGCTTGTATATGGATTAGATACAAGATAGATAGGTTAAAAAAGCTTCTATCATTTGACAACCCTGCAATTGAAACCAAGGTTATTTTTGTTTATTTTTTGACACAGAATTTTTACCTTGCTTTCAAAGTTTAAACAATTTTTTCAAAGAGTAAAAACCTCAAGTTTTTCTCTAGATCTTGTCTTCCTATTTATCTTGTAGAATAATTTGTGCTCTAAAATGTCTATGGAAGTTGACCAAGATGCTGAGATGCCGTCTTCGAGTAGAAGCGAAAAAAAGAGGTAACCGGCTTTTGGAACTTCCTTTGACTATACATAATCTTATAACTTTTCACAGATTTGAGGTAAAGAAATGGAATGCTGTAGCCTTATGGGCTTGGGATATTGTTGTGGACAACTGTGCTATTTGTCGAAACCACATCATGGACCTGTGTATTGAATGCCAAGCAAACCAGGTAATTTGGGCGACTCTACCAAACAGCACTTTTCTATATTTTTAATACTTTTTAACCCATTTAGTCATCAGCCACCTCTGAAGAATGTACAGTTGCATGGGGAATGTGTAATCATGCATTTCACTTTCATTGTATTTCAAGGTATTTTAAAACTTTCTCCTAAAAGTTTCAGAGAAAAAGCACAATTAAGTTGTTTTCTGCTAACCTCTGCTTTTGTTTACCAATAAAATTCCTTCTAAATAATTTGTAGGTGGCTCAAGACACGTCAAGTATGCCCTTTAGACAACAGAGATTGGGAGTTCCAAAAGTATGGTCACTAAAGTTCAAGTGTATTTTTAAAGATTGAAGACGACAGACAACAACTCATATTTCGGACTACTCATGTTTCTATGTGTTTCGTGGCAAATAAAAAATTCATCCAAACTATGAAAATAGTTTTTCGAACTTTTTGTTGGTTATTTTTAGAAATCCATCTGGGAATGTGGACGAGTACTTTGAGGTACGTTGGTCTGTTGAAAGGCCTTCAGGGTAGGAAATCTGGAAGTTGAATCATCATTCTGGAAACACTAGATTTCAGCAGAATTTTTCATAAGTTGCGTTTCTGTGAAAAGTGTTCTTTAATAAAAAATGGAAATGGAACTTTTTAAGTATCCGCCATTTTTCAGTATTTTTTCATAGAAAATTAGAAAGGCCTTACCTTTTTTTTCAACAATAGCACAAGTTGACAGTAATGATCGCAGTCTCCGTGCAACTTGCTACGTGCATGTATGGGAACAAAAATAATGTCTAAAATGGAACATTTCCAGCAAGAAAAGCATATTTTAGTAATTTTTTATTCCATTTGTAGACTTAGACGAGCTTGATTTAGGTCATACCACCTAAAAAAAATGTACGAAAAATTTTGAAAAAGTTTTTTCTTATATTTCATGCATTTCGTCTCTTGCTGCATGTTTGTTCGTGTTGCTCTTGTTTTTGTAAATTTTTTTTTGTACTCTTAATCTGAAACAAGTCAGTTTCCATGTAACATTTGAAAGGTCTGACTTCAATTAATTCTTTTCCATTTTCTTGGTATTGAAAAAAAATTCAGTGGAAAAAATGCTCAATATTTTATTGTAATTATGATTTCATTTGATTGAGGTTTGCCCCAAAAAAAATAGGATAAAATTTTGCAAAAATGAAAACAATTTTTGCTATTTTGACCCTGATCAATTTACCTTTGGGCTTTTCATCATCATTAACAGACATCCAAACTGAATTGGTAAGTAAAAATTTTATAATAATAGAGTTTCTTTGTTTTTCTTCAGTGTCTATCGTATTTAATCACTTTAAATTCTGGCCGGAAATCATTTTTTATTTTATGGGTTTTAAGGTGCATTTTGTGGCAATAACCACCCGGGGTCAAAGGTTGCCAGAGGTGTCCGGGTTCGACCCTCATAATGCCACGGCGACCCCTTGTTTGTTCAAAGTATTTTCTTCTTTGTTTGTCCAATATGTTGTGAAAAGTTTAGTAATCATTGTTGAATGAATACAAAAATCATTCAAGCATGCAAGTAGTACAGGAAAAACAAATTTTGTAAATTTAAAGGGTGGACCTTACAAAAAATTGTTGCAAAATCATAAAAAATCTACTATTTACAATAAAATTAAAATTAAAAATTTTCAAATGTAATTCTATCAATAACAAATAATCTTAAAGCTATTTCGTACAAAATGATTTCATTAAGCTCTTCATTATTTCCTCCTCAATTATCATCATCTTTGAAACTCATTTGAAGTTGATTTGTAAAATTATGCCCCAAGATCTATAGACTTGATCTTTTGCAAGTTTTGCAAATTTTATGTATTGTTTCTAAAATGTGATTTTTTAAAATGATCCGAAAGATGATGTGAAAAAAAGCTAATGGTAATTTGATAAAAAAAAGTTAAATATCTAAAACAGGAATGAAAAAAAGGAAAAAATCAAGTTTATAGAAAGTAAATGTAAACAAATAAAAAGAATTGCAAAGTTGTCTCCCTTCAAAATCAAAAAATTTTTGTTCTCTAACTTATCTTTTAACATCTAATCAATTAATTACTTATTCAGATCTAGAAAAATTGATTTTCGCTCTAACTTTTTTCTGTTACATACTTCAAAGCTTTTTTTCCCATTTATTGAAATGTAAACATGAAGCAAATAAATGGACATTTTTGACTTATCAGAATTATGTTGACTTAGGGTTTACAACAAAAGAGAGAAAACTTGTGCTGAATTCTGGAAATTCAGATAATTGGAAAATCAAAAGCACAAATCATTATTCAAAGTTTGTTAGCCAAAAATTAAAAATTGAAAAGGTCAAAATAATCTTGCAATTATGGAAATTTGCTGAGTAAAAAGATATATGGCCAGGGTTATTATAGAGGTTTGATCACTGGCCATAGCCCTGGTAGTGAAGAAACACCAAGACAATGAATTGCAGTCATATTTAACAAAGTGTTTTAACCTTGAATGAGTCTATGCTAGACTTAATGTACAAGTATCTAGATCATCCCCAATGTTAATCCCCACTAAATTTGTTTAAGCAGTAAGCTAAGAGTTACAAAACATTTTGTGGCTCTGCTATCTCTCAAATTGTTGTAACTGCAAGATATTCCAGAGAACTTGAACTAAAAAAACTTTTAGCATTGAAGTTGCTTTAACCTAGAGACCCTTTTCTGCCAATTAGGGTCTCAGTTTGCCAGGCCAGGGTTCATTACACACCCTGTAGCCCTGGATCTCCAGTTCTGTGGCAAACCCTAGGCACTAAAAGTTTATCTATCCATAAGATGAAGCAAAACTGATGTCCAGGATCAGGGTAGAAATACTGTTTTTTTTAAGAATTTTATTTACTCACCTATTTCTCAGGATTTGAAGCAGGTGTCTGCATAATAAATATGAGGAAAATGAGCTTCAGAATTTATAATCAGTTAAGGGTATTTTCAAAGAAAATGACTCACTGATTAAAGTAATACAACTAAATCCTTTTAATCATGCAAGAATGATGATGACCCTTTGGTACATGTTTGCAAGATGGAAATATTGTAATTACATCAATCAACAATTCATCTACAAGTGTGAATATCACAACTTTCTCATCTCAGTAACATTATTTGATCCTTGCCAAGATGAACTCATTTAATAGACATATTTTTTTTCTATTTCTGACATTCAGGGTTTGTCACAAAGAGGTTATTTCATTTTCAATTTTAACCCTTACTTTTTTTTGATAATTATGTATCATATGATTTCAGGCCAATAATGAGTCAATTGGATCCATTGAGTTGGAGGCCACAACAGTGGTGAATATCATGGAGGCAGAGGCAACAAATTCAACCTCAAACTCTACAATTGTTGAAGAATACCAGGCTCTAAATTTCTTAGACAGTTTTGTCAAAGCCCTATCTGTTATGATTGTTTCTGAATTGGGCGACAAGACATTTTTTTTGGCAGGTAATGACAAAAAACCATTTAAATTTATTGATTTTTGAAAGACTTAAGACATTTTTTTTGTTTCAGCCATTTTGTCCATGAGATATAATAAGCTGACTGTTTTTTTGGGCTCAATTTCCTCATTGGTATATTATAGATAGATCTTGAAAGAACTTTTTTTTGCAATATATCTTACCTGATAGGTTCTTATGACTGTTGTTTCGGCTCTTCTGGGTTGGGGTGTCACAACACTCATACCCAAAATTTACACCTATTATGCATCTGGTAAGGGGAAACTCTATTCTAAAAAATGTATCTTCTTCTAACTTTTAATGGTGAAAATAGTTGCTCTGATGTTTTTCTTTGGATTGAAAATGTTCTGGGATGCCTACAAAATGAAACCCAATGAGGCTGAAGAGATTCAAAATGAAGTTGAAAATGAGATAAATTTGAGAGAAAGAAGGAACACAAATCAGAATGCAGAGGATCTTTTGAATCCAGCAAGTCTAACCTCTTTTTCAAATACTATTCTCTAATGATTTTTCTAACAATCCATCATTTTTAGGAGGCTGGAACCCCACTTCAGACTTTTGAAAATGGTGTTCCAATAGATGCCCCAACCACAGATGAAGTACCTGGTAAGGCAAAATGTTAACCAACTGTTTTGTAACTCAGAGGTTGCAAATTTTATATTAGGTGTGAGACATTCTCCAAGCATCATGTCCAGGATGACCTCCATTTTTCGGTCTCCAAAATTAAGCAGACAATTTTCTCTTGCTCCAACTGACGAAGCCAATTCACAAAACAGAAACTTCGAAGGGGAAAGTTCATTAAATCGGCCAAAGGAATCCTCAAGGTAGACAAATACAAAAAAAAGTTGCCTTCTAATAGTGTCATATTCGTTTCAAAGGTTTGGAAAGCAATGCCTGAAAATCTTCAAAGTATTTGTCAATTCATTTGGGCTAATATTTCTTGCAGAGTGGGGGGATCGATCACAGGTAAGAAATTTGAAGATTTAACCAACCAAACCCCTGGCCCTTTTAGCTGGAGGGTGAACTCCATTCTCATTATCCTAAAAAGCTTTCCCAATTGAAAAAATATAATTTTTCAAGCAATTTTTGTTTGAAATTCTTGTTTTAACTCCTGGGCCCTATTTAAAAGGGGGTTCATAGCTGGTTAACATGAAGACCTTTGTCTTGCAAACATTTTCTCAAGTTTTCCCTTCAGCTTTTCATGATTTTTTTACAACCTTATAAGCCAAAAAGGATGGGTGGGTGTCAGAGTCCAAATGTTAATAAAACCCTTACTCTGACAGGGGTTGATGTTGGCACTATATGATCTTGAGGTCCAGATTTGAGTTCAGGTCCCAGTTGCTTTGAAAAGAAAAGCTTCCTGATCGAGAGAGGCAATTAGATGTTGGTCTGAATGTGAACAGACCTCAATAATCAGACATATCAAAGTTGGATAGAATCAATCAATGGCAAATGACTAACCACTCAATATTAGAGAAAGAAAGTAGTAACATTAATTGAATGAAAGTTAAAAATCAAATGAAGTAAATTTACAAGCTAAGTTTTCTGGTAATTTAAACAGGGACATTAACTAGATAGGAGTTGAAATTAAAATACAGATTTTATATGAATTATCAACATATAAGAATATTCCAATTTTTGATTTTAGCTTGCCACAATTGTTCTTGCCAGTGTTAATGATGTCGCTGGTATCATTATTGGTGGTGTCCTTGGCCACACCATTTGCACTGGACTGGCAGTTCTGTGTGGAGCCCTCTTAGCAAAGAAGATTAGTGTTAGAGCTGTCACAATTATTGGAGGCATGGTTTTCATTGGATTTGCCATTGCAACATTGGTTTATGGTCCAGGTGAACAGATTTTAATTAAAGAAGACTATAATTTTCTTAATAGAATAATAAAAATTAACAATATGTTTTTAGAAGAGAATCACAACATTAATGCTTCCAATCTCTAAGATGAAATAAAATCCAATGAAAAAATCATGTCATTTTTACAGGAGGATAAGAAACCCACCATTATTTTTTTTTGCTTTAATGTGGATAAAAGTTGACTTGCATTTCTAGAAGAAAAACCTTTTTTTTGCTTGAATTATTTTTCCATAGAATGAAATGTAATGTAAAAAAATGACTCTAGAAAAAAATGCTTCATCAACATTTAATTGATTCATAGTAAAAATTAAACCATTTCTTATTCATTACACTATGAATGATCATTGTTTTACATTCTGTCACATGAAAAAATGTTTTTCCTATCATGAACAAATTCTACCCACTTTTTTAACATGTAAACAAAAATCCATGATTCTATTGAAATATGTCAGAATAAATGTTAGTTAAATAAAATCTTAATTTTCTTAATTTATTTTTTCATATTCCATTTAAATTAACAACAAAGAAAAAAGGGGAAAAAGAGAGAGAGAGAGAGAGGGAGAAAGAGAGCGCCATTCTCGCAAGAGCCTTAAACAGCGAAAAAAAGGGAAAGCTGATCTTACACGCTTTCCCCCTAGAAGAAAGTTTTAAGCAACACCCAGGAGGTAACGCGCCAGCATCAGCAGTGAAAAGTGCGCTATCGTAAATAAGACACAAGATAGATAATTGAAAGCGTATTGGTGTAACGCGCTCCCATCTATTTCAAAAGGCACTTTTGCTGTGCGCAACGGAACGGGTCTAGCTTTTTCATACGTCTTTTTCTTTCTCGCAAAAAGGAGGAATGATATGAACGCCAGCTAAAGTTGTTTAGAAAAACAAAATAAACGGTAAGTTTTGACATTTTTCTATTCAATTTACATTCTTTCTGGTACTTTTATTAGTGGAAAAAAATGGCTTTTATTTCATTGACATTTTATCCTTTACGAAGGACAAAGTTCTCTTTTAAGCAACACCCAAAACTGTGATTCATGATGATGTTGTTCAACCATTTTATGTTGGTGAGGAATAACAATTATGAGAAAAATAGCACTACTCACACTTGTCAGTCAATTTGAAACTGTATTTGCTAATTTATATTTCATCCATGTATCATTTTTCAGACTTTCCAAGGATGTGAACCCTTTTGATTATTCCGTTCTTAGAGTTTATCATAACTAGTCAGACTTTTGTTCAGCGAATGCAGAGCTTGGAAAAGAATGCATAACAATTTAGCAAGGTGTAATGTTGGACTAAGGAGTGAGGTAAAGTACTAAATATAATGGCCACATCGAGATGGTTAAGTTTTCCTCTTCCTTTTTATAGGTTCGTTGCGTCCCAAACCTCAATGCTCCGTGGCAAACTTTGAATCAGTTGGATGCATCGACTGTGAGGGCGTCAGGACAGTCAAAGAGGATAAGGTTTTGATGTGGCAAATATTTTTTGTTATGCTTTATCACTCTTAAAAAGATCATATATAATTAGCCTGATGATTTTGAGTCGCGTGAACGTTGACTTTTTGAACGAGTCTTACGGTCAATGGACAATATGCCCCAGTCATCGCAAAGAATATCTGGTTTGTTGAGAAAGGGTTTCATGGAGATTTTAGAAGGAAGATCATTTTTTATAATTTCTCCAGGATGCCTGGCAAGTTAACAAAGTTTGTTGCCATCCTTGTCATGTTACATCACAAAATGACAGTCCTCAAGGAAAGCACATGGTGAGTGGCATTGAAACTTATCACTGTTTAGCTGAGTGTTACTTGTTCCATTTTTCTCAGATAACAGACGTAATGGCTATAAAAATCTTGCTCAACGAAGGTGCCGTGGTACCTATTAGTGGGAGAATTTGTGACGGTTGCATGGAATCGTATGTGTCGGTAAAACCTAAAATATCTCCAACTTTGCATGGCTATTTTTGTTCACCTGTTTTTCTCTTTTAGAAATATCCGAGTGGTACAGGGTCACAATCTTCATCCTCTTCAACAAATGTGAAGTCAATTTTTACTGCTCCCTCTGTACCAATCCAGCAATATGCCACAATCCAGAACTCGAAATCCCAAATCTCTGTTCCACCATTATCCCCACAGATTATTTCTCTCACCAGTGGACATGCATTTCCTGTCCCAAGAGTTTCTCCAGCTGGAAGCTTGACCATTATACCAATACCAACGGGAACAACAGCGCCAGTAGCTCAGACTGCTGTGAGTTCAAAAAGATTTTCTGCTAAAATCATTCTCTTCTCTAAGGCTATGAAAGATAAATAATAACAAAAGAAGAGATTCAACTAAAACTTGTAATTTTATAATTTTGAACTACCCACTGAGAAATGCTAAACTTTTTGGACGAGATTTCAACGCGTGTGACGAAAATATAAAGTATTTCCTACTTTCAGTTTTTGCCAAACTGTGCCGTGTACCCTAACTCGGTAACTAATCAAAGTCAAAACGCCACTATTAGTCTCCCTGTGGTTGTTCAAATGAGCGAACAACCTGAAAAAGAGATTCAAGCCAGGCCAAGGCTGAAACCAACGTCAAAGAGTCAACCGTTGACTGTGCCAATTTCTAAAGAAGAAAATGAAACTAAGAAATACAAATCTTCGAGGAATCAGACACTCCCAACCAGGTGCTAAAATTTTGTCTGTCTGTGTGTCACTCTTTATTTGGTAGAATTTTTTATGAAACTTTCATTACTATGTTATTAGGTCTGAAAACAACGAGGAACATACCCCTATTACGTTCTGGTCTGCACTGAACTTGCGCAAAAAAGATTTAAGAAATGAGATCCACGAGGTAATTCAGTTTATGCCAAAAGCTTATGAAACCCACTCAAATTATTCTTCAAAACAGGAATACCACTCTGAAAACTCCAAAGTCACGTATCCAATCTCAATACAAATGGAAGATACCCTCCCAAATGAGTACAGTGTTCTAAACAACTATAGGCAAATTTTTAGCTACCACATACGGAGGTTAGGCGGTTTAACTCCAGGAGAATGTGACCGTGTGAGATCGTCGGTAATAGATGCTTTTTTACCGCCAAACAAGGGGACCATGGAGGTCCCTAAAGTACAATCAATTTGTCGATTGCGTCGATGTGGTACATTGTCTCGAAATTCTCGCAAAAAAATGGGTATCGAAAGTTCAAAAAAGCTATTGGGTCTTCGGCCCAAGTTCAAGGACTTGTCGGGAAAGAAAAAGCTGTTTGTTTCGTCTAGGCTGCTTCAAATGAAAAAAGGTTAGAAACTTTTAAAATAAAAAATGTATCGTAGAAACAGCAAAAAAATATTTTCTAATACAGGGAAGCTCAAACCTCTTCCTATTGTACATCTGGAAAAGGACGAGGAGGATGAAATCCTGTCGATTTTTTCAAACGATAGCGATGATGATCCGACATGGTGAGCTATATATTTATCAGCTAAAATATTAAAAATATCCAAAGTTAATATTTTCATTGTCAATCTTTCATTTAAGGGCACCCTCTGAAGATCCTCGAGAAGAAGTTCAACCAAAGCCTTTAAAATTAAAACAGACTTGGAAAGTTTTGCTTCACAAGAAACGTCGCAAGACCGATTCAGGATCGCGTCTTCTTAATTCCCTCACGAGAAAAAAGAAAAAACAAGAGAGATTAGATACAAAAGAGGCCTTGAAACGAAATATTTCTGAAAGGCGAAGAATTCGACAAGAAAAACTGAAAAAACGAGAAGAAAGAATTAAGGCTCAGCGGGAAGCTCTTTTGAACCTGGCTAGTGAAAAAGGTTCAAATAATGAGACCCAGAAGACTGATGATCAGATGGAGTATCACTACGTTTGTAATTTGTGTAAGTCCAAACCAAACAGAAATTTTGCTCATAGCACTCACAAACTTTTCTTAATTCTAGGCCAAATAAGTTTTTATCGCGAAACAGCCTTTAGGCATCACATGAGCTCAAAAATTGAGTACCATAAAGAATTGAAGGAAAAGATTCGAACAAAAAAGGATAGTCAAGGTCAAATAGTATGTACTGTCTGTGCCATGGAGTTTAAGGTAACATTTCCATTTTTGATGTTCAATTACAGCTAATTCATTAAACATGTTTTATAGGTTTCTGTTGCTCTCCAAATTCATATGGCAGTTGAACATGGTACTGGATTTCATCCTTTCTTTTGTCAAATTTGTAATGTTAATCTCAAATCTGAGTCAGCATTTAAAAGTCATAACAGCAAATTGCATTTGGAAAGACCTGCAAGGTATACATCCATTGAATCGACTTTTTTTAAGTTTAATTGTAAAAAAACCCTTAGGACGTATTATTGCCGTGTATGCGAACAGCTTTTTGAATGCCGCCTCAAACATGCCGATCATATTTTGACCCACCAAAATTGGTAAGGGTAAAACAATTTCAATTTTTTCAGCCTTCATCACAATTCTTAAATTTAGGCCCTCCAGTGAGCCTGGGATGCAGTGTAAATATTGTGGCAAAGTTTTCTCCCAATTTCAAAGTCTTATCTTCCATAAACATTTGGCCACTCACGACGAAGAAGAAGAGCAGGTTGATTTTTAAGACAAGATCTTATTTGAATTTTTAGTTCAACTTTCAATACTAATATATTTTATAGACTGTTCCACAAAAGTGCACGTGTAGGAAGTGTGCTCAAAACTTGCCATTACCTCATGAACATAAAAGTTTTGACGCCAATCAAGAAACCAACGAAAACAATTTGCCAGAAGTAGTTGACAATTCTGTGTTTAACCCCATAAAAAGAAAAAGAAGACTGGAAGCATTTAACGTATCCAATAAATGTAAAAAAATTGACGAAGACAATCATAGTGCTGTAAGAAGATACAATTTATTGTTATCTCAAAATTTATCAGCTCTTTCAATTTTCTTCATTATTTTGAAGGATCTTTCCGGAGAAGATGAAGAGGAAAATTCTGGTCCGTTTCAATGCGGCATATGTAGCAAAACATTTTCAGAGTCTGTCTCTTTGTCCAGGCATTTAAAACAATTTCATCAGGTCATTTTATATGTGAAATATTCATCCCGTTTGGGTCTAAGCAATTGTCTGTCAATACTAACAATAATGCCCCTGACTTTTAGAATCTTTCTCCCAACGGAATCGATAGCCCTCTTGAGCAACGTACTGCATTGTCAAGGAAACTGGTAACTAAGTAATCTAAACTGTTTCAATCTAAAAGAGTATGCTGAGCGTTATATCTTTATCAAAAGGTCGATCTGAACAAGGTCGTGATAGTGAAGCCCACAGAGAAGAACTGGCAAGAGTGTGTGGATCGAAATTGGGCTGCTGAATTTGGTTACGGCAAAGACAAGCCCAAACAGCTCGGCGACATTTTAGAAAAGATGAAACAAAAGTTTTTTACATCTGCTGGGAGCGACGACGAAAGTGGGAGAGATGAGAACGAAGCTTCAGATGAACAAGCAAAATCGAAAAAACTTCAGGGAAAGGTTAAACTATTTTGACTTGCTAATTTTTTAAAATGATTTACTGACTCAGCAGAAATTGTTTAGCGACAACGTCCTGTCCATGATGCTAAAATCCCCAGGATACTTAGCCAAACAAGTATAAGGTCAAGGAAACGTATGGAAACACTTCTTCAAAGAGCTAGGGATTTCATGATCAACGAGACTGAATACGAAGCTGCTACGAGCAAAGAGGAAAGTGTAACAGACTTTCCTGCTGTTAGTGCCACCTCTACCATTGTGGAACCTGTTGTCGAGCCAAAAATTGAAGACGAAGACGTCCAAGATGAGTTAGCATCTATGGCCCCCTCAGTTAAAGTTGGAGAAATTGACAACGATGGAGATGAGCTGGTTGATAGAAATATCGAAAATCTTCCCGATCTTTGTGATGTGGCTGACGAAATTATGCCAGAAAGCAAGGAGGCCAGTAAAACTGTATCAGAAAACGATTTAAATCGATCCAAGGGAGAAACACAGAACCGAAGATTTGAATGCACAAAACGCTTGTCTGATCAATTGTCAGAAGGGCCAAATAACTTGAGGCCTGTCACAACCAGGAATGATCAATGTATTCAACTGCAAGAAGTCAAAGAGGAACCAGAAGATAGCTATGAAAGTTCAGCCACAGAAGTTAATTTGGTTAAAAAACAGAATTCGACCGTCAACAGGAGAAAATTAAGGTAGATTTGGTAGTTATTTTAATTAAAAGTTCTAAATAATTAAATTTTATATTATTTTCAAATTAAATTTTGCCTTACATTTAAGAAACCGAAATTCTGACAACTCTCCTGTTGTCGAGATCAGTTTGCAAACTGTCGAAATCGAGACCGAAAGCAAACCCACTCTTTCAGAAGGTAACAGAAGCATTATAGGGAGGTGAATAAAACCCTCAAAGACCTTTCACCCAACACTTCTTTAGGTCAAGGGTCTAACTCATTATCAAATGATGATCCCAATGAGCTGCTGGCTAATAGAAATACAGGAGTGGCAGAGTTAGACGAACCTGTTAATGTCAAAAGCACAAATAATGGTCTTCTCATCCCATTGGTACTTTTTCATCATTTAGACTGATTAATATTCTTTTTAAAAGCTCGAGTGATAAATCGTACATGACAATCATAGTAATAAGAGATGTGCCCCCTCCCATGATGTCTGATAAAACTTTGAATTAACCTGATTCTTTCTTCTAGGAAAATGGATGGATTTGTGAGAAAAATTGGTCGACACGTACAGATTCTTACACAACTCATTTCTGGCAAGCCTTAGACTTTTCAAATCCTTATTTATTTGAATTTTTTCTATTTAAAATTGGCAATTTTTTCAAGGTCTCCTGATGGCGAACGTCATCCGACACTTGGATTTATTCAAGCTTATGCAAGACAAAAGAAACTTTCTTTGGACATGGAAATCTTTAGAAAAGCAATCAAAAATAACCCACCAAAAACGACCTCAGGTGGAAGTGAAATGCGTGGAAGTGTTCGTAAAACTTTTGCTGACATGGCAGCAAAGCTAAATGGAAAAAAGTCTCTGACATCGAAAATGATAGAGGATGCGAAGTTACCATAAAAAAGTGTTAAAAAAGAGGGAAGCTTTTATCGTTCAATTATACAAATTTGTAAACTTTATTTCAATGATGCCTTTGTGAAAAAGCTTGCTTGTATCTAGTCCTTATGTGTTCCATTTTGTGTTGTTGCTATATATGTAAAGGCAGGAATAAGTTTTTTTAGACAAAAATATTGAGAAACTTCAATATCATTTTTCACATACATGTTTAGTTTGCAAATTCTTGAACATTTTGTTACAGTTTTGGAACAAACGCAGAATTAGGGATTAAAGTTTCTCATTTTTTATGTGATCTTGAAATTCCAAATATTTCACATGAACTAAATTTTACTTCTCAAATAGATTTTCATTTTTCTGAAGCTTTATTCAGACACAAATCTGATAATTTTATCATGGAATAAAATGTTATTTTCTAACTTGCAGTGTTTACCATTTTTAGAAAAAAGGACTTCTCCATAGTGGTTTTTAGCTTTAGCATAGGTTCTTCAAAAACTGATTTTTTGGACGAATGAGTGCTGTTGGCAGAATCTTAGCCGTAGATCTGACAAACTTCTCCATCAAGTTGTTCTTATTTCAAACAAAAGTGAAAACACGTGTTAGCGAATTTTAATTTTAAAATTTACAAAGAATCAAAAAGTAAATAAATGAAAACCTAAATTACGAATGGAGGACCAGAGAAGAAAAAGGAAAAATAAATCCAAACAGTGGTACATTCAAAATGCCAAAAAGTCTAAAAGTAAATTTGGCTTGTGTGCAGACCTCAAAGGTTTTTTGATATCGTGCAATTTTCGAGAGAAAGAAGCTATTCGTGAAGCATATGTCCTTCTGAACGAGTATGGAGATAAATTGTACGGTCCTGAAGTACCTGACCTACAAGACGATGACCAAGAGGAGATTGACATCGATTCTGCAATTGAGTCTGAACGAGAAGCCCTCAAAATTCAAGTGAGTTTATAATATCTGATCACCACAAAAAAGCAATTATTGAAACACCGATTTTTCGTTTCAAGGGGTCGAAAAAAATCGAAGAAAGGCGGTTCCAAGCTGTCAACACTGGAGCTAAAAATATTCTTTTCATCAGAACCACAGTGGCAGATCCCGTAAAACTTGTCCAAAACATTCTGGTATGGAAAAGTTTGTGCAGAAAAAAGTTTAATAAATATGTAAGGTTGGAATTTGTTTCGCCACAGAATGACATCGAATCAACAGGAACTCACAAATGCCGAAATATTTTGCGTTTTACTCCCATTGAAATGACCTGTAAAGCTTTCGAAACACAAATTTCCGAAACTTTAAAGGTGCTCTTGGAGCCTCACTATTCTAACAACGAAAATCCAGTAGGTCTAGCTTACTTCATCGTAATTATATTTCTGAAAAGAGTAAATTCGTACGTTTCAGCCCTCTTACGTTTTGGTCAGCAAAAACCACCTTCACAATACCATTTCAAAATCTCAGTTAATTGAAATGCTTGGAAACGTAATGAAGGATCTCAATTCAGCTGCAAAGGTGGGTCAAATGGGTCACAGGAGGTCAAAAATATCCTAAGTATATAAGAACTTTTCAGGTGGATTTCAAAACACCTGATATTGTTGTCAGCATCGACATCATAAAAGACGTTGCCTGCTGTAGCGTCTTGTCGAGATATTTTCAGTATAAGAAATACAACCCTGGAGAGCTTGCAAACTTAGTGTTGAAGAAGAATTCAGAACAAGAGAGTAAAGTAGTGGAGACAGATGATACAAAAGATTTGAAGAACTCCTCCACAAACACAACAGTGTGAGCTGAACATTTCCTAAATATCATTAAAATAAGAAGTTGAATCAAGATTTTTTTTATTTTGACAAAAAAGTTTGACGGGCACATTTTGTTCAGGATTATCCAGAGTAAAAATTCATGATTTAGGGTTAGTGTAAAGTGTAAAAATATATCACTTCTTATTTTTGATCACAAAATAATCTTATTTTTATGGGAGTCAAAATCTGACAAATGAGTTTTTGATTGGTTATCGTTCCTATCTTGGTAAATGTTTTGTATAATTTAGCGTAGACAAGCTCAGGTTATTTAAAGTTCTTGATCCCGCTTTCTCAGAAGCTCTCAGTCCACAGAAAATATGCTGTGTCTGCAATAATGGATTCCAATATTTGTTCCTTGAGTGCAGTTTGTTTTTCTTCGAAATTATCATTGGAAGGATCACGAAGGACAATCGAAATCGTTACTTTTTCCAAGGTGGTGTCTACCATGGTTAGGGTGCACAGGTCGACATTGTTTTCGCGAAGCAGTACGTAATAATCGAAGTTAGCGTTAGTAAAATGTCGATAAAATGACCCGTACTTCACGGACAAAAGCTTTTGAAACTTTTCTACCCACTTTAAGCCTCGTCCAGTCACTTCTTCAATTGTTAGGGAGTAAACCTGAATCGGGTATGATGTATTAGCTGGGCCAAACTTTGAGCCATTCGCAAGTTCCTTACTTGAGTGAGTCCTAAAAGTTCAATGAATTCGAGAAACAGTAATGTTGGTGTATTCGAGTGCATTCGGTTCCATAGATGGTCTCTGCGACAATGTTCAACTGCTTTGCAAAACACAGACGAAAGTGCAGTTTCAACTGAGGCTGACCGCATAAACACAACTTTTTGCATTGATTGTTCATGGTTGGAAAAGTAGCCTACATAGTGTACAGATTCTGCCTTGATATCAGGTTCTCCAGGAACTGGCTTGAATAAATCTGAAAAATAATCCAATTGAATGTGCGAAAGAGAAGGGCACAACATCATGATAAAAGTACCAGGAAGGAGGTGAGTGTGATCCGTATCCTCAGAATCGAACGAAATTTCAGCCTCTGTTACTTCTGTTGCCACTTCTGGAAAATATTGGATTAAAAAAACCCTTTAACCTATCATTGAATTAAAGAACTGGATATGCCTGCAGAGTCAGGGTCTTTCTCTTCAGAGTTTGTTGACCTTGGCGGTGTCGCAGTAGGCTCAACCCCATTAAGATCGCAAAGAACACTTCTGTAAAATAAATGGCTTTTAGAACCAGAGATCATATTTAGGAGTTTTTGTACTTCTTACTTGAATTGCCCTTGGTTTTTGTCATTTCCAATTGTTGGATAAATTTCTCGTTTACTTGTCAGAATCAGGAAGTACTTCAACTTCATTAATTGAGAGGAGGGATCCTCCACCTGGATATAAAATTCAATATGTGGCAAATCAATTTTTTTCATGGAAAAGGGAATTTTCGATACTACTTTTTACCTGTCCTATTATTACAGTGGTGTCAAAATCTGCTGAATCTCTCCGCTCAGAACTGTAAGAGCACAGTTTGAACTGACCTTGTCGTGCAAGTACATAGTCACATTTGAACTGAAATCAAACTTTTGAAACACTCTTTTGAGATTATACATCTATGTGCTTAACTCACCTGGCCACCTTCATTTTCAACGAACAAGGGTTCCATCCTTAAGACTTTGAAATCATAAACTTTTTCATGAGAAAGAATGTAGTTGTAAAGTTGAGTTGAATTTACACTCTGGCCGATCGTTAAGGATAAGACCCCGGTTGCAAGAGCATCTCTAAAATAAAATTTAAAATGAATGAAACATTTTTTGTAGAGCATAACTAAATTAATTGGCAGAACCTTGCAAAGTTAGGGCCTTTGTTGTAATATTTGAGGAAGTCTTCTATGAAAGCTACCATGTTGTAACCTTTCCTCAATATCGGTCTTCCAGCGACGAATGAGTGAACGACACGCTAAAGAATAATCTCAAAGTTAATGAAACGATACATTCAGGCGTCTTTTAGCCTTTTATTACCAAGTGGAAATCATAGGTAAAAGAGTGAGTGTGCAAAAGAAACCTAGTGCGGTCACATTCTTCGACCAAACTGAAAAAAAGATGCAGCAAGGTTAGATCTTTCTTGCAAAGGCTTAATGCACTCTAAAAATAAATACTTACCTTGAAATTTGCTGAACAATTCTTCCAGATGCTTGAATCGGTTGTGCCTTGTTAGTTTGTAAGGCATAAAGTTTGGTGAAAACAAAGGGTTCACAAACACCAATGTGAACGTTTAAAACTCCAGCTGAAAAAGGGTATTGGGAAATTCAAATAAAAATTAAACAGAAACTTTTTAATCTTCTGACTACCTGGAAATTTTTTCTGAAGAAATACGTCTCCGATCGGACCACCAGACTGAGAACTCCTATGGCATATTTTGTAAGTGTCAAAAGTTAATATTAGTTAAAAAAATCTGACTTGCCTCTTTGATTCTTTTTTGAAAAAAGCTCCACCAGTTGTTGAAGTGTTTGGTCTTCTTGATGACTCAGATCTATGTTGTAAAGTTCACATTAAAAATTCTAATATGAGATGAAGTTGACCATTTTACCTGGACTGAATCACCAAGAAGCCTAGAGTTTGGAGGTATTGCATGTAGTCTTGGAGATAGTTCTAAAAAAATTTTAGAAATAAAAAAGCATTCTTAGTCATTTTTGCATTTAAATTACCTGAACTAAAATGGCGTGTTGACGCTCATCAACAGCAGTACGTCTAAGTAGTTTCGGCGATTCAGATTTGACACCATCTGGATGCTGGCTTTGAGATGATGACACCTGGTCGGGAAAGTACTTTCGAGTTCTTGTAGAGTGAGCAATCTAGAAAAAGAAATTTTATTGCCACAATAAAAACAGCTGAGGTCCAACTTAAAAACTTACTTGTCTCCATTTGGGCATAAACAAAAGGGGTGTCAGACAAAAGTGAACAAGCCTGTAGAATAAAAGAAGCATCAAATTTAATGAACATTTTCCCTAAACTCTTTTTGTAATAAATAGTTGCCTCATTTTGAACACAGATTGATGCTTTCTCCCCTTGTCTTTTTCTTCGCTGGCCATTAAGTCGAGCATTTGTCGTCCGTGGCGTCCAGTAACATCCCGTTCGATAGAAAAAGCACATTTCTGTTCATTCAAAAAGCTCATGAACTTTAAATTCTTTGAAAGTTTCTCTGAAATAATACCTGAAGGGGTTTTTGTAGTTTCATATCCGTGAAAACAGATAAAAAAGAGCCCTCTTTGAACAAAATCTGACCCTTTTTGTGAACCATAGGACCACTTGCGGGTCTGGCTACGCCTTGTGGCGGGGTATAGTTTTTCACTAGCGTTTCTACATGTTGATCGGTAGACATGAAATTGTTGTCTGTAGAAGAGGATGGCCGAAAGAACTTGGGATTATGAGTCAAGCCAAGTTTCTGTGCGAGTATTGAAGATCCCAAGCTAGCCCTAAAAACATTTTAAGAGTTTTATGAAATAGAAAAAACTCCAATATCAAAATCATAGGCTTTTACCTGGCTGTGAACCATTGGCCCAACAATGACATCTGCTTTGACAATTTCGACAAGGATTCAGAGGAGTGGTTGTACGTCAAAACCTCTATACCTTTTCTGAAATTTTTTATTAATCTTTTTATTTTGTGATATTTAAAAAAAAAGTTTTGTACATAAACCGAGGTTCAAGTGGCAAACGTCAGGAAATAAAACCATTGAGATACTAAATGTTAAGTTGGGGACGTATAGGGTTTATTTAGGTACTTGTATATGATTTTAGCAGTTCAGGAAGTTCTGGTTATCAATCATAGAACCAAAATTTACAGTTTAGATTGAAAAGAATGTGGCTTGACTTTAATGTTAATTTATGAAAACACTTAAAAAATTAGTTTTACTTAATTTATTCTTTTACCTTGAAACCAATGCCACCAGAATCCGCTGACGAGGAAAAAATTCGTAATCTAAAATATTTGATTAATTGATTGTTCATCGAAACAGATGAAAGACGACCGAAATGGAATTAGTTGTCAAACCTGAATCCAATGCATGAGAACTGGATGACAAAGTTAAATCCTCGGAATCGATGGACTTTGACCCAATTGAACAAGACCGACCCTTTTGATGCTCTGAGGTATTTTTCAAGTAAGGCTGAAACAGTTGGAGCGACCTAAAAATGAGGAACTAGAGAAACAAAAATTGCACTGAAAATGAAAGTTGTAGCTTGCCTTAAATTGGTTGGATTTAAATCATCAGGCTTTGACTTTTCAGAATTCAAGCAAGCTTGCCAATGTCGGAAATTTCTTCCGATCAACAGAAATTCATTGAGCATCATTGAGTCTGGAAAAATAAAATTACCTGTGAAAATTGTAAATTACATGGCTACATTATTTTGCATAAATTACCTCTATTACCGACATTATAAAACGAGCACTTGACATACTCGTAACTCGTATCGTCGATAATCCTTTTTTGAAAAACTTCTGTTGTTGTGTCCTTTTGATGAAAATCTGATGAGTAATACTTTTTGAGAGATCAATGTGCAAAAAAAAAGTTACCTGAATAGCAGCCGTCACTCTATGCTTGAGTTCTTTCACAATTTGTAGAGCTGAATTCTTCGAGAAAAATTTTATCATTTCACTTTGAACAGTGGATTGTGATAAAATCAGTCCATAACTCAACCTTGAGATGGGAAAAGGAATTAAGAAAATTGGGCCACTCGCTCTCATAAAAATGGATGACGATATAATTATTTTACCAAGAAGGCAAGAAATGGCTGTACACAGTGGATAATCTGTTAATTTTGCCATCTGTTAGGTCGTTTGGCATCACAAAAAGTTCAGTGACCAAATCCCATAATGATTGAGATGCCACGCTTTCAATTTGCTTGCGAAGACCAACTAGGTCGACTTTTCCTTGCTCCCAAATGTTAAATTGCATGATCAAGGGTGACCTGCAAAAACATTTAGTCAATTAGACAAAAATATTTAAGCTTAGGATAAATCATAAGGTAATGTGTATACAAATCTTCAACTTTGAAGTCATCTGGAACTAGTTCAACTTTTACAAGATTTGCTAAGTCCTGTTCTAATATCCAGAGTAAATCTTCTTCTTGAGTTGTTTGTGAACACAAAACTATAAAAAGGATTATTTTAATCTACGTACACAACGAATAAGTTACTGATGAATCTATACCAGAAGCTTCATTGTTTTCCCTCACAGACAATGCTACGCATGCGATAGCACGATGACCCCCGACAGTTTTTCCAAACTTGAGCAACATAGAAGGTGTGTTGTTGAACAAAAATACATTCTGGGTTGGCTCCATAGCACCGTCAGAATTCATATCCTTAAAGTAGATAAAACAAACTTTTCCTTCAACGCTCAAATTATTTTCTTTCGATGTCTATTACCTGAAATTGATGTGAATGCAGGTTGGAGGAGTATTTGGGAGCGATGTATGACTAGAAAAAAAAAAGAAATGTAAGTTAGTTAAGTTTTTCTGACTGCTTTATAACGATGTACCTGTCTAACAATGTTTTGCATGAAGTAAAATAATAAAGCGTTGACAGTTTTCTTTCCTTGAAACTTTGGATGCAAAGTGAACCTTAAGACTGTATTGGGTTGGGAATTATTTTTTTGTATGAATTTAACATCCTCTGGAGTAAGTTTGCACATGGAATTCCTTTGTAACATCGTGCTGACAATTTCAAGAACCTTATCACTCAACTTCTTTTCTAGTAGTTCAACCTACACTCAAATTACATTTCGTTTTAATAACCAATATTTTTTTCGATCAAATGGTGATCTTACCAGATCTAGTGTAATTTGGGTCCCAGCAGGAGAAATGCCAAACACCTTCAGCTCGACACGATCGTCAGAGGATGACTCCAGAAAGTCAGGACTTTAATTTTATGTCGTAAATTATATATCTTATCCAATCCTGATAATTTAATATTCAAATACCTATTCCAAGAGCACACTGAGGAGCTTCTAGATTTCATTCCAATTACATTATCATCAAGGTCACCTCTAGGAGTTAAACCAGATATTTTTCGAGGCTGGCATGCACTTATGATTTCAAAAATTTTCATGTAAAAGATGTTTCCTCCTTCATCTTTATAAACAAACATGTTGTTTCGATTGCTGACTGCAAAAGAACTGAGGACATTTTTAAGAGATTGAAGTGCAATGCTGCACCTGGCAGGGGCTCCCTGCAAAAAATTATCAATTATTATTGGCAAAGGATTGGTTGTCTCGTTAGATTCATTTGGTCAAGTTTACTTGGCTTAGTTTGACTCTTGGGTGAAGAGGAAAATGTGCTTGCCAAATGGGTGGAGAGCAAGAAAATGATCCTGGAGTAAATCTGAAATAATTCGATTCGGCAGGGATTACGACTTTGTAAAAACCGTAAGTATGATTTGTCCCATTCTTCACCTTCCACTAAGGTTTGCATCAACAAAGGTAACTTCGTTCATCTCGTTCCCCTCTTTTAGAGATGCTTGATGCAAAGAAGACCTGTTAGGGCGAGCAGGCCAAATTTCGTCTGAGCTTTCTGTTTCAAGCAACTTATTGCAGATTCGAGTCTCATACAAGTCCTCTAACAAGAGCTTTTGGTTGACCTATTGGAAAATCAAAGTTGAGATTTCAAGACTTGGAAATAAAAGTGATTTTTTTTTTACCTTTTTACATGTTTCTTTTATTTCCGTGGCCAACAATTGTTGGGCTTGTCTCCATGGTAAAACTATATCGAATTGCCCTTCTCTGTACTGAAAGTATACTGAGACCATGTCTGATTGGACTTTTAATATCAACCAGAAAGTGGGACACTCTCGGTTGCGGTCTTCACATGGATCATTTCTCCAAGTGTATGAAATCAGAGATGAATGCTAAACAAAAGTTGAAGGTAAAACATTGAAATGTGTTTCATAAAACTGACATTACATCACAAGATTCGAGGTCCTCCTCTTTCAGAGCTGTCAAGTGGCTTTGAATTGCTGTTACGTTTTCGTAAATCCGATTCTCTATATGGTTTGAAAGTTGTCGATTGAGATCAATGTAAAAAAATGGAAATAAAATGACCTTTTTACCTTGTTTTTCAATACTCTTGTTTGATTGCATCAAATAAAAATATTTGCCAGCCTAAAATCACTAAAAATAATGACGTTTACAGTCAAATATCAAATTCAACTCAACCTGTCTCAAAGTATATCCTGGAATCGAAAGTTTCTGAAAAAGTTCCATAAAAACAGGAAGACTACGATCAGGTCCAAATACAAATTGAAGAGGAATTTGTTGTAAAACGCATCCAGGTTTATCCTTTGATGAATCAATGTGAGATGCAACCTTTCAAAAAAAAATTTGTTGAGGTAAAATTTCTTTGCTAGATAGATAGGTTTGAGAAACCTTTGATAGAATTGTTTGGGTAATAGGATTGGCCTGAGTTAGTGCAAAAGCAATTTCATCATCTAACATCCATTTAAGTGCTTTAATGAGAGAATTCACGGCTTCCGTCTGAAAAATGAAAAACCTTCATTATTTTTGACAAACATTTGGTTTTGAAGGCCAGTGCTCTACCTGAATAGGAGGGAGTCTCTCTTCTGTAGACTCAATTTCATCTCTAACAATGGAATCCAAAAAGCTTGAAGTTTCAGCCTCTGGCAAAGACAAACTTGATCCAAGGGATACACTGCGACGGGTGGGCTCGAGTTTCAAAGGAAGGGTCATTTCCCTTGGAAGTGTTATGGTCAAAAGGTCGAGAGTGACACCAAGATTTGACAAATCAAACGTCTCTATTTGATTGCCTAAATTGGAGGAGTTTGAACGTTTTTGCACAAGATCAACAATGCAACATGGTAGCTCTGACATTTGTAAAGTTTCATATATTTCTTTTCCTTGGCGAATAGTTACCTGGGGGGAAAAAGTTGGACAATAAAAAAAGCTTTTAAATATTTCTGAGAAGTTTTTCAAATACCGAAAATTGTAGGAAAAGTGGGGGTGATTGCTCAGAACTTTCAGAGTCGTTTAGATCACTTTGGTCGTCTGAAGCAGCTGCACTCGATAATAACGAGAGAGATCCTGCTTCCTAAATAAAAGACAAAATATAAAACAAAGAAATGAAAATTAAAGATGCTCATTTTTTGATAAAGCCAAGCGTCTTTGTGTCTAAGCTAAAAACATCGCATGTTTTCACAAGAATTTCTAGAATATACCTTTAGTGAGGATTCCATTTCCTGATTATCACGGGTGTACATTTTCAGTTTTTCGTCGAGGTCGATATCTTCCATTTGATCTTCAGTGTCGCGGGGATGTCTTGAAGGCGCCGTGAAAAAGTTATCTCCAGAAGGACAGAAAAAATACAAATTGTCCACCTAAAACATTCAAAAGTTCATGTCAACTCTATTGACTTTTTTGCCTTTTCCTACAAACAACAATGTAATAAAACTTGTGAACATACGAATTTCATAATTGCATAAAAATTTAATTAACCAAAAACAATTTTTTACCTCTGGAACTGCCCGGAAAGACGTCCTTTGAATATCACAGAACTTCTTTTTTATAACATTGTGGTTTGTAAAAAAGTGGCTACAGGGTTTGGCATCACTCAAAGAAGAAGCAGGAACCTATCAAATACCAATTTAATTTTCATACTTTAGTTTTGCATAAATGTAATACTTGATTGCAACAAAAAATACCAAAGATTTAATGACCGGATTCGATATTTCTTCATCTGATTCGTTTTCTTTATTCTTTGAAGGGTCACTTGGCATATTGTTGGTTCTATGTCTAGAAGGATCGACCCCAACTTTGCGAACATGACTACAAACTTTTAGTAAGAACTCCGTCATATCCGTCTCCAAAGCGCTTTCGTTTTCACAATAATCAATGGCACTCTTTAATTGAAAATCAAGGGAGTCAAAAAAATGTCTTTTAAGTGTTGAGCTATTTAATTTTCATACCTGAACATCAAAGCTGTGAGTTGGCAATCGAAGTTGGAGAGACCGAAATAAAACAGTGACAAACGACTTGTAATACTGAAAATATATAGATTCATCAAGATTAATAATTCCGAAGGATTTTTCGTATTTATAGTTACTTACAGCCATTTGGAGGTTGATACAATGAAGTCTCTGTGTTTTCTCCATTCGAGATAACGTATCCTTGCTTGGTGTTACCGTAAGGTAAGGGTCTGCTGAATCAGCTGTCTTCGTTTCTGACCTGACATCAACTGTTAACCCAGTGCTAAATATATTTAAAAAATCTTAAAAACTTTGACCTAGTTTTCACTATTCTTGAGAAACTTACCGAGTTTTCTCCTCTGCGTGTTCGTGATTTAGCAAGGTGTGAACAATATTTGATACATTGCAATCAAAAACATAAACTGGAATCGTCAATGACCCCCACACATCTCGAACCTTCACAGGTGATCTTAAAATAGAAGAATTAAGGCTAGCATTGTTATTCAATGTTTATTATTTCCATATAGATTTTGAGGCCAATTTTCTTACGCTTCTTCTAGAACCATTCTCACAGCGGAGGGGTCGACAGGCCCATTAATAGGTGTCAGTGGAATGGGGGGCGTAAGATTCTTTTTATAAGTCTTCGTAACATGTGAATGAGTCTGAGTTCGAACTCTATATGAAATGAGAATTCGGTCAATTTATAAATCCTTTCAATTGAAGTGTCTCGTTTTTTAACCTTGTCGAATGTAGCTTCGAGTTGGCAAAACTTGTAATTCCTCCCCTGGGAGAATTTGACGACTCCATGGTTTTGCAGCGATTTCGTTCAGCTGCAGCTAAAGCACTTACGTCTATAGACATGGTTCTAGATCTCATTCCATCCCCAGAAGCAGTGACAGGTGATGAAAAGTCCCTTTTATATAATCAAAAAATGAAGGTATAATCCATTAAAATGAAACTGCTTAGATTACTTTGTCTTCATGGCAGCTCTTCTAGCTCGGGCCGTAGCTGCTGATAACTTTTCACGAGGATCAACACTTCCACTCATTGATCTTTTGCGAGACTCGTCCATAGAAAGGCTAACCATCGAGCTAAAAGTGATTATAATAAATCTGTTAATTCAAATAAAAAAGGTTTCAGCTTAAATTTTCTACTGTATTACCTTGCCAAAGAATCCTCAGGGGTGAAAAGCTGCTGCTGTCGTATTTTGGGCATCGGAGTCTAAAATGAAAAGAGGTTACGTTTTTGAATCCCTTAAAATGGAATGTCATTAAAACATCTCACTTTCACAACTTGCACAGCAAGAGGGTTTTTTCCGTTGATTGCTGCTTCATCAATCAGCAGCAGTTTAAGGTCTTTAAATGTACGAGGAAGAATAGTCAAAAAGAAGTGTGACCCGGACAATCCTTTGATAAAGCAGATCCACTTGCGTTCTTTAAAAAATGAACGATAATAATGTAGAGAAACATTTTTACATGTTCTTCAAGTATTTTATACCATGACCCTGATGCATTGACTTAAGGCTTGAATTAACGCTGCGTGCATCTGCATCAGGTGTGGCACCAGAGGAAGTCATCGATGTACCACTTGTAAAGCGGGATGAAACACGAGAATGGGAAAGAAAACTCTCAGGCAGAAAATCGGGGTACCTTAAAAATAAACTGTTTGAAATGATTCTCAATCTCAAAGATAAGTCAATGGCTACCGAAGCCTGCTCCCCTCTGTATCCAGGGATGTCTTGAAATGCTCTCGAATCAGTTCGTGATCGTGACTTTCAAGAGCAATTTCTCGGTCGTGAAGTTTTGCTATCTGCTCTTTAAAGTGGTCGTAGAGCGACTCGTTTGGAATATCCGAGTCATCACTTTGACATCTGGCTACATTCTTTGTTAAAGGAAAAAATCCAAATTGAAGACTTTTTTATTTTAATAAAAATTTGGCTTTTCGAAGTGAATAGAACCTGTATGAATGAAGCAAAAAGTACTTCTGTGGTATGGGATTTTTCCAGAAGAGACCTTAAGTTCCACTGAAACGGCATTTGAATCACATTTGTCGATGTCGATCCTAACTGATGAATAGTTTCTTGGTGTCCCTATATTATTATTACAAACATGAGCTAATTTCATTCTTTTCTAAATAAAAAAATTATCGTTACAGACCATTCTTAGGTTTAAAGGTGAGTTGGCATTAATGGGTGTCTGACTCAAAAGACTTAAATGTTCAAAAGTTGAAAGCGTAGATATAATATCGCAATCATTCTCGTAAATAATCTTCGGTATGTCTGGAAATCTGTATCCACCAACATGAGGCCAGTCTTCACAAAGCTCGTCAATGATTCCATCCTTTGAGACAAAAAAATTTAGGGTTAATTTTGAAACTAAAAAAGGACACTTTGTTGCAAATTTAAAACTTTTCCACCCATTTATCCAACCTGTGGCTCGACCCAAACTTCAGTTATGACTTTTATTTCACTTTCTTCAACAGAAATGTCTTCTTGCTCGTCTTCTGAAGAAGAATCAGATGAACACGATGTGTCTAACGGAGACGTTGTTGCTGTGTATGGTGGAAACACCACATACTTAATATGAAAATGAAATAAGTGTTGGTCATAAAACTTCCTTATTCTATTGGTATTTGCATCAACCAATTAGCTTATTTTTACCTGAACTATACAATGTTGTAAAGTGCTTTTCTCAGATATTCCACCTGTTCCAGTTTTAAGTCTCAACTCACGAGCCATGTTGTGAATACCTTGGCTAGAATGGGCGAAATGGAAACCCTAAAAAAGGGGAGGTTATTGATGCTTCTTTTGAATTTAACAATAAGCATTAGACTATTTTTATCACTTGAAGGAGCCTTTGTCGTGTGATGGTATTTAGTATTCTTGTGACAGAAATGCTACTCAATGGGACTGTTGGACAGGCCTAGAAAAACAACTGGGTTTTAAACCTGATTGTTAAATTTGAAGGCAGATGCAGTAAATACCTGGACTGACCAAATCCATCTCCTGTGATGCAAGTATCTTGACAATGATAAGAAAGCTATTGCAGCTGAGCCACCGTTATTGGGCGAGGCAACAACGTTCGAGTGGTTCGTATGACCAGCCAAATCATGGGAACGGTGGTCATTGAAACAACTTTCAGTCCACGAAGCACCTTGCTGATGAGATATTGTTTTGTATGCTGGTTCCAACAAATGCAAAATGTCACGAGGCATCTAAACACAGTTTTCTAAATTTAACTTGAAATAAGCATTTAAAGGTTACCCAAAACATATCAACTTGACTTTGCTTCTTTATATTTGTTTGAAAATCTTATCACTGATTCAAGTCTGAACATTCAAAAATAAAAAAATGAATTATTTTACCTCGTTGTATCTGATGAGAATTCGTTCAAGAGGTTTTTCAATGAGAATGCAAGCTTCCATCTCTGACCACTCCAAAGATGGATCTCCTTGTTTAAAAAAGGATGAGTGTTGCTTAATTACAAGAGTTTTGATCTTGACCCTTAAATCATTCAGCAAGTTGTGCCGAGTAGCTCCAGGTGTTCCTCCAGGAAACGCAACCCTTTGTATAAGAACCATCATTAAGCAAGTTTTCTTTAGGTGTATCATGTTACTTTTTTACCATATCACAGCACATGGAGGTTTCAACGTTATTCTGGTTATCATGAAAGACACTGGAGGACTGTCACTATTGCTGTCAGCTGGAAAAGGTAGTTTTTCATAGAGTTATACCTACTGATATGACCAGTAAATGCTCCTTACCTGTTTTGATGAATGTAATGAAGGTACTGTTATCCAAGAGAACAAATGAGCTCCAACGTTTTAGGGCTTCAGTCAATTGAAGCGAAGCCTGAAAGATTGTTGAATGGTTAGAAAAATAAAAATATTATCAATTTTATTAAGCAATTTACCTTTCGAGCTTGTACGACACCGTAACGACCACTGGCATTTGGCATTTGAAAATTCTTTTCAATAAAAATAGAAATCGTTTATACAAGGTATTTTTTAGACGGAAATTTAAAAAATAACCTTTGGCAACGGGCTGTCGTGATTCAAAATTATATGTATCTTGTGTGAATGTAACCACCTCTGCCAAATATTGACATCCAAGGAGCAGACCGGGGTCCAAAAAATGGTGAACTGAAAAAATAAGCAATAAAGTTTTATGTTAGGCAGCAAAAAACAATTTGATCAAAAATATTTGTAAAATCTAAAATTAACCTGTTGATGCATGTGGGCTATGTCATCATGAGAAAGCTGAGGCTTACAGTTTGGGCTATTTGGAGGCACGTGAAAGAGTGGTACCCCATTTAAAGTACTAAAAGTTTAAAAACAAGTTTAAAAACAATTCTAATTTTATTTTATGTTTTGATCATTTGACCTTTCCGGCAAAGTTGAGTGTGCCTTATTTCTGGCAAAAGACTCGAGATGTGCCAGAAGCTGGTCGACGTAACTGAGGTGTTGAAGCATGACATAAAACTTTCTTATCACTGCGTTGCGATCATTAGAAGGGTACTGCCTGTCACGCTGACAGACAATGTCGTGCAATGTGTCATACTCTCCCTCGAGATAGACCTAAAAATATTTTTTTCTGTCTCTGAAAATTTGAATTTTAGAAATCTTGCCAAATTACCTCAATTTTACAAGAGGCAGGCTTCGATGTTAGAGGCCAGTCTGAATAAATGACATAGTGAATAAAGGATGAAATTTTCCATGGAAGTGTGAGTTTTATGATGATTCGAGTATTGTCTTGGGAAAAGTTCACTTCGTTGATCGTGTAACCCTCTCTTAGCCGACAAGATAACAAGCTAAAATTACACAAATTTAAAAAAAACTTTTGAAAATCCCTTCTTTAGAAATGAATACCTGGAAAGACTGCAGTGAGCCTCTCTCTCAATTTTCTTCTTGGTTATTCTTTCTTCGTTTGTATTTAGAAAATATCCATTCTTGATACCGCTAAACCTACCACGAGTGTACCAACCTAATTGAGATTTAAATAGTTTAAGGATCCAATCCCCCACTATGAAACAAGATTTGATGTTGCTTGGACATACCTGCGTGGTCACTTTGCTTTGTTGATTGAAAGTGTTCGTAATAAGACATTGCATTGGGTAAATGAATAGCTTGAAGAGCTTTTCTGAAGCTCCAAACTAGCAAGGCATCGTGGTAAATATTCATGTTGTACTCGTAATCATTAATGTCAAGCTCGGGGACCTATTCAAACCAAAAGAAATTATTCAAAATAGGAAATTGTGGGCGAACCATTGATTTTACCTCAGGCAAATAAGCTCCATAAGTGCTGAGAGACGCAAATCTAAAATTTGGATGAGTTTACTGTTTCCATAACCTTAGAGATCAATTTTTATTCAAATTCCTTACTCCATCAGCTCTTCGTATGGAACCCTTGTTAAGCTCGATTGAGGGTGGTATATGCTGCTTACTTGTAGAAAAGACAAGGATACCAACTTAGTACGGAACAAGTTTAGAACTTTGTCCAAAGCGTCTATGTCTGGAACAGACACCACACCATCTGAAATTTTTTTAATCGGTAACAGTAACGAAATTTACTACAAAACATATTCAAAGAGGCGCAGGAAGACTAAAAACCTGTGACAACGACTATGCCAGCAGCACTATTTGGAGGAAGAAGTTGTATTCCCAATAATCCAGTCCTAAAAAGTTAAAAAAAGACATGGTGTGTTATTGAATTCAATGCATTTGGAAAAATTGTTTCTTTCTCTCAATAATAGCCATCGTGTAAAAGCATGAAATGAAACGATAATCTTTCATGGTCACTGTGCAAAGACGTCAACATTTGGAAAATACCTCATCATGCTGACGAAACCAGAGTCTGCAGTCGTGGTTATTGTTCCCGGTTCTGGTGGGCTCCCAACTGGTTCATCGAATAATCCTCTAAATAGTCTTTCGGATTCAGCTCGAATGGTCTAAAAATTCTCTCATATCCAGAAAATCTAAAGACATGAGTTGTATCAGGTGAAAATTTACCTGCATTTCTCCATGCACTTCAGATGTGATATGGGATGATCGTGACTCAAGGTCGTGAAGGCCACTCACAACTTGCCTCATAAATGAGTTCTGTAAAGCGTTACGTTAAATCAAAACTTAGCCAACGTTTGGGGTTGAGCTCCTGCCAAATCATTTTACCAGGTTTTCTGGAGTCAGAAGCCACCCTTGGTGGAGCACAGCTTGACAGGTTTCAGAAAGAAAAGGAGTCCAGGCTATGACCTAAATTGTTACTTGTTTTAATTTAAAACCTTTCTGGCAAACTATTTTTCATTTTAGCAGTATCTTTGTTTAAAAAATGACTGCACAGTGTGTAGTTCCCAACACCACCTGTGCAAATTTTGCATACACCTAGGCCTCTTTTATATGAATGGTTCTAAATGTGCTTTTGACTCCTAACCCTCTATACCTCTGCCCAATGGTCAAGGTGGTCAAAAACCAATGAGAACTGGAACACTGGGCGCTAGTTTCTTTTGGTAAATTAACTAGTCTAACTAAAATTTACCGAAACGTAGATATCTGGCTTCAGCAAAAGTTGAGAGCCAGGTACGTAGAAAGGTCTGACGAGCCCAGCCAAAGACCTTCTTAAAGCTGGTAAAAGCGAACAAGATGTGACCCCTTTGCTTATCAGGTCCGATGCAGATGCTGAGGGACTTAAGTCCAACATGAAAACGAACTATAAAGAGATTGAGCTTTCTATTTCAGCTGCTGAAATATCCAAAAGAAATTGAGATAAGATTACTTTGTATCTTTGTGCTAGAAATCTGACAGCCGTTCTTGGTGTTACTGCGTACGAATATAGGTGTCCGACATCCCAATCCCAATCAGGCGGAGGAGCTCTCGGAACAATCCCCACGGCATCAAGCTCATGAGCTGTAAAATCTAAGTTTCAAGCCATTCATTACACGTTGCTATATAACCATAAATTTTTTAAAATCGCACCAGCACAGCTCTCATATTTCTTCACTTTAATTTCTTTGTGAAGATGAGACAAGTACCATTTTGCTCTTGCATTGCGAGAAAGCCTGTAGTCTTTTTGCATGAGGACATAAATCCTGTCAGCCTCTAGGCATTTGTATACAACATCCCTTTGGTCTGACACTTTGTGAGTCGTTTTTGATGTTGGAGGTGTCGACTGAGCCATTGTAAAGGGACTAGAATTTTGCATTGTCAGATGTTACAAATTTGTAAATTTATTCTTCTACGTAATCATTTTGTCTTCTACGTAACAATCAAATGTCTAAAGTTATTCTGTTTGAAGTCAACTCAAAAATCGAAATTAGACTGACATTTGAAAAAAGGTAAACAAAAAAACAAGTTCTTAACGTTGATAGGGTTGCCACGATACTTGGAGAATAAGTTTTTTCAACCTGCTGGCAATTTCTTAAAGTAAGTTTAAAAAGAAAAAAAAAGGTTTCGATTTTCAACCCAACACTTTGATTTTCAATACATAATTTTAACCCAAAGTTTTTGCCCCAAGTTTTGTTTGGCAACATTGCAACCGGAAACACACTTCTTCTCATTTTAGGATTTCAAAACGATCCCTTGGCAATAAATAATGACGTCATCAATATAATTTTTTTTTCTAATATTAATAATATTTCTTTAATTT
>Ga0194133_10002164_pt1 | contig 31309 bp, 24 predicted proteins | sample TA2KigOf40mmetaG_FD_155448 | JGI IMG/M metagenome (GOLD analysis project Ga0194133, IMG submission 155448) | Freshwater microbial communities from Lake Tanganyika, Tanzania - TA2015055 Kigoma Offshore 40m | ecosystem: Environmental > Aquatic > Freshwater > Lake | place: Tanzania: Lake... | reverse complement strand
CCCTTCACCCCAACGATCGGCACCCCGAACCTCAGCGGCGCTTTGTCGGGCACGTGGCTGCCAAACCGGCTCGGCACGGGCACGCTGGCGAATCCGACTATCGAGAAGTGGTTCGACACATCCGCTTTTGTTGCGCCGCCGCAATTCACTTTCGGGAATTCCGGGCGCAACATCTTGCGTGGGCCAAACTACGCAAACCTCGACCTGAGCCTGAGCAAGAACTTCACGCTCACCGCACTGCGTGAGGGAATGTGGTTCCAACTCCGACTTGACTCGTCAAACGTACTGAATCACACCAATTTCGGACAGCCGAATTCAGGCCTTGGCGCGCAAGGCGCCGGCGGCATTTTCTCGGCCTTGGCGAGTCGGACTGTCCAAATCGGCGGGAGGTTGACGTTCTGACCGCCGCCCTTTCCATACTCCTAGTGCTCTCCACGGCGGTTCCCCTCGCGGCCGAGCGGGTGAATGTGCGCATTGGGCCGGTTCCGGAGGGCCGGCCCATCCCGCACGACTTCGCCGGCCTCAGCATTGAGATGCTTGACGGGCTGAACCGCTACTTCGGATCTGAGAATCGCCCCAACGATGTCTTCTTCACCCTGATCCTGCAACTGGGTCCCGGCACGTTTCGCATGGGAGGGAACTCGCAGGACGAGGTGTGCTGGTTGGGCAGCACGATCGCTCCGCTGCCTCACATGTGCAAGGGATCGCTGTCGCTCAGCGACTTCCAGAGCTACGCACTGGCCTTCAAGCAGACGGGTTGGCAGGTCATGGTCGGCGCCAACTTGGGACAGAATTCGTCTACCTACGCACGCCGGGCCACGGTGGAAGGGATGCTCCCGGCGTTCGAACAGGGGGGGCTCCTGGCCCTCGAGATCGGGAACGAACCTGACAGCCTCTCCACCCACCGCATCTCGACCAACGGCCCGGCCTATCGCCCCGAAGGATACAGCGGCAGCGACTATGCGCGGGAGTTCAGCGAGTACCGGGCGGCGTTTTTCGAAAACCCGACGACACGCGACATCCCCTTCGCTGGTCCTGCCGTGAACCTGTTCGCAACCGGTTGGCGCGGTCCCTGGCTCGGGGCGTTTCTCGATAGCGTTGGCACGGCGAATGTGGCGATTGCCACCCGGCATATCTACGCCGTAGGCGGTTGCGGCGGCAAGCCGGTCGCCATGGCCGACCTGCTCGCTCCCCGCACCTTGTCAAACATGGAAGCCGAGGTTCGGGCCAATGTTACTTCCGCGCTGGAGCGGGGCGTCGAGTTGCAGATCAGCGAAACTAACTCGATCTCTTGCGGCGGCCAAAAAGGTATCAGCGACACCTTTTCGGCGGCGGCGTGGGGTCTGGATTGGATGTTGGATCTCGCCCGTCTTGGTGCCCGTCGGATCAACTTCCACACCGGCAACACCAATTACGCCGTTGTTCAAAGCACTCTCGCCAGCAGCGAGGCACGCCCACTCTACTACGCGATGCATCTGTTCGCCGCCGCCGCAACCAGCTTGTCTGGATGAAGAAACGATACGCCCTTGGATCGCAGGTGCTACGCGAGCTTGACCAGATTGCCAAGAACATTTCGAGCACCTTTTCATGGGAGATAGAGTCCGCTGTCGGCTTTCTGTTGTGCGGTCTCATACCGCCCCCCATGCTCTTATCTGCGTCATCAAGGCCCGGAATCCAGTCTGTGCCGAGTCCATTCCCCCGGCTGCTGGTTCAAAGTGAGTCACGCAACCGCCACGACGAAGGCGTCGATGAGTTCTTCATCTCCTCCACGTTCATAGACTTCAGAGTCCATCTGTCGGTAACGCCTGAGCAGCTAAAGAAAGAATTTCATATGCTACGCGCCCTTTACCTTGAAATGCATACAGGCCGGACAACGGCAAAGCAAAAAGGCATTGGTGAGAAGCATTTGGGGTTAGCCCGTCATGCTGCCAACAATGGACTCGGGAATGAAAGTATGGCCGCTTGGAACAAGAGCAATAAGGACCGTCCGGAATGGGGTTACAAGTCTGTCTCGTCCTTCAATCGTGACATCCGCAGTACTACGCTATCCCTCATGCAGGTCGCTGAAGACACTGAAGACGCCCTAAGGCTAGTCCTGAGAAAGAAAACCCGCCCAGTTGCCTAGGCGGGTTCTGTGCTTCGGTGCCCGACTACGTGGGGATTCAACACAGCCCAGAAGGGTGTTTGGCTTCAACCCAGTTCATAGCTTGGAACGATCCGGCGTCCTTGCGGCAAATGGGTAAAGCCCTTTTGCTTCAGAATGGGAAAATGAGTTTTGACCAGAAGATTCAAATTTGGGCTGCAATCGGAAATTGGGTGGCCGGAATCGGAACACTTGTTGCGGTCGCTGTATCTTTGTGGCTTGTCATGCGAGTTGAGAAAGTTCGAGTAAAGGCAGTTGTAGGATTTCGAGAGCTTGTGTTTGGAGATGGAACTCCTTTTCAAAAACATCTCTTGATACAGGTAACCAACATTGGCGAAAGACCAATAGTGGTTACGACTATCGGCTGGCGAATCGGGAAGGGCAAGAACCTAAAATACGCAGTTCAGATTGTCTCGGGGGCCTACACGCACGATCTTCCGATGGAGTTGCAGCATGGAAAAACAGGTCGCTTCATGGTTTCACTTCAGGAAACTCGTGACTGGGATCAGCGGTTTGCTGAAGGGTTCGTAATTGACCTGTCAGAAAAAAACCTCAAAACACTCGTCGCTCAGATTTTTACATCTGTTGGACAAACGATTGAAGTCGTTCCCGAGCAAGGATTAATAGATCATCTTAAGAGCTTCCGGAAGTAGCGCCTGTCTTACTCAGCCGCCTTTTGTGGGCCGCCTTCTAGTGGGCATCGCCAGCCCGCCCGGTCCCTTGACATGGCTTCAGACTTGATGCGCCGGAAAACCCGCGCTAAGAAGTGGATTTAGTGTGCCGCTTGTGTGCCAACTCGGCAACACTCGGCATTAAACGCGAGTATCCCCGAGTTTGCCTGAGTCGCGAGGAGTCCGTCTTTATTGACGGAAACGCGAAACTCAAAACCACTCGGGGACACTCAATAATTGCTGGTTAGGACTTTGACTCCGTCAATCGTGGTTCGAATCCATGCCGGGGAGCCACACTTTCGTCTTCCTAAATTCCAGCCTCGGTTCAGTTGACGCCATCGCCAGTCTCAGGGGCGCGCATATCCCTCACATTCTTTGACTTCTGTGGCTTACGGGCCGTTCTCCGGTTCGATGCTGTCCGCCCGGAGGTATGGCCGATATGCCTCTGGCTCGGCTTGGGACCCCGCCTTTCGCGTGCGAATTCTCTGTCTTCTCTTGTTGACGGCTCGCTCATGTTGACGGGTGTCCAGGCCGGGGTCCGGCCTGAACAGGCTTCGAACTCGATAGTTGACGGCCCCATTTCGAACTCGCCGTTGGCTGGTTGACAGCCCGTCTGAAGAAAAACGCGATTCGGGGTGGACACTTTTCGAACTCGCGGCGTATATAGTACACGGAGGCGATCACACGATCGTCTCCACGACACCAGACAGCCGGACGACCGTAAGGCGGACTCCGATGTGGGTGCGGATCGTCATTCGGGACGACCGGCCACCTCGAGTCCGTGGTCGCCGCCCGGCTGATTTCGGTCCCACCTGCATTGGCTCCCCTGCCTGCCTTGCTATCCGGCGCGAAGGAAGCGTTCATGGACACGAGGTTGACGCCTTTGGAGAAGACAGAGAATAAGATTAGCATTGCCGCCGAGGTCGCCCGGCTGGCGAAGATGACGGTCCCGCATTTGCGGGCGCGGCACGCGGAGTTATTCGGCGAGCCGGCACGGTCGCATCACCGGGAGTTCCTGGCGCGGCAGATCGCCTGGCGGTTGCAGGTGGAAGCAGAAGGCGGACTGCCGGAGGAGACACGGCAGTTGGCGCTGGCCATCGCGCGGGAGGCTCCGCTGCGGGTGCGGATCGAGAGTGCTGCGGCGCGCGGTGCGGCGGTCGCGGATCGCACTGCCACCACCCGACTCGCGACAAGCCAGGATGTCCGGCTGCCGATGCCGGGCAGCCTGCTCATGAAAGAGCACAAGGGCGAGACGCATGTGGTGAAGGTGCTCGACAACGGCTTCGATTACGACGGGCGCCTGTATCGGTCGCTCTCGGCGATCGCACAAGACATTACGGGCACGAAGTGGAATGGGTTCTTGTTCTTCGGCATCGCCAAAGAGGCTGCGCATGGCCGCCGCTAACAAGTTGCGACCGATGACCGCGGCGGTACGCTGCGCGATCTACACCCGGAAGTCCACCGACGAGGGGCTCGACTCTGATTTCAACACGCTCGATGCGCAGCGGGAATCCGCCGAGGCGTACATCGTCAGCCAGCGCCACGAAGGATGGATCGCGCTGCCGCAGAGGTACGACGACGGCGGATTCACAGGCGCGAACATGGAGCGGCCCGCGCTGAAGCGCCTGCTCGACGATGTGCGCGCGGGCCTGATCAACTGCGTGGTGGTCTACAAGGTGGACCGGCTCACGCGGTCGCTACTCGACTTCGCCAAGATCATGGAGGTGCTAGACAAGCACGGCGCGACCTTCGTATCGGTCACCCAGCAGTTCAACACCACCGCATCGCTGGGCCGGCTGACCCTGAACATCCTGCTCAGCTTCGCGCAGTTCGAACGGGAGATGATCGCCGAACGCACGCGCGACAAGATGTCGGCGGCCCGACGGAAGGGCAAGTGGGTCGGCGGCAACCCCGTGCTCGGCTACGATGTGCATCCCGATGGCGGGGCCTTGGTAGTGAACGCCGAAGAGGCGGCGCGCGTGCGGGCCATCTTCGACATGTACCTGGAGCATGGCTCGCTGCTGCCGGTGGTGAGCGAACTCAACCGGCGTGGATGGACTTTGAAGCGCTGGATCACGCGCGACGGTAAGGAAGTCGGCGGCAAGCCGTTCACGCGCCCTCGCCTGCACCTGTTGCTGACCAACGTCATTTACGCAGGCCACGTCCGGCATCGCGGCGAGATCTTCCCCGGCGAACATGAGGCCATCGTTGATCGGGAGACGTGGGAGAAGGTCCACGCGCAGCTCAAGGCCAACGCGCCCGGCAGTACCCGCAACCTGCGGAACAAGCATGGCGCGCTTCTCAAGGGGACCGTCCGGTGTGCCACGTGCGACGTCGGGATGGTCCACACCTACACCCAGAAGGACACCCGGCTCTACCGTTACTACGTCTGCGTGAAGGCTCACCAGCGCGGGTGGACGCAGTGCTCGACGCGGTCGGTGTCGGCGCCTGAGTTGGAACAGGCGGTGGTGGACCAGATCCGCGGTGTCGGGCGGAACCCCATGATGCTCTCCGCCGTGATGAAGCACTTGGAGGAGACGGGCTTCGGCGATGTGCTCCGGGAGGACGTGTCCCACGCCCTTCGCGAGTTCGACGGCCTGTGGCGGCAACTCTCGCCGCGCGAACAGGAGCAGTTGATCAAGGCGCTGGTGGAAACGGTGAGCTATGACGGGCAGACCGGCATGGTGACGGTCAGTTTCCGGTCTGCCGGGATCAAACAGCTTTGTCTTTTGCAGGAGGCGTAGATGAGTAGCAGCCAGATTCAGTTTCAACTGCGGCCACGATGCAAGAAGGATCCTTCTGAGGCAGCGCCACAACATGGCAAACTTCCTCGCGTGGCCGAAGTGCTAGCCCTGGCGATCAGCTTCGACGACATGATCCGCCGCGGCATCGCGAGGGACTACACAGACCTGGCGCGGCTAGGCTGCATCAGCAAGGAGCGGGTCAGCCAGATCATGCGGCTAGTCTGGTTGGCGCCGGATATCCAGCAGGAGATCCTGACGCTGCCGCGAACGCCACGCGGACGGTTCCACGCAGGCGAGCCGGCATTGCGCCAGATCGCATCCCGAATGCTTTGGTCCGATCAGCGCGCGGCTTGGGCGCATCTTCAAGACGCCGCCGATTCCCCTTGCTATTCGCGGTGAGTGAAGTGATTCATGTGTTCGATGCCACGTACTAGAAAGACCGCCAAACAAACCGCTGCCGCCTGCTACGCGGAGCGCTACGCCGAGTGCCAGGAGTTGCTGAAGTGCATCGCCAGCCGTCTGGAGCGGCACAAGACGGCCCAGGCCGCCGAGCCTGCCGATTGGGGCTACGCCGGTGACTTCGGCCGGGTCCGGGAGGAACTGGCCGAAGTCCTCGCCGCCTTGAACCCCGATGGTCAGATCACCGAGGAAGAGGCGCGCCGGATCGTCGATGAGATCGAGTTTTGAGACAGGAGAAACCATGACTACCTTTGTCATCAGCACTGACAACGACATCACAGCCTTCAGCACCGCCGAGCAGGTTCCGGAAGGCCAGCAGCGTTTCGCCACCGAGAAGGAGCTTGCCAGAGTCTCCTCCGAGTGGCCGATCAGCCGGTTCGCCGAGGTCTGGAACGGCTTCGCGGGCGTGGTGCCCTTCAACAGCCTAAAGCCGGTCAAGAAGTTCACGGACCGAAAGACGGCGGTCGCGCGGATCTGGAAGGCCCTCCAAGCCCTGACGCCCGCCCCCGAGCCCCAGGCCGCCCAAGTCGCACCGAGAAAGGCCAAGGCGACCAAGGGCGCCAGCCGCGATGACGGCGCACCCACGGCGCGCGAGGGCAGCAAGAAGGCCATTGTGCTGGACCTGATCCGCCGCCCGGACGGCGCCAGTGTTCGGGAGATTGCGGACGCTACTCAATGGATGGCACACAGCATCCGCGGCTTCATCTCCGGCGGCCTTGGCAAGAAGATGGGCCTCGCCGTCGAGTCCTTCAAGCGCCCCGACGGAGAAAGGGCCTATCGAACTCCCGCCAAGTAGCACTTCTCCGGCAGTACTCCGCCGCCAGCCTCCGGGCTTGGCGGCTTTCTTCCTTCCCATTCACAGCAAAGGGCAGGTGCCTCGGAGCCTCGCACATCGGCGTCGGCCACGGCTGGCACGATCCCGGTGGCAGCGGATCACCCCAGGACTCGGCCACCCCAGGAGCGAGTTCCCATCCACTCCCCGAGCGGACCACGGTGACGTTGCAGGAAGCCCCAGGCAGTGTTTCGGTGATGCGGCCATCCGCATCCACGCCGGACTCCAGGCCCACCACCTGCTCGTCGATCGCGTGGAACATCTGCGACTGGGCCGCCTCCATCAGGGACTTCCATGCCGGCGGTCCCATATGGACGCCGCGTCGGCGCAGGTGCCTTACGCCCTCCATCAGCGCGATCTCGCCGATCTGCACCAGGTCCTCGATGTCGATGGCTCCGTTGGGCCGGAACATCCGCCGCGCCAGCTCCGGAAGCAGCCGGTGGCAGTCCTCCTCCGTCTTCGGCGGCTCGACACGCAGTTCGCTCCGGTAGCTGGGCTTGCGCCAGCGCCCGGCCAGGTGCGCGAACTGGTATCGCTGAAACCGCAGCGACGGCGGAGGTTCGTCCCTCACTGCGTCTACCCTGCAGCCTCCACGAGGTTCTGCCCCAACAGCCGTTCCCGTGCCTGAGCGCAATCACGGGCGAAGTTCTGCTCCCGCTTGTAGGCCCAGCGCCGGTGCTGTTTGTTCCACTCCGTCATCAGGTCTTTCCAGGTGGCGGCCTGGTCCTGAGTGGACCAGAACTTCGCCAACTCGACGTGCTTGGGCGTCATCGAGCGATGGCGCCGGCCGAAGTAGCGGAATCGAATCTGACGGTAGAGATTGGCCACCTCGCGCGGGCTCATGGTCGGATCAATCGTCATGACCACGCGCGTAAGCGCTGGGACCGCCCGCCGGCCATCGACCGCGTAGTGCGACTCGGGAATCGGCGGCGCCGCATCCGTGAGGATGAACATGGTGGCTTGGGCCGGCTCCCATCGGTACTGCTGGCAGAGCCAGTTCGAGAGCCAACGCAACCAGCCCAGGATGCCTTTCGAAGAGACCAGAACGTGGTGAACGCGTTCGGTACCGGGCACGAGGTAGTCGAGCGTGTCGAAGCCGCGCTCGATGAGATTGCTGGTGCCGACCGGGACGACGCCCATCTCGGCTTCCTCGGCCGACACGTAGATCCTGGCCCAGGGCTTGGCTTCCTGGCGCCGTGCGAGGACGCCGAGCCAGCGATCGACCTGCTCCGGTGGCAGCAGTTTGCCGCGGAGGACACGGGAGCGGAATTCGACAACTGGTTCGGTCTTGCGGGCCTCGACCGCAATCAGGTGAGCGACGGCTTCAGCCCTGAGTGATGCGGGCACGTCGACGCTGCGGAGACGCGGCGCCGGTCCGGTAACGGCCTCGCGCCACTGCTCGACCGTGGCGGCGGCCTGTCCAGGAGTGCGGCGGCGATCCCGGATGTGGGCACTCCAGCCCTGGTTCTCCAGCAGGCGCCATTCGCCGTCCGAAAGCGGCGCATCCAGGCAGGCGTCGATGGCGAGGCGTGTCAGATCGGCAGGCGGGGTGTCGGAGGGCGGCTGCCAGGCCAGATCGGCGGCGGCGCGGTCGGCGAAACGGCGTTTGGGCATTTGGAGATATTGTACTCCGTGTACTGGATGGAATCTAGCCGTTAGTATGCTAGTGATCTGTTCTCACTTTATGGACTCTTAAGTGGCGGGTCGCGCTATGGGGTATGGAGACCCCGAAAGACAGACTGCTACTGAACGCCCTGCAAGTCGCCGCCCTGCTCAATATCTCCCGAGCACTGGCCTACCGCTGGATGCAGGATGGCACCCTGCCTGTCCTGCGTGCCCCCTCGGGTCGCGTGGTCCGGGTGCCGCGCGTCGCCCTGGAACAGTGGATCGAAACCCATACGCGCCAGGCTGCCTCAGCTGGAGATGGAGGAGGTCTGCCGTGCATGATTCGCTGACATCTTTCGAAGTGGCACGGTACTACGCCGAGCGCTTTCCGGACCTGAACCAGCGCGGCGCGGAGTGGCGCTTTCCTTGCCCCCTTCATGCCGGCAAGGGCCTGAACTTCTCGGTGAAAGCCGAGACCGGCGAGTGGTACTGCCACAGCCAATGCGGCCGGGGAGGATCGATCTACGACCTCGAGATGGAGTTGACCGGGGCCGCGTTCAAGGAAGCGGCGGCCGAGGTGCGGCGCATCGTCGGGCGGCCCGAACAGCACGGCAACGGCAACGGTCGCGGCGCGAACCACGCTCCACCAGTCACGTCGAAGCTCCCCCCGTGGTCGCGGCGGTTCCTGGAAGACAAGATCCGGCAGACGATGGACCTCGAAGGCCTGGAGTTCGTCGCCGCATACCGGTATCACCATCCCGATGGCCGTTTCGCTTGGGCCAAGGTTCGTTTCGTGGATGCGGGCGGGAAAAAGACCTTCCGATCGTGGGCGATCAGTTCCAGGGGCGGGTGGATCGCACCCAGCAAGGCTGGCGTACCGCCGCTGCTGTACCACCTTCCTGAAGTAGTCGCCGCGGACGAAATCGACCTCGTGAACGGCGAGAAGGCCGCCGACGCCGGCGCGAAGCTCGGCCGCATCACCACGTGCGCGCCCAACGGCGAGGGTCACTGGGAACCCGAGTTCACGCAGTACCTCGCCGGCAAAGTGGTGAACATCTTCACCGACAACGACGATAAGGGCCGGCAGCACGGCCGGATCGTCGCCGCCGCATTATTTGGCAAGGCCAAGGCAGTGCGCATCGTGGAACTGCCGGGGCTACCCGCGAAGGGCGACCTGTACGACTGGACCGAGGCCGGCGGCACGCAGGAGCAACTTGTCGAGATCATCCAGAAGACCCCGCTGCTGGATTCCGCTCCACAACAGGATTCAGCGCCGATGGACAGCGGGGTCTGCGTTGAGGACAATGCCGCCTCCGTTCTCAACAACGTCGCCCCGTATCCCGCCCCGCTCGGCGATGAGGCCTACTACGGCATCGCCGGGCGGTTCGTCCAACTCGTCGAGCCGCACACCGAAGCCGACCCATCCTTCATGTTGATCCAGTTCCTGGCGTATGCCGGGAATGTCCTGGGGCGCAAGTCCTTCGTCTGGGCGGGCGCCGACAAGCACTACTCCAACATCTTCCTCTGCGGCGTCGGCCCGACATCTTCGGGCCGCAAGGGCTCCGCTGCGGGTCCTGCTCAGCTCTTCTTCAAAGACATTGACGAGGAGTGGGTCGGCGCGATCCAGTCGGGATTGTCCTCTGGTGAAGGGCTGATCTGGTGCGTCCGCGACCCGATCTACCGCCGCGAAAAGGTCAGCCAGGGAAAAGGCAAGCCGGCCGAGTACGAAGATGTCCTGGTCGATCCCGGAGTCGCCGATAAGCGCCTGCTGGTGCAGCAGTCCGAGTTCTTTGGCGCCCTGCAGGCCATGCGTCGTCAGGGCAACAACCTGAGCCCCACAATCCGCGACGGCTTCGACAAAGGGCATCTCAACAGCATGGTGAAGAACAGCCCGGCCAAAGCTACCAACGCGCACATCACCATCGTCGGCAACATCACCAAGGAGGAACTGCTGCGCGGGATGTTGGTGGATGAGATGGACAATGGCTTCGCCAACCGCTTTCTGTGGGCTTGTTCACGAAGATCCAGGTGCCTGCCCGAGGGTGGCCGGATGTGGGAGATCATCCAGGCCGCGCCGTTTCGCGACCTGCAAGGGGCATTCAACCGCGCCAGTTATTGCACCGAGGGTCCCGTGCGCCGCGACGCCGACGCGTCTGATATCTGGGGCTACGACGATCGGCCGGACACGGGCGTCTACCGCGAGCTGACCCAGGAGCGCCACGGGATGTACGGAGCGTGCACGGCGCGGGCGGCAGCCATCACGCTGCGCGTTTCCCTGATCTATTCCCTGCTCGACGGGGCGACGGAGATCCGCAAGGAGCATTTGCTGGCGGCGCTGGAGGTCTGGCGCTATTGCGACGATTCGGCCAAGTACATCTTCGGCGATGCGCTGGGCGACCCGACAGCCGACGAGATCCTGCGGGCGCTTCGAGCAACGCCTGCCGGCATGACTCGGACCGAGATTAACTCGCTGTTCGACCGGCACAAGTCGGTGGGCGAACTCAGTCGAGCGCTCCAGTTCCTGCACGGCCGGGCGCTGGTGCGCTTCGAACTGATGAAGACCAAAGGGCGCCCGGTGGAGAGGTGGTTTGCGGTGTGGAAGCAGGCGCCGAATTCATGAGCAGACCTTTTTTCGCAGAACCGCCCTACTTCTTTCGCTGGCTAAGTCTTTTCGTATCAGCTTCTTTCTCATTATTCGCTTATTTCTCTACATGCGAAAGGAAGCAGAGGCAAGGGGAGTGGCCCCATAGGACAGCGCAGAAATACGGAAGCGCGAAAAAAGCGATCAAAGCGAAACAAGCAGATTCTAAAGGACTTGGCTTGCGAAGAAAGCTGGCCTGTCCTGCGAAATAAGGGTCGAGACCCCGTTGGAAGCGGGGATTACGAAGAGGAGCAACCGTGACGATGAACGAAACAGCTACTACCAGAGCCCCGCTGAGGCTCAGCCAGGCCGATATCGCCGAACGAGAACGGCAGGCAAACGATCCCGCGGCGTTCCAAAGGCTCACGCCGGAGGAGCAGTCCGCCTTGGTCGATTGGATTCGGGCCGTGCTCGCGCCGGCCAAGACGGTTTTCCGGCGCAACAGCTACGGCATGAAACACGACTTCGCGCGGGAGCCGGACGGCTTCTACATCTACAACGGCGCGTTCAAGGGGGCCATGCTGGCTGCGGGCTTCCGCCCGGTGGACAGGGAGGAGGTGAACTGGCGATTTCGGGTGAAGCCGTCACATCCCCTCTGCCGCCGGGAGCAGGTGCAGCGCCGGATGTTCGGCCGGGAGTGGCTGGTGCGGGACCGCTGGCGCGAGAAGGGATACGCCGTAATCGAGGCGACGGCGCAACAGCGGGTGATGGAGCACAGCCGGGAATGCTGGACCGAGCGGCGGACGAAGGTGCTCGTGCTGCGTGCACGCTCGACGGCCCAGGTGATCCTGGACATGGCGCCGGCCGGATACAGGCTGCCCCGGCCGGCAGTTGAGGCGGTGCTGTCGGTGTTTGAGGAGTTCGATCCCGAGGGCCGGCGTTCGGTGGTCATCAACGAGCAATTCGCCGTTATCCGGCGCGTGCCGGTTTGGAAGGCTGAGGATGTCGCGACAGCGCTGGTGAAGATAGCCGCAGACTGCAGGCCTGAGCCGGAGATCGTGCCGGCGACAGGGGAATTTCCCCAGTGACTTGTGAACTGAAAGGGAAATGGGTCCTACCCGGGCCTGATTTCTTGCGCGGTGAACGATGGCACCGTTTGGCCAGCGACAAGCCCGAAAAAGTGGTCAACACAAGGTCAACAAAGTCAACACAGAGTCCGCTCGCCGCCAGCGTGGCAACCTGGCAACCTGGCAACCTGGTTGTCACTTAGATCATTAAAAACACGCAGAGTAGGTGACAACCGGCAACCTTTTATCCACGCTGACGGTGGCGAAATCGCGCCAGAAGTGTCAACCAATGTGTCAACTGTCAACCAGAAAAAAGGGCGCTATCGCTGGCCGCACGGTGCAATCCCCTCACCCGCCGATGAGGAGCCGTTCCGAGGACCCGGATGAGGCTGAACGCCGCGCATACTGTCGTTGGGGGCAAACGAACGTCTACACTGCGGCCGCGAGTTTCGCGTAGTCGCGGCAGTTCGCCCGGGTGAGCAAGGCGGGTTCAATGTAGATCGGGCTCGCAACCGGCTGGCCCTCCAGAATCCGCTGAACTACCGGGATCAAGCGCGACCCGAAGCGTTCGGGGAAGTGCGCCACTGCGACACGAATGGCCGAATCGGAGCGGCCGATGCGTTTTCGGACAGCCTCTGTTCCCCCCTGGCTCAGTACCACCACCTGGGCTTGACGCTTCGCGGCGATCACTGCATCGTCAGCCCCCATCGCGTTGGCGTCGTTGTAGCAGAGCACTGCGATTCTGCCGGCTCTTTCGCTTTGCAGCAGATCGGAAATGAGGGCGTCGGACGTACGGCGGCGCCGATCAATATGCAGGTGTAACAAACGTCCGGTGTATCCCGTCACCGATTGCAGTCCTTCCGTCATTCCCGTGATTCTCGCCTGCTGGGCCGGACTGCTGCCGGGGATGTCGAGAACAACAACAAGGTCGAGTTTGCCGCGCCAGCGGCCTTGGATGTCTCTTGCAAGGCCCTCGCCCCCAGTCAGTCCGGCCCGATAGTTGTTCACACCGAAGAGGCTGGCTCCCGGTACTGGAAAAGTAATCGCTACGATTGGCACGTTGCGCTGGGCGCAGCGGTCCGCGATCACGTGGGAAAGGTGCTCGTCGGAGTTGTATACCAGAAGCAGTTCGACCCCTGATGACAGAAGTTCGTCGACTCCACGCAGGGTCTTGGTTCGGTCAAACTCGCCGTGGCGGATGCTCAAGTGCATGCCATTCCTTTCGGCTTCGGTGACAATCCCTTGCTCAACCTCGGCAACGAATGGCAGCGTCGAGGTCAACGACAGGAGCCCGACCCTTCGCCGCCGACACTTGCGATAACCATGGCCATCCGGCACTCGTTCGATGTATCCCTTGTTCTCGAGCGTGCGCAGGAACCGGAACGCTGTACTCTTGACCATCCCGAGTTCCTTCATGACGTTCGACAGACCCACTGTCTCGCGTTCGTGACCAAACAACTCCCAGACATCCAGAATCCGGGCAGCGGCGTCGATTACATATCGTCCGGCGTTTTTCGGCATCGCTTGGTTCACCTCGGACTGTACTTCCGCCGTACCAGCAGTGCGTAGGAGGCCAATCCCATCAGCAGCATCACGAGTATCGCGCGCATCGGCGCATCGTAGCTTCCTGTCGACTGGACCATCCAACCGGTCACAGCGGGCGCCACTGCCCCAGCGATGTTGGCGGCACAATTCTGAATACCGGAGATCCTGCCGATGGCGGCCCCAGGCATCAGCGTCTGGGTGAGAGCCCAATAGTTCGCCGTGGTCATGCCGAGGCCGGCGAGAGAGAGAAGCGCGAAAAAGACAGCGATGTCTCTCGATGCGGTGAGCGAGCCGACGATCTCAGTCGCGGCAATCGCAAGACCTGCCATTGTAAAGAACTTGCGGACGCGCACCGGATCTCCACCGCGCCTGACCCAGAAGTCCGCGACGGCGCCCGAGAGAATCGCCACCGCTGCCATCCCCAGGAATCCCATCGCCGTGAACGCACCCATGTCCTTCAAGGGGAATCTCCAGCGCTCGACGAAGTAAGCGGGAAGCCAGGTGAGGTTGAAGTAATTGAAGTAGTTGTAGGCGAGTGTGCCGACGAGGATTCCATAGATCAACGGAGTTCGAAAGAGCCCAGCGATCGAAGATTCCGAATGAGGTCCTGATCGGCTGATGGGCCGCTCGGCCGGGCCTTCCTTAACGAACAGCAGCCAGGGGATCAGAAAAACGAGAGAACCCACACCCAGGACGAGGAACATCCCCTGCCAGCCCACACCCGCGATGAGACGCACCGACAAGTCGGCGCCCAACGCGGGACCGATCTTGGCGCCCGAGAACAGGATGGCCACCGCGAGGCCGCGACGCTGCTCAGGGACGTTGAGTGCAATCCAGCGCATGCTGGCAGGCGTCACGATGGCTTCTCCTACGCCCAGCAGCAGACGAAGAGCGAACAACTGCTGGAAGCTTCCGGCCAGGGCCGTAGCGGCGGACACCACACTCCAGACCAGGAAACTGATGGCGTACGGCCACCGGACGCCAAAGCGGTCCGTGATGTAGCCGGCCGGAATCTGCAATAGCGCGTAGCTCCAGAAGAACGCAGAGTTGAGCAGCCCGCGCTGCACGTCCGTCAGCGAGAAGGCGTCTCGAAACTCCGCTGTGGCCAAGGCGATTGAGAGATTCGTCCGATCGACGTAGGCGATTGTGAAGCCGACAGCCAGAAGCGCAACGATGCCCCAGCGTCGTTGGTCAGCTCTGTTGGCCACAGATGGTTTCATGTAGTAAAACCCGGTGTCGCTCCTGTTGTTGCAAAGGCCCATTCTCTCTGATAAACAGATTCTTGGCAAGAGGTTCTATCCAATAAAACTCATGGACGCTCCATCGACCCTGCAAGCCAGATTGAAGCGTGGCGGCATCATCGGGACATGGTCCGGGTTTGCAAGCTTCGCGTGCGTCGAAGTCATGGCTGAGTTGGGTTTTGACTTCGTCGTCCTCGATATGCAGCACTGCGAAATCACGGCAAGTCATCTTCCGGGTTTGCTGGGCGCCTTCAGGCGGGCGAACTGCCACGCCGTGGTCCGTGTCGCGCAGAATGACTATCACCTCATCAACTGGCTCTGCGACATGGGAGTCGACGGCGTGCTTGTCCCAATGGTGAACTCGATTGAAGACGCGAGGCGCGCAATCGAAGCTGCCAAATACCCGCCAACGGGAAAGCGAAGTTTCGGTCCATTCCGGGCGGCCCGGTATGGAGCAGGGATGGGCGCATACATGGAAGATCCGGATTCTCACACTGCACTGATTCTTCAGATTGAGGACGCGCAGCTTGCCGCTAACGCCAGCGAAGTGCTGAGCCTGCCGGGAATCGATGCGGCATTTGTCGGCCCCAATGACATCGCCTTCTCGCTGCTCAAGCAGGGCGATAGGGTGAGAGCGAACGAAGGACAGTGGACGACGTTCGCCCGCACTCCCGAGGTCTTGGACCTCTGTTCGGAAGTGATGCATAGCGCGCAACTGGCCGGCGTTCCATTTGGAATGACAGCGGGCTCGTGGGCGGAAGCCCGGCAGTGGATCGAGAAGGGCGCAAGCTTTGCCACCTTCGGCAGCGATTTTATGTTCTTGAGAGCCGGCGCAGAGCATTTGCGTCGCCCGGAGGCTTCTGAGGGAGGGGCCCAATGAGCGTTCGAGTCGGCTTTCTGATGAAGGCGAATGATGACATCTACGCCGTTCTGCGTCGCCATATGCCGGAGGGTTTCGAACTCCTGACACTGGCGGACGGTCCGCCTGACCAGTTGCTTTCGCAACTGGACGTCCTGATTGCCGGCAAGGTGACGGAAGATATGCTCCGGCGCGCCTCCAGCTTGAGGTTCATTCAGACGCCCGGAGCGGGCTGGGACGGAATCGATCTCGCGGCCGCGGCGCAGCGCGGCATCCCCGTGGCGACGACCGGTTGCGGAATCGCCGATGAGGTCGCCGAACTCACCTTTGCGCTCATTCTCGCTGTCGCCCGGAGAATTGTGGAATTGGATCGGGAGCTGCGCAAAGGGAACTGGCTCATGTGGGATCGCCGCGTGGTTAGCAGAACTTTGGCTGGGCGCACGCTGGGCATCGTAGGCATGGGCAGGATCGGGCGTGAGGTGGCAGCGCGAGCTCTTGCCTTCAAGATGAACGTCTGCTGTTCGGACCCGCTCGGCACGGATGGCTTCCGGCGGCTGCCGCTCGAAGAGCTGCTCGCCGTCAGTGACATTGTCACCCTGCACGTGCCGCTGGACTCCGCGACGCGCAACCTGATCAATCGAGACCGCATCGCAATGATGAAGAGGGGCGCCATCCTCGTCAACGTCGCGCGTGGGGAGGTCGTGGACGAAGCCGCGCTAGTCGACGCCCTCCGGGAAGGTGCTCTGGCTGGAGCCGGGCTTGACGTGTTTGACCGGGAACCTCCACTTTCGTCCAATGCTCTCCTCCTGATGGACAACGTCGTAGTGACGCCACACGTCGGTTCCGGCACGATAGACAGCACGGAACTGCGGGCCCGCGCCTATGTAGACAATATCCAGCGCTTCCTTTCCGGGGCGCAGCCGGAAGGACTGGTCTGTTCGCCCGAGGAGCAGCATGTCTGAGCTGTCTCTTTCGCGACGGGCGTTCGGAGCGATGGCGGCAGGTGTAGCTCACAGCGCATTGGGCGCCAGTGACCGCGTGCGAATCGGGATGATCGGGGCCGGCGCGAGGGGCGACCGCCTGCTCGACGAACTCCTGAAGCTCGATAGTGTCGAAATAGGGGCTGTGTGCGATCTGCACCCGGAACGTGTCGCGCTTACCCGCTCGAAAGCCCCGCGCGCCAAGGCCACGGACGACTACCGGCGAATCCTTGAGGACCCCAACATCGACGCCGTTCTGATCGCAACGCCGGACCACTGGCACGCCATTCAGTTTGTCGACGCCTGTGATGCGGGCAAGGACGTGTACATCGAAAAGCCCTTGTCACTAACGATCACGGAAGGTGCGGTGATGGCTCGCGCCGCGCAGAAAAGCGGACGCGTCGTTCAGGTTGGCACTCAGCGGCGTTCCTCGGCGATGGTTCGCCAGGCAGTTGAGCTGATCCGCTCCGGCGGTATTGGAGAAGTGGTTGTGGCCAAGGCGTTCGATGCCCTCAATGAATGGCCGCTTGGCTTTGGACGCCTGCCGGACGAACCTCCGCCTGCATCATTGGACTGGAGTGCCTGGCTTGGCCCGGCGCCTAATCGCCCGTTCAACCGCAACCGGACTTTCTACAACTACCGGTGGTTCACCGACTACTCAGGGGGCCAACTGGCGAACAACGGCATCCACCTGATCGATGTCATCCGGTGGGCGCTCGATCTGGGCTGGCCGCGCAAGGTCTCCGCGATGGGCGGTGTCTACGCGATCAAGGATGGACGCGAAATTCCGGACACGCTCGAGGTGATGTGGGAGTTTGACCGCCGCGTCCTGGTGACGTTTAGCCAGTGCAACAGCAACGAGGCCCCTGCGAATCCGAGAAGAGCCAATCTTGAGTTCAGGGGGACCAAGGGCACTCTCTACATCCTGCCGGATCGGTTTGAAGTGGTCCCCGAATCAGTGTCGTCCAAAGTCCGTTACCGCCCGACACCACTGGACCGGAGCAACACCAGGAGCGCGTGGACACGCGACCGCGCGGCTGCGATGGAGCCTCGTTCTGTGCCTGGCAGTGAGATGGCGGACGTCGAGCATCTGCGCAACTTCGTGGATTGCGTCCGAAGCCGGAAGGCATGCAATGCCTCGGTCGAAGAGGCGCATGTATCCACAGCGACTTGCCTGATGGGGAATATCGCGTTGAGGACCGAGAGCACGCTGTTTTGGGATAGCACGCAGCAACGCTTTTCGAACAATGCCGCGGCGAACAGATTCCTGCACTACCAGTACCGCAAGCCGTACACCCTGAAGGGAGTCACCGTATGACTCGAAGAGATGCGATTCACCACCTCGGAGCCGGTCTCGTCACACTGGCCGCTTCAGCCGAGGCCGCGCCCGGGCCGCTGACAGCAAAGCACGTTACCGCTCCGGACTGGTATTGGCGACCGATGCGCTGGTTCACGATGAACATCACGCACGCCGATGTTGGCCAGTTCGACCCCGACTTCTGGCTCGATTACCTGAAGCGCTGCCATGTCGACGCCGCCAGTTGGAGTTCCGGCGGCATCGTCGCCTATCATCCGACCAAGGTCCCGTTTCATCAGAGGGCGCGTGGGTTGGGCGACAGGGATCTGCTGGGGTACCTCATCGAGGGCTGCCGCAAGCAGGGGATGGTGGTCACCAACCGCGTCGATCATCACGCTTTGCCCGCGGAGACCTTCAAGGCCCATCCGGAGTGGGTGAGGCGGGACCGCCGCGGAGAGCCGGTCCCACATCCGGTGATGGCAGATCTGTATATGACCTGCCTGCTCGGACGTTACAACGAGACCTTCATGACCGAGGTCATGAAGGAAATCGTCAGCGTCTATCGCGTGGATGGTTTCAATCACAATCGTTGGAGCCCGTCGGTCGTCTGCCACTGCGAGTATTGCAGGGAGACCTTCCCCAAGTTCAGCGGAATGCCGTTGCCTTCGAAAGAAGATGCAAGCGATCCGGCGTGGGGACGCTATCAGCAGTGGCGAGAGACCCGATTGTTTGAGCTCTGGGACCACTGGAACACAGAGATCCGGAAGATCAATCCGAATGCGTTCGTGCTCCCGGGGGTCGCTGGAGAACTCGATCGGTTCGACATGGCGAAAGTGCGAGCGCGGGCCAAGACCCTGTATCTCGACTACCAAGGCCGCGAAGGACTGACACCACCGTGGATGGCGGGAAAGCGTGGCAAGGAACTCGCTTCACTACTCGGCACCAATCCGGTCGGCCTGACGTTCCAGACGGGCATGGAGGAGTATCGCTGGAAAGACGCATCCGGACCCGCCGCCGAAACGAAGCTGTGGGTCTCGGAGGGGGTCGCGCACGGATTGCGTCCAAAGTTCGCGAAGTTCTCCGGCACGCTTCGGGACCGCCGGTACGAGTCTGTGCTGGAAGAGCTGTACACGTGGCAATGGAAACATGAGAAGTATCTGCGCAACACCGGGCATACGATCGCGCATGTTGGCATTCTGCACTCCCATGCGACGCACCGCCACTACAAGTGGAGCCGGCAGGTGGGTGAAACCGCCGATGATGCAGCGCGCGGTGTGTACCACGCGCTGGTCGAGGCGCGTATCCCTTGCGACCTTGTGAACTCCGCGCTTTTGGACGAATCGGAAATCGAGAGATTCAAAACGCTGATCCTGCCGAACGTCGCGTGTCTGTCGGACAAAGAGTGCGATCAGATTCGCGCGTTCGTCAAGAAGGGCGGGGGCCTGATTGCGACGCTACAGTCATCGCTGTTCGATGAAACGGGCAAGCGTCGAAGCGACTTCGGACTGGCCGATCTGTTTGGCGTGCAGATCTCAGGCGAGTTGCAGGGTCCGATGAAGAACTCGTACCTGCGCGTGAACCGAGAGAGGAACCACGCGCTGCTGGCTGGTTTCGATGGAGCCGCCCGCATCATCAACGGCGTGTTTCGAGTTCCAGTCAGGCCAGTCGCGACCTTTCCAATTCAACCGTTCCATTTCGTCGCGCCATATCCGGATCTGCCGATGGAAGAGATGTTCCCTCGCGACGACGACCGGCGGCAACCCGAGGTCTTCGCGCGCGAGGTTGGCGCAGCCAAAATTGTCTTCTTCCCCTTCGATATCGACCGGACCTTCTGGGAAGTACTTAACCCGGACCTGTCTGCACTGATCGTGAATGCGGTGCGGTGGACCGCGGGGGAGGGACCGGTGAGCGTGGAAGGCCCGGGAATCCTCGATGTCGCAGCGTGGCGACAGAAGGAATCGATGACAGTCCACCTGGTGAACCTGACCAACCCGATGATGATGAAGGGGCCGGTGCGCGAGATTTTTCCTGTCGGCGCTCAGGTTGTTCGCCTGCGACTGCCGGCAGGAAGCAAGGTAAAGAAGGTCAGGCTGCTCACCGCGGATTCGGAGCCACAGTCCGCGATCAAAGGACCGTGGATCGAAGTGAAGGTGCCCTCGGTCGCACTCCATGAGGTCGTAGCGATTGACCTATGAGCCGACTCCCGCACCAACTTATTCTCACGGTTCTGGTTGCCGCCGCGACGCTGTCAGGCGCAGCACCGGCCTTGCGGGAGCAAATCAGCCTCAACGGCGTATGGCGTGAGGGCGGAGTGGTCCCCGCATACTCCGGAGAGGACTTTGACAGAAAGGTCTTCGCTCGCACCGTCGCCGTACCGGCGGGATGGAAAGGCCGCCGTGTCCGGCTCGAGTTTGGCGCGGTCAACTTCATAGCCCGCGTGTTCGTCGATGGCGAGAAGGCGGGAGAGCATGTCGGCGCGTGGCTTCCCTTCGCGATCGACGTTACGGACAGGGTGAGACCCGGCGGATCCTTCGAACTGCGAGTTGATGTGCTCGACCGGACACACCCGCCCATAACCGATGAACGGGGCAAGATGCTTTGGCCGGTTGGCGATTCGACACCCTACGCCGGCATCGTGGACGACGTCTGGCTGCGTGCCTACGGCGATGTGTACATCGAAGATGCACGGATCGTCACCTCCGTGCGCCGCGCAACCCTCGAGGTGCAATACCTTGTGCGCAACACCACGGCGCACAAGGCCCTTGTTATTGTCGCCGCGGATGCGGCGGGCGCCGCAAACGGCATTTCGGCCGCGAGCACGCCGACGGAGATCCCGCCCGGCGAAGCGCGGACTGTCTCCATAAGCCGCGCCTGGCAAAACGCCGAGTTGTGGTGGCCGGACCGGCCCGTTCTCTATCACCTCAAAAGCCGCGTACTCCGCAACGGAAGAGCAGTGGACCAGGAAACGCGCCGCTTCGGCTTTCGCGAGATCTGGATCGAGGGGAACCAGTTTCGCCTGAACGGCGTGCGCATGAACTTCCGGTCGGACTGGGTATTGTTTGGAAACGCGCGCCACTGGGGGGCGGATGCCTACACGCCCGAGGGTTGGGCAAAGACCCTCGAAGAAGTAAAGCGGATGAATGTGAATCTGGTGCGGCTTCACAAGCACCCCGCGCCTCGCTTCGCGATGGACGTAGCCGATGAAAAGGGCATGTGCCTGGTGGCGGAATCGGCGATCAACTCGGCGAACGTCGAGAGCTTCATCGATGGTTTCAACAAACCGGCCTACATGGTGAACGCATTGAAATGGGTGGCCGAATGGGTGCCAGCGGTGCGCAACCACGCGTCCATTGTGCTTTGGAGCACGTCGAACGAAATGTCCGTGATTACGCCGGAAGACGCCCGCTCCATCGAGCGGGTCATTCGAGCCGCGGATGATACGCGCCCCGTCGGATCGGAAGACCTCACCAACATTGGCGTGCCTGTTGATATAGGCCACAGCACTTTGAGTGTCCATTACCCCCGGCGCGGCAACTGGAAGTGGAATGCGCAGCCGTGGGGGAACGACCGCAGCATCTACGCCTGGCAGGAATTCGTTTCGCCCGATCGACCAACCATGACCGGAGAATGCCTGTGGACACCCGCGGCGGCGGTGCAGCCTGAACAGCAGCGCACCATCTGGTGGCAAGGCATCTGGACGCGCGGCATGCGATACACGGGATGGGCGCAGATAGGCCCTCCGGTCTGGCGCTGGGCAAGGAAGGAGCCTGATAGCCTCCGGGCCACCAACCTGAAGAATGCATTCTCCCCGGTAGCAGTCTTCGACAAGGCCTATGACGAACTGGGCATAGCTCCTTACGTGGGCGCCGGGCACGAGTTCGTCGGCGCCTGGCCCGAAGTGGACCAGGGGGTCTGGCTGGATCGGGCTCTTGTTGTCTACAACGACGACTTCAACGACAACAAGGTGCGCGTTTCTTTGAGTCTTGAAGTTGACGGCGCAGCGTTGGCGCAGGGAGAAGCGACGTACGAAGTGGGCCTTGGAGAACACCGCGATGTGCCTTACCGTCTTCAGGTCCCATTCAATGGCGGCAAAACCATGAAATTGCTGTTGCGCGCATTCAAGGGCGATCAGCTCCGTTTTGAGGAATCACGCCTTTTCCGGCTTCGTGAGACGGGCCGGAGCGGCATCAGTTCAAATATGATCCTGCTGGACAAGGCAGTGACGGATCGGCAGTAATCGCAAGGAGATAAGGAGAAAGAAGATGGGTAAGAAACTACTCTCAGTTGGCTTAGTGACAATGCTTTGGCTCACCGCGCTGGCCGCACCCGCTGCTGCGCAGAACAGAAACGCGGGCGAGATTCGCGGTACGGTCACCGATTCGACGGCGGCCTCGGTACCCGGGGTCTCTGTGTCGATCACCAACGTGGGCACCGGCGTTACCCAGCAGCTCACCACGAACGCAGCTGGCGTATACGTTGCGCCGGCCGTGCTGGCAGGCAACTACACTATCACGTTCGTGAAGGATGGATTCCGCCGGCTGGTGCGCTCGGGTGTGTCATTAGGTGTGCAGACGATCACCGTGGACGCGCAACTGGAGGTCGGCCAACTTACGCAGGAGATCTCGGTGAATGCGGCTGTGGCGCTTGTCCAGACCGAGAACGCCGAGAGGAGTTCTACGCTGCAGTCATCGACGATCAAGGAACTGCCTCTCGTCGGCCGCAACAGCTACGCGCTGACGGGAATCCTCCCAGGCGTCAACATCGGTTCCGGGAACAACGCCAGTGGTGATTCTGTGGGCTTCAATGGTACGGCATCCTATCAAGGCAACTTCACCATTGACGGCGGAAGCGCTGTCCGTCCGACCAGCCAGAACCTGGGGACGTCGGTTCCGGTCGAGGCAATCGAAGAGATGAACTTCCGGACCAGCAACTTCGGAGCGGAGTACGGCAATGGCGTGGCGGTGATCAGCGTCATCACAAAGAGCGGGACAAACAACTTCCGAGGTTCCTTGTTCGAATATCTGCAGAACAACGCTTTCAACGCTCGCAACTACTTTCTGGCCAGAGTACCGGCCTACCGCTGGCATCAATATGGCGGGACAATCGGAGGCCCTATCAAGCGCGACAGAACCTTTTTCTTTTTCAGCTATCAGGCTGAACGCCGAGTTGACTACACAGGACCATTCCTGAGCGTGCCGACGCAAGCCATGCGCAACGGGGACTTTTCTGGAATGCCGACTCTCTACGACCCCGCCACTCTCGCTCAGGTCAATGGCCAGTGGACTCGGCAACCATTGCCAGGAAACATGATTCCGGCCAACCGGATCGACTCCGTGGCGAAGAACATGCAAGCGTACTATGCACTGCCGAACTTGCCAGGAACATTTCGCAACTACTACGCAGATATCCGCCAGCCAGTGATGAACCACTGGTATAACAGCAAGATCGACCACAATCTCTCGTCCACCAACCGGCTGACGGGGAGTTTCATGTTCAGGGACACCTCCCGCGTCTTCAATGGACCTCTGTGCCCGGTCGCGCAAGGCTCCGGATCTCGCGACTGCACCAACTATCCATTCAAGTCGATCGATTCGCAGATCACCGACGTGTGGACGGTGAGCCCGTCGCTCATCAATGAGTTCCGCGTGGCATTCAACCGCAACATCTCACGCGCGACGCCGCCCACTCTCGATGCGGGCTACGCTCAAAAACTGGGGCTCAAGAACATGTACTCGGACGCCTTCCCGAACTTGGCCATCGGCGGGCCCGTCGCTCTGACCAGCATCGGGTCGGGGTTGGTCCAGAAGCTCAACCAAAACTCCTTCGTGTATTCGGACGTACTGACCTGGGTGAAGGGCAAGCACATCGTCAAGGCGGGCGGAGAGTTCGACCGCTATCAGGTGAATCAGGCGTGGGACAACACCCGACCGGCCAACCTCAGCTTCAATGGCATCTATACCCGCAACCCAGCCGAAAGCGCGACCCGTGGCCAGGGTTACGCAGACTTCCTGTTCGGCCTTCCGCAAGCCTGGAATGCCACCATCCTGCCTCTGACGGGCGCGCGCGGATCCAGCATTCAGATGTTTGTCCAGGATGACTACAAGATTCTGCCGAACCTCACCTTGTCCTTCGGGGTCCGTTGGATGATCCAGCCTTCCTGGAACGAACAGCACGGCCGGCTGGCGAACTTCGATCCGGCACTCAGGAACCCGGCAACCAATACCCTGGGGGCCATCGGCTATGGCGGCTCCCTGCAGGAGACCAACTATGGCGGCATCGCTCCGCGCGTTGGGTTCGCCTGGACGCCTCGCAAGGAGTGGGCCATTCGAGGCGGCTACGGGTTGTTCAACGTGATGAACGGCGCGAATACTTTCGCTCCGAATATCGGCCTTGGGTGGACGGTGTCCGGATTCGCGACCTCGAACGACAATATGACACCCATCTTCCAGTTGCAGAACGGTCTGCCGAACGTCATAGTACCCACCGACAGCAGCCGCACCGCATCGCTGCTCAACGGGCAGAACCTGGACTACATCGAGCGTTCGACGCCGCTGACGAAGATCCACCAGTACCAGATCGGGTTCCAGCGGCAACTGCCGGTCCAGATGGTGGTCGATGTCGCTTATGTCGGCACGAAGGGACGAAACCTCGGATTCGGACGAGATCTGAACCAGGTTCCCGCCTCACTGCTTGGGCCAGGCAACGCGCAGTTACGGAGGCAGTATCCTCACTTCGCAAACATCAACACTCGGTACTTTGACGGGATTTCCAACTACGACTCGCTGCAGATTGTCGCGCGCAAGCAGTTCTCCCATGGAGTTACATTCCAGGCGACGTACACCCTCGCGAAGGCACTCGACACCGGGGCGGGCAGCGGCAACGGGGGAACGACCAACATCGGAATCTGGCAGATCGCGGCGTCGCCGAGCCTCAACTATGCGTTGTCCGCGCTGGACAGTACGCATCTCTTTAATGGAGCGATGGTTTGGAAACTCCCGTTCGGAAAGAACCGGGCCTGGATGAACCAGGGCGGTCTGGCCGACTATGTCCTCGGCGGCTGGCAGCTTGCCGGTGTGTGGCAGGTTCGCTCGGGTACGCCGGTTACTCCCGTAGTCGGTACCGCCAACCTGAGTGGCGCACTCTCGGGTACCTGGTTGCCCAATCGAATTGCAAGCGGCAGGCTCGAGAACCCCACCATCTCCAAATGGTTCGATACGTCGGCGTTCGCCGCGCCGGCTCCATTCACTTTCGGCAATTCGGGCCGGGGCGTTGTCCGCGGTCCGGGCTTTGTCAACCTGGATATGAGCCTGAGCAAGGAGTTTTCTCTGGCCCCCATTCGGGAGAGCATGTCGCTGCAAATTCGAGTCGATGCCGCCAACGTTCTCAACCATCCCAATTTTGGACAGCCAAACGCCGGAATCGGGGCGCAGGGCGCCGGCGGGATCTTCTCGGCGCTGGCCCCGCGAAGCCTGCAATTGGGAGCTCGGCTCCTGTTCTGAAGAGACAGGCGTTGCCATGCGTATGAACCGTCGCGAATTCCTATACTCGACGTCGGCACTATCCGGCCACCTCGGGCATTCGGCCGATCAGGGAACGCGCGTGGCAACGCCATCCTGGCGATTGTGGTACCGCCAGCCGGCAAAACGCTGGCTGGATTCCCTGCCCGTGGGTAACGGGCGATTGGGAGCGATGGTCTTCGGTAGCCCGGAGAGAAACGTCATCGCTCTCAACGAATCCACCGTGTGGTCCGGTGGGCCGAGCGCGAGCGGCGTGAACCCGCTGGGAAGGCAGCATCTCGGCAAGATCCGGGAACTGCTATTCCAGGGCGAATCGGTCCGGGCCAATGAACTCAGCGAGCGGTACCTGACCGGCCGGGAGTCCTCGTATGGCACACACCTCCCTTTGGCGAACCTCGTCATCACCGACACTCGCCAGAGGGAATCCGACGTCAAGAACTTCCGCAGGTCGCTCGATCTGGACACTGGAATTGCGAAGACGGAGTACGAGTGGGCCGGTACCCGGTACCGGACGGAGGTGTTTGCTTCCAACCCGGACGATGTGATCGTTTTGAGACTCTCGGCGGATCAGCCCGCTGGGCTTTCGTTCTCCCTCTCGCTGGATCCCGGCGAATTGCCCGGCGAGACTTTGGTCTACGGAACGGACACGCTGATCCTGGGCGGCAGCGCGTGGGAGAAACGGCACAGCAATGGCAGTACTGGTGTGAATTTCCAGGCATGGGTCCGGGCCATTGCTCAGGGCGGCCGCGTCTCAGGCAAGGGAGATCGGCTCGAGATCCAACGTGCGGATTCAGTGGTCCTGCTCATTGCAGCTCATACGAGCTATGTCGTTTCGGACTTGTTCGACGCATGCGAGCGCCAACTAAAGGAAGCAGCCGTCAGGCCGTTCGAGACCTTGCTGAATCGTCATGTGGCTGACCATCGGCGTCTCTTTGACCGGCTTCAAATCGACCTGGGTGGGAGCGACGATGGAACCCGGGCCACGGACGAGCGCCTCGCAGCGGTGAAGGGAGGCGCGAGCGATCCACATCTGGCCGCGCTTTTCTTTCAGTACGGACGCTATCTGTTGATTGCAGGCTCGCGTGAGAACTCGCCGCTGCCCATGAACCTCCAGGGGATTTGGAACGACGGCCTGGCCGCGAAAATGCAATGGACCTGCGACTTTCACCTGGACATTAACACCCAGCAGAACTACTGGCCCAGTGAGGTCTGCAACCTGTCGGAGTGCGGAGAGCCGCTGTTCCGGCTCCTTGAGAAGCTCGCCAAGGATGGACGAAAGACAGCCGCCGAGCTTTACGGCGCACGCGGTTGGGTCTGTCACGTATACACGAACGCCTGGGGCTTCACGGCACCGGGGCGTGGTCTGCAATGGGGGCCGTTCGTCACCGGCGGCATCTGGACCGCGTGGCACCTATGGGAGCACTTCCTCTTCCGCCGCGACCGGACGTTTCTGGCAAACCGCGCTTATCCAGTTCTGAAGTCCGCGGCAGAGTTCTTCCTCGACTACATGGTCGAGCACCCGCGGAAGAAGCACCTTGTCACGGGCCCCTCAATCTCTGCCGAAAACCTCTACCTGTCCGCCGATGGGAAGCCCTGCAGCGTTTCCATGGGGCCTACCTGTGACACTCAACTGGTAAGGGCGCTCTTCGCGAGTTGCAGCGAAGCCTCTCGGCTACTGGATGTGGATGGCGAATTCAGAACCAGATTGGAAAGTGCGGCGAAGCAGCTCGCTCCGACCCGGATCGGCCAACACGGCCAGATCATGGAGTGGCTGGAGGACTACGGCGAGGCCGAGCCGAACCACCGGCACACGTCTCACCTTGTCGCCTTGTTCCCGTTGGACCAGATCTCACCAGCCAGGACTCCCGACCTGGCACGCGCCGCCCGTGTCACGCTGACCCGCAGGACAAAGCAGGCCAACTGGGAAGACGTCGAATGGAGCCGTGCCAACCTCATCAACTACTTCGCGCGGCTTCTCGACGCCGAGGAGGCGCACAAGCACGTCGTTGGCCTGCTCAAAGAGGACACCGACAACAATCTGCTCACGTTCTCGCGTGCTGGAATCGCGGGAGCTGAAGAGAATATTTTCGCCGTTGATGGAAATACGGCTGGCTCTGCCGGCATCGCCGAGATGCTGTTGCAGACGCACGATGGGATTCACTTCCTTCCCGCATTGCCGAAGGCTTGGCCCAATGGATCCGTATCCGGTTTACGTGCACGCGGAGGGTTCGAGGTGTCTATGGCGTGGCAGGCTGGCAAGCTCACCTCCGCAACCATCAAGAGTGCCGACGAAGCGCCGTGCCAGGTGCGGTATGGAGATCGCGCGGCGTCGCTAACCCTGCGCCGGGGAGGTTCCGTCAAACTGGATCGCGAGCTTCGGCAACTGCCAGAGTGAAGACGTCCGCCTCCGCGAACCGAACGGAGAGAAGTGCAATCTATCGGCTGAGCACACGATGCGCCGTGTACTCAGTTGACAGCAACAGCGTGTCATTGGTCTTGCAGCGCACCACCACCTGGTATGCCCTGGGGAAGCCAGCCAAGCCATCCTTTTGGAAACGGCTGAGAAGGTCCCGTAAGGCCTCCGGAGAGGCAAAGAACTCCATCGCACCATGAGAGCCCACAGACGTGATGCCAGAGATGACAACAGTGCGGCGCGGATCCGCCGGTGATCCTCCCTGCGATGGAAGCACCGTGAGCAATCCGTAGACCTCGCTGTAGGCTCGATTCTGGTCTCTTGCCGGGACGAACGGCTTTGCGGAGGAAGGCTGATTCTCGCGAATCACAATTTCCCCGGTGGCCGAATCGTAGTCCACTGTCCACGCCGTGCGGCTCAGCAAATCGTTGGCAGCTTCGCTCGTGAACGGCACACCGAAGAGAATGACGTTCCTGCCGCGCAACGAAGCCAACGGGGCGGCACGCTCCGGCAGGATCTGATACGCGCCGCGAAACTGCCGCAGCGTGTTCGTGGCAGACACGACTCCCGCCATTTCTCCCATCGCAATGGACTCGGTTGGGTGCATCTCGAGCTTGGTGCCTGCCTTGAGCGGCCGGTGCTGCCGAAATCGCTCGTAGAGCTCGGGGAAGGCCTCGTATTTCGGAGTGCCTTGCGTCAGTTCGGGCACAAACGGCCTGACAATGAGATACAGGTTCGTGCCCATGCACATCAGCACGTTGGCATCGCGCTTTGCCAGCGGGCCCCAGGCCTCCTCGACGATTGGATCGACTCCCCTGATTGTGCTCTGCGGCCAAATCAGGAAGACGGCGATGCAAAGAGCTGCCGTGGCCAGTGAGGCAACCGAGGCGACAAGCGCCAGTCGCTTTCCGCCAGGCACGTTGCGGACATCCGGCGTCACCGGCGCGATGGACTGAGGAGCTACTGCGGGCGAACGAGGCTCACAACTGACGAAGTGAGGCGTGTAGGAACCCTTGGAGAACTCGATACGGACCGTGGATGCCGGGTTCTCCGACTCGTAGTACCGGGTCAGCTTCTGACGAAGCTCGTAGGCGCGGCTCCGGACTGAGGAATCTTCGGCTGGAGAGTAGCCGGGAGGTCGTCCCAGGGCTTCAACTCCGATGAGGTACTCGTTGATTTCCTTGCCGCGGCCGGCGATTTCCAACTCGCAGACGTAACGAAGGAAACTCCGCAGTTGCTCTGAACGGGCCAGCGAGTCGCTCGCAAGTACCTGCTCGAGCACGGCACGTTTCTGATCCTGCGATACTGACGCCGATGCACTCATGCCGTGTCTTCAGAAGCCTGTAGGACCGATTTTATCAGTTCCACATGTTCTCATCACGTGATTTGCCGTGGGAGAACAGTGGCCGACTTGGCTGCTTCGCACTTCTGGAATACGCTTGTCCTTACACTGGGGATCCTTCCGGCGACCAAGCATGATGGAATACACGAGACGCACTTTCAACATGGGACTGACCCTCGCTGCGGTCCCCGTTCCTCCGATGGCGCAATCCCGTCTGCCTGCAGGGGCAGTGACCGATGTAGGAGGGTTTCTCGGCCAGCGCCTGCGCCGCTCCGCTGAGAATTATCTCAAGCCGTTCCAGGTGGATCACTGGGCCAAAATGGCGGAGAGCCGAACTTACAGGGACTGGTGGTGGACCGGCGAGCAGCCCGGAAAGTGGTTGCACAGCGCGATTGCAGCCTCCCATGTGTTTCAAGACAACGCCCTCCGGGCCAAGGCGGAGGACTTTCTCGTTCGCTTTGTCCGCGCCCAGGAGTCGAGCGGGTACCTGGGCATCACGGCCCCGGCTGTCCGGACCGGCCGGCAGCCTCTCCGCGGCATGGACGCCTACGAACTCCACTTCACACTCCACGCCCTCTGTGCCGCCTGGGAAAGCTGGCAAAACGGGCCAGCGCTTGCGGCGGCCCGCCGTCTTGCCGATTACCTCGTTACCCACATCGGCCCAGGCAAGGCGGAGTTCTATCCTCTGCCGAGGCCGGTGACGATTGCCGGTCATGAGGTCCACTACGGTCTGGAAGGGGCCCTGCTGATCGACCCCGTCATGCGCATCTACGAGCACACACGGGAACAGCGCTATCTGGACTGGGTGTTGTGGGTGCTGGCCTCACTCGACCGGTGGTCGAATTGCGACAACTTCTCCAAACTCGATCAAGTGGCCAATGGGCGCCTGGCGCTCAATGAGATCCAGCCTTATGTGCACGCTCACACGCTTCACATGGTTTTGATGGGGGCTCTCCGGCTCTACCGGGTAAACGGCGACAGCAGCCTTTTCGCGAAGGCAACCGGCGTGTGGCGCTCGGTGGCAACGAACTACAGCTACATCACGGGCGGAGTATCGACTGGAGAACATTACGGCAAACCCCACTGCCAAACAGCGGTTCGGTAGTTGAAACCTGTGCCTCCTATTCCTGGATTCTCTTCAACCAGGCGCTGCTGGAACTGACCGGAGAAGCGGCCCATGCGGACGCGATCGAGCGGCTGATGCTGAATCATGTGCCAGCTGCCCAGACCATCGACGGGGATGGCTTCCGGTACCACTGCCCGCTGAACGGTTGGAAGCCCCTGAACGCCTGGACAGGCCCAGATTGCTGCTCCTTTTCCGGCAACCTGCTGCTGGCACTCCTGCCAGGTACTTTCTACGGAAGTGCGGCAGACGCCGTCGTCGTGAACCAATTCGTACCGTCCACGATGCACGTTTCCATCCAGGGTCAAGCCGTCAGGCTGATCCAGAAACACTAATTCCCGGCTGCGGAGGATGTGGTCATCGAAGTCCAGCCGGCCAGTCCAGCCGTGTTTGAAGTGAAGGTGAGAATCCCGCGCTGGTGCGAGAGGCCTTCGATGCGGGTCAATGGCGCGCTCAGCGAGGCCCGGCCCGGATCCTACGTTTCGATTCGGCGCCAATGGAGCCCGGGAGACCGGATCGTGCTCACACTCCCGATGGCGCCCGTCTGGGTAGAAGGGCAGCACACCAACACCGGCCGGATTGCGCTGATTCGAGGTCCGGTGGTGTACTGTCTGGACACCGCCTGGATGGACGGGGAGACGGGATCGCTTCTAGCCGGAGACCGCCAGGGCGACGACATCCCGGGGTTGGCGGGAATCACAAAACCGCTCCGTGCCGTCGCCACCCCAGCCGAAGCAATGGGGCCCGCGTTCGAAGCGGCGGTCCGGCTGAAGAATGGCGACAGACGCAATGGGTTGTTGGTTCCCTACGCAAACCTCGGACGGTGGTACCACTCCGAGGCCGAAAAGGCTCGGGGCACCCGCTTCCGGCCTGACGCAGCGGACGACCGA